>Ga0268247_10000026_pt1 | contig 62056 bp, 59 predicted proteins | sample AgamicOrMae_FD_200245 | JGI IMG/M metagenome (GOLD analysis project Ga0268247, IMG submission 200245) | Agave microbial communities from Guanajuato, Mexico - Or.Ma.e (v2) (version 2) | ecosystem: Host-associated > Plants > Phyllosphere > Phylloplane/Leaf | place: Guanajuato, Mexico | collected...
CCGGCTTCAGGCGGTAGAGCAGGCTCAGGATCATGGTGTTGATCGCCACCGACTTGCCCGAGCCCGTCGTGCCCGCCACCAGAAGATGCGGCATCCGCGCCAGATCCGCGATGATCGGCTCACCCCCAATGTTCTTGCCAAGACAGAGGGCCAGCTTGTGGGTCGTCTCCCCGAAATCCGTGGAGGCGAGGAGCTCGCGCAGCAGCACGGTCTCCCGGCGGGCGTTCGGCAGCTCGATGCCGATGGCGTTGCGGCCGGGCACGACGGCGACGCGGGCGGAGACGGCGGACATGGAGCGGGCGATGTCGTCGGCGAGCGCGATGACGCGGCTCGACTTGGTGCCGGGCGCCGGCTCCAGCTCGTAGAGCGTCACCACCGGGCCCGGACGCACCGCGAGGATGTCGCCGCGCACGCCGAAATCGCCGAGCGTCGCCTCCAGCATGGTGGCGTTCTGCTCCAGCGCCTCCGCTGAGACGAGGTTCGCCTGCGACGGCCCCCGCGGCTCGGCGAGCAGGTTCAGGGACGGGATTTCGTAGGTGTCGGCCTGCGGCGCGCGGGACTCGGTCCGCCGCGCCGGGGTCAGCGCCGCCGGGGGCGCCGAGACCCGAGGCCGCACCGCCGGAGCGGGGGCGAAGGGCGGCTCGTCCGCCTCGTCGTCCTCGTCGTGGAGGACCGGATCGACCGTCCGCTGCGCCTGTTGCGGCGCCGGCCGCTGGGCCGGCCGGGGCTCGTCGAAGGAGGGCTCGCGCCGGCCCGCCGGGATATGGTCCGCCCAGGGGACGTCGCGGGCGTCCAGCCCCTCGGACTCGAAGGCGCGGCGGGCGGCGAGGGCCGGCGAGGCGCCGGCATAGGACAGGCCGTCCTCGCCGCCGCGCCGGGCGCGCCAGGCATCCATCCGGTCGGCGAGCGCGTCGCGGCCGCGCATCGCGAGCTGCGCCAGGGCGCCGAGCGAGACGATGCCGAGGCCGGGCTCGTCCTCGCGCTCGTCCCGCGCCGGGCGGCGGGAGGACGGGTGCGCGGCATGGCGCGGGGCGAGGTCGAGCTCGTCCTCCTCGTCGTCGAGGCGCGCGCCGACGCGGCAGGCGCCGGTGAGGCTGAGCACCGCGATGCCGGCATAGACGAAGCCGACCAGCGCCGCCGCGGGCCCCGAGATCGCCCCGACGATGGTGCGGGCGGCCGACATCAGCGCATCGCCGGCCACGCCTCCGAGGCCGGTGGGCAGCGGCCAGCGGGCGGTCGGCGGCAGGGCACTCGCCACGGCGCTCGCCGCGCAGAAGCCGATGACCCAGAGCGCGATGCGCAGGCCGCCGTTCGGCAGGTCACGCTCGCGCATCAGGCGCAGGCCCCAGAGCGCTGGCGGCAGGGCGAAGGCGAGCGCGCCGAGCCCGAGCATCTGCATGGCGAGATCGGAGACGACCGCGCCGGGAAGCCCGAGCACGTTGTGGGCGGCGTGGTCGGTGGCGTGGTTGAGGCTCGGGTCCTCGATCGACCAGGTGGCGAGCGCCACCGTCAGCGCCACGGCGCCGGCGAAGAGGACGAGCCCGCCGAGCTCCGTCAGCCGCCGCGCCAGGAACGGACGCAGCGTGTCGACGACGGTGTCGTAGGGCGATGCGGAGCGGCGAAGCGAGCGCATGCGGGACCGGCTGCGATGGGACGCGCCAAAGGGACGCGTCAGGGGGACTCGTGCAGCCTTGAGGCTAGGGCCGACCCGTTAACGGCCGTTTAAGGTTGAGGAATCCTGAGTTCGGCCGCGGGCGCCGTCCACAGGAGCCTCGGGCCGCCGCGCGGCCCTCGGTCACCTCTCGCGCAGGTGCAATGAGCGGGCCCCTGTGGCATGCTCGGCCGCATGAAGATCGACGGCCGTCCCACCCGTACCATCGTCCCCGACGCCGACGGCATCAGCGTACGCGTCATCGACCAGACCCGCCTGCCCTTCGCCCTGGAGGAGCGCCGGCTCTCGACGCTGGCCGAGGCTGCGGAGGCCATCCGGATCATGATCGTGCGCGGGGCGCCGCTGATCGGCGTCACCGCCGCCTACGGACTCGCCTTCGCCATGCGCGAGGACGCCTCGAACGACGGGCTCGACCGGGCGGTGGCGACGCTGGCCGCCGCGCGCCCCACCGCGGTCAACCTGCGCTGGGCGCTGGACCGGGTGGCGGGCAACCTGCGCCAGACCGCGAGCCGCGAGCGCTTCGAGCGGGCCTTCGCCGAGGCCGGCCGCATCGCCGAGGAGGACGTGGCGAGCTGCCACGCCATCGGCAGCCACGGCGGCCGGCTGATCGCCGATCTCGCGCGCGAGCGCGGCCGGCGCATCAACGTGCTCACCCATTGCAACGCCGGCTGGCTCGCCGCCGTCGACTGGGGCACCGCGCTGGCGCCGGTCTACGCCGCGTACGAGGACGGCATCGACCTTCACGTCTGGGTGGACGAGACCCGGCCCCGCAGCCAGGGCGCGGCGCTCACCGCCTTCGAGCTCAACGGGCACGGGGTGCCACACACCGTCGTCGCCGACAATGCCGGCGGCCACCTGATGCAGCATGGCGAGGTCGACATCTGCATCGTCGGCTCGGACCGGACGACCGCGACCGGCGACGTCTGCAACAAGATCGGCACCTACCTGAAGGCGCTCGCCGCCCGCGACACCGGCGTGCCCTTCTACGCGGCGCTGCCGTTCTCGACGATCGACTGGAGCCTGAGGGACGGGGTCGCCGAGATCCCGATCGAGGAGCGGGACGGGCGGGAGGTCACGCACATGACTGGCCGCCTCGACGATGGCGGCTTCGCCACCGTACAGGTGGTCTCGCCGGGAAGCCCCGTGGCCAACCCCGCCTTCGACGTGACGCCGGCCCGCCTCGTCACCGGCCTCATCACCGAGCGCGGCGTCGCCGAGGCGAGCGCCGAGGGGCTGCTCGCCCTCTACCCGGAGCGGCGCGCGGCGGCCTGAGCGCTCACGCCCACGCGCAGAACACGCTGCCCTGGAAGGCGAGCACGGTCGCCCCGTGCTGGTTCACGCCGGTGTTGCGGCTGAAGGCGAGGCCCCAGCCGGGGCGTGAGGCGCTCTCGCGCTTGTCCGTCAGCTCCGTGGCGAAGCGGATCGTGTCGCCCGCGTAGACCGGAGCGAGCCAGCGCAGGTCCTTGAAGCCCGGCGAGGGGCCGATCTCGGGAACCGGCAAACCCTGTGCCCGCGTCAGCGCGGCGTCGCGAGCATGGGTGGCGAGGTGGCGGCGCATCCAGACCGAGACCGTCTGCCAGCCCGAGGCGCAGAGGCCGCCGAAATGGGTCAGCCGGGCCGCCTCGGCGTCGAGGTGGAAGACCTGCGGGTCGAAGGCGCTCGCGAAGCCGACGATATCGGGCGCCGTGAAGCGGTAGCTGCCGAGCTCGCGCCGGAAGCCCACCGGGATCGCGCCGAGGGGCGCCAGGACCTGCGGCGGCACGTCCTCCTCGACCGGTCCGGCCGCCTCCCCCGCGGGCGCCACCGGGCGCGGCGGCAGGGGCTCGGCGCCGCGCCGGGGGAAGATGACCGTGAAGGCCTGGGTCATCGCGGTCTCGCCGCGCTGGTTCAGCACGCTCATCGCGAAGCGCACGAAGCCCCGGTCCGGCCGCGAGCCGGAGCGGCGGCAATCCTCGACGCGCACCGCGAGGTGCAGGGCGTCGCCGGGCAGGACGGGCTTCAGCCAGCGCAGCTCGGTGATCCCCGGCGAGCCCATCGAGGAGCCGCCCCGGAACACGGAGCCCTGGAGCAGGCGCATCCCGAGGGAGGCCGTGTGCCAGCCCGAAGCGATCAGCCGGCCCGCGAAGGTCCCTTCTGCCGCCTTCGCGTCGAGGTGGAAGGGCTGCGCGTCGTAGACCCGCGCGAAACCGACGATCACCTCCTCCGTCACCGCGAGCGGATCGCTCCCGAAAACCTGGCCCGGCGCGAAATCCTCGAAGCAGGGTGCCGTCATCGTGCGTCGCAAGCCTTCGATCTCAGAAATCGCCGGCCGCCCGGTGAGCGAGGCGGATCGGCTCCGGCAGGCGGTACTTCGGCGCGCAGGCGAGCACCAGGGCCACCGAGGTCGGGATGTCGGCGAGATGCCCCGGCGAGATGAACATCGGGTGCTTGCCCGTCCGCGTGCGCACGACGGCGCCGATGGTCTCGCCGCGATCCACGAGCGGAACGTGGGCGCCCTTCTCCTCGGAGAGCGGGCCGTTGCGGCCGCACAGCCGCGTCTTGCCGCAGCCGATGGTCGGGCGCTGAAGCCAGAGCCCCATGTGGCTGGCGATGCCGATGCGGCGGGGATGCGCCGTGCCCATGCCGTCGAACAGGAACACGTCGGGCTCGGCCTGGAGCTTCCCGAACGCCTCCTCCAGCACCGGACCCTCGCGGAAGCTGAGGAGGCCGGGCACGTAGGGGAAGGGCGTCGGCGCGAGCGCCGTCACCGTCTCGACCACCTCGAAGCCGGGGAAGGTCGCGACGACGACGGCCGCCCGCGAGCGCTCGCTTTTCACGCTGACATCGACGCCGGCGACGAGCCGCACGGAGCCGAGGTCGATCGGCCGGTCGGCGACGACCTCCTCGCGCAGGCGCCGCTGCAGGGCGACCGCCTCGGTCGGGGTCAGGTCCCAGGCGTGGCGCCGCTCGATCCGCATCCGCCGGGGACGCGGCTCAGTTGGCGAAGCGGAAGTGGAGCACGTCGCCGTCCTGCACGAGGTACTCCTTGCCCTCCAGCCGCAGCTTGCCGGCGTCGCGCGCGCCGCCCTCCCCCTTGAGGGCCGTGTAGTCGGCGTAGGCGATGGTCTCGGCCCGGATGAAGCCCTTCTCGAAATCCGTGTGGATGACGCCGGCGGCGGCGGGTGCCCGCGTGCCCTTGGTGATGGTCCAGGCCCGGGCCTCCTTCGGCCCGACGGTGAAGTAGGTGATGAGGCCGAGAAGGTCGTAGCCCGCCCGGATCACCCGGTTGAGGCCGGGCTCGGTGAGCCCCACCGCCTCGAGGAACTCGCCCTGGTCGGCGACCGGCATCACCGCGATCTCGCTCTCGATCTTGGCCGAGACCACGACCGCCACGGCCCCTTCCTGCTTGGCGCGGGCGAGCACCGCGTCGGAATGGGCGTTGCCCTTGTCGGCGTCGCCCTCGTCGACGTTGCAGACGTAGAGCACGGGCTTGGCCGTCATCAGGCCGAGGCTCTGGAACAGGCGCTCCTCCTCGGGCTTGCGCTCCACGAGGCGGGCGGGGCGGCCGTCGCGCAGGAGGGGCAGCGCCCGGGTGACGAGGTCGAGCGTCTCCTTGGCCTCCTTGTCGGCGCCCTTGGCCTTCTTCTCGAGGGCGACGGCCCGGCGCTCCAGGCTGTCGAGGTCGGCGAGCATCAGCTCGGTCTCGATGGTGTCGATGTCGGCGGCCGGGTCGACCTTGCCCTCGACATGGGTCACGTCCCCGTCCTCGAAGCAGCGCACCACGTGGGCGATGGCGTCGACCTCGCGGATGTTGGCGAGGAACTGGTTGCCGAGCCCCTCCCCCTTCGAGGCCCCCCGCACGAGGCCGGCGATGTCGACGAAGGTCAGCCGCGTCGGGATGATCTCCTTGGAGCCGGCGATGCCTGCCAGCGCGTCGAGGCGCGGGTCCGGCACCGCCACCTCGCCGACATTCGGCTCGATGGTGCAGAACGGATAGTTCGCGGCCTGCGCCGCCGCGGTCTGCGTGAGCGCGTTGAACAGGGTCGACTTGCCGACGTTCGGCAGGCCGACGATGCCGCATTTGAAGCCCATGATCGTTTCCTAATGCTCGGTCGCGATCGCCTCGGGGCCGACCGTGAAAGGGTTGAGGATAGTCGTGCCGCGAACCGTGCGGCCATGCTGATAGTCTTCGGACAGGAGATAGCGGCAGCCTGCTCGGATCGCGGCGGCGAGGACGACGCAGTCCCACCACTGAAAGCCGGTCTCCGTGCGGAGCGTCCACGCTTGCGCGATGAGCTCCAGGTCGGTGGCGCCGCGCGACCACGCCTCCAGGGCGAGCGTCGTCCGACGCGCCTCCTCGGGAGCGATCGGCAGACGACCCCGGAGGACGACGTTGTGGATCTCTCCGAGCACCTGCGGGCTCACGACCACCGCCTCGCGGTCGGCGAGCGTTTCCAGCCAACGCAGGGCCGTGACCCGCTTGTCCGGGAAGCGGTCGTCGCGCGCGTAGAGGAACACGTTCGTGTCGACGAAGACACGATCAGTCATCGGCGTACATCTGGTCGTGCGTCGGCGCCTTTCCATTCTCGTCCAGAACGTGCAGCGGCGGGCCGGCCAGAAAGCGCTCCAACGCCTCGCGCTGCGACAGGGGCCGGCCGACACGCTGCTCGACCGCCTCGGCCACGAAGCGCGACAGGCTCTTGCCATCACGTGCGGCGGCGATCCGCGCCCGCTTGAGCAGCGCTTCGTCCATCGTCACGGTCACGTTCTTCATCGGACGCCTCCGACTGCGGATATCGTGTCCCTGTGTTTTCGTGTCAATTCCGCTGGCCGAGGGTCTTCACCTCACCCCAGCCGCGGCCCTCCATGGCGAGGTGGACCTTGTTCTGGAAGCTGGCGTCCTCGCCCGCCGCCAGCAGCGCGGCATGGTCGGCGAGCGCGGCGCAGAGGTCCTCGACCCAGGGGGTCTCCGACTTGCCGAAGTCGTTCAGCACGTAGCCGTGGACGAGGGCCTTGTCGCCGGGATGACCGATGCCGAGGCGGACCCGGCGGTAGTCGTTGCCGCAGAGCGCCGTGATCGAGCGCAGGCCGTTATGGCCGGCGTTGCCGCCCCCGAGCTTCACCCGCATCTTCGCTGGCGCAAGGTCGAGCTCGTCGTGGAAGACGATCACGTCGGAGAGCGCGATCTTGTAGAAGCGCTGCGCCTCGCCGACCGCGCGGCCGGACTCGTTCATGAAGGTCTGGGGCTTCAGGAGGATCACCCGCTCGGAGCCGAGCACCGCCTCCGACGCCTCGCCCTGGAAGCGCCGGCGGAAGGGCGCCGCCCGGTGGCGGCGGGCGATCTCGTCGATCGCCAGGAAGCCGATGTTGTGCCGGTTGCGGGCGTAGGACGCGCCCGGATTCCCGAGGCCGACGAGGAGGCGCATGTCCGGTGTCTCCCGCTCGCGGGTCCCTGAAAACGCGAACGCCCCGGCCGATGGCCGGGGCATCCGTGCGGGGCTGCCCCGGCAGGCGGGGCGGCGCCGAAGGGCTCAGCCCTCCTTGTTGTCCGACTCGGCCTCGCCCTCGGCGGTCTCGCGCTCCTCGGCGGCCTTCTCGTCGGCGGCCTCGGCGGACTGCGCCTCGGCGATCGCGGCCTCCTCGGCCTCGACCTCGGCGCCGAGCACCGTCGGCGGCACGATGTTGGCGATCACGTCCGTGGCCTCGCCGGTGTAGCTGCCCGCCGGGATCTTGATGTCGGAGACGTGGATCACGTCGCCGATGTCGCGGCCGCTGAGGTCGACCTCGATCGCGTCGGGGATCTGGTCGGGAGCGACCTCGATCGCGAGCGTGTGGGCGACGATGTTGAGGGTGCCGCCCTTCTTCTTGATGCCGGGCGCCGCCTCGTCGTTGACGAAGTGCACCGGCACCTCGACGGCGACCGACTGGCCGGCGACGACGCGCAGGAAGTCGACGTGCAGCGGCACGCCGCTCACCGGATCGAGCTGGAAGTCGCGGGGGATGACGCGGGTCTTCCTGCCGCCGGCATCCACCTCGAACACCGTGGTCTTGAAGCCGCCGGCGTAGATGAGGGTGCGGATGCGGATGAGGTCGACGGCGATGGCCTGCGGGTCCTGCCCGCCTCCGTAGACGACGGCGGGAACCTGGCCCTGGCGACGAACGGCCCGGGCGGCCCCCTTGCCGACCCGGTCGCGTGCCACGGCCTCAAGCGGCTTAACGGCGCTCATGGCGTGATCCTTCTCGTGATGGATGGCCGGGGAACGACAAAGGCCGCCCGAAACGGACGGCCCACGGCTACCGGTCCCCGTGCGCCCCTGCCTCCAAGGGTGTCTCGGGGGCGCGGGCCGGGCCATACACGGGATGGGGATGGAAGGCAATCCGGAGCGGCCCCTCCACCTATCGCGGCGCGAGCCGGAGCGATCGCTCGCCCCAGGTGAGGCGCACCGGATCGAGGAGGCAATAGACGCCGAGGATCGCGGCCGGCCGGCGTGCGGCTCCCTTGGGCCGGATATGGAGCGTCACCTCGGCACATCCGTTCCCGCTCGCGGCGGCCGCGGCATCGACGTCGGGGAGTTGAGGATAGGGCTCCCGATACCGGTAGCGCCGTTCGGCCGGCGCGGAGCCGAGCACGGCCAGCAATGCGACCTGTACCGCCGAGCCCTCGACGTCGGAGATGCCGGCAGCCGAGAGGGCATCCGACAGCGAGATCAGGCTCGCCCGATCCAGATGAGGCGACATCGGAGTCACGGCGCGCCCGGCGGTCGGCATGAGGAGGGACGCGGCCACGGCCAGCCGAACCGGGAGGCGGCAGTGCCACCCAGGGCCGCGCAGCCGCGTGTGACCGAAGGCCATGCCTGTGCCATCCCTTCCCGGCGACGCCCGCCGACCGGCTGTCCCGAGCAGGACCTGGACCACTCTCCCGGCCCGCACAAGGGCTCCGCCTTCCCCTGCGGCAGCCGTTCCTTTAAGTCCGGGCGACTGCCACCGCTCGATCCCGAAGGGTCCCTGGATGTTTCCGAAGCCCGTCGCCGCGCTCACGCCCAACACCTTCGCGTTCGAGGAACTCCCCCTGGTGAAGCCCACGGGCTTCCGGGAGTACGACGCCCGCTGGCTCTTCCCGAAGGAGATCAACCTGATGGGGGTGCAGGCGCTCGGCCTCGGCATCGGCACGCTCGTCCACGAGATGGGCGTGCGCCCCGACATCGTGACGGGCCACGACTTCCGCGCCTACTCCTCCTCGATCAAGCTCGCGCTGATCGCCGGCATGCAGGCGGCGGGCCTGCGGGTGAAGGATGTCGGGCTGGCGCTCTCGCCGATGGCCTATTTCGGCCAGTTCGCCCTCGACTGCCCCTGCGTGGCGATGGTCACCGCCTCCCACAACGACAACGGCTGGACCGGCGTGAAGATGGGCGCCAACCGGCCGATGACCTTCGGTCCCGACGAGATGGGGCGCCTGAAGGAGATCGTGCTCGGCGGCACCTTCCAGTACCGGGACGGCGGCGCCTACGAGTTCGTGGAGGGTTTCTCCGAGACCTACCTGAAGGACCTGAAGAGCCGGGCCAAGCCGATCTCGCGCAAGCTCAAGGTCGTGGCCGCCTGCGGCAACGGCACCGCGGGCGCCTTCGCGCCGAAGCTCCTCGAGTCGCTCGGCGTCGAGGTCGTGCCGCTCGACGTCACCCCCGACTACACCTTCCCCCGCTACAACCCGAACCCCGAAGACCTGGAGATGCTCCACGCCATCGCCGCCAAGGTGAAGGAGACGGGCGCCGATGTCGGCCTCGGCTTCGACGGCGACGGCGACCGCTGCGGCGTGGTCGACAACGAGGGCGAGGAGATCTTCGCCGACAAGATCGGCGTCATGCTCGCCCGCGATCTCGGCAAGCTCCACCCCGGCGCGACCTTCGTCGTCGACGTCAAGTCGACCGGCCTCTACAATACCGATCCCGAGCTTCAGGCGGTCGCCGTCAAGGCCGATTACTGGAAGACCGGGCACAGCTACATCAAGCGCCGCGTCAACGAGCTCGGGGCGCTGGCCGGCTTCGAGAAGTCCGGGCACTTCTTCTTCAACGAGCCGATCGGACGCGGCTACGACGACGGTCTTCTCACTGCCATCGCGGTGATCGAGATGCTCGACCGCAACCCGGACAAGTCCATGGCCGACCTCTACCGGGCCCTGCCGAAGACCTGGGGCTCGCCGACCATGTCGCCCCATTGCGACGACGAGGCGAAGTACGGCGTCGTCGAGAAGGTCACCGCGCGCTTTCGGGCCATGAAGGAGGCCGGCGAGCCGGTCGCGGGGGCGAAGATCACCGATCTCGTCACCGTCAACGGCGTGCGGGTCGCCACCGAGGACGGCACCTGGGGGCTGGTGCGCGCCTCCTCCAACAAGCCGGAGCTGGTGGTGGTGATCGAGAGCCCCGTCTCCGAGGAGCGGCTGCGGGCGATGTTCAAGGCCGTGGACGGGGTGCTGCGCGAGAACCCCGAGGTCGGCGCCTACAACCAGACGATCTGAGCGGGCGCCCCGCCCTCAGCGCGCAGTGGGGGCGCCGCTACCACCGCCGCTGTCGCCCGTCGCGAGGCGGCGGCGGTTGTCGGCCTGCGCGCTGACCTCGCCGAAGTACTTCGTCGAGTCGCCGAGCTGCATCGAGGGCTGGCAGTTCGGCGTGCAGGAATAGGATTCCCGCTCCAGACCCCGCTGCACGGTGATGACGGAGGCCTGCGGGGCCTCGACCCGGATGGTCGACTCGGCGAGCATCGTGCCGGTGCCGTCGAGGGCGATGAGGTTCGTGGTCCCGAAGCTCTTGCCGGTGAGCACGAGCACGCCGTTCTTCTGGAGCGTCACGTCGGCGATGATCGGGTTGCCGACGACGACCGTCTGCGTGCGCTCCGGCAGGCGGACGATCTTGGCGTTGTCCACGAACACCGTCACCACGGTCGCCTCGCGGGTCTCGGCGCGGCAGACGAGCGGTGCTGCGACGCCCAGCGCCAGGGCGAGCGCGAGGCGGACGAGGGGCACGGACGGAACGGCGCGCATGGCGGACCTTCGGAAGGCTCGACGGGACGGCCTCGGCCGAGCCCGCTCACGCCGCCAGTACACCGCGCAGTGGTGAAGGAAGCGCTAAGGATAACCGATTCCGCGGGAGCGCGGCGGGCTCCTCCGACCGAGCCGCGCCCGACCACGCCCGCTCTCCACGCTCCCCGTCCGCCCGGAACGCCGCCACCTTTGTTCGAATCCGAGCAACCGTTTGTTCAGGATGATCGCGGGCTTTTCGCGGCGGACCTGTTTCGAAGGCGCATTTAACGCAATCGCAACGCGGATCGATCAATCTCCATTTCGCCGCCGATCGAGACCGAAAGATCTTCGACGGTAAAATAAAGTCGTTAGATCAGGGGACATCATCATGAAGAACGTCTTCAAGCGCTTCGCCTCCGACGAGTCGGGCGCCACCGCCATCGAGTACGGCCTCATCGCCGCCCTCATCGCCGTCGGCATCATCTCGGTGCTGAAGCTCCTCGGCGGCTCGCTGAACACGACCTTCACCAAGGTCACCACCGAGCTCAACAACGCCTCCAAGTAACTGCGGGCATCGGCGGCCGGACCCGTTCGCCGGAGATGGACGACATCTCCGGCCCACGGTCCGGCACCGGAGTCTCAGCCGCCGCAGAGGCGGCTTGAACGCACGGGGAACCCTGTCTTCCGCCATGCGGGAGCTTGGCCCCGTGCGATCCGATTCGAACCCTCTCCTGCGCGAGCCGGTCCCGCCCATGGCATCCGTCGGCCTCCTCGTCGTCTTCCCGTTCCTCGTGGCCTACGCCGCGGCGAACGATCTCCTGACGATGCTGATCCCCAACCGGGTCTCGCTGCTGCTCATCGCGGGCTTCGCCGCCGTCGCCGCCAGCGGCATCCTGACGCTGCCGGAGATCGGCACCCATGTCGCGGCCGGCGCCATCGTGCTCGTGGCGACCTTCGCGCTCTTCGCCCTCGGCGTCATCGGTGGAGGCGACGCCAAGCTCGCCGCCGCGACCGCCCTCTGGCTCGGCCTCGACCATCTGATGGACTACCTGCTGATCGCGGCCGTCGCCGGCGGGGCCCTGACGCTGGCGCTCCTCGCCGCCCGGTCGCACCCGCTGCCGAGGCCGCTCGTCGGCCTGCCCTTCGCGCTGCATCTCCACGACACCCGCACCGGCGTGCCCTACGGCATCGCGCTCTGCGCGGCCGCCCTCCTCGTGCTGCCCGAGACCCTGATCTGGGCGCGGGCGCTCGGCGCGTGAGGGACAGGGGCCGGCCCCGGCCGGTCACGGTTGCTTAACCATAATTTGACGATTTCCGCCCATCGTCCGGTCGAGTGACGGCGCCTCCGCCGTCGTCCATCCCGGCCCGACGATGAAACCTGCCCGCCTCGCCGTCCTCGCCATCGCGCTCGCAGCGGGCACCGGCGCGGTGTTCCTGATGAGCGGCGACCCGCCGCCGCCGCCGGCTCCCGTCGCGGCGGCGCCCGCCCCCGTGGTGCAGGCGACCGAGGTCCTCGTGGCCGCCGCCGAGCTGCCCACGGGGCAGAAGCTCCAGGCCGCCGACCTGCGCTGGCAGAAGTGGCCGGATGACGCCGTCTCCGCCGGCTACCTCGTGCGCAAGGACAATCCGAAGGCCCTCGAGGAGGCCGTGGGCGCGACGGTGCGCGCCGGATTCCTGCCCGGCGAGCCGATCCGCTCGCAGCGGCTGGTGCGTCCCGAGGGCGGCCTGATGGCCGCGATCCTCCAGCCGGGTCAGCGGGCGGTGGCCATCGTCACCGATTCCCGCGGCACCAACTCGGCCGGCGGCTTCATCCTGCCCAACGACCGGGTCGACGTGATCCGCACCTACCGCGACGAGGACGCCTCCCGGACGGCGGGCGCCGACGTGCAGCGCTCGCAGACCGTCCTCCAGGACGTGCGGGTGCTCGCCGTGGGCCAGCTCATCCAGGAGAAGAACGGCACCAACGTGGTGACCGGCGAGACCGCGACCCTGGCGCTGTCCCCGTCCCAGGCCGAGGTCGTCACCCTCGCCCAGAAGGTCGGCACCCTGTCGCTCTCGCTGCGCAGCCTCGCCGATGCCGGCCGCGCCGCCGAGCCCGAGGAGGCGCCCCGCTCCGAGGCGGCCCTCAACGTCGTGCGCTTCGGCGTCTCCCGGCAGCAGTCCCGCTGATGCCCGCCCCCGTTTCCCAGCGCGCGCCGGCCGCCGCGATCCCCGCCGAGGTTTCCGCCATGGCTCCCCGCCCGCCCTCCCCCCGCCGGGCGCGTCTCGCGACGGCGCCCCTCGTCCTGGCGCTTGGCCAGATGCTGCTCGGCCCCGCTGGGGAGGCCGCCGCGCAGGGGCGTCCGGCGCTGGCGCCGGCACCCGTCGTCGAGGTGAGCCCGATGGAGTCGGCCACCTCCCGCAAGATCGACCTGACGCTCGGCCGCTCGGTGATCGTCGACCTGCCGCGGGACGCCAAGGAGGTGTTCGTCGCCAACCCGAAGATCGCCAACGCCGTGGTCCGCTCGACCCGCAAGGTGTTCGTGATCGGCATGGAGAACGGGGCGACCTCGATCTTCATCATGGACGGCGAGGGCCGGCAGATCACCGCCCTCGACGTCACGGTGGCCCGCGACCTCAACGTCCTGCGACAGACCCTCAACCAGAGCATCCCCGGCGGCCGCTTCGAGGTCCGCGCGGCCGGCGAGTCGGTGCTCCTGTCCGGCGCCGTGAACTCGGCCTCGGAGGCGACCCAGGCGGTCGACATCGCCAACGCCTTCGTCGGCCTGAGCGGCGGCGGCGGCGCCGGTGCCACGGGCGGCACCAGCCGCGGCGCGGTCATCAACAACCTGACGGTGCGCGGCAAGGATCAGGTGATGCTGCGCGTCACCGTGGTCGAGGTGGCCCGCACGGTGCTCAAGCAGTTCGGCATCAACGTGAACGGGTCCTGGTCGGGGCTGAACCTCGTCAACACCGCGCCCTTCACGCTGAGCGGCGGCTCGTTCCCCTCGGGCAACGCCGTCGCCGCGACCGTCACCGGCACCGGCGGCGCCAGCCTGACGGCGACGCTGCGCGCCTTCGAGCAGGCGGGCGTCTCCCGCGTGCTCGCCGAGCCGACCCTCTCGGCGATCTCCGGCGAGGGCGCGAAGTTCATGGCCGGCGGCGAGATCCCGGTCCCGACCACGCAGAGCTGCAACACCTCGTCGGGCCAGATCCAGTGCAACCCGACGATCACCTACAAGCCCTACGGCGTCAGCCTGAACTTCACGCCGATCGTCCTCGCCGAGAACCGGATCTCGGTGCGCGTCGGCACCGAGGTCGCCGAGCTCGATCCGCAGAACGCCTTCAACTTCGTCAACGGCGACATCACCGTGGCCGTCCCCGCGCTCACCGTGCGCCGCTCGGAGACGACCGTGGAGCTGCCCTCGGGCGGCACCATGATGACGGCGGGCCTGATCCAGCAGCGCAGCAAGTCCGCGATCTCGGGCCTGCCGGGCCTCATCAACCTCCCGATCCTCGGCGCCCTGTTCCGCTCCCGCGACTACCAGCGCCAGGAGACGGAACTGATGATCATGGTCACGCCGATCATCGCCAAGCCGCTGGAGGCCCGTCAGGTCACCCGTCCCGACGACGGCTTCGTCGACGCCCAGGACGGGCGCGGCGTGCTGCTCGGCCAGCTCAACCGCCTCTACGGCAGCGCCGGCGCCTCGCCGCTGGGCTCGAGCTACCGGGGCCGGGTCGGCTTCATCACCGACTGATCCCGCCTCCCGACCGTCACGCCTTCCGGCTGCCAGGACATTCTCCGATGACGAACCCCCACCCCCGGCGCCGGCCGCTCGCGGCGCTCGCCACGGCCTCCGCCCTCGCCGGCCTGCTCGGGGCCTGCCAGTCGCGCGGACCGGTGACGACGAACGCGATCCAGCCGAGCGACTACCGCGCCCGGCACCCGATCGTGCTCGCCGATGCCCCCCGCAGCCTCGACGTGTTCGTGACCGGCACCGGTCATCTCGATCCCCGCCAGGCGGCCGACGTCGACGCCTTCCTGCTCGAGTTCCGCCGCTACGGGCGCGGCACCCTCGTGGTTGACGTGCCCCGCGGGCCGCCGACCGCGCAGATCGCCGCCGCCGGACGCACCGCCGCCGTCCTGCGCCGCATGGCGGCCGAGGCCGGCGTGCCGGCCGGCGCCGTGGTGCTCTCCTCCTACGAGGTCGCCGCCCCCGGCCTCGCCGCGCCGGTGCGCCTCGGCTTCCAGCGCATGAGCGCGCGGGTCGCCGACGCCTGCGGGCTCTGGCCCCAGGACCTCGGCGTCTCCGACGCGGCCTACAGCCTCAGCAACAAGCCGTCCTGGAACCTCGGCTGCGCCCTGCAGTCGAACGTCGCCGCGCAGGCCGCCGACCCCGTCGACCTCGTGCGCGGCCGCCAGGAAGGCCGCATCGACACGATCCGGCGCTCCGATGGCATCCAGAAGCTCCGCGAAGGCAAGGATCCGTCAACCACATGGCGGCAGGATGGGCAGACCAGCCTGAAGAGCCAGGTTGCGAACTGACGCCCTCTCCCGCCCGACACGGGGACCGGAAAGCCCGCCATGACGGACACCGCCCACACGCCCGAGCGGATCATCGCGCCCGTCCCCCGCATCACGGTGCAGGCCTTCTGCGAGACGGCCGAGACCGCCGCGATGATCGAGGAGTCGGGCCGCGACCGGCGCATGCACAAGGCGCACGTCAAGGTCCAGATGGGCGGCGGCGCGGCGGCGGTGGAAGCCTACCGCAACGCCCCGACCCCGAACGTCATCGTCATCGAAGCCCAGGGCGCCAAGTCGCGCCCTCTCGAATGCCTCGACGCGCTGGCGGAGGTCTGCGACCCCGGCACCAAGGTGCTCGTCGTCGGCCACGTCAACGACGTCGCGCTGTACCGCCAGTTCATCCAGCGGGGCGTCAGCGACTACCTGATGGCGCCCGTGGCGCCCCTCACCCTGATCGCGGCGGTCTCGGACCTGTTCACGGCGCCGGGCGTCAAGCCGGTCGGGCGCACCGTGGCGGTGTTCGGCGCGCGGGGCGGCGTCGGCGCCTCGACGATCGCCCACAACCTCGCCTGGTCGGTCGCTCGCGGCCAGGGCATGCAGACGGTCATCGCCGATCTCGACATCGCCTGGGGCACCGCGAGCCTGAACTTCAACCAGGACCCGCCCCAGGGCGTGGCCGAGGCGGTGTTCGCTCCCGAGCGCCTCGACGCGGCGCTCGTCGAGCGCCTGCTCTCGAAGTGCAGCGACAACCTCGCCCTGCTCTCGGCGCCCGCGAGCCTCGACCGCTCCATCGACCTCACCGAGACCGCCTTCGACGGGCTCGTGGACCATCTGAGGGCCTCCGTGCCCTGCATCGTCCTCGACGTGCCCCACGGCTGGAACGCCTGGTCGAAGCGCCTCCTCGTCGGCGCGGACGAGGTGGTGATCGTGGCGACCCCCGATCTCGCCTCCCTGCGCAACGCCAAGAACCTCATCGCCGCCCTGCGCCAGGGCCGCCCGAACGACAGCCGCCCGCGGGTGGTGCTCAACGGCGTCGGCTTGCCCAAGCGCCCGGAGATCGCGCCGGCCGAGTTCGCCAAGGCACTCGAGGTGCCGCTGGACGCCGCGATCCCCTTCGATCCGGCCCTGTTCGGCACCGCCGCCAACAACGGCCAGATGATCGCCGAGGTCCAGGCCGGCTCGAAGCCCGCCGAGCAGTTCGCCGACCTCGCCGCCGCCATCCTCGGGCGCCCCGAGACGCGCCGGAGCAAGGCCAACCTCCTCGAGCCGCTGCTCGCGCGCTTCGCCCGGCGCAAGGCCTCGTGAGGCGCCCGTGAGCCGGCCCGCACGCCAGGGGAGCCAGTCCCATGTTCGGTAGGAGGTCGGGCGCCGCGGCGTCCGCGCCGGCGCCCGCGGCGACGCAGAACGGCCCCGCACCGGTCCTTCAGCAGGACTCGGCGCCCGTCCGGCCGTCCGCCCCGGCCCCGATCGCCGTCGAGACGGCCCGCTCGGAGGACTACTACCGCACGAAGAGCATGATCTTCGGCGCGCTGATCGAGGCGATCGACCTCTCGCAGCTCGCCCGCCTGGAGGGCGAGGCCGCCCGCGAGGAGATCCGCGACATCGTCTCGGAGATCATCGGCCTCAAGAACATCGTCCTGTCGATCGCCGAGCAGGAGGAGCTGCTCGACGACATCTGCAACGACGTGCTCGGCTACGGGCCGTTGGAGCCGCTGCTCGCCCGGGACGACATCGCCGACATCATGGTCAACGGCGCAAGCCGGGCCTTCATCGAGGTCGCGGGCAAGATCCAGCTCACCAACGTGCGCTTCCGCGACAACCAGCAGCTGATGAACATCTGCCAGCGGATCGTGAGCCAGGTCGGCCGCCGCGTCGACGAGGCCTCGCCGATCTGCGACGCGCGCCTGCCGGACGGGTCCCGCGTCAACGTCATCGCGCCCCCGCTCGCCATCGACGGGCCGGCCCTGACGATCCGAAAGTTCAAGAAGGACAAGCTCACCCTCGACCAGCTCGTGCGCTTCGGGGCGATCTCGCCCGAGGGCGCCAAGGTGCTGCAGATCATCGGCAAGGTGCGCTGCAACGTCGTCATCTCGGGCGGCACGGGCTCCGGCAAGACGACGCTGCTGAACTGCCTCACCGCCTATATCGAGCAGGACGAGCGCATCATCACCTGCGAGGACGCCGCCGAGCTCCAGCTCCAGCAGCCCCACGTCGTGCGTCTGGAGACGCGGCCCCCCAACATGGAGGGCCAGGGCCAGGTCACCATGCGCGACCTCGTCAAGAACTGCCTGCGCATGCGCCCCGAGCGGATCATCGTCGGCGAGGTCCGCGGCCCGGAGGCGTTCGATCTCCTCCAGGCGATGAACACCGGCCACGACGGCTCCATGGGCACGCTGCACGCCAACTCGCCCCGCGAGTGCCTGTCGCGCATCGAGTCGATGATCACGATGGGCGGCTTCTCGCTGCCGGCGAAGACGCTCCGCGAGATGATCTGCGGCTCGATCGACATCATCGTCCAGGCGAGCCGCCTGCGCGACGGCTCGCGGCGCATCACCCACATCACCGAGGTGGTGGGCATGGAGGGCGACGTCGTCACCACGCAGGACCTGTTCGTCTACGACATCCTCGGCGAGGACGCCTCGGGCAAGCTGATCGGCCGCCACCGCTCGACCGGGATCGGCCGCCCGAAGTTCTGGGAGCGCGCCCGCTACTACAACGAGGAGCGGGCGCTCGCCGCCGCCCTCGACGCGGCCGCCGTTCCCGGGGTCGAGTGAGGGCCGGATGAGCGCCTCTCTCAACCTTCCGCTCGCCGCCGGCCTGATCGCGGTCGCCGCCGGAGCCGTCGGCTACGTGGTCCTGGTGCCGCTCCTCAGCGGCGAGCGCCGCGCCGCCCAGCGGCTCAAGGCGGTCGGCGGCACGGCGAGCGCCGCGGCCGGCCGGGTCAGCGCCACGAACCGCCGCGACCAGGTCGCCAAGACCCTGAGCGAGATCGACGCTAAGGCGAAGAGCAGCAAGGTTACCCTCGACCTCAAGATCGCCCGCGCCGGCCTGAGCTGGAGCACGAAGACCTACTATCTCGTCTCGGCCGGTCTCGGCCTCGGGCTCGGTCTCTTCTGCCTGCTTCTGACGGGCAATCCCGTGGCGGCGCTGGCGGCGCTGTTCGCGGGCGCGCTCGGGCTGCCGATGTGGATGCTGCGCTATCTGCGCCTGCGCCGGATCGAGCGCTTCACCCGGGAGCTTCCGAACGCCGTGGACGTGGTGGTGCGCGGCATCCGCACGGGCATCCCGCTCGCCGACTGCTTCCGCATCGTCTCCCGCGAGGCCGAGGAGCCGGTACGGGGCGAGTTCAAGGTGATGATGGAGACCCAGGCCATGGGTCTGTCCCTGAGCGACTGCGTGAAACGCATGGCCGAGCGCGTGCCGGTGCCGGAGGTGAACTTCTTCGCCATCGTCATCAACATCCAGCAGCAGTCCGGCGGCAACCTCTCCGAGGCGCTCTCGAACCTGTCGCGCATCCTGCGCGAGCGGAAGAAGATGGCCGGCAAGATCCAGGCGATGAGCATGGAGGCCAAGGCCTCGGGTGCCATCATCGCCTGCCTGCCCTTCTTCGTGGCCGGCATCACCTACCTGACGAGCCCGGACTACATCTCGCTCCTCTGGACGACCGACGGCGGCAAGCTCGCGCTTCTCGGCTGCGCGGTCTGGATGAGCGTCGGCGTGTTCACGATGAAGAAGATGATCGCCTTCGACTTCTGACGACCGGACTCGGGCGCTCCCTGCCATGATCCAAGACATCTCCCAGAAGCTGCTCGACCCGCGCTTCGTCGCCACGATCCTCGCCGGCGTGGCGGCGGCGGCGACGGTCTTCGCCCTGGTCCAGCCGCTCCTCGAGCCGGACCGGCTCGCCAAGCGCATGAAGCTGGTGAGCGACGAGCGCGAGGCGATCCGCCGCCGCGAGCGCGAGCGGCTCGCCACCAAGGTCACGCTGCGCACCGAGCCGAAGGCCTACATGCGCCGGGTCGTGGAGCAGTTCGACCTCAACCGCTGGCTCGGCACCGATACCGCCAAGCGCAAGCTCCTGATGGCCGGCTACCGCGGGGCCGGCGCCGAGACCGCGTTCCTGTTCTTCCGCATGGTGACGCCCATCGCCGCGTTTCTCGGCGCCGTGGTCTACCTGTTCGTGCTCGAGGTGCTCGACCAGCCGACCGAGGTGCGCGCGGGGCTGTGCATCCTCGCCGCCTTCCTCGGCATCAAGGCGCCCGAGCTGTTCCTCATGAACAAGGCCAAGAAGCGCCAGGCGGAGGTCCGCCGCGCCTGGCCCGACGCCCTCGATCTCAGCCTGATCTGCGTCGAGTCGGGCATGTCCGTGGAGGGGGCCTTCAAGCGCGTCAGCCTCGAGATCACGATGCAGTCCATCGTGCTCGCCGAGGAGCTCGCCCTGATGACCGCCGAGCTCTCCTTCCTGCCCGACCGCCGGCTCGCCTACGAAAACCTCTCGAACCGCATCGGCATCGAGCCGGTGAAGGCCTGCTCGACGGCGCTGATCCAGGCCGAGCGCTACGGCACCCCGATCGGCGCGGCGCTCCGCGTCCTCGCGCAGGAGAGCCGCGACCATCGCATGACCGAGGCCGAGAAGAAGGCCGCGGCGCTGCCGCCGAAGCTCACCGTGCCCATGATCCTGTTCTTCCTGCCGGTGCTGTTCGTCGTCATCCTGACGCCCGCCATCATCCAGGTCATGCGCAGCATGTGAGGACGCCGCCCCGGATCACCGCGCGATCATCTCGCGGATCCGTGTGGCCAGGGCGTCGACGGCGAAGGGCTTCGTCAGGACGGCCATGCCCGGTTCGAGCTGGCCGTTGGTGAGCAGGGCGTTCTCGGCGTAGCCGGTGATGAACAGCACCTTGAGGTCGGGCCGCGTCGCCCGCGCCGCGTCCGCCATCTGGCGGCCGTTCAGGCCGCCCGGCAGCCCGACGTCGGTGACGAGGAGGTCGATGCGCGCGCCGGACTGGAGGACCCTGAGCCCGCCGGCCGCGTCGGCCGCCTCCACGGCGGTGTAGCCGAGCTCGCCCAGCACGTCCGTCACCAGCATGCGCACGCTGGGCTCGTCGTCCACGACCAGCACCGTCTCGCCGGCCCCGGCGACCGGCAGCAGGCCGCCCCGCGGGAGCGCCTCGTCCCGCGCCGCCTCGCCCTGGTGGCGCGGCAGGTAGACGCTGACCGTCGTGCCCTCGCCCACCGTGGAGTGGATGCGCACCTGCCCGCCCGACTGCTTGGCGAAGCCGTAGATCATCGAGAGGCCGAGCCCGGTGCCCTGGCCGAGGGGCTTCGTGGTGAAGAACGGGTCGAAGGCCTTGGCGATCACCTCCGGCGGCATGCCGGTGCCGGTGTCCGACACGCTGAGCGACAGGTACTCGCCCTCCGGCATGTCCTGACGCCGGGCCACCTGCGCGTCGATCCAGCGGTTGGAGGTCTCGATGACGATGCGGCCGCCTTCCGGCATGGCGTCGCGGGCGTTGATGCAGAGGTTGAGCAGTGCGTTCTCGAGCTGCGAGGGATCGACCAGCGCGGGCCACAGGCCGGCGAGACCCACTGTCTGCACCTGCACGCTCGGGCCGACGGTGCGCTGGATCAGGTCCAGCATGCCCTCGACGAGGGCGTTCACGTTGGTCGGCTTCGGGGCCAGCGTCTGCCGGCGGGAGAAGGCCAGCAGGCGGTGGGTCAGCGCCGCCGCCCGGCGCGCGGCGCCCTGCGCGGCCGTCATGTAGCGCTCGATGTCGTTGATCCGGCCCTGGCTCAGGCGGGTCTGGATCAGCTCCAGGCTGCCGGAGATGCCCGCGAGCAGGTTGTTGAAGTCGTGGGCCAGGCCGCCGGTGAGCTGACCGACCGCCTCCATCTTCTGCGACTGGCGGAGCTGCTCCTCGGCGTTCATCAGCTCCGCCGTGCGTTCGCCGACCCGCTGCTCCAGGGTGTCGGTCAGCGCGCGTAGCTGGGCGTTGGCCCGATCGCGCTCCTGCTCGACGGCGCGCCGCTCCTCGACGTCGAGGACGACGCCGGGAAAGCTCAGGGGCGTCCCGTCCGGCCCGTGATCGACGCGCCCGTTGGCCTCGATCCAGTAGTAGCGTCCATCCGCCCGGCGCACCCGGTACTGGTGGGCGTAGGCGCCCCCTCGGGCGATGACCTCCGCGATGGCCGCGGCGAGCCCCTCTCGGTCGTCCGGGTGAACGGTGGCGACGATCTGCGCGAGCGGGATGCCTTCGCGGCCGAGGGCCGGATCGAGCCCGAAGCTGCGGGCGAAGCCCTCGTCGACCGTGAACCGGTCCGTGGGCAGGTCCCAGTGCCACGTGCCGATGATCGCCCCGGCGGCGAGCGCCAGCTGCACGCGCTCGATGTTGGCGCGGGCGAGCGCCTCGCTGGCGCGCAGGCGGTCCTCCGCCTCGCGGCGCGCGGTCACGTCGTTGAAGATGATGGCGATCTGCCGGTCGGCGGGGTCGCCGACGGGGACCGCCCGCACGTCGAACCAGCGCGCGAACGCCTTGGCGTAGCTCTCGAAGGTCGTCGGCTCCCGGGTCTTGGCGACCCGCCCGTAGGTCTCGAACCAGAATCGCTCGAGGTCGGGCGCGAACTCGGTGACCCACTTGCCGCGCAGGTTGACGCCCGCCTCCCGCTCGAAGGCGGGGTTGGCCTCCAGGAAGCGGTAATCCACCGGCCGATCGTCGGCGTCGAACTTGACCTGGACGATGGCGAAGGCCGCATCGACCGTCTCCAGGATCGTCCGGAAGCGCCCCTCGCTCACGCGCAGCCGTGCGACCTCGGCCTCAAGCGCCTCGCGGGAAAGGGATTTCACAGCACGACCCGACACGAACGGCACTTTCCTCTCGGCCGCCGCCTTACCTGCGGGAGCCGCGGCGAACAACCGCAGCGGCGATGCGGCGGTTCAGTTCTCCGCATCGATCGGAACGACCCTGCCGAGGGGCGTGGCGTGCACGGCGCGTCGGCTGCGGTCGCGGGCGGCGACGGCACCGGCCATGCGAGCCGGGCGCCCGCGAGCGCACGATGCGAGTCCACCCACGCAGGCCGCGCCTCGCGCCGGTCTCTCGTGCGGCGCCGCGCTCGTAATCGGCCGCCGTCGCTTTCGGAGGCCGGATCAGCCGCGCGAGGCGGGCGAGCCCCGGTCGGTCGCCTTGCGGCCGGGCTGGGCCTGGAGCCGGCGCAGGGCGGCGCCGTTGGCGGCGGCGTCCTCGGGCGAGAGGTCCCGCTGGAGCGCGACCTCCGCCTCGGGTACCCGGCCCTTCAGGCCGAGCACCAGGGCGAGGTTCTGGCGGACGCGCCCGTCGGCGTTGGGCTGCGCGGCGGCCCGGCGCAGCACCTCCTCGGCGCGGTCGAGCTGGCGGCTCAGCGCGTAGGACAGGCCGAGGTTCGACAGGATGGTCGGCTCGTCCGGGTTGATCCGCAGCGCGGCCTCGTAGAACCCCTGGGCGCGGGTGTGATCGCCGGTCTGGTCGGCCACGGCGCCCTGGGCCGAGAGCACCCGCCAGTCGGGCTGGGCGGGGGTGTGGGCGTTCTGGAGCACGTCGGCCGCCTCCTGGAAGCGGCCGGCCTCCGCCAGCGACTTGCCGTAGGCGGCGAGCACGGCCTTGTCCTTGGGGCTGCGCAGGGCTGCCTGCTGGAGCACCGCCACCGCCTGGGGGCGCTGGTCCGTGGCGCGCAGCGCCTGGGCGTAGCGCATGGCGAGGCCGAGATCGTTCGGGTCCTCGTTGTACTTGGCGGCCATCGCCTCGACGTCCCGGCGCGTCACCGTGCGCGCCTCGCTGCCGCCGCTGCTGCGGCCGAGGCCCAGCGATGTGAAGGTCGTCGCGATGGAGCCCGTGGTCTCCGGCGAGCGGGACTGGCAGGCGGCGGCACCGGCGGCCACGAGGGCGGCGGCCGCGAGGCGCGTCGCGGAACGCAAGCCCTGCCGCCCGACCCTGCCGAGGACGCTCGAACCCGCCGCGCGCATCGTCACCGCTCCGTCATCCCATGCCGGCGCGGCCTCCCGCTCCCGACCCTCGGGTGATAGACCGTTAACCCTAACCTACCGTTAAGACCTCCCTTTCGAGCCGCACCGCCCGCATGAGCGACAGCATCCCCGACCTCCTGCCCGCCGGCTCGCCGGCCGTTCCCGTCCGCTGCGTCTCGACGGGGGACTGGCCCTCGGTCGAGGCATCGCTGCCGGCGAGCCAGCGGGCCTTCGCGGCGGCGAGCGGTTTCGCGCCGAAGGCCGGCCGCCTCGCCCTGCTGCCGGACGCAGAGGGTGGTCTCGCGCGGGTGCTGTTCGGCCTCGGCGACACGGACGCGCGGGGCTACGACCGCTTCCTGACCGGCAAGCTGCCGGGCCTGCTGCCGGCGGGCGACTACGCCCTGGAGCCCGAGGGGATCGACGCCGCCGAGGCCGCCCTTGCCTGGCTGCTCGGCAGCTACCGCTTCGATCGCTACCGGACGGCGCCTCAGAAGCGCGCCCGTCTCGCGGTCCCGGACGGCGTGGATGTGGAGGCGCTGTCGCGGATCGCCCGCGCCGTGGCGCTCGGGCGCGACCTCGTGAACACGCCGGCGAACGACCTCGGGCCGGCCGAGATCGCGCAGGCCGCCCGCGACCTCGCCGCGCGGCACGGCGCGGCGTTCACCCTGATCGAGGGGGAAGTGCTCGCCCGCGACTTCCCCCTTGTGCAGGCGGTCGGCGCCGCCTCGACCCGCGCGCCGCGCCTCGTCGACCTGCGTTGGGGGCCTTCGGGCGCGCCCCGCGTCACGCTCGTCGGCAAGGGCGTCGCCTTCGACACCGGCGGCCTCGACATCAAGCCCTCGGCGGGCATGCTCCTGATGAAGAAGGACATGGGCGGGGCCGCTGCCGCGCTCGCCGCCGCCGACATGGTGATGGGCTCGAACCTTCCCGTGTGCCTGCGGCTGATCGTGCCGGCGGTGGAGAACGCGGTCTCCGGCAACGCCTTCCGCCCCGGCGACGTGCTGCGCAGCCGGGCGGGCCTCAGCGTCGAGATCGGCAACACCGACGCCGAGGGACGCCTGATCCTCGCCGACGCCCTCGCCCTGGCCGACGCCGAGGCGCCGGACCTACTGATCGACTTCGCGACGCTCACCGGGGCCGCCCGCGTGGCGCTCGGCCCCGACCTGCCGGCCTTCTTCACCGAGGACGACGGGCTCGCCGCCGAGATCGCCGCGGCCGGCGACCAGGTGCGCGATCCGGTCTGGCGGATGCCGCTGCACGCGCCCTACGCGGGGCTGCTCGATTCGAAGGTCGCCGACATCAACAACGTCTCGGGCGGACCCTTCGCGGGGGCGATCACCGCCGCGCTGTTCCTGCGCCGCTTCGCCCCGGCCGCGAAGGCGCATGTCCATTTCGATCTCTACGGATGGAACCCGTCGACCAAGCCCGGCCGGCCGGAGGGCGGCGAGGTCCAGACCGCGCGGCTGGTCCACGCGCTACTCGCCGCGCGCTACCGCGCCTAAGACCTACTGGAGCCTGTCGCGGTAGGTGTCGCCGGCGGCGGCCTTCAGCTCCGCCCCGGCCTCCCGGCCGATCCGCTCGGCATCCGCCACCGGGCCGGAGCGCGAGGCCGCCCAGTGGCGGCTGCCGTCGGGCAGGAACAGCAGCCCGTCGAGGCTGAGCCGGTCGCCCTCGATGCGGGCGAGCGCGGCGATCGGCGTGCGGCAGGAGCCGTCGAGCTCGGCGAGAAGCGCCCGCTCGGCGCCGACCGCGATCGTGGTCGTCGCGCAGGCGACGGCGGCGAGCAGATCGCGGATCGCCTCGTCGTCCTCCCGGCACTCGATGCCGAGCGCGCCCTGCGCCACCGCCGGCAGCATCTCGTCGACGGAGAGCACCGAGCGGGCGACGTCCTCCATGCCGAGGCGCTGGAGGCCGGCGAGCGCCAGCAGCGTCGCGTCGCACTCGCCGGCCTCAAGCTTGCGCATCCGGGTGTTGGCGTTGCCGCGAAGCGGCACGATGCGCAGGTCCGGCCGGCGCATCAGCACCTGCGCGCCCCGCCGCAGGGACGAGGTCCCGACCCGCGCCCCCTCCGGCAGGTCGTCGAAGCCGTCGGCATCGCGGGCGAGGAAGGCGTCGCGGGGATCGTCGCGCTCCAGGATGGAGGCGATGACGAGGCCGTCGGGCAACCAGGTCTCCACGTCCTTCATGGAATGGACGGCGACGTCGATCTCGTCGGCGAAGAGCGCCTGCTCCAGTTCCTTGGTGAACAGGCCCTTGCCGCCGATCTCGGAGAGGGGCCGGTCGAGCACCCGGTCGGCCACGGTGGTGACGACGACGATCTCGGTCTCGAGCCCCGGATGGGCGGCGACGATGCGGTCGCGGACCATGCCGGTCTGCGCCAGCGCCATCGGGCTGCCGCGGGTGCCGATGCGCAGAACGCGGTCGAAGGGGCGCTGGCTCATGCGGTGCTTCTCTCCCGCCGCGGCCCCTGGCGGCGCGGACACCGCCAGTCATCGCGGCCCGCCCCGGCGGTCGTCAACTGCGGGAGGCGTCGGGCATGGGGACCGTTCGGAGGCTCAGAACGCCTTGAGCGCCTGCGTGGTGTGCTCGACCTGGGGCGGCCCCTCGAAGGTGTCGGAGACCAGCGCCCGGTAGTCCTTCCAGGGCTGCGAGCCGGTGAAGTCCTTGGTGTGGGCCTCCAGCGTCTCCCACTCGATCAGCAGGCGGTAGCGCTGCGGCTTCTCCACGGAGCGGCGAACCTCGAAGCTTCGGCAGCCCGCGGCGGCCCGGAAGATCTCGGCAGCCTTGGCGATACCTGCCTCGAAGTCGGCCTCCCGGCCTTCCTTCACGTCGATCTGCGCGATCTCGAGGATCATCGTCGGTGTCCCTGGCGTGTCTGGAGGGTCAGCGGAGCGGGCGTCCGAGCTTCTGCGCGAGGATGCGCTGCGGGCTCGTCTCCGGCCGCGCCTGGGCGGCGACGGGGAGGTAGGCGGTCTGCTCCAGCATGTAGCGGCCGCCCATGGCCCCGTGCATGACGAGGTCGGAGAAGGTCACCCAGGTCTGGCCCGGCTCGAAGCGCACGTCGGCCTGCGGCGCGCTCGCCTGGTAGTCCAGGTCCTGCTTCAGCGCGTCGTGCAGGTGGAGCATGAGGTGGTCGTACTCCGAGCGCCGGCTCTTGGTGATGCGCAGGCCGGCGAGAAGCCGCGCCGAGAGCGGCGAGTAGCCCGGCAGCTTCGGCAGGAACTTCTCCGCCATCGAGCCAAAATCCTCGCCGACCCGCCACAGGCGCGGCTGGCCGCTCGGGTTGATGTTGCGGAAGATGCGCAGGATGCGCTTCTCGCCGATCGGGTTCGAGGGGAAGGCGTCGACGTGCAGCCGCGTGTCGTCGCGCCGCCAGCTCAGCTTGCGCTGGTCGACCTCGAAGGGGCGGTAGGAGGTGCCCGCGAGGCTGAGCTTGCCGGCATAGGCCGGCAGGTAGCGTTCCACGAGCTCGCCCGAGAAGCGCCGGTAGCGGATGAGAAGCTGGCGCAGGGCCTCCTTCTCCTCCTCGGTGCCGGCGGCCCCGCGCAGCTCCGCGGCCTCGCCGCGGATGTTGACGTTCTTGGCCTTGCCGTCGGCGAAGGGGCGCTCGACGAAGCGCGTCTCGAAATCCGAGAACGGGAAGTCGAGGTCGGGGAACACGAGGACCGCGCCGCCCTCCAGCGCCTCGACCAGCGAGCCGTCGCTGGGATGCGCGTCGGCGAAGACGGTGACGATCGGGCTGATCATGGAGGCGCCTCCGGCCACGCGGCGGAAGGCATCTGCCGGGGCGGAGCGGGTTTAGCGGGGGCGTCCCGCCCTGCCAAGGGGCGGCGCGGTCTCGTCCGGCGCCGCCATCGCCCTGACGGGGCATGCTTTTTCAGGTGGATGGCGGGCGCTGGGCGCTTGAATCCGGGCGGTGGAAGGCAGACCTTCGGTCCGGACCCGCGAAACCCCGCGGCCGCGCTCACGGTTGCGCTTCAGGGGCCCTCCCCGCCGGCGAGGACAGAGCCATGGCGACGCTGAAGGAATTCGAGGAGGCCCTGCGCGCCCACGGCATGCAGATGGCGCTGACGCTCCTCGAGCAGCTCCGGGCCCGCGACCGGGCGACCCGCACGACGCGTCCGGCACGGCGCGTCACCGGCCGCAAGATGACGCCGGAGCTCGCCCGCGCGATCCTCGACCTCCATGCCACGACGGGCATGACCCAGCAGGAGATCGCCTTCAAGGTCGGCGTCAACCAGGGCCGGGTGAACGAGGTGATCAAGCGCGGCAAGTGGCTCGACGGCGACCCGAACGCCCCGGAGGCGCAGGACCGCGACCGCGCCATGGCCCGGATGCAGGGCGATTCGAAGCCCCGCTCCCGGCCCGCCGCGCCGCGGCCGCGCGCCGCCAAGCCAACGGCGACGTTGCCTGCCCAAGACGTCAAGCCGCCGGCCGGCAAGCGGCCCTCCTCGGGCGGACAGCTCTCCTTCGGCGACCTGTAGCCAAGGGGCGCGGCGATCCGGCTCGGGAAAGGTCCCCGCATCTCCCGCGTTGCCCTGCATGGCGACGGAGGGCTTCGATGAGACGGATCGTTCTAGTGGCCCTGCTCGGGCTCTCGGCGTGGCCGGCGCAGGCGCAGCGGGTCTCGACCACGGCCCTGAGCTGCCCCGAGGCGCGCAGCGTCGTGACGCGGGCCGGCGGCATCGTACTCGGCACAGGCGGGCCGACCTACGACCGCTTCGTAGCCAACCGCAGCTTCTGCGAGGCGACGGAATACGCCAAGGCCGCCTACGCGCCGACGCGGACCGATCCGCGCTGCTTCATCGGCTATACCTGCTACGAGCCCGGCGCGACGGACTGGCTGGCCGACCGCTGAATCGAAAACGCCCCGGCCGGCCGGCCGGGGCGCTCCCTTGAGACGCGACAGGGATCGGACGCGGTTTAGGCGGCCGCCTGGACGTTGCCCTCGATCACCGGAGTGACCGCGCCGCGGCCGGTGGCGATCTGGATCGTGCGAGGCTTCTTCGCCTCCGGGATCTCGCGCACGAGCTCCACGTGGAGGAGGCCGTTCTCCAGGCTCGCGCCCGTCACCTGGACGTAGTCGGCGAGCTGGAAACGGCGCTCGAAGCTGCGGGCGGCGATACCCTGGTGCAGAACCTCGGTGCGCCGCTCCGGGTCGGGCTTGCGCTCGCCCTTCAGGGTCAGGGCGTTCTCCTTGACCTCGATCGAGAGATCGGCCTCGGTGAAGCCGGCGACCGCGACCGTGATCCGGTAGGCGTTCTCGCCGGTGCGCTCGATGTTGTAGGGCGGATAGGTCGTGGCCTGATCGGCGCTGACATACTGGTCGAGGGCCGAGAACAGGCGGTCGAAGCCGACCGTGGAGCGGTAGAGGGGAGCAAGATCGAACTGACGCATGACATATCCTCTGCAATGAGCAACATGCTGTGGAACGACGGTCCGCCCGAGGGCCGGACCGGTCTCGTGCCGCCGAATGGCCGGCACGGAGAGGATATTGGAATGCCCCGGCGGGCGTGCAAGACCGCGCCGGCCCGGCATCGACCGGCCAATTTCGAGAGCGCACGCGGACCCCTCGCCCCATGCTGACCCTGCGCTCCACCCCCGGCAATCCGGTGCCGCCCGAGGGCACTCTCGTCGCCGTGAGGACGGCGGACGGGCGCGAGCTCAGGGCGGCCTACTGGTGGCCGACCGGGCGCGTCGGCGCGAAGGGCACGGTGTGCCTGCTCCAGGGCCGCGCCGAGTTCATCGAGAAGTACTACGAGACGATCGGGGACCTGCGGCGGCGGGGCTTCGCCGTCGTCGCCTTCGACTGGCGGGGCCAGGGCGAATCCGCCCGCGACGTCGCCGACCCGCACAAGGGCCATGTCGGCCGCTTCGGCCACTACCGCCTCGACCTGGAGGCGGTGACGGAGCAGGTGATCCGCCCGCGGCTGCCGCGCCCCCATGTCTGCCTCGCCCATTCCATGGGCGGCTGCGTGGTGCTGACCGGCGCGCTCGAGGGCTGGCAGCCCTTCGAGCGCATCGTGACGCTGGCGCCGATGCTCTCGATCAGGATGGTGCGCTGGCCGTCCGTCGTGTCCGGTCTGGCGCGGGTCCTGCACCGGCTCGGGTTCGGGCGCGCCTACGTTCCGTTCGGAAGCCCGGTCTCCATCGCCACCAAGCCCTATGCCGGCAACCGCCTCTGCCGGGATCCGCAGCGCTACGCCCGCAACGCCGAGGCCGGGCGCGTCGTCGGCGCGGGCGCGGTGGGCGATCCGACCCTCGCCTGGCTCGCCGAGGCCTTCCGCGCCATGGCGCGCCTGCGCGACCCCCGCGTGCCGCCCCGCATCGACCTGCCGGTGCTGATCGTCGCCGCGGGCGAGGACCCCGTCTGTGGCACCCGCCAGACCGAGCGCTTCGCCTCGCGCCTGCGCTCCGGCCGGGTGATCGTGCTGCCCGACGCCCGCCACGAGATCCTCTCCGAGCGCGACAGCATCCGCGAGGATTTCTGGGCCGCCTTCGACGCCTTCGTGCCGGGCACGCCGGTGGCCGACGAACCGCCGGAGACCATGGCTGCGGAGTAGCCGTGACCCTCGATCGTGTCGCACCCGGCGCCGGGAACGAACCCGGCAGGGTCGGGTTGGCACCGCGGCGCGCCGGACCCCGCTTTCGCGGATCGTCCCGACCCGCCGGATCGGGAGGGGCGTCATGGATCTCGGCATCGGCGGACGGGTGGCGGTCGTCACGGGCGGCGACTCCGGCATGGGCCTCGAGAGCGCGCGCTACCTCCTGCGCGAGGGCGCCCGGATCGTCCTCACCGATCTGAAGGAGGAGGGGCTGAGGAAGGCCGAGGCCGAGCTGGCAAGCCTCGGCGAGGTCCGCTCGATCGCCGCCGATCTCGGCGATCAGGCCGGCGCCGACCGGCTCAAGGCCTTCGCGGATGCCGCCTACGGGGAGAAGCCGACCATTCTCGTGGCCGCCGCCGGCATCACCGGCGCCACCGGCGACTTCCTCGAGATCGACGACGCGGCCTGGCTCCACACCATCCAGTCCGACCTCATGGTCGCCGTGCGCACGGCGCGCGCCTTCATCCCCGGCATGCGCGAGGCGAAGTGGGGGCGGATCGTGTTCTTCACTTCCGAGGACGCGGTGCAGCCCTATGTCGAGGAACTGCCCTACTGCGCCGCCAAGGCCGGTCTCCTCAACCTGACCAAGGGACTCTCGAAGGCCTACGGCGCCGACGGCGTCATGGTGAACGCGGTGGCCCCCGCCTTCATCGCCACCCCGATGACCGACGCGATGATGGAGAAGCGTGCGGGTGAGCTCGGCGTCTCCTTCGAGGAGGCGATCGAGAGCTTCCTCGACGAGAAGCGCCCCGGCATGGTGCGCAAGCGCCGCGGCAGACCGGAGGAGGTCGCGGCCGCCGTCGCCTTCCTCTGCTCGGAGCAGGCGAGCTTCGTGACCGGCGAGAACCTGCGCGTCGACGGCGGCGCCGTCCTCACCATGGCGAGCTGAGCCGGCCGCCGCGATGCGCGAGATTGCCTGCGACGTGGCGGTGATCGGGGCCGGCACCGCCGGCATCGCCGCCTACCGTGCCGCCCGGAAGGCGGGTGCCCGCACCCTTCTGATCGAGGCCGGACCCGGCGGCACCACCTGCGCGCGGGTCGGCTGCATGCCCTCGAAGCTCCTGATCGAGGCGGCCTCCGCCGCGCAGGCGGCCCGCGACGCCGGGCTCTTCGGGCTGCACGTGCCGGAGGTGGGCATCGACGGCCGCGCGGTGCTGGAGCGGGTGCGCCGGGAGCGGGACCGCTTCGTGCGCCTCGTCTTCGAGGACCTCGAGACCTTTCCCGACGGCGAGCGGATCGCCGGCCGCGCCCGCTTCCTCGACCGGGACCGGCTCGCCGTCGGCGAGGACCTCAGGGTGCGCTTCCGCGCCGCGGTGATCGCGACGGGATCGAGCCCGGCCGTGCCGAAGCCGCTCGCCGGCCTCGGCGCCCGCGTGCTCACCACCGACACGGTCTTCGAGCTTCCCGACCTTCCCCGCACGCTGGCGGTGATCGGCGGCGGGCCGGTCGGCATCGAGCTGGCCCAGGCCATGGCGCGGCTCGGGATCGAGACGACCTTGATCGAGGGCGGCAGAAGCCTCGCGGGCCTGAGCGAGCCCGGTCTCGTCGCGGAAGCCGCGGAAATCTTCGGCCGGGAGCTGACCCTGCATCTGGAGACGGAGGTGGAGGCGGCGGAGGCGGACTGCGACGGACTGCGCCTGCGCTGGTGTGCGCCCAGGGGGGAGCCCCGCGAGGCCCGCTTCGAGCGCGTCCTCGCCGCGGCGGGCCGGCCGCCGAACGTGACGGGTCTCGGCCTCGAAGCGGCGGGGCTCGACCTCGACGGATCCGGCGTGCCACGCTTCGATCCCGGCACCCTGCGCTGCGGTGACGCGCCCGTGTTCGTCGCCGGAGACGCCAACGCCGACCGGCCGGTCCTGCACGAGGCCTCCCGCCAGGGCGGCATCGTCGGGGTCAACGCCGCCGCGCTCGCGGGGCATGGCGGCTCCGAGGCGCCGCGGCGCTGGCCGCCTCTCGCCCTTGTCTTCACGCATCCGCAGGCCGGGCGCTTCGGCGCCGCCTACGATCCCGAGGCGGGCGACGGCCGCCTCACGGGCCGCGCCAGCTTCGCAGATCAGGGCCGCGCGCGCATCGCCGGGACCAATGCCGGCGGCGCCGTGATCTTCGCGGACCGGAGCGGGCGGCTCCTCGGCGGTGAGATGCTCGGGCCGGGCGCCGAGCATCTCGTCCAGGGTCTCGCCCAGGCCGTGTGGGACGGCCGCACGGTGCAGGATCTTCTTGATCGGCCTGTCTACCATCCGACATTAGAGGAAGGTCTTTCCGACGCGCTGAGGCAGATCGGCAGCAGTATAAGCTGAACCATAACAGCCGGATGCGCGTTCGTAAGGTTGATAAGGGCGGAGCATTGCGCTCGCCCGGCCGAGCCTGCATATCGAAACACGCATGACCGAGGCTCTTCCCCGATGAGCTCGAGCGTCGCTTCCGGCGCCGTCCTCGACATCGCTCTCGAACTCGACGCGCTCTCTCCTGGGGAGCGCGAAGGCCTCGACCTGGGCGTGATCGGGCTCGACGCGAGCGGCATCGTGCGCGAGTGCAACGAGGCCGCCAGCGCCCTGTTCGGCATCGCGCCCGCGGCCATCCTCGGCCGCGACTTCTTCCACGCCGTGGCGCCGGGCGCCTATGTGCCGGCCTTCTACGGCCGCTTCATCTCCGGCCTTCGCCGGGGCGTCCTCGACGAGCGCTTCGAGTTCGTGTTCGGCCGGCTGCCGCAGCCGCTGCGGGCAAAGGTCCGGCTCCGGCTCGGGCGAGACCTGTGTTGGCTGGTTCTGCAGGCCGCCGAGACCCTCGGGCTCGGCCTCTCCCGCGACGCGGTGATCGAGGCGGTGGCGCAGCGGGCCGGGGCCGGCTTCGTGGATCCGGCGCTCTGCGAGCGCGAGCCGATCCACATCCCCGGCTCGATCCAGCCCAACGCGGTGATGCTCGCGGCCGATCCCGAGACGCTGGCGATCCAGGCGCACAGCACCAACATCGGCGAGATCCTGGCCGACGATGCGGAGACGGTCGCGGGCCGTTCCCTCGTGGACGTTCTGCCCGCGGGCTTCCTGGCGGAGATCCGCGCCCGGCTCGCCGAGGGCACCCTGGCGGACGGCCGCTCCCTGCGGCGGACCATCGCGCTGCGGAATCTCGACGACCGCCACTACGCCGTCGCCCACAGCCATGACGGGCGCCTCATCGTCGAGCTGGAGCGGGCCCCCGAGCGGCCCGAGGATTTCGGCTCCGCCAGCCAGATCGATACGGAGGGCGCGGTCTCGCGCCTGCGCGGCGCCGCGACGCTCGAGGAGGCGGCCGCGATCGCCGCCCTCGAGATCAGACTCCTGACCGGCTACGAGTGCGTCCTCGTCTACCGCTTCGACGAGGACTGGAACGGCGAGGCCATCGCCGAGGAGAAGGTCGCCGACTGGTCGCGGGTGCTGTTCGGGCTGCGCTTCCCGGCCTCCGACATCCCGGCCCAGGCCCGCGCCCTCTACACCAAGGCCAAGAGCCGCTTCGTGATCGACCGCGACAGCGTGCCGGTGCCGCTCGTCGCGCTGCCCGAGGCCGGCAACAGCTCGATCGATCTCAGCTTCGCCCAGCACCGCACCCTGTCGCCGATCCATCTCGAGTACCAGCGCAACCTCGGCGTGAACGGCTCGATGTCGATCTCGATCCTCGTCGAGGGGCGGCTCTGGGGCCTGATGATCGGGCACCACCGCCAGCCGCACTACGTCGCGCCGGAGACGCGGGCGGCCGCCACCCTCATCACCGATGCCTTCGCCATGCGGGTGCAGGAGATCGAGGGGCAGCGCCTCTGGGCGGAGCGGCAGGTGCATCTCGACATCGCCGGACGCCTGACGCGCGGCCTCACGAGCGCGGACGATTTCGTCGGGACCCTCACCGCGGGGTCGGTGACGCTCCTCGACCTGTTCGGGGCGACGGGCGCGGCGGTGGTGTCGGCGGAGGGGGTCACCACGATCGGCCGGGCGCCGGACGAGGCGACCGTGCGGGCGGCGACGCAGTGGCTGCGGGACATGCTGCCCCCCGATCAGACGACCTTCGCCAGCGACATCTTCGCCACCCTCTGCCCGGCCGCCGAGCCCCATCACGAGATCATGAGCGGCCTGCTCGCCGCCTTCGTCGATTCCGGGCGGCGCAACGTGCTGCTCTGGTTCCGGCCGGAGACGGTCAGCACGGTCACCTGGAGCGGCGATCCGAGGAAGCCCGTGCTCGGCGGCAGCGGCAGCGTCGCGGTGCTGCCCCGGCGCTCCTTCGAGCGCTGGGTCGAGGAGCGCCGCGGCAGGGCGGCGCCCTTCGCGCCCTGGCAGGTCTCGCTCGCCGGCTCCATCGCCGAGGCGGTCGAGGGCGTGGTGCTGCGCCAGCGCCGCAAGATCAACGAGCTGACCGGCCTTCTCGCGGAGAAGCAGCGCCTCCTCGACCAGAAGGACCTCCTCACCCGCGAGATCGACCACCGGGTGAAGAACTCCCTCCAGATCGTCTCCGCCTTCCTGCACATGCAGCGCCGTCAGGTGAAGGACCCGGAGGCGCAGCAGGCCTTCGCCGAGACCTCGGCGCGGGTGATGAGCGTCGCGCGGGTCCATGACAGCCTCTACCAGGCTGAGACCATCAACGACGTCGACCTCGGCCAGACCATCGAGAGCCTGTGCAACGACCTCGTCGGCATGGCCGGCGGCAGCCACGTGGTCGATCTCAACGCCGAGCCCGGCCTGATGGTGCCCTACCGCAAGGCGGTGGCGCTGTCGCTGATCGCGACGGAACTCGTGACCAACGCCTTCAAGTACGGGGCGAAGCCCGTGGGCGGCAGCCGCGTCGCCGTCCACGTCTCCGGGATCACGGCGGGCTCCGTCCGGCTGCGGGTCTGCGACGACGGCGAGGGCCTGCCGCCGGACTGGGCGCAGGCGCGGCCGAGGGGCTCGGGCCTCGGCATGAAGCTGATCCGCGGCATGCTCGACCAGATCGACGCCAAGCTCGAGGTCGCCAACGCTCCCGGCGCCTGCTTCACCATCACCGCCTGAGGGCCGCCGCTTGAGCCTGCGCCACCGTCTGCGCGAAGAGACCGCCGCGCCCCACGAGGCCCTGGAGCGCGACCTCGACTGGCAGGCCCGCGTCGCGAGCCTCGACGGCTACCGCGACCTGCTCGCACGCCTGCGGGGCTTCCACGCCACGCTGGAGCCCGAGATCGCCGGGGCGCTCGGCGACGACGCCTTCCTCGATCCCCGCCGGCGGATCGAAGCGCTCGACGCCGATCTCGCCTGCCTCGGCCTGACGCCGGCCGCCGTCGAGGCGCTGCCCCGGCCGCAGTCGCTCGGCCTCGCCGGGCCGGACGAGGCGCTCGGGGCGCTCTACGTCTTCGAGGGCTCGACGCTCGGCGGCATCCTGATCGGCCGGCACGTGCGGGCCCTCCACGGGCTCTCGCCGGAGGAAGGCTGCGCCTACTACGCCGGCCGGGGCGAGCGCGCCGGGCCGATGTGGCGGAGCTTCTGCGAGCGCCTCGATGCGGTGGGCGAGACGCCCGGCGCCGCCGAGGCCGTGTCGGCGGGCGCCGCGCGGACCTTCCGGGCGATGCGCGACTGGCTCTGCGCCGACGTCGCGGCGGCGGGGCTGCCGCCCGCCGCCTGAGCAGGGTCAAGCGGTCTCGGCCAGCAGCCCGTCGACGAAGGCTGCCATGCCCGAGCGGCGCGTGCGCTTGGTGCGCTCGGCGACGAGGATGCCCTTCAGGGTCTCGAAGGCGTTCTGCAGGTCGTCGTTGACGAGCACGTAGTCGTACTCGCCCCAGCGGGCGATCTCGACGCGGGCGTTGGCGAGCCGCTTCTCGATGGTCGCCGGATCGTCCTCGGCGCGCCGCTCCAGGCGGTGGCGCAGCTCCGCCATGCTGGGGGGCAGGATGAAGACGCTGACCACGTCGTCGGGCAGGCGCGAGCGCACCTGCCGCGTGCCCTGGTAGTCGATGTCGAAGATCATGTCCCGGCCCTCGGCGAGCGCCCTCTCCACGGGGCGGCGCGGGGTGCCGTAGAAGTTGCCGTGGACCTCGGCCCACTCGAGAAGGTCGTCGTGCCGCTTCAGGTCCTCGAAGGTCTCCCGGTCGACGAAGTTGTAGTGCCGCCCGTGGATCTCGGAGGGCCGGCGCGCCCGCGTCGTCATGGAGATCGACAGCTCCATGCCCCAGCCGCCGTCCTGGGCGATCTGGCGCGTCAGCGTCGTCTTGCCTGCGCCGGAGGGCGAGGACAGGATCAGGATCATCCCGCGCCGGGCGATGCTGCCGCCGCCGGGATCGCGCTCGTAGCCGCTCATGCCGTCGCTTGCCCTACTCGACGTTCTGGACCTGCTCGCGGAACTGCTCCACCACGGCCTTCAAGTCGAGTCCGATCCGCGAGAGCGTGACGTCGCCGGCCTTGGCGCAGAGCGTGTTGGCCTCCCGGCCGAACTCCTGGGCGAGGAAGTCGAGCCGCCGGCCGATGGCGCCCCCCGCCTCGATCAGGCCGGTGGCCGCGGCGAGATGGGCGCGCAGGCGGTCGAGCTCCTCGCGCACATCGGCCTTGCCCGCGAGCAGCATCGCCTCCTGATGGAGGCGGGCCGGATCGAGGGCGCCGGCTTCGGCGAGGCCCGCGATGCTCGCCTGAAGGCGCTCGCGCACGGCCTCCGGCCGGCGGGCGGGGCTGTCCTCGGCGGCCGCCGTCAGCTCGGCGATGGTGCGCAGCTGCGAGGCCACGACCTCGTGGAGATGGCGCCCCTCGGCGCGGCGGCTCTCGACGAGGTCGGCAACGAGCCGCACCACCCCTTCCGCGAGGTCGCGGGCCAGCGTCTCGACCTCCGCGGCGGGCTCCTCGTCGCTCTCGATGACGCCGCGGATGGAGAGCAGCCCGTCCATGGTCGCGGGCGCGATGCCTTCCGGAACCGGCACGCGGGCGACGGCCTGGGCCAGCGAGGCGAGCAGCGCCTCGTTGACCCTGACCCGCACCTCCCGCTCCGGGCGGGTCAGGGTGAGGGAGAGCTGGCACTGGCCCCGGTTCAGGGTCTTCTGGAGGGCGGTGCGGGCGACCTCGCCGGCCGCCTCGAAGCCCGGCGGCACCCGCAGGCGCACCTCGAGGCCCCGCCCGTTGACGCTGCGCACCTCCCAAGCCCACTGCACCGGCCCCGTGGTGCCCGCCGCGCGGGCGAAGCCCGTCATGCTCGCGATCATGCCCGCGTCTTTCCCAAGCCCGCCCGCTTGCCCTTTCGGCTCAGGGCTGCTTGAGCACCGGCACGGTCTTGGGCGAGCCGAGATCGTAGGTCTTGTTCTTGAGCGGGTCGAGCCGCGTGCCCTCGGAGGCGTCGAAGGCGCGGGGCCGCGCGGCGGCGGGCGTGGGGGCGGCCGCCGGGGTGCCGGTGCCGGCGTCGGGGGCGTAGGCCGTGGCGCTGCCCGGCACCGACGGATCGGGCTCGGCCTTGTCGGTGGGGCTCGCCGCATCCGTCGGCGCCGGCGCCTGCCGGGCGCGCTCGACCTGCCGCCAGCGGGCGACGTTGCGCTGGTGGCCTTCCAGGCTGTCGGCGAAGGCGTGGCCGCCGGTGCCGTCGGCGACGAAGAACAGGTCCTTGGTCCGCGACGGATTGGCGACGGCCTCGAGCGCGGCGCGCCCCGGATTGGCGATCGGCCCCGGCGGAAGGCCCTCGATGACGTAGGTGTTGTAGGGCGTCGCCCGCTCGATCTCCGAGCGCAGGATGCCCCGGCCGAGCGTGCCGCGCCCGCCGACGAGCCCGTAGACGATGGTCGGGTCGGACTGGAGCTTCATGCGCTTGTTGAGGCGGTTGACGAAGACGCCGGCCACCCGCGGACGCTCGTCGGCGCGCCCCGTCTCCTTCTCCACGATGGAGGCGAGCGTCACCATCTCGGCGGGCGTCTTCACCGGGATCTCGGGGCTGCGCCGCAGCCAGATCTGGTTGAGGACCTCCCGCTGCTTGGCGCGCATGAGGTTGACGATCATCTGGCGGGTGGCGCCGCGCTCGAACTTGTAGGTGTCGGGCAGGAGCGAGCCCTCGGGAGGGATCTCGCCGATCTCGCCGGTGAGGATGTCGTTCTCGTTGAGCCGGCCGACGATCTGCTCGCTGGTCAGGCCCTCGGGGAAGGTGACTGCATGCTGCACCTGCCGGCCGGTCGTCACCGTGTCGATGGCGTCGTTGATGCTGGCATGGGCCTTGAAGTTGTACTCGCCGGCCTTCAGCGGCGCCTTGCCGCCGAAGCGGGCGGCGAGCTCGAACAGGCCGGTATGGGCGATGACGCCCTCGCGCTGGAGGATCTCGGCGATCTCGGCGGTGCCGCTGCGCGAGGGGATCACCACCACCTTGTCCGCCTGGAGGGGCCCCGGCTCGCGGACCTGCCGGTGGAAGATCGTCAGCCCGATCATCGCGCCGAGCGCCAGCACCACGGCGAAGGTCAGAAGGCCCGAGACCGTGGCGAGCAGGCCGCCCCGGCGGCGCTCCGGCTCGTCCGGCGGCGGCGGCGCGGCGGTGGGCTTGATCGCCTCGCCCGGCGAGCGGGGCGAGAGGCGGTTCGGCAGGGCCGGCTCGTCGGAGGCGGTCGGCGTCGGCTCGGGCGTCTGGCGGCGGCGGAAGAACATCGCGATCCTGCTCGGGCTCGTTCGGGGCGAGCGGCGCCGTGCCCCTCGAAAGGGGCTGCGGCGCGAGCCCGGCAGCACTAGCCCGCTTTGTGGCGAAAATGCCGTCCCGCTGCGCCCGCCGCCTTCGCGCCGGGAGCCTTCGCCGGGGGCTGGCAGACGGCGCAGTAGAAGGTCGAGCGGCCCGCCTGCACCATCCGTGCGACGCTCCCCCCGCAGCCCGGCGCGCGGCAGGGCTCGCCGGTGCGGTCGTAGACCCGGAAGGCGTGCTGGAACCTGCCGCTGCCGCCGTCCGTGTGGGCGTAGTCGCGCAGCGTCGAGCCGCCGGCCTCGACGGCCTCCGCAAGCACGGAGCGGATCTCCTGCGCGAGGCGATGGGCCTGGGGCGTGCCCCGCCCGTCCGCTGCGGCGAGCGCGCCGGCCGGCGTCTCCGGATGGAGGCGCGCCCGGTGGAGCGCCTCGCAGACGTAGATGTTGCCGAGCCCCGCGATCAGCCTCTGGTCGAGGAGCGCGGCCTTCAGCGGCGCGATCCGGTGCCGGAACAGCCGGGCGATGGCGTCGCCGTCGAGCCCTTCGTCCAGGGGCTCGATGCCCATGGACGCGAAGTGGCGGCAGGTGGCGAGCCCCTCCGTCGCCACGAGATCCATGAAGCCGAAGCGGCGCACGTCGTTGTAGGTGACGGTGGCCCCGCTCCCCATGGCGAAGACGACGTGGTCGTGCTTCGCGTTGCCCAGCGCCCCTTCGAGGTAGAAGTCGCCCGGCGACAGGTTCGAGCCGTCCGGCAGAGTCACGTCGAAGCGCCCGCTCATGCCGAGATGCATGATCAGGCTCTCGCCGGAATCGAGGCCGGCGACGAGATACTTTGCCCGGCGGGCGAGGTCCGTGACCGTCCGGCCCTCCAGCCGCGCGGCGAAGCGATCCGGGAAGGGGAAGCGCAGGTCTGCGCGGCGCAGGGTGACGCGACTGACGCGCGCGCCGACCATGGCCGGCGCGAGGCCCCGGCGCACGGTCTCGACCTCGGGAAGCTCGGGCATGGTGCGTATATCGGCGCCGGCGGCCGGCCGCGCAATCGGCGCCCGCGTCGCGGGGCCGTCCCACCGATGGCGGATTGCGGCGGCCTTCGCTATGGAGGCCGGGCCAAGGAGAGCACGAGCATGGCTGCGGGCCGGGACGACGAGACCGCCGATTTCGGCTTCGAGCGGGTGGCGCTCGGCGAGAAGCAGGGCCGCGTCGACGCGGTGTTCCGCTCGGTCGCCCGCCGCTACGACGTCATGAACGACCTGATGTCGGCGGGCCTCCACCGGCTCTGGAAGGACCGGCTCGTCTCGATGCTGCGGCCGCCGGGCAACCGCCCTTTCCACCATCTCGACGTTGCCGGCGGCACCGGGGACGTCGCCTTCCGCATCCTCGATGCCGGCGGCCCGCAGACCCGCGTCACGGTGCTCGATATCAACGAGGACATGCTCCGCGTCGGCGCCGAGCGCGGTGCGTCCTACGGCGCGCGGGCGGAATTCGTGACCGGAAACGCCGAGACCCTGCCCCTGCCGGATTCGAGCGTCGACGCCTACACCATCGCCTTCGGCATAAGGAACGTGCCGCGCATCGACGCGGCGCTGGCCGAGGCCCGCCGCGTGCTGCGTCCGGGCGGTCGCTTCCTCTGCCTCGAGTTCTCGAAGGTCGACCTGCCGGTGCTCGACCGCATCTACGACGCCTACTCCTTCCACGTGATCCCGCGCATCGGCGCGCGGGTGGCGGGCGACGCGGACTCCTACCGCTACCTCGTCGAGTCGATCCGCCAGTTCCCGACGCCCGGCGTCTTCGCCGGCATGATCGAGGCGGCGGGTCTGCGCCACGTCACGCACCGGCCGCTGTCGGGGGGCATCGTCGCGATCCATTCCGGCTGGAAGGTCTCGTGATCCTGCATCCGGGCGCCCGCGCATGATCGGCTCGCTCCTCCACCTCCTGCGGGGCGCCCATGTCGGCTTCGTGCTCGCCCGCGAGGGCGGGCTCGCCTTCGTGGACGCCGCTGAGTTGCCGCCGCACCTGCGGCTCGCGCTCAGGATCGGGCGGATGCTGGAGCGGCCGGGCCTCGGCGACGGCGCCGCCCGGCTCTCCAAGGCGCTGACCCGGCTCGGGCCGAGCTACGTCAAGTTCGGTCAGTTCCTGGCCACCCGCCCCGACATCGTCGGCATGGCCGCCGCCCTCGATCTCGAGAAGCTTCAGGACCGGGTGCCGGCCTTTCCGCAGGGGCAGGCGATCCGCGTGGTCGAGACCGCCTTCGGCAAGCCGCTGCGGGACCTCTTCGCGAGCTTCAGCGAGCCGGTGGCGGCGGCCTCCATCGCCCAGGTCCACAAGGCGACGGTCCTCGACCCCGACGGTACGCAGCGCATGCTCGCCGTGAAGATCATGCGGCCGGGCGTGCGCGAGCGCTTCCAGCGCGACCTCCAGGTCATGCGCTTCATGGCCCGCGTCGTGAACGCGCTCTCGCCCCAGGCCGAACGGCTGCGCCCGCGGGAGGTGGTCGAGATCCTCGCCCGCTCCGTGACGATGGAGATGGACTTCCGCCTGGAGGCGGCGGCCATGTCCGAGCTCGCGCAGAACACCAAGGACGACGAGGATTTCCGCGTGCCGCGCCCCGAGTGGGAGCTGACCGCCCGCGACGTGCTCTCCAGCGAGTGGATCGACGGCACACGCCTCCACGCCCGCGCCGACATCGTGGCGGCGGGCCACGACCCGCAGGCGCTCGGGCGCACGGTGATCCAGAGCTTCCTGCGCCAGGCGATCCGCGACGGCTTCTTCCACGCCGACATGCACCAGGGAAACCTGTTCGTGGACGCGCAAGGGCGACTCGTCGCCGTCGATTTCGGCATCATGGGCCGCCTCGGCATGGCCGAGCGCCGCTTCCTCGCCGAGATCCTGCTCGGCTTCATCCTGCGGGACTACCGGCGCGTCGCGCAGGTGCATTTCGAGGCCGGCTACGTGCCCCGCCACCACTCGGTGGACGACTTCGCCCAGGCGATCCGCGCCATCGGCGAGCCGATCCACCAGCGTCGGGCCGACGAGATCTCGATGGCCAAGGTGCTGACCCTGCTCTTCGACGTAACGGCGCTGTTCGACATGAGCACCCGCACCGAGCTGGTGATGCTCCAGAAGACCATGGTCGTGGTCGAAGGCGTCGCCCGCAGCCTCGACCCGCGCCTCGACATGTGGACCACCGCCGAGCCCGTGGTCCGCGCCTGGATCGCCCGCAACCTCGGCCCCGTGGGCCGGGTCGAGGGGGCGGGCCGCGCCGCCCTGACGCTCGCCGACGTCGTCGCCGACATCCCCGACATCGCCCAGCGCCTGCGGCGCATCCTGGTGCGCTTCGACGAGGAGGGCTCCCACGAGGCCGTCCAGATCCGCAACCTCGCCCGGATGGAGAAGCGCCGGGCGGTCTGGTCCACGTTGGCGCTCTGGGCTATCGCGGTGGGGGCACTGGTGATGGCGTTCCGATGACCCGCGATCTCGATGGCCGCCGCATCCTCCTCGTCATCGGCGGGGGCATCGCGGCCTACAAGGCGCTCGACCTGATCCGCCGCCTGCGGGAGCGCGGGGCGCGGGTGCGGCCGATCCTGACGCAGGGGGCACAGGAGTTCGTGACGCCGCTGGCCGCCGCCGCGCTGGCGGGGGAGCGGGCCCATACCGACCTGTTCGACAGGGCCGACGAGGCCGAGATCGGCCATATCCGGCTGGCGCGGGAAGCCGACGCGGTGGTGGTGGCGCCGGCGACCGCCAACATCATGGCCCGGATGGCGGCGGGGCTGACGCCGGACCTCGCCTCGACGGTGCTGCTCGCCACGACCCTGCCGATCCTGATCGCCCCGGCCATGAACGTGCGCATGTGGGCGCATCCCGCGACGCAGCGGAACCTCGCGACGCTGAAGGCCGACGGCGTCGCCGTGGTTGGCCCGAACGACGGGCCGATGGCGGAGGCCGAGACCGGGCCGGGCCGCATGGCCGAGCCGGTCGAGATCGTCGACGCGCTCGTCGCGATGCTCGCCGGCGCCGCGCCCTCCCCCGGCATCGGCTTCCTCTCCGGGCGCGACGCGTTTCCTCGGCCGCTCGCCGGCCGGCGCGTCCTCGTCACCTCGGGGCCGACGCACGAGCCGATCGACCCGGTGCGCTACCTCGCCAACCGCTCCTCCGGCCGCCAGGGCCACGCCATCGCCCAGGCCGCGGCGGAAGCCGGCGCCCTCGTCACCCTGGTGAGCGGGCCGGTCGCGATCCCCAACCCGCCCGGCGTCACGGTGGTGCGCGTCGAGACCGCCCGCGAGATGCTCGCCGCCGTCGAGGCGGCGCTGCCGGCCGTGCTCGCGGTCTTCGCCGCCGCGGTCGCCGACTGGCGCCCGGCGGAGGCGAAGGGCGCGAAGATCAAGAAGGACGGCGCGGCGCCGCCCCCCCTCACGCTGGCCGAGAATCCGGACATCCTCGCCACGGTCTCGGGGATGGCCCAGGGCCGCCCCGGCCTCGTCGTGGGCTTCGCCGCCGAGACCAACGACGTGATCGCCCACGCGCAGCAAAAGCTCGCCCGCAAGGGCTGCGACCTCATCGTCGCCAACGACGTCTCGGCGGAGGGCGGCGTCATGGGTGGCACGCGGAACACCGTCCACCTCGTCGGCCGCGACGGCGCCATCGAGACTTGGCCGACCCTCGACAAGGACGAGGTCGCCCGCCGTCTGGTCGAGCGCTTCGCGGGGATGATCGTGCTGTAGCGCCTGGCACGACCGTTCGGGCTCGCTGCCGCGCGTCAGACGCTCAATCGGCGGACGAGCGGTCGGCCCCCCGCCGCGCCGCCACCGCCTCGGCCAGAAGACAGAGAATCTCGAAGAGCAGCGTCCCGCCGGCGAGCGCCGTGATGCCGGCGGCGTCGAGCGGCGGCGAGACCTCCACGAGGTCGGCGCCGACGAGGTCGAGGCCGCGCAGCGACCGCACGAGGTAGAGGGCCTCCCGCGTCGTGAAGCCGCCAGGCTCAGGGGTCCCGGTGCCCGGCGCGTAGGCCGGGTCGAGGGCGTCGATGTCGAAGCTGAGATAGGCGGGGCCCTCGCCGACCACCGCTCGGGCCTCGGCGACGGTCTCCGGCAGCCCCCGGCCGACCGCCTCCTCCAGGGTGACGATGCGGATGCCCTGAGCCAGCGCCCAGTCGCGTTCGTCGGCCGAATCGAGGCTGCCGCGGATGCCGATCTGCACCATGCGCCTCGGGTCGAGCACCCCGTCCTCCACTGCCCGCCGGAAGGGCGTGCCGTGGGTGAGCCGCGTGCCGCCGTACTGCGAATCGTCGGTGTCGCTGTGCGCGTCGATATGCACGAGGCCCAGTGGCCTCCCCGCCCCGAGCGCCCTGAGCACGGGATAGCTGACGAGATGGTCGCCGCCGACGGAGAGCGGCACGATCCCCTGGCTCCGCAGCGCGGCGTGGAACGCCTCGATCCGCCGGCAGGTCTCGGCGGCGTCGATCGGGTTGACCGGCACGTCGCCGAGATCGGCGCAGGCGGCGAGCGCGTAGGGCGCGACGCCCGTGGAATGGTTGACCGCGCGGGTATGGGTCGAGGCCTCGCGCACGGCGCGGGGGCCGAGGCAGGCGCCGGGCCGGTTCGTGGTCGCCCCGTCGAAGGGGATGCCGACAAGGCCGATCTCCACGCCCTCTGCCGCGGCGGGGTCGCGGACCGGCAGGCGCATGAAGCTCGGGATCCCCGAGAAGCGCGGCGTCTCCATGCCGGAGGCCGGCCGGAAGCGGGCGATGCGCGCGGCATCCGCCTCGTCGACCTCGTGCGGCACGGTCCCTCCTCTCGCTCGGCGCGGGAATTGTCCCGCCCGCCCGGGAGGGAATCAAGCGCGGCCGGTGGCGGTGCATCGTGCTAGTGGAGAATCGCGGGATGCGGACGCGCGTCGGGAGGGGCGACGATGCGGGAGATCGGAACGGCATCGGCCGAATCGGAGCGGGCGCCGGAGGAGGCGCTCTGGGCGCGCATCGCCGCCCACCCGTTCGAGGACGCGCGCGCCCTCGACTTCACCGGGCGGCTCGCCGCCGACATGGGCTGGAGCCGGGCGCAGGCGAAGGGCGCCGTCGAGGAGTATCGCCGCTTCTGCTTCCTCGCCGTCACCGGAACAGAGCCCGCGACGCCGAGCGAGGAGGTCGACGCCGTCTGGCACCTCCACCTCACCTATTCCCGCGACTACTGGAGCGTCTGGTGCCCGCAGGTGCTGGAACGGCCCCTGCACCACGACCCGACCGGCGGCGGTCCGGCGGAGGATGCCCGCTACCATGGGCAGTACGCGCGGACGCTCGCCCGCTACGAGACCGCGTTCGGGCCGCCGGATCCGGCGTTCTGGCCCGGTACGGCGGCGCGATTCGGGCCCCGACCCCGCTACCGCATGGTCGACACGCACCGGGTCTGGCTGCTGCCGCGCCCGTCGGCGCTCCGGCGGGTGGCGCCGGCGGCCTGCCTCCTGCTCTGCCTGCCGACCGGCGCGCTCGCCCTGCCCTCCACCCCCCTCGACTGGCGCGGGCCGGAGTTTCTCGGCCTCTACCTGCCGCTGGCGCTGCTCGCCGTCGCCGCGTCCTTCGCGCTCGCCGTGCGGCTGCGCTTCGCGCCAGGGCGTGCCGCCCTGGCGGGGGCGCCGACGCTCGATCCGTTGGAGGCGGCGCTGCTGGCGGGCGGTCCGGGGCGGGTCGCCGATCTCGTCGCCCTCATTCTCGTCACCTCGGGCTCGGCCTCGGTCGAGCGATTTCGCGGGCGCCTCGTGGTCGAGGGCCTGCAGGGCGAGGCCGCGCGGCTCCGGCCCTTCCTCGGCTCCGTGACCGGGCCGACGCGCCGCCGCGACCTCATGGGCGCGGTGGGCGAGGCGCTCGGGCCGCTCCGGCGGCGCCTGCACGCACGGGGTCTGCTGCTCGATCCGGAGGAGACCCGCGGGGCGCGCTGGGTCGCCCTCGCGCCGATCGCGGCGGTGGCTCTGTTCGGGATCGCCAAGCTCGTCGTCGGCATCGAGCGGCACCGCCCGGTCGGGTTCCTGCTCGTCACGCTTCTCGGCCTCGCGGCCTCGGCCGGGCTCCTGTGGTGGTGGCTCTCGCGCCCGACGCGGGCCGGCGCGCAGGCCCTCGACGCCCTGTCGCGCAACCAGGCCCGCGCGCTGCGGGCGCCGATGCCGTCCGAATTGCCCCTCGCCTTCGCCATCGGCGGGATCGGCATCCTCTCGGCCTCGGCCTATCCGGAGCTGTTCGCCTACCTGAAGGCGCCGCTTCGCGACTCCGGGTCCGGTTGCGGCACCGGCGGATCGGGCTGCGGCTCCGGATCGGGCGGCGGTGGCGGCTGTGGAGGCTGCGGCGGCGGAGGCGGCGACTGAACGCGGCGCCGCCGGCCTTGCGCGTTGACGATCCGGCATGCCGTGTCTATAGAGCGCGCTTCGCAGGGCGGCCGGCAACGCGCGGGCCGCCTGCTTCGCTTTTTCACAACATGCGTCGGCCGCCGCCCGCTCTCGGGCTCGAACGCCCGACCGCCGGACGAGACGAGGATAGGACATGGCCAACACCCCGTCGGCCAAGAAAATGACCCGCAAGATCGCCAAGCGCACGGCGATCAACCGCTCGCGCCGCTCGCGGATGCGTACCTTCCTCCGCAAGGTCGAGGAGGCGATCGCCTCCGGCAACGCCGAGACCGCCCGCGAGGCGCTCCGCGCTGCGCAGCCGGAGATCATGCGCGCCGCCCAGCACGGCATCGTTCATAAGAACAACGCCTCCCGGAAGGTCTCGCGCCTCTCGGCCCGGGTGAAGGCTCTCGCGGCGCCCGCCGCCGCCTGATCCCCACGCTCCTTCTCTGGACGGCTTGAGAAGCCCGGCCTCGTGCCGGGCTTCTCGCGTTTCGGGACCTCGCGGACGCTCCGCCGGCCCCTGCGAGGTGCGGGACAGGAATCTTTGCCTCTCCGTATGCTTGACGGAGTCTTGATCCGTTGCGCTGTCCACAGCCCGAGTGTAGCTTAACAAAATCCTACGCAGGCCCGCCCTGCCGCGAGTCTAGCTCGGCCTCGCCGGAGTCGAGCCGAAGATGAGGCTGCCGTCTCGACTCCGGTGCGCGTGGCCCCGCCGGCCCGATGTCTTCCGGCGATACCCACGCAATTCCCACTGTTAGGAGAACCGTAGCGAATTGTTGATAGCCTCCTCAAGTCGGCCTTCGGCTCGTGGTCGGGGCTTGACTCTGCCGACTTTGGGGTGCCGCGCCGTCCAGGCTGCGGTGCCGTGTGTGAAGCGTGCGTACGCATCGCCGCGCAGTCCTCTGCGCGCGGTGCGGGGAGAATAAGAATGCAGGTCGAGGGCAACCTGACGGGTGGCGGGTCCGGCGGATCGGGCCGCGGGGACGATGCCGCTGCCGAGAACGCGCAGGCCTGGACGCGGGTGAAGCGCCGCCTGCGGGCGGAGCTCGGCGAGGACATCTTCGCGAGCTGGTTCGCCCGGCTGGAGCTGGAGGAGGTCAACGCCGGCACCGCGCGCCTCTCAGTGCCGACGCGCTTCCTCAAGAGCTGGATCGAATCCCACTATCTCGACCGGGTGCTCAACACCTTCCGCAGCGAGCTGGAGCAGGTCGCCCGCATCGAGGTCGGGGTGCGCGGCACCGGCGCGCCTGCCCGCCCCGCAGCGCCGAAGCCCCTCTCCGCCGCGACGGCCGCCGTGCGGGCCCCCGCCGCGCCGGCCCCGCTGACCGCTCCGGCCTCTCCGAGCGCCACGGAGACGGACGCCCCCCGCGGCGAGGCAGGCGGCGACCTCTCCGGCGCGCCCCTCGACGTGCGGCTGAGCTTCGTCAACTTCGTCGTCGCCCGCTCGAACGCGCTCGCCCACGCGGCGGCCGAGCGGGTCTCCCGCCACGACGGCGAGGCGCCCCTCTACAACCCGCTCTACGTCCATGCCGGCGTCGGCCTCGGCAAGACGCATCTGCTCCACGCCATCGGCCACGCCGCCCGCGAGGCGGGGCGCCGGGTGATCTACCTCACCGCCGACCGCTTCATGTACGGCTTCGTCAACGCCCTGAAGACGCAGAACGCGCTGGCCTTCAAGGAGCGCCTGCGGGCGATCGACCTGCTCGTCCTCGACGACGTGCAGTTCATCCAGGGCAAGTCGATCCAGGCCGAGTTCGGCCACACCATCAACGCGCTGGTCGATGCCGGCCGCCAGGTCGTCGTCGCCTCCGACCGGCCCCCGACCGAGCTCGACGCCCTCGAGGAGCGGGTGCGCTCGCGGCTGGCCGGCGGCCTCGTGGTCGAGATCGGCGGCCTCGACGAGCAGCTGCGCGCCTCGATCCTCTCCGCCCGGCTCGCCGCCGTGCAGGCCGCGCACCCGAACTTCGAGGTCTCGCCGCAGGTCGCCGCCTACGTCGCCAAGGCGATCACGGCGAATGGCCGCGATCTCGAAGGGGCCGTGAACCGGCTCCTGGCGCACGCCACCCTCACCGGCAGCCCGGTGACGATGGAGACGGCCGAGACCGCGATCCGCGACCTCGTGAAGAACCGCGAGCCCAAGCGCATCAAGATCGAGGACATCCAGAAGCTCGTCGCCAGCCGCTACAATGTCTCGCGCTCCGACATCCTCTCCGAGCGCCGCACGGCCGCCGTCGTGAAGCCCCGGCAGATCGCGATGTATCTCTCGAAGGTGCTGACGCTGCGCTCCCTGCCCGAGATCGGCCGCCGCTTCGGCGGGCGCGACCACACCACGGTGCTCCACGCCGTGCGCAAGATCGAGAAGCAGATCGGCGAGGACGCGGTGCTCGGCGACGAGGTCGAGCTCCTCAAGCGCATGCTCCAGGATTGAGCCCGATTCGCTTCGACGCGGACGTGTGAAGGGATCGCGGTGCCGGGGCGCGGAAAAGCCGGGTCTTCCCCGGCTGTTTAATCCCGCGGGCGGCGGCGGCGATTCGCCGGCCTTGCCTTCGCGGGCGCCCTTCGCCAAGCTCGACGGCCGGCATCGCGCCGCCGATGGTGGTGCATCCGGAGCACGATGCGGAGAAGCGGAAGCCGGTTCTCCGGAAACATCGTGTGGAAACGAGAATACGGAGCGTGCCGCCGGCGTTTCAGGCAGATGGCGGCGGCATGCTCTCTCCCAAACCAGAGTCAGGTCCGATGAGAGTCACCGTCGAGCGCGCGGCCCTTCTTCGGTCGCTCGGCCACGTGCACCGCGTCGTCGAGCGCCGCAACACGATCCCGATCCTCTCCAACGTGCTCCTGCGCGCCGGCGGGACGGGGCTGGAGCTGCGCGCCACCGACCTCGACATCGAGGTGACGGAATCGGTGCCCGCCGACGTGACGGATGCCGGCGCCACCACCGTGCCCGCCCACATCCTCCACGACATCGTGCGCAAGCTCCCCGAGGGCGCGCAGGTCTCGCTGGAGACCGCCGGCGACGGCGGCCAGATGACGATCCGCTCCGGCCGCTCGCGCTTCCAGCTCGGCGCCCTGCCCCAGGACGAGTTCCCGGATCTGGCCACCGGCGAGATGGGCCACGGCTTCTCCCTGCCGGCCGCCGAGCTGAAGCGGCTCATCGAGAAGACGCAGTTCGCGATCTCCACGGAGGAGACGCGCTACTACCTCAACGGCATCTTCCTGCACACGATCGAGGTCGAGGGCGCGTTGCGCCTGCGGGCGGTCGCCACCGACGGCCACCGCCTCGCCCGCGTCGAGATGGACGCGCCGCAGGGCGCCGAGGGCATGCCCGGCATCATCGTGCCGCGAAAGGCCGTCGCCGAGATCCAGAAGCTCGTGGACGACGGCGGCGAGAGCGTCAGCCTGGAACTGTCCCCGACCAAGGTCCGCCTGCGCTTCGAGGGCGGCGTGACCCTGATCTCGAAGCTCATCGACGGCACCTTCCCCGACTACCAGCGGGTGATCCCGAGCGGCAACGACAAGCGCTTGACGGTGGAGCGCGACGCCTTCGCCAAGGCGGTCGACCGGGTCTCCACCATCTCCTCCGAGCGGGGCCGGGCGGTGAAGCTGTCGCTCCAGGAGGGCCGCATCGCCCTCTCGGTGAACAACCCGGACTCGGGCAGCGCCACGGAGGAGCTCGATGCCGACTACGAGGCCGCCGGCCTCGATATCGGCTTCAACGCCCGCTACCTCCTCGACATCACCGCGCAGCTCGAGGGCGACACCGCCCTGTTCAAGCTCGCCGACCCCGGCTCCCCGACCCTGATCCAGGACCGGGAGGGCGCCTCCGCCCTCTACGTGCTGATGCCGATGCGGGTCTGACGGCCGGGCGGGCGCCGGCCGGTCGATGGACGAGGCAGCAGCGGAGCGGCGCGTCGCGCGCCTGATCGCCCGTGATTTCCGCAACTACGCGGAGCTCGACCTCGCGGTCGGGTCCAAGGTCGTGGCCCTCGTCGGCGAGAACGGCGCCGGCAAGACCAACATCCTCGAGGCGATCTCGCTGTTCACCCCCGGCCGCGGCCTGCGCCGGGCCGAGTTCTCCGGCATGGCCCGCGGCCAGGGGCCGGGCGGCTTCGCGGTGTCGCTCACCCTCGACGGGGCGGCGGACGGCCACCGCCTCGGCACCGGCTGCGAGCCGCCGGGGCATGACGGGCGCGTCTCCCGGCTCTGCCGCGTCGACGGGGCGCCGGCCCCCTCCCCCGTCGCCTTCGCCGAGCACCTGCGCGTCGTCTGGCTGACTCCCGATCTCGACGCCCTGTTCCGGGGGCCGGCGGGCGACCGGCGCCGCTTCCTCGACCGGCTGGTGCTCGCCGTCGACGCCTCGCACGGGCAGCGGGTCTCGGCGATGGAGCGGGCGCTGCGCTCGCGCAACCGCCTGCTGGAGGACCGCGCCGCGGATGAGCGCTGGCTCGACGCGGTCGAGCGGGAGGTCGCCGAGCTCGGCGTCGCCGTGGCGCTCGCCCGCCGGGAGACCGTGGAGCGCCTCGATCGGCTGATCGCGCAGACGCGGGACGATTCGGCGCCCTTCCCCTGGGCCGGCGTGCGCCTCGAAGGCGATCTCGACGATCTCGTCGCCGTCTGGCCGGCGATCGAGGCGGAGGACCGCTTCCGCGTGGCGCTTCGCCAGGGCCGCCACCGCGACCGCGCCGCCGGCCGCAGCCTGATCGGCCCCCAGACCACGGACCTCGTCGTCCGCCACGGCCCCAAGGACGTGCCCGCCGCCACCGCCTCCACCGGCGAGCAGAAGGCGCTCCTCGTCGGCTTGGTCCTGGCCCACGCAAGGCTGGTGCGGGCAATGAGCGGGCTCGCCCCGATCATCCTCCTCGACGAGGTCGCCGCCCATCTCGATCCCCGCCGCCGGGGCGGCCTGTTCGAGGCCCTGGAGGTGCTCGCCGGTCAGGTCTGGATGACCGGGGCCGACGAGGCGCTGTTCGCGGAGCTGGAGGGGCGGGCCGACGTGGTGGGGATTTGCGACGGGCGGGTGGTCTGAGGCAGGCTCAGGCGGCCGGCGGGATATCGGTCTGGGAGAAGTCGCTGCCGACGAAGAGGAGCGGCACGTCGTTCGTGCGGGCGCAGGCGTAGGCGAAGCAGTCTGCGAGATTGAGCCTGGCCGGGTGGCCCTGCCCTTTCCCGAAGCGGGCATAGGCTTCGACGGCAGCCCTGCCCTCCCTCGCGCCGACAGGGATGACGGTCACGTCCGCTTCGGAGAGGAAGCCCGTCACCAGCGCCTCGGCCTCCGACACGGAGCAGCCATTCAGTCGCCGGATCGCCATGACGGTCTCGAGGACGGCGATGGCGGACGTGGTTCGCCGTTCGGAGGCCTCCAACGAGATCGCCAGATGCTCCGCTTCCGGCTCCCCGGCGATCATGGCGACGATGGCCGATGCGTCGACGAACATCAGGGTTCGCCGTTGAGCTCATCGAAGAAGGCCTTGTCGGCCTTGAGTCCCGTCGCCGGCCGCGCGGCGAAGGCATCCTGAATCGGCTTCAGCCTCTCGATCAGCGAGGGTCGACCGTTCCGACGCTGCAGCTCGTTCTCCAGGGCGACGCGCACCGCCTCGGTCTTGCTCACGCGCGCCTCGCTCGCCAGTTTCTGGGCGAGGCGGTTGACCTCCTCGTTGCGGATGTTCAAGGGCATGTCTCGGCCTGCCATGTGTAGACGCAGCGAATCTAGTGTCTACACACATCTCCTGCAACGCCACTCGCCGCCCTCGTCCGGCGGCTCGCTCACGAACCAAGATCGATCATGACAGCTCGCCTCGACGAGGCCCGCGCCGCGCTGCGCAAGACCTTCGGCTACGACGATTTCCGGCCCGGGCAGTCCGAGGTGATCGGCGCCGTGCTGAGCGGCGCCGACGTGTTCGCGGTCATGCCCACGGGCTCGGGCAAGTCGATGACCTACCAGCTCCCGGCCCTCGTGGAATCGGGGCTGACGGTGGTGGTCTCGCCGCTGATCGCGCTGATGCACGATCAGGTCGGGCAGATGCACGGCTTCGGCATTCCCGCCGCGACCCTCAACTCCAGCGTGGCCGAAGCGCAGGCCCGCGAGACCTGGCGCGCGATCCGCGACGGCAGCCTGCGGCTGCTGTTCGTCTCACCCGAGCGCCTGCTCATGGAGGGCTGCATGGACGCGCTCCGGGGCGCGGGCGTGCGCCGGCTCGCCGTCGACGAGGCGCATTGCGTCTCGCAATGGGGGCACGACTTCCGGCCCGAGTACCGGGAGATCGCCCGCGCCCGCGAGGCGCTGGGCTCGGTCCAGACGCTGGCGCTGACCGCCACGGCGGACGCCGCCACCCGCGCGGAGATCGCCGAGCGTCTGTTCCCGGCCGGGCGCCCGCCGGAGACCTTCGTTCACTCCTTCGACCGGCCGAACATCGGCCTGACCTTTGCCGCCAAGGACAACCCGACCCGGCAGATCGAGCGCTTCCTGCGCCACCGCCGCTCGGAGAGCGGCATCGTCTACTGCTCGTCGCGCAAGCGCACGGAGCAGCTCGCCGAGAGCCTGTCGAAGGACGGCTTCCGGGCGCTGCCCTACCATGCCGGCCTCGACCAGGGCACGCGCATGCGCAACCAGGATACCTTCCTCCAGGAGGACGGGGTGGTGATGACCGCCACCGTCGCCTTCGGCATGGGCATCAACAAGCCGGACGTGCGCTTCGTCTGCCACGCCGACATGCCGTCCAACGTCGAGGGCTACTACCAGGAGATCGGCCGCGCCGGCCGCGACGGTCTGCCCGCCGACACGCTGACCCTCTACGGCCTCGACGACATGGCGCTGCGGCGCCGCCAGATCGACGAGAAGGAGGTGCCCGACGAGCGCCGCCGTGTCGAGCGGCGCAAGCTGGAAGCCATGATCGCCCTCTGCGAGGGGGCCGCCTGCCGGCGCCAGTCGCTGCTCTCGTATTTCGGCGAGACGAGCGGGCCTTGCGGCCGCTGCGACCTCTGCCGCAGCGGCGTCTCGCTGATCGACGGGACCGTGCCGGCCCAGAAGGTGCTCTCGGCCATCGTGCGCACCGGCCAGCGGTTCGGCGCCGCCTACATCTGCGACGTGGTCCACGGCAAGGAGAGCGAGCCGATCCGCCGCAACGGCCACGCCGCGCTCAAGACCTTCGGCGTCGGCGCCGACAAGCCCGTCGCCGCCTGGCGGGCGATCCTGCGCCAGCTCTTCGCGGCGGGCGCCGTCGCGGAGAAGGACGACGGCTATGGCGGCCTCGCCATGACCGAGAAGGGCGAGGCGATCCTGTTCGGCCGCGAGACCATCGCGCTCCGCCCCGACCCGGAACCGAAGGCCGCCGAGCCGAGGGGCAAGCGCCGGCCGCCGGCCCGAGAGGGCGGCGACCTCGACCTCGGCGAGGCGGACGAGGCGCTGTTCCAGCACCTGCGTGGCCTGCGCGCCACCATCGCCCGCACGGAGGGCATTGCGGCCTTCATGGTCTTCCCCGACCGCACCCTGATCGAGATGGCGAAGTCGAAGCCCGTCGACCTCTGGGCGCTCCGCTCCGTCCACGGCGTCGGCGAGCGCAAGCGCGAGGCCTATGGCGAGCGCTTCGTCGGGGCGATCTCGGAATTCCTCGCGGACGGCGCTAGAAGCGGCGGAGTGGGCCCGGGCTGAGCGGAAGCACCACGATGGCCGAGACGCACGAGACCCCCGGAGTCGATCTCGACGCCTATCTCCGCCGCATCGGCTACGAGGGTCCGCGCGAACCGACCCTCGCCGTGCTGCGCGACCTCGCCCGCCTGCACACGCTCGCGATCCCCTTCGAGAATCTCGACCCGCTTCTCGGCCGGCCGCCGAAGCTCGATGCGGCCTCCGTCGAGGCCAAGCTCGTGCGCTCGCGCCGCGGGGGCTACTGCTTCGAGCACAACCCGCTGCTCCAGCGCGTCCTTCGCGCCCTCGGCTTCGAGGCGCGCTCGCTCGCCGCCCGCGTCCTCCTCCGGCAGCCGGAAGGCGTGACGGCCCCGCGCACCCACGCGCTGCTGCGGGTCGAGGCGGAAGGGCGGAGCCATCTGGTCGATGTCGGCTTCGGGGGGCAGACGCCGAGCGGGCCGCTTCTCCTCGTGCCCGGCCCGGAGCAGGCGACGCCCCACGAGCCCTGCCGGATCGACGCGGTCGGCCCCGACGAGGCCCGGGAGTTCGTGCTTCAGGCGCGCATCGCCGGGGCCTGGACGCCGCTCTACCGATTCCACCTCTTCGAGCACGTCGCGATCGACCACGAGGTCGCCAACCACTACGTCGCGACCCATCCGGCCTCGTTCTTCCGCAATGCGATCGTCGCGGCGCGCCTGTCGCCGCAGGGGCGCCACCTGCTCTTCAACGACCGGCTGGCCTTCCAGCACGTCGACGGGCGGCGCGAGGAGCGCATCCTCCCGGACGCGCCCGCGCTGTTCGACGCTCTCGAGACCGTCTTCGGCATCGCGGCGCCGGATCGCCCGGCGCTCGCCGCCGCCTTCGGCCGCCTCACCGAACGGCCGGGGCGGGACGGGTCCGATTGAGTCCGTGGCCGTTCGGCACTCGCGTTGGGCGGGCCGCGTCGTATAGGCACCGGGTCTGCGATCGTCCGCCCCCTGGAGCCGCCGCGCCATTTCCGAGAGTCCCGCTTCGAGCGCCCCCTTCCGCCGGCAGGTCTTCTACCTGCCCGGTTTCGACCCGCGCGAGCCGGAGACCTATTGGGGGCTCTTCAGGCGGGAGGCCCGCATCACCGCCGGCCGCCGCGGCCTCGAGATCGCGGTCGGCGAGCCCCTGCGCGCCGCGGACGGGCTCAGCCTCGATTGGAACGTTCGCTGCGAGACTCCCGCGGGCTCGGCGGAGACCCGGTACGCGCTCCTGCGCTGGGACGACATCGTCCGCGCCCGCTTCCCGAGGGCGAACTGGCGGCGCCTCCTCGACGTGCCGGCGCTTTGGTGGCGGCTGTGGCGAAGCGGCTATGTCGGGCGCTTCCGCCGCGAGGCGCGCCGGTTCTCGCGCATCATCATCGGCGTTCACGTGGTCTACCTCGTGCTGGTGCTCGCGAGCCTCGGCGCGGCCCTCGGCCTCGCGGCGCTGATCCCAGCCGAGACCGCCTGGCGCTTCCTCGCCGCGCCGCCGCTCGCCTACGCGCTCCTTGCCGGCCTGATGAAGCTGACCCGCGGGCGGCCCCTCTACGTGCCGCATCTCGTGGACGACACCACCTTCACCCACGCCCATGCGGGCGGCGCGGAGGCCGGCATGGCGCCGCGGCTCTCCGCCTTCGCGGAGCGCATCCGCGCGGCGGAGGGGCAGGTGAACGAGATCGTGGTGATCGGCCACTCCTCCTCGAGCTTCCTCGGCATCGAGGTGCTCGACCGGCTGCTCGCTGCCGATCCCGGCTTCGGCACGCGGGGCACGCCCGTCACCTTCGTCTCGATCGGCAGCGTGATTCCCTGGCTCGGCCTCGACGAGCGGGCGGAGGCGTTCCGCGCGGCCCTCGGCCGCTTCGCGCAGGCCCGCGCGATCGGCTGGCTCGACATCCGGGCCGAGTGGGACTGGCTGTCGATCCACCTGCGCAATCCGGTCGCCGCCTGCGGCCTCCCACGCCCGCCGCAGGTCCCCCCCTCCGAGGCCCGCCCGGCGGTGCTGCGGGTGAACGTGCGCGACCTCGTGACGAAGGAGGCCCTGCGCACCCGGCGCTACAATCTCTTCCAGCTCCACTTTCAACTGCTGATGTCGGCCGTCTCCGAGACGTCGTTCGACTATGTTGCGCTCGTCGCCGGACCCGAGCCGGTCCATGCCCTCGTCCGCCGCGCCGCCGAGGACGACGATGCGCCCGCCCTGCCGGAAGAGGTTGTCTGAGGCCCCGTCGCGCGCCGGAGGGCCTGCATCCTTTGTTGCCAGCGTGCGCCGCACCGAATAGACCGCGCGCAACCGAAGCCGGCACAGGCGGGAGCGCCCGATCGGGTGCCTGGCCACGGCACGCGACCGCCTTTCGTCTGGGTCCTCCGCGATGTTCCGCAACGACGTTCCGATGACCCCCGAGCTCGTGCGCCAGCACGGCCTCACGCCCGACGAGTTCGAGCGCTTCCGGATCCTCATCGGCCGCGATCCGACGCTCACCGAGCTCGGCATCGTCTCGGCGATGTGGAACGAGCACTGCTCCTACAAGTCGTCCCGCAAGCACCTGCGCGGCCTGCCGACCTCGGCGCCGTGGGTGATCCAGGGGCCCGGCGAGAACGCCGGCGTCATCGACATCGGCGACGGGCACGCCTGCGTCTTCAAGATGGAGAGCCACAACCACCCGAGCTTCATCGAGCCCTACCAGGGCGCGGCGACCGGCGTCGGCGGCATTCTCCGCGATGTCTTCACGATGGGGGCCCGGCCGATCGCGGCGCTCAACGCGCTCCGCTTCGGCTCGCCGGACCATCCGCGCACGCGGCACCTCGTCTCGGGCGTCGTGGCGGGCGTCGGCGGCTACGGCAACTCCTTCGGCGTGCCGACGGTCGGCGGCCTCGTCGGTTTCCACAAGCGCTACGACGGCAACATCCTCGTCAACGCCATGGCGGTCGGCCTCGCGCGGACGGACGGGATCTTCTACGCGGCGGCCACCGGCGTCGGGAACCCGATCGTCTATCTCGGCTCCAAGACCGGCCGCGACGGCATCCACGGCGCCACCATGGCGTCCGCCGAGTTCGACGAGGCCTCGGAGTCGAAGCGCCCGACCGTGCAGGTCGGCGATCCCTTCGCGGAGAAGCTGCTGCTCGAGGCCTGCCTGGAGCTGATGGCGTCCGGCGCCGTCATCGCCATCCAGGACATGGGCGCGGCGGGGCTGACCTGCTCGGCCGTCGAGATGGGCGCCAAGGGCGACCTCGGCGTCGAGCTGCATATCGAGAAGGTGCCCGCCCGCGAGGAGGGCATGACCCCCTACGAGATGATGCTCTCCGAGAGCCAGGAGCGCATGCTCATGGTGCTCAAGCCCGGCATGGAGGCCGAGGCGGAAGCCATCTTCGTGAAGTGGGGCCTCGATTTCGCGGTGATCGGCCACACCACCGATACGCTGCGCTTCGTGATCAAGCACAACGGCGAGACCGTCGCCGACCTGCCGATCAAGGAACTCGGCGACGAGGCGCCCCTCTACGATCGGCCGCATATCGCCAACACGCACCTGCCCGTGCTCGCCGCCGCAGAGGTGCCGGCGCCGACCTCCCTGAGCGAGGCGCTGCGCAAGCTCGTCGGCTCGCCGGAACTGTGCTCGAAGCGCTGGGTCTACGAGCAGTACGACCACTTCATCCTCGGCAACACCGTGCAGAAGCCCGGCGGCGACGCCGCGATCGTGCGGGTCGAGGAGGGGCCGAAGGGCCTCGCGCTCACCGCCGACGTGACGCCGCGCTACTGCGAGGCCGACCCCGTCGAGGGCGGCCGGCAGGCGGTGGCCGAGGCCTGGCGCAACATCACCGCGGTCGGCGGGCGTCCCCTCGCGATCACCGACAACCTCAACTTCGGCAACCCGGAGAAGCCCGAGGTGATGGGCCAGCTCGTCGGCTGCCTCCAGGGCATCGGCGAGGCCTGCCGGGCGCTCGACTTCCCCGTCGTGTCGGGCAACGTCTCCCTCTACAACGAGACCAACGGCGTCGGCATCCTGCCGACCCCGACCATCGGCGGCGTCGGCGTCGTGGACGACGTCACCCGCTTCGCCAGCCTCAGCCTGAAGCGCGAAGGCGACGTGCTGGTCCTCGTCGGCGACGCCGAGGGCTGGCTCGGGCAGTCGGTCTACCTCTCCGTGATCGAGGGCCGCGAGGAGGGCGCGCCGCCGCCCGTCGACCTCGCCGAGGAGCGCCGCAACGGCGACTTCGTGCGCGGGCTGATCCTGTCGGGCACCGTCGACACCGTCCACGACCTTTCCGATGGCGGCCTCGCCGTAGCGCTCGCCGAGATGGCGATGGCCGGCGGCATCGGCGCGGCGCTCCCCGAGGCGCCGGAAGGCATCGCGCCCCACGCCTTCCTGTTCGGCGAGGACCAGGCCCGCTACCTGCTCGCCGTGGAGCCGGAGGCCGCCGCCGACATCCTCTACAGCGCCGCCGCGCAGGGCATCCCGGCCGCGAGCGTCGGCGTCACCGGCTCCGACCGTTTGACGCTGCCGGGCGGCGAGACCATATCCATCGCTGAACTGAAGGCCGCCCACGAGGGCTGGCTTCCGGCCTACATGGCGAGCCAGCCGGCCGCCGCCGCCTGACCCGAGACGTTTCGAGGAGCCCGACCCGATGCCGATGGACGCGCGCGACATCGAGGCCATGATCCGCGAGGCGCTGCCCGACGCGACGATCGAGATCAAGGACCTCGCCGGGGACGGCGATCACTACGCTGCGACGGTCATCTCCTCGGCCTTCAAGGGCAAGACCCGCGTCGCCCAGCACCAGATGGTCTACGGCGCGCTCCAGGGGCGGATGGGGGGCGTGCTCCACGCGCTTGCGCTGACCACGGGCGTCCCGCAGGATTGATGCAAGCCGCGTCGGGATGCTCCCGATGGAACAGACAACAGGAACCGCCATCATGACCGACGTGAACACCGCCATCGAGAACGAGATCAAGTCGCAGGACGTCGTCGTGTTCATGAAGGGCACGCCGCAGTTCCCCATGTGCGGCTTCTCCGGCCAGGTCGTGCAGATCCTCAACTACCTCGAGGTGCCGTTCAAGGGCGTGAACGTGCTCGACGACATGGGCATCCGCGAGGGCATCAAGGCCTATTCCAACTGGCCGACCATCCCGCAGATCTACGTGAAGGGCGAGTTCGTCGGCGGCTGCGACATCGCCCGCGAGATGTTCCAGTCCGGGGAGCTGCACCAGTTCCTGGCCGAGAAGGGCGTGCCGGTGAAGGCGCCCGCCGCCTGAGCGGGGCGAAACCTTCCCGCCTCCGTGCGTTCTCCCCGTGCCGCCACCGGCACGGGGTCGAGGCATGCGTGACGTCATCATCGTGGGCGGCGGACCCGCAGGGCTCAACGCCGCCCTGATCCTCGGCCGCTGCCGCCGCACGGTCCTGCTCTGCGACAAGGGCGAGCCGAGGAACGCGGCGACGTCCCTCACCTGGGGCGTCTTCACCCGCGACGGGACGCCGCCCTTCGAGCTGCGCGCCCGCGCCGAGGCCGATCTCGAGCGCTACCCGACCGTCGAGCGCCGCGAGGCGGAAGTCGTCGATGCCCGTCGCCTGGACGAGGGCTTCGAGATCACCTGCGCGGATGGACGCCGCGAGCGGGCGCGCCGCCTGATCCTCGCGACCGGTCTGCATCAGGACCTGCCGGAGGTCGCGGGCTTCGCCGAACATTGGGGGCGCGGCGTCCATTCCTGCCCCTACTGCGACGGCTACGAGCTGCGCGACCAGCCCATCGCCGCCTACGCCCATGGCGAGCGCGCCCGCGGCTTCGCCCTGGAGCTGACGGGCTGGAGCGGCGACGTCACCCTCTGCACGGACGGGCGCCCGACACCCCTCGATGCGGAGAGCCGCGAGCGGCTCGCCCGCAACGGCGTCCGCGTGGTCGAGACGCCGATCTCAGCCCTGGAGGGTGACCGGAGCGGCCCGCGGCGCCTGCGCTTCGCGGATGGCGGCAAGCGCCCCTGCCGCGCGGTCTTCCTGATGCCGGAGGGCGGCCGCCCGTCCGAGCTGATGGAGCGCCTCGGCTGCGCGATCGCCGACAACGGCACCGTCCCGACCCGCGATTACGAGCGCACCGAGGTGCCGGGCCTCTTCGTCGCGGGCGACGCCTCGAGGCGCGTCCAGTTCGCGGTGGTCGCCGCCGCCGAGGGCGCGATGGCGGCGTTCGCCGTCAACACCGAGCTCCTGCGCGAGGACACCCGCTGACCCAAGGCACGGGACGAACCGCGCGGCCGAGACGTTGGGATTCGAGAGGCCAACCGGGAGAATCCATGACCCTCGTCCATCCGCACACGCCGCGCGTCGCCGTCGCCAGCGCCTGCACCCTGGGCGAGGAGATCCTGTGGGACGCCCGCTCTGACAGCCTGCTCTGGGTCGATATCGAGGACCCGGCGGTGTGGCGGCACGATCCCGCCTCCGGGCGCAGCCGCCGCCTCGCCCTCGACGAGAAGCTGAGCTTCGCGGTGCTGACGCCGGATCCGGAGGTGGTCGTGGCGGGCTTCAAGTCCGGCGTTGCCCGCCTCGACCTGTCGACCGGCGCCCGCACCCCCCTCGTCAACCCGCACGAGCACCGGCCCGGCAACCGCCTCAACAGCGGGAGCGTCGGCCCGGACGGCGCTCTGTGGTTCGGCAGCATGGACGATGCCGAGGAGGAGGCGACGGGCAGCTACTACCGCTGGGACGGCGAGAGCCTCGAAGGCTTCGGCGGCAAGGCCGCGGTGACGAACGGGCCGATCGTCGCGCCGGACGGGCGGAGCGTCTACACGATCGACACCTACAACGGCGTGATCCGCGTCCACGACCTCGACGGGTCGCGGGTCGGGGAGCCGCGCCCGCTCGTCGCCTTCGAGGAGGGATGGGGCAAGCCCGACGGCCTGACCCTCGACGCCGAGGGGCATCTCTGGGTCTGCCACTACGCGGGCTCGCGCATCACCCGGTTCACGCCGGAGGGCGAGATCGAGCGGATCGTGCCGGTGCCGACCGCGCTCGTCACGAAGTGCGCCTTCGGCGGGCCGGACCTCTCGACCCTCTACATCACCACCTGCCTGCGCGGCCGCGACCCGACGCTCGATCCGATGGCGGGGCACGTCTATGCCGTCGAGACGGCGTTCAAGGGGCTGCCCGCCACCCTCTTCGAGCGGTGAGCGCGACTTCAGGCGGTCGAGGCCGGTCGTCGCAGGATCTCGACGGGGCGGGTGCGGCGGCACACCGCGGCCGGGCCCCGAAAGGGCGAAGATTAATTATCGGTTACCGGCCGACGACTTCACGGAACTTGACCGTGGTCGTCCCCGTTATTCGGTACTGCCGCGCTCAGGCCGGCAGGGATTTCACTCTCGCCACCGCAGGTGCGAGGCCGCCATGCCCGTTTTCGACGCCAAGACCCTGGACAGCTCCTTCGAGGGAAGCGCGCTTCTCGCCGCGATCCTGCACCCGACCCGCGCCGCACAGGCCCGCGCAAAGGTGATCGGACGCCGCCGCGCCGCCCGAGCGCCGGCCCTCGTCGAGCCCGTGTCCCTGGAGTCGCGCTTTCCCCTGCGGCCCGACGCCCTGGCGATGGCGCCCAACGAGACGATCTGAGCGCGACCAGGCCGATCTTACCAGGCCTGGGGCGTGATGACGCCGGCGCGGGTGACGACGACCCACTCGCGCCCCTGCTTCTCGATCGACTCGACCCGGCCGACGCCGGGAATATTCTCGCCGCGCACCGCCTCGAACAGACGGCGCCGGCGGTCCTCCAGGACGGCGGTGCCGTCATAGACCTCCCGCAGGGCCCAGTTCTCGATCACCGGCGGCTTCTCGGCCGCCTTTTTCGTGTCCGGGATCGCGCCCGTCGTGACGGGCTCCGGCGCCTTGATCTCCTTCGGCGTCTCCTTGACCGCGACCGACGCCGGCGCGGCGGCGGGCGTCGGTGACGCCATCGCCGTACGCTTCTCGACCTGAGCGGTCAGGGCGGCGATCCTGGCGCCCTGGTCGCGGCCGGTCTTCTCGACATGCTCGCCGAGCGCGGCGATGCCGCTTGCCAGCGCCTGCTCCAGGCGGCCGACGCGCTCGATCAGGGTGGTCTCGCGGGTGCGGATGTCGCCGCGGGCGGCCTCCGTCGTCTCGCGCAGGGCGGCGAGCGTCCGGCCGAGGCGCTCGACCTCGCCGTTGAGGCGGGCCGACTCGGTCCGGCCCGCTTCGAGCGCCGAGGCGGTCTCGGCGAGGCCATCCCCGCCCCGCGACAGCGAGACCGCGGCGGTGCCCGCGCCGAGCATCAGTCCGAGGGCGAGGGCGCAGCCGGCGAGCCCGTAGGCGCGCCGGTCGAGCCCGGCCGCCGGGCTCCGGGCCAGGGCGGGAAGCTGGATGCGATGGGGTTTTCCGGCATCCGGCTTGCCGGCCTCCACTGCCGCGCGCAGCTTGGCCTCCGGGCTGTCGCCGAGGGTGTCCTTGCCCGTGTCCGTCGCCCGATTCCCAGCCATGTCCGTCGTCCTCGGCCGCCGCTTCAGGAAATGTTCCGAAAGCATTGGTTAAGGACGTTTGTTTACCGAACCGTTACCGGGCCCGTTCGCTCATGCGGCGCGCTGGTTGATCTTGCTGTCGGCGATGCGGGTCAGCTTGGCGTCGGTGGCCTTCTCCTCGTCGAGGTTCTCCTGGAGCACGCCGGCGCAGTCGTCCCGGCCGAGCTGCTTGGCC
>Ga0268247_10000028_pt1 | contig 59745 bp, 40 predicted proteins | sample AgamicOrMae_FD_200245 | JGI IMG/M metagenome (GOLD analysis project Ga0268247, IMG submission 200245) | Agave microbial communities from Guanajuato, Mexico - Or.Ma.e (v2) (version 2) | ecosystem: Host-associated > Plants > Phyllosphere > Phylloplane/Leaf | place: Guanajuato, Mexico | collected...
TGGGCCTCTTGTTCTTGTCTTGCTATTCTTTATTGTTGTCAGTCTGGTTCATTCGTTAATCATTCCTTCCAATCGTAGATCTCTCTTTGTCGGCAATCTGTTCATTGTCTGGTATAAGTAAGCCCCATTATTTAGGGAATTATCCTTTCCTTCTAGTCTTCCACCCCCAGTCGGCAAATCTGGCAGCCACACTTTTCTTTCCTGTCAGCGAGTCAAATCCTATTTCCTTTCTTCGATTAGGTGCTAGCCAACCATAATCATTCGGTCTAAGGCGAAATCTCGGAGTGTACTCACTCTTTCATCCGCTAAATCTTTCCTCTCATTTTTATCTTGGTCCCCGAGCGATGTAGTGGATAAAGTATAAAAGCTTATCTATTCCATGACTTCCCCCGTTTTGATTGCTTTTAAAAAATCAAGTCTAAAGGAAGAATATAGCTTCCATTCAAAATGAATTAAATTATAGGCATAAAGACGAACTCCTTCACTATTGGAACAAAGGAATTCATGGAGGGGAATTGTTAGGTAACATTTATTATTTATATAAGATGACACTTTTTACATTTCAATGGTGTTGTAGGAAAGAAAAGGGATAGATGACTGAAAATCCCACTAAGAAATCAGTCAGAGTAGGGGGAAAGATCTATCCTTCTTTGGTTCTAACACTACTGGAGTAGAGCAAGGGCATCACATATGATCCTTATCTTGTAAACCTGAAACTTGCTTACGAATCTCCACTTTTTCATCTAGGGCTCTCCCAGTCCGGCAGACTTAGACGGGCGCTCCTGGAACAAAGAAATGTTGATGTACAACCTTCCTCACTGCTTTCCATTAAGTTGGGAATGGAGCAGGCATAACATTATCAACTACAACCGCCGTATTCACTCGTGCTTTGGGCTTCTTTCACTCCGAAATCTGAGGGGAAATTTCACTGTGGGTGAAGGGAAAGGTTGTTGAAGAGGGCGTTAAGCATATGTTCTCAGCCATTGCGATCAACTCAGACCAGAGATCCTCTCTTAGACTAAAAATTTTCGTATAGGGCACAAGTTCAATGGTCACAGCTCGTGCTGTACCTGGTTTGGCAGGAAGTGCAGTAGGTTATGAAGTCCCTAAACTTCAGGTAGCAGCACACAGAGTGGAATTCTTGGGCAAAGCAGTACTTTTTCCATTATTCTAATTATATCTTAACACAAATCGAATCTCACTAAAAGTAGAGTATAAGGAACTACTAAGATTCTTAGAACCTGCCATGAATGGCCGCTTTCTTGGAACTAATTCATAGGCGCTTTCATTTAAATTAGTTAAACTGAAAACATTTTTTCTTTCTTAAAATGGAATCCAATTTTGAAAATTGGTCTTTATGGTCCGGGCGGTACACAAAAAAGGTATGACTCAGTGAGGTAGGACACAAAGAAGAGAAGTCAAAGCATCCCTACGGCTATCTATTCACTTAGCTATTACTCTTAAGTAAGTTTTGATCCACTAAAACTAAGTAGAATCCGACTAGATTGCTCAGTAAGAGGTTACGCTGAATATTCCTAGGGTCTTATTTCCAATCAGAGTTAGCGGGGAATAAAATGAAAATAAAGAGACGAGACTCTTTCAAGCTTTTTCTAAGTGAAAAAAAGATTCTTTCTCTAATCAAGTTACATTGCTTCAGCACGGGTTACCTAGTGGGGGTAAGCAAGTATGTAAATATCTGGTCTGGGTCTTCCCTCCGGCTTTCAGAGAGGTTCTTTCCTAGTCTTATCTATTTGTTCAGATTGAGAAATCACTGGTTCAGAAATGACTACGGTGATAAGAAAAACGGAATAGCGGTATGTTCTTGAGCCTGTTACCATTACCAAAATGTACACTAGATAAATGTTGCACTAACGGCGCAGAGAGGTTGCTCTTAAGACAAGACTTGACTTGGATTCACTTGTTTGGGTGGGGCGAGCGCCCTGCGATAGCTTGTGGGGTGACTCTCTCCATTCGGGAAATACCAGTGAAGCAAGCATTTTCCCCATACCAGAAGGAGTTCAGACAAGACGGCTGTTATTGAGGATCACTCGGGAAATGGTGTTAAATTGGGATTGCATGCCGGTAGTATGGTTCTGGGGATTTTTAACCCATCTTCCCTCACGCTGTGAACGAGGTCAATACCCAAAAACTCTTGAATCTTGAAAAAAAAAACTATGAACCAAAACTAGAAAAGTCAAGATGATCTTCGCCCCGGAAAAATTATATATATACTATATAATCATAATCTGATCCACAGGTAATTAACCCATAGCATATACAGGAGAAGAAAAATCTCTGTAGTTTGCAGTCCCTAGCCTTATGTTTGGGGTGGTGAAGCCGAGCGAGCAGCCCTCGAAAAGCTATATTTCAAAGCAAAGACGCTATTTTCATTCAACTGTGCTTGAAAGAGATAGGATCAGATACTCTGATATAAGGTAAGCCCCAATTCCACCATCCTCTATCAAAGATAAGATTCAATTCAGTTGGCTTTTTTTAATAAGTTTAATAAGAAGTTCTTAGTGGAATGGGATTGATGATGAACGTGGTAAGTCTTTCCACTTAAGATAAAACATCAGAAAAAGCCGGATTCTAAAAAACTCTTTAAAAACTTTTCCGCCAAAACAAGTTAAGAAAGAGTATATGGCGAAAAGCCTATTTTGCTTCCTCACAGTTTCTTTGAGAGCATCAATTATCCATGAGGGACTTTTACACAACCTACCTATTCTTCAATAATTGCAAACAGCCCTTATTCCACAGGCATTCCAATCCCATTTCGGATGCTCCCTCTGCTCTTAATCTTGAGAAAGCCTCGTCTTTTTCCTGCTTCCCCCCCCGAGCTTTTTTCCATACCTACTCAATAGCCATAAGGTAACTATGTTACTACGAAGCTTGCTATCAGGATCGTCTTTCTTATTTTAGAATACAGAACCATTGGAACTAGGCTTTTCGAACCTAAGACTATTTATGGCCTGAAAGCTAGAACGAAAACGATAATTTCGATCTTCTTTTCCATACAGGACAAGAGTAGACTTACTCTTACTTTATCTATATTCCTAGTCTTCGAAAACCATTAATATTCATACTAGGAAGACTATTCTTCTAGTAAAAGGAAAGATAATTAGGCCATGAACCTTCAACCCTTTCCTCTGAACGATTTATAGGATATTTGTTTAAATAACAAAAAAGATACTTCATCAAGTCATGACTCAAGCTTCATTGAGTCAAGAGAAAGCTTTTGGATATCGTGATAGTTTAAAAGAATTCTGTATAAGTTGTAAAGAATCTCCTCAATTGAGGAGAGCAAGATTCTTAATGAATTTCCTTGTCTAGAGCACCCCAGTTATTTAATGGATTCATCATTACAGTCGTATAAGATTTTGAACATGGGTTTTTTCGCTTTATTCCCGGCCTATGAAAGGTTGTCTTTTTTAAGTGATTCTCTTGGTTTTTATTCTTTTCTCGGATCTATTTCTGCCCAGTCGTTGTTTTCTTATACCAATTACGCGGCAGGTTTGCGTGTTGTGGTCAACACAACATGGCATAAATTTTTTGTGGAGGTTTTCACTTTTTTGAGGGTATGTATTGGCCTTTCTTGGTTTTGCTTTGCTTGGGGATTGGTTGTACTGTCTGGTACGGCTTTCTTCTTGGTGTGGCTGATCATGCACCAGCGAACTCATCCGACCGACTTGTTCAAGCCTTTTAATCGTTGGCTCATTTTTCATTTTTTCATTTTAATAATATTATTATATAATATGGACCACTATGACCACTATGAGCCTGGCTTTCGTAGGATTTCATTTTGTGAAAGAAAGGACCTTTCTGCATTGGTGGAGTCGTCCATGCAAATGAGACTCCTTTTACGGAGATATTAATCCCTGCTAGCGACCATGTGTTTAATGTTTAAGGCTGAAAGTCGTTGTTTGATGGTTGCTTGTTTTCTGGCGCTCGGTCTTGTTCCTAACCTTCCTGATGCAAATGCAATGCTTCTTGGTTGATATGATGTTGTTTGGGGTAAGCAAACGTTATAAGAGTAGTTCGTCTTTTATTCCTTCCCCTACTATGAATTTGACTAGATATTTTTCTGTAAAAAGTTCACTTGAAAAGATGTCTTCTTATATTGTGTTATATTGACTTATATAATGGTTTGTTTGGACAGAGATAGTATATTTAGTATATCTCGATACCGATTAGCAGTTATTAAAGAAAATTACTGGTTCATACGTTCTATCTCCGCTACAGCTTTTCTTCGTAGAGAAGAAGGATATAATTGACTTTATAGAGGATACGCTACCTGATTGTTCCCATCTCTGGCTGGAGCCTAGCTCTGATCCAGATATTATTCATATGGTGTTGCCTGATAAAGAGGATGTATTGGTCTTAATGGTTTGCCTACGGCCCTAATGTTATTTCGTCTTTCTCATGGCCAAAAGATGATTACCGATTAGATAAATCTGCTTGATGACTTTTTTCACAGTCTGAAACAAATGGGGAAAGCAGCATTACGATCAAATCCAATCAGTTATAATTAATATAATTAACTGATCGCATATTGAAATCGATAGAAAGGTACGGTACGAGACAGAGTCTTTTTTATACTAATAAAAAATATAAGTATAATAACACATATAAAGGACTTTAGCAACGAAAGCGCCTAAACGCCCTGAAATCAAAGTAAGGTTAAGGTTTCGCCTTTTCCCTTAACCTTAGAAGCAGCTGCTTTATATTTAGAAAAGACTTTAAAAAACTTGTAGTCAAGTCATCTATCTCGCTACCTATTCCTTTTTGAATATTTGAATAAGTTTTTGGGGATAGGATAAACACTCTATAAAGAGTCTACTTCAAGGCTGCAGGGAAGACTACGCTCTGCAGGTGGGCATTACTATTCTATTCAGCATGTCAAGACGTTTTTATATACAGAGATATGCCCATCAGATGAAAGTTTTTCACATGTAGGTTCTTCCTCAAGATGTTGAAGTCCATTTAGAGGGTAGCTAGGAATTGATTCATCTTACGATTTGTTAACAAATTGAAAAGCAAGGCTACGAACCTCATAGTGCTAAAGTCCTTCCCTTACTCATTTTAAATCGAGGCAGAATAAAAAGAAATGAAATGGGAATTAGGGTAATTCAATATCTTCCCTCAAGGTCTATTTTTTCCAATCATTCCCTTTCTCTTCCTTTTCTCAAGAAGATTCTTCAGCAGATTAGAGGGCATATATACCAGGTCTTCTATGCTCATCTTCAGAGATGTCCAATCGGTCCTTTAGACAAAAGAGAAATTTGTCTTATTCTTATGGGCATTGGCAAAAAAGGAAAGGTAAGACAGATCCGGTAATGTAAGACAATGTATAAGACAGCACATCAAACTCGATCTTGGTAGGCTTAGCGCTCCAACTCCAAGGCCATCGGTCGAAAGCACAAGTCAATCTTGTATCAGTCTCAGTCCATTGGCAAAAAAAGATGATTGGAATACCAACTGGCAGCGCTCAATCCATTCCCCGTAGCGAGGACAGAGGAATGGAAGAATTACCTTCCAAGTCATAGGGACTCTACCCATTTTTTATCTTATTCCCATGGGTTGATATCCTTCGCTCTCCGGACTTCTTCCTTCTAGGGGCATAAACTTCTGTAAATAAAATAGAAAGAAAAACTCACGAAGAAAGCACCGGTAAGGTTGTACCTAAGCTTAAGGGCTGGCTGGCCTTTACTGAATCTAATTCCCTCTGCGAGCTACCAGATCTAATGCACCATTCCATTCTTCGGCCTATTACGAACAGTTTCGATGTACCAGATCGTCTTGTCTTTCATCAAGATTCGGCAGGAGCTTTGATTTGAGCTCTTATTCCTTTTATTTCAATGGGAGCTGGGTCTTATGTCACCTCTCTTCTTCTTGTGAGCATGAAACCATCAAGAGTCAAAGCTGAGACAAGGCTAATCGCTAATCGTGATTACTATTCACTTGCAACTCAAATTCATTTTTAAGGGCGCAAGCCGCAGACAGAAACCTATTTTATTAAAAAAATATCGTTCATATCCCATCCCATGGGATACTTCACTAGCTACTAGCTACAGTTTATGTTGAGGAAGTGAAAACTAACTCGACTTTACAGTCGAGAACTACTTATCATTCGTAGCTGCACCCGCAAGCCACTCACTAGCAAGACAAAAGTCAGTTCATATCAAAAAAGAAAATTGATTGCGATATAAACAAAGATTTGGTTGTTTATCCGTGTGATCGGTACTTTTTGTCACTTGACTCTAAAGTCAGAATCTGCTGTAGTAGCAATAAAACAATCAAAAATGAAAGACTGATTTAGTAAGGATGAAGAGCATTGCTTTAAATAAAGCGCAACTGCTAACCACTCCGACCCCCGACTTAAGGCCAAGCCTTATAAGTTACCTGGTTAAAAAGAAAAAGTAGACAAAAGTCCTCCTACTGACAAATGACAAACGGATCCAGGTAGCTCAGATCTAGCTAGGTTAGACGGTTCGGTCTTAGATGGTTTGTTTGATGTAGTGTGTTAGGGATAGCTGAACAGAGCAGAACGACTTCTCGCTGTGTTAGTATACATTGAAAGGGAAATAAAGAAGTCCCTCAAGCTTTGAAGAAAGAACAAAGACAAGGATTATACCTATAGGAGAATCCTGACTAGTCTCATCGACTACTCGAAACTCAACTCATAACGGAGAAAGAAATTCTAGGGTGTAGTAGAATAGTTTAGACAAGAAGCGGCCTATATAATATATAATATTAATATATATAGTTCTGCCATATGAGAATTGTATTCCACCTAATTTACAGTAAGGGATAGGATAGCAGTCAAGCGAAGCAAGAACAAGTTCCATTAGGAATTCCAGCCAGTGGGAGCAATTCATATATTTTATTTTCATTTCCTCTTTTAGTTGAGAAAACAAAGCCTTCTTGACCTATCTATTGATTTTCCACTCCTAAAGGAAGCTAGCAAGTGAAAACAGTTGTTTGAGTGTGAGTGCGAGGGTAATCCCTTTTCTCGTAAAGTGCCATTTCCCGTTCTTTAGCTTGGTTTAGAGAATGGTATTTTCAATCTAGTATTGAACGAAACCTTACCATTACCACCTTTAGATCCTAAAATTGGAGATTCGCTTACACAAGGAAAGAAAAGCTCCAACAAACCTAGCTTAAAAAACTAAATACTTAATGAAAACTTGCCTGATCTGAGAGAGATCAAAGGACTTTCCTTACTTTGAGAAGGAGAGAGACTCCTTTTTCTTTTTGAAAGATTGCATTTTACCCGGCTTTCTCACTTTCACTTGCTGGCTTATGAAAAGCTGGATCGCCATGCAAGAATTAGGAAGCGATAAGGCATTTTGAATTGTTGGAAAGGCTATAACTAAGGAAATTTATACCTAAAGTCAAAAGGCTTAGGTCGAGAAGGAATCCAATTAGGGCTTTCCTAAGTCTATATTGCTCCTGGGGCGGATGGGATTGATTGATTCTAAACCCGCTTCGACGTCTTCCCACAGATCTGGCCTTTTAGGGGTGCCATTAAGGCAATGAAATAGGTTTTTTTGTACGAGGAAGAAAAAGAAGAGGCATATGCAAGAACTGGTTGCACGAAAGTCATCGGAATAGGAAGCCGAATCTGCTCCTCTATGTGCGTCATGTCGGCATTTCCCCTCTTAGCATACGAACTTCACTGATGCCTACTGACCGGATCGGGCACGAAGGAGGAAGGAACAATGGGAGAGAGGCGAAGCTTTTGTCCCGCTCTGGATCTGTGCCGTTCCGATCTCAATCTCAGCCTGTGTTCCCACATAGTCTTTCGTCATTCTATGACATTCCTACTAAGGAATTTAGGAATGAGTGTCATTTGCACGTGTTCAAAAAAAGATAAAAAGCATTAACGCTGCTTTGAGTGCGCAATTGAGACGGCAGCATTCGAATCAGCGGCGAGAGAGGGAGCCAACGCACTGGCAACTGGCAGGGGAGCTGTATGGAAAGCGAGGCTCCACACACCTCTCCGTTGGGCTTTAGGAATCGAAAGCGGACCAAGCTCGCACACAAGCCTGCTACCAAGCAGAAGCAAAAAAAGGAAGAGGTGACAGCAATCCTAGGCGGAGGGAATAGAACAAGAGAGCTAACACGTACTACCAATAAGAGATAAGAGAATTATACTTTCGCTAGCGCTAGGGCGCCATCCTTGGCATTGGCAACGCAGAAGACAGTTCCTTAAGTGCATTAGACCTGGAAAACTCGACCAGAGGTGCTTTAAAGTCAAAGTTTCTCGGTGCCTTATTTATGGCTATTAGATCCTAAATTAAGGTATGATTCAATCGTAACATATTCATTTATGAAATTAGAAAGCTTTAGTATGAAGTATACCCTTTTTTAAGTTAAATACGATTCACAGTCAAGTCAGTAGCTATCCGATAAGTAAGTATTGAAGTCCTCATATCTAAAGTTAGGCAAAAGTGCGCCCTTTATACCTAAGATAATCAACCCGCATCGCCCCTTTCAAACAGACGATTCCTTGCATCAAGAGCAAACAGAGAAATGACTCTTAGACTGACTAATGCTTCTACTATACCGTTACAGATATGCTTTCCTTTACATTGGTAGTTGATCTTGACGCTTTCATGTTCCAAATTTCGTTTTAGAAAGCAACCTAGGGCACTTAAGTCAGGATGTTATAAAACAACCTATGAGGAATAGGAAGAGAATCATCTTTCACTGGATTCTAAGGTAAAGATAAAGAAAACATTTATCTCCGCGCAGAGAGATAGATCAAGACTAAAAGCTTCAATCTCTATTAATCTATTAAATATGATACCACCTTCCTTCCCACTTGAAATTGATTCAACAAAAGCTTACTTCCCAGCTGCCCATTCGTTCACAGTCGATTCAACTTAAGCCGTTATTGATCACATGTTTTGTGAGCATTCAACCATGAGATTCTTTCTTTTGTTCACATCATATCTTTCCCTCTAGGCTGGGATATAATGGAAATTATTCAGCCTGGGTCAGTTGGGATTGGGATTCTTAGTTCTTTTAGATTTGATTTAGCTTCTCATCTCTCTTTCTTGTGATTGGATTGCTCTAAACTCTATCTTTGTCGATGCTCGTGCAGCTCCAGGACTGCTTCCTTCTTTTCCTAGCTCCGAACCTTGCCTTGCTAACGAGCTTTTGATATCCCTTCTTCCGGTTATTCTGCCTCTCTCTAAGTGAATTTCTGATTCAATCTATTCCCATTTTCACCCTCGAAGGAGTTCTTGCCCTAATGTAACTTCCTTTTCCTTCGCTATCCTTGGGGTACTAAATTGAGAGTTATCCCCTAGCCCTAGCCTATGAATAATGAATATTCCCATAGCTCTATGCCTACAGCGAAAATGAGTTAGGAGCTTGAGTGAAGACCTGAAATTTCCTTATTAAGAGAGTCTAAGATAAGGGCAAAGACAAGTCCTCCCATTACTGGAAGCGGCTCAAAGCCTAGTAGAAAAGGCTCGTTGAGCCCAGCTCTGATCCCACTTGAAATCGAGTTCATACCATACCTGGCCGTCGGGGAGGAAGTGAACGAATCTGGTCTTTGAAGGAGAAGGACTAAGCGCAGTTGGACTTAGGGTAGTACTCTTTAGGGCCTGCAGTCACTTCAGGGGTTCGCTTTGCAGATGTTGAAGGAAGAAGGTTGACTTTGACTCTTGAATTTGGCATTTGGGAAGGTTTCGTATAGAAGGAAGTAGTAGATCAAGGTAAGCTTTAGAGCTTTCAATGACAGAATTTCTATGTAGCCATCATCCCTCTTCAAGCTGTTGAATATAGATAGGAGATCCACTTCAAGTAATACGCTTTCCTTCTAATGCCAGTCAATCCATGGTAGAGCAAAGCATTCAAGATATACCATGCGGATACTCTAGCTCAAGTCTTTCTATTGGATTATTGGATGTATATCTAAGGGCCTACAACCGGGATTGGGACTCAAAAAAGATATGAGACCTCGTAATGAGCTAATTGTAATGAGCTAATTCCGTATACCCGTATAAAAATAAAGAAGTATGAGACTTTAGCATAGAACCAGTACTCCTACACTCATAAATCCTGGCTATTGATTTTTTGAAAAAATAGAAAGAAACTTCACGGATTGACTGAAAAAGGGGCAAATAGAATGGAAGGAGAAATCGGCAATCTAGACAAATAAGCGAGGGAAGGGAACTTTGTCTCTAGTGGACTTCTATATACTATATATATAATATATAAAAGGATAACCTTGCAAGTTTTCCTTAGTAACTCAAAAAGAGAAGATCCATGAAAGGGCTTTATTCAATAGTCCTACCTAAAGAAAGGGTAAGCGGGCAGACAGGATGCTATCCCTCCCTAGGATAGAAGTAAAGACTTCCAAAGATTAAGAGAAGATTTACAAAGAAACCAAGGAGTGTCAAAAATCAAACCCCTACACATAAGGGAATCTTCTTAATTAGGAGTAAATCACCCCGAGAATCTCTCATACCATGGTTGTTCCATAGTAGCTCAATAAAAGTCCTATCTGGAAGAGAGAAAATGAGCGAAGAAGTTTCGATTAGTACATGAGGCTATCCCTTTGTCTAGTGGGAACACACATCAAAAATGAACCATCCAATTCCAATTGAGAACCAATACCCTTTGGCAGCTACATCTCAAGCTTCTATCCCTAATCAAAGACTCTATAAAAAAGAAAAAAGGAGGGAAGTCCACCGGCTCAGGACTCCCTTCATCTTCATCAAAGAAGCTTCAAATTCACTCATGGTACCAGTACCAGACATATAAAGCAAATAACCGGGAGCACATAAGTTTGAATCAGAGTGTAATCCTTGGATAAAGAGTTTGGCTTTTGATTCCTTACTGAGTCTTTCAGCTGGTGAACTCCTTTGGCTGGGTCGCGGATTCCCCAGTCTCTTTCAAGTAAGATAGCCTTCTGTCATAGCACTGTTAAATAGGCAGTGAGAGTCCACCATTGCTAAAACAAGAGAAAGATTCGTTATCTACGGTGCTCCCCACCGCTTTCTCTACCCGCGTCTCAAGACAAGACAAGTTTTCGGTGTTTAGCAAACATCCCGGAGTTGACTCAGACGCATTAACCGAAGGAGCGGCGAAAGTAGCAGCAGCGTCTAGATCTGTATCTCCTCCTACTCGTACTCGGTCTTACCCATCGTGCCCCCCGACGACCTTAGAAAATATCGGAACGCGGACAGAAAGCTATCTTTTTGCTTCCTCGGAGCTTCAGCGAGGAAGCGCGGTGACAGCGTTTAAGCAGACCTGTTTGAGCATGGGTAGTGACCCGACTACTACAAAACTACTACAAAGGACAATAACGAAAGAAAGATTTTCGATACCTTTTTCGCCTGACAGTCTCTCCCACCCTGCCGGTGGCTTCAACACTTTAGGGTCTTGCCTGATGATACATGTGGCGAGTAACCTTTTCTTTGGTAAGTACAGCTATCTTCTTTCCCTGTTCGGCTGCTTGGTTAGTATAGTATGCCTTTTCTCTCAGTCTTTCTAAGCATCAGAGATCCAGTCGGGTCTCGCACTCCCATCCTCATCCTGTTGTGTGGTACAACAAATCAATCACAAAAAAAGAACTGAAACTCCGATACATTATACTAGAATATGTTCCATCTTTACTTAAAAAGATGTTTCAACCTGAAGAATAAATTTAGGAAAGAAAGCAATATTAAGAGCAATCAACGGCACCATCTTATTTAGAGACCGCTCTCTCCTCTCCGGCTCTAAACTCTAAATAAGGATAGGGTCAAAGTACGGATTGTTCGAACGAAAAAGACGTTTAGAAAGTTTCACCTTGGCATTATAGGATTGTCAGATGATACCTGAGGTTACGAGTTACATACTTCAAAAAAGTGGAAAGCCTTGATATACAGTAATTTTTCCCTGTGGGAATCTTACTGTATAGTTATAGTATTCTCTTTTTGGGGACCTTTCTTTGAACGTTAGATCTGGTGAATTCTTTAGCCCAGACGAAGGCTAATGCTACTAGTGCCTACGAAGATGGGAGGAAAGGCGTCTATTTTCGACAAGTGTGTTTCAATTTCTCAATTTCCATCCATAGTAAATTGAATCGACGTAACTCTGGCTGATTTGGCCCTATCTTTTGATATTAAGACAGCTTATGGAGCAGTTGATGCTCGAGAGACCTGTGTTTGATGCTCTTGATTAATAAAGCAGATCGCTCACTCCCTTTAACATCTATAGCAGCTCAAGTTCGGAAAAAGAAAAGGACTTAGCTTGAAACGGGATTAAGTTGAATTAATCATTTCAACAGCATCTACACGAACGGCTTTGCGAAAAAAAAAAATAGCTCAATCAAACTCACTAAAGGCCTTCGCCCTTGAAAACGACTCTAGTATCACATTTCGAAACGAGTAAGCCTTAATTAAAACTACCATCTGCATCTATACGCTTTGCTTAAAAAAAGCCCTTTGTAGAAGATTAGCATAGAAAACCTAGCCTGCGGAAACTAGCTAACAAGGTCATTTTCATCCACAGCTTTTGCATTATACCCGGGAACTATAAGCATATCAAAAAAGGTCTCTTTAGCCTAACCCAGATATAGATATGATAATCTATTTATATTCAAGTTCAAGCTGGGGTCATCCGGAGACCGGATGCTTAAATAAAATAAGAACTCAGTTAGGTTTATCAAGCAACCACCTTACTACCTGTAAGTAGTAGTGAAAAAGCATTCACAACTCCTTCCTTTGGAAACCGGATACACAGATAAGGAAAGAAAGGAATTGACCGAGTGGTTGACACAATTTTTTGTAAAATTTCAATACCCGAGTCGTAAGCATATTCTAAAGCAATGAGCCAGGGTTCTGATATGGTATCCGCCATTGCCATCAACCTTAGACTCGCAATTGAATTGGGCAGCCATAAACCGCAGGAACGAATGGCAAGCAGTCCCACGGAGCGCAAGTACTTAATCATAGCTCACCCTCCTAGGCTCAGACCTATCCCTATGCGGAATCCCACATCCATATCCATGAAAGAAAGATTTGAATGGGATAGAAAGACCTTTCGAGTCAACTATTGGGAGGCCTTAGATGGCTCTATGGCCATGAGACTAGTGCAATCGACCAAGTAATCCACTGATAAAAGAGCATTCCTGCCCAAGAGCCAATAACATACATGGCCGAGAGGGCCCCTTTTTTTTATAACAATCGCCGATCAGATGTTAGGAATCGATTGCAGCGAGAAGCAGGAGCTCCGGTCCGGGAGTCATAATCTTATCCCATCTGTCTCTTAGTTGAATCCCCATATTTAGGAGTTAAGCTTAATTACCAACGATTGCCTTAAAGTCATCCTCCCAGCCATGGAGAGAAGCTTGAATTTCCACTCGTGAGACGGAGAGAGACTAGGAATGACTAAGTGACAAAGATTGAGGTTGCTTGCAAGGCCAGAAAAGGCTAGCTGGTACTAAGTGCCTATCCATGATAGCTATCGGATTGGTATGGAAGATATAACTACGAAGGTAGTGGCAGAGATCAAGGTGCGGAAGGAATGCTTGCTGGCTTTATAACAAAGCTCTTCCGATTCCACCCTTGCTTTGGTTGATGATGAAAACCTTACTCCCTAACCATACCGGCTCTCTTTAAGAAGTAAGCAAGTCTTCGACCTCAAGCTAGCTTTTTCATTTCACTTTTACCTGTTTTGACATTTTCAAGGAAGAGTTCTTTCTTAATGCCTTTGGTCTTTCTTCATTTAGTAATGATCGAGAAAAAGCAAGGCCCAATATAAATTATAAATTAGCCCGTGAGAGGTTCTAATCATATTCTGTGTAGACCGACTCGCGAAGCCGGTCAACGTTTGGTCTAAGAGACTTGATGACTGTTGAATAAAGCTAGAACGAGAATTCTCTTTTCAGAGGAGTCGACTCATGTACTGGCACTTGGCTAATGAGATAAGGTAGTTGGCTTACTTGCTTGTTAGAGAGAATGGGATGCTTACCCCGCATTCAACCTTTCTAAGCGTTAAGGCAATGGGAAGAGAGCCAGAATACCTATTCACTCCTAGATAGCTTGAGCAGGCTGTTTAAGCCTGCTATATTCATTTGCTCTGTAAGCGATGCGATGTCACACCATCCTTAAGGGTGAAAGAAAGTTAGACGGCCTTGATATCGTAATCTTTTGTTTATGCAATTTCCTAGCACTTAGAGCAGACAACTAAAAGACCAAAGAGCTTCAAACCTTGAAATCAGCCTTGTATAATAGAGCTAGCAAAGCTAATAAGGTCTTTTAGAGGTTAGAGGTGTAAAGTCAAAGCCAGAGAAAAGAGGACGTAACATAACCTTTTGAGACAAACTCACTAAGTAAGGCTTTCCATTATTTGTTATTTGTGAGGTCTCGCTTGGAGCACAGACAAACGAACTAAGCTAGAGACATTTCACTTGCTGCGGCCACCTAGATTAGGCCTGAGCAGCTAAGCCGCGATTGCTGGGACTAAGAGGTCAGAATCCACCTAGTTCTCCTAGTTCTGAGTAGCGACTGCTTAGTCTGCAATTCCTTGATGGAAATGCCACTTGACTTGCTCTTTGGACTTTTTTCCAGACTGGTAGTTGTGTGCGGGGTGAAAGGACGATAACCTGCTGGCATCGATACCGCCTTTAGGGACTGACTTCGTAATTAGCTGTCATCACTCTATGGGCTATCCCGCTTGAGCGATTCCTTACCACTCTTACGCTTTGGAGATTAAGGAACTTCTGAAGATGATTTTTTCTTTTTCAGAGGTCAGCTAGGAAAGGGGCTTCGCGCTTACCAAGCGCGAAGGAAAGGGCCTTCGCCACTTGAGCCGTATGCGGGGGAAAGCTAGTAGGAGCCATCCCATCCCAATAGCGTATATTTGGAGCTCAATATGAAATCCTATTTTCTTGCAAGACCCGTTCGGATAAGGGAACCCTCCAGAGATTGCTTCGAAGTAAGATCCTTGCGTTGACCCTTTCCTGAACCAGAACCGGGGGAGGATGAAATGTCCCATCAATAAAGTGAGGGAATGGAAAGCCCTTTTGAAAGAAATAAGCCCCTCTCTGATAAGGAAGGAAATAAAGTAATAATCAAGTAATAAGTAATAAATACGAGGGGATTCGTACTAATAGGGCTTATTCTGCTATAGGAGCCGTTATGTAGGATCTGAGAACAAGAAAGCAGACATGCACACGAAAAGACTTGATCGAGTAAGGTAAGGCTTGACTGAATTAATCCTATCGCGTTGACCCTTACTCAACTAAGGGGTTAGACATGCCTTGTTTCAAGTTTTAATGTAATGCGCCAAATCCATTTACAGTCCCAGCCACTCGAGAGAGGAGCGAAGTAGACTAATAAGGAGAGGAGCGAAAAGCCACTCGACCTTAGCCGGGAGAGGAGCGAAGCCACTCGAACAACGTGAGAGGAGCTAAAGCCAAAAGACCGATAGGAGAACGGCAGCATATTCGACCATTGATCGGAGGGAACTGGAAGATCTTTCCTATGAAGGTGGGAATGAAAGGAATGCACCAGCTTCTGCCGATCCTCCCCCGATAGAAAATAGCCCTTTTTCCCCCTTTTCTGGAGAGTGACGAAGATGCGGAAAGAAGAGTTAGTTATCAACCGCCCGGCCCTATTTGAAATAGTTGAAAGGGGAAGTGCTTGTTCTTCTTTTAATTGAAGTAGAGGGGATGTATATCGTAATGTATATTTATTGGCTCTAATCCTCTTTCATGGGACACCAAGAAAGAAAGCAAGACTTCTGCTTTCGATAACTAAGATTTACTGCTTCAACCCGGTATTCTACGATCTTTTTTGGGTCAATGTCTACGTTTGCTGTAGGTGCTTCACTCACTTTTGGCTCACTCGATCTGACTCCCACTATGGAGGAAGATTCTGTCTTACTTAATATACCATCGCTTCTTCCTGAAAAGCTTCATTGGCATGAACCAAGGGCAGGATCAGGATTCAAAAAGAAACTCGCACAGATGATGGGAATGCAAGCAAAGGCAATTGACCCATACGTGAAAGAAAAGGGTGAGGGGCACGTCTGGGGATTTGTTACTCACTTTCATTCAATTGCACTCTAATGATGAAGCAGGGATGGATATGATGGCTTTAGCAATCTACGGGCTGGTGATTTTCCCTAAAGCTGACGGATATGTGGATGGTCGGGTTATATATATATTATATCAGCTCAAGCATGGAGTCAATCCCATACCTGTTTTCCTTGCAGAACTGAGGAATAAGAGCTTATTCTACTCGAGTTCGCCACAGAACCCATCTAACGAACCGAAGCCAAGGCCCAAGTTCAACCTTCACCACGTGAACGCTACAAGCTAGTCTCATCCTTATGCCCTATCCTTTATATCTATATGTTGATTGATGCCCTCAGGTTCCTTCTCTTCTTTTAAGGACAGACGCAAGAAGCGCAACACTTAAGGAGATTGCTTAGGCTTCTTTCCCTAAAAAAGAAGTGAGGAAGTGACTCCGCTAAGGCCCGGCCGGCCTTTCTTTTCGTTGCTTTAACGCCTGCGAAATCAGTCCAAACGAAAGGGATGCGTGAAAAAGAAGAGAATCTAGTGAAAGCAGAACCAGCGCTTAAGAAAGAGTAGGAAAAGTTGGCACGTCTTTAACTTGGCTACGAAACTAGGCTATTCTTCCCCTCTCGAAAGAAAATGCTTTCATCTAAGATCTCCCCTGAGCCTGCTAACTCAACTCTTCTTTCTTAGCAATGATCTGTTATCAATGAATTTCTTCCTTACCGTCGGAGGGAACCCTGCAGTTTTCGGGGCATCTTTCGCTTGACTTTTGTGTTGCGAGTGTATGCGTCCACCACGGTCAGGGCTATCACAGGTATCTTGTACCTAGTTAAGGTGCAGCTTTCTTTGGTGAAGATTCGTCACTAGACTGGAAATAACCCTATGACTGACCTAGCAACAATTTGATGTTGATTCGGGAAAAGCAGAATCAAGGGATAAAAAGGATGATCCTTTTGTTCAGGAGAAACTTGATATGTTAGTTCGGAACTAACTGGATATGCTGATGAGGTTGTTTACAATGCTTCGAGAGAGGTCGGTACGGAAAGAATTGAGTGATTCACCTAACACTTCAAAGCGTTACCGGTTGTGCTTCTTTAGAGGGAAGCAAGCGCGCCAAGCGTCAATTCAATACCCGTCCTCATCTACTTTTGGAAAAAAGGAAAACTGGGTTAAAAAGAAAATCGTCAAAGGCATAGTAGGGGAAGCACCATAAGTTTGTTCTTCCTCATCAACCGTCTCGGTTCGAGGTTTTTTTCCTTCGAGTAAGGTCCACTCCTTTCATAAAACAAGGTCAAAATGACTGGCTTTCGCCTTCGCTCCTTTGAGCGGTGCTTCTCCTGTCGACTCATATCAAGTAGAACCAATCCGTTTTGTTCCACTTTGAAGCATGACCGGCACCGGTGCTGCTGCAACGGCCATCAACGGCAACAAGTGGCATCATCGGATGAAGACTTCTGCTTTAGGTGAAAAAGGGTGCAGATGCGTCTTCGGATTTGGCTTTAGCTGAGACTGATCTTTCTCTAGTGACATCTGAAAGAGTTAAAGTGAAACAGGCGCACTCACTGAAGGAAGCCTTCCGACCACCAGTCCTATTCCGCTGGTTCGGATTGGGAAAGACCGGCCCGTCACTCTGGTTCTTAGGTAGGATGCCTACCTATGCTATGTATGATTCATCTTCTTCTTCTTATGCGTCTTCGGTGGGTGATTTAACGTATTCGGCGTCTTAAACATATAAACTATGTACTCGAATGTTTACTTATCCCATCCACCACCCTTCTCGGGATTTGAGAAACTACTCAGCCAGCCACACCCCTCTATGGGTTTATAGACCCTACAATCAGGAAATTCCTGCTACTGGAAAACAACTCCCTCCGCCCTTGTTCTGGTTCTATACCAGATAACACCCCTTGCCGTCGGACTTGCCCTTTAGTCATCGACTACTGAAACTATTATAATGAATCTTATTCTTCAGGCTTCAAAATTGACCGCCCTCCCTTGTGAAGAATATAAATGGACGTCTTTTCTTTTTTAATGGTGGCATCTTCTTTCATTTGAAACAGTTGATTCATATGCTTTTGTCTCAGCGGATGAAACAGCATATTTATCTGCAGCAGATGGGGATTGCTGAAGCGGAGGATTACTTATTGTCCTCTCCTCTTCAATCTTTGAAAGCAGATGCAAGTACTATAGCCGGAGTTGAAGATGACTGTATTATTTTCTATAAGAGTGCATGAGATGTAGGGAACATTAAGGAATCAGTCTATATAGTGTAAGAGCCCATTTCCTTTGCCTTGACTTCACCAATATTAAAGCTGTCTCTTCTCGCGTGTCATTTTTCTTCTTCTTCTTTATAACTCACACTGCACTACGTCTTCCCTGTCTGAAAGAGAAGTGAAGTGACCAATAGGTATTGGGCACGAAGGCTATAAGATAGGTTGCTTTCCGAGGGTTAGGTTCAAGGGGTGGTCGAGTCACTTCGTACCTCGATTAAGTTTTTCCAACCTTTCGCTTTCCTAGTCTTTTTTGACTCTAACCTTAGCCTTTGCTTAGCTTATAATGTGGAGACTGTTTCTCCTAAGGCCTGCGCTACTACTACTGCACCTAGCATGATGGAAAGTGAGATGGCTTTACTATATGGTCGTAGTGCGTTGAGCCCTAGGGGGTCAAAGGCGGTTTCGGTAGGGCGAGAGCAATCTTTGATTACCTGTGCACAATGGAGTGAGTGCGGACAGAAATCGTATCCTATTTGCACCATTGGGCATGAGGTTGCCTGACGCACTACTTCTAAATGATGAGGCGAACAACACAGGTCCGGTCTCATCAGAAGTAGAGAGTGTGTTTGAGCCCACCATATCGTAAACCCTTGTAATAGACAGACTACTAAAATGAATCAATCGTAGGTCTCTAACATAAGACTGAACAAAACTATCTGCCAAAGTAAAAGACTGAAAATAAGTATCCCTTCTCATGGCATCTCCTAGACCTATGACCTTTAATTGCATTTCGTAAGACTATGGCTTTAGCGGTCAAGGGTTTCTTAGTGACATAATCAAGGATCCATTCTCCTCCTTTTTGGTAGCCATGTCGGTATCCATACGTATGAGCACGAGCCTGTTCAAACCTTTCCTTAATAGATATGAGAATGATTGGTTTAGGTTGGGTTAGTAAAAAAAATAGAGACGATGATTTCATATCGATGAGTTTAGAGCTACTTTATCTTTGGAACGCTTTCCTTCCCTTCCCTGACGTGGGGAAGCAAGCGTTCACTTATCATCCTGGTGATTCCCGGAAATGCGTCGGGAGTGGTGGTCCGGAAGCTTCCTCTCTCCCAGCAAGCAAGACGAAAGAAAGTCTCATCCCGTTCGGGCTTAGTTCAAATAGGATTCAAAGTTCAAAGAGAACCCTTTCACGACAACAACGATCACTCACGGAACACTATCTATATCTGGTTTTTCGCAAAGGGTCGTCTTTCCGGCTTAGCTACGATTAGCTTTGGGGTTAAAAAAGTTAGGCCAGCCGGGATCTCGAATCAAAGATCAACGAGCCAATCTCTTCTGATACGCTAATCGATTGAGTTGATTGATTAGCCTGAACAGGAGATCATTCTTATCTTAGTGATAAAAGCCGTTATGCTTGATAAGGATTTCTTCCCTTATTTGACTGGTGGTTCTAACCTGATATCTATCATTAAGTCGGGATCAGAGTGAAGGAGCTTACCCTAAGGCTGAATGCCCGAGGAAGAAGGAGAAGCTAAACAAGAAAGAGGAAAATGGTTTTCCCATTCGATTGACACGAGCTCTATCTTATAGAAGACATTTTCCTTATGGTTTCAAGCCATACAAGCAAACACCGAGAAGAATGGCTCTATAATATTGTGCCTGTGATGAAAAGGCAAAATTTTGGTATGTTTTTTTCTTTGAAAGAAGAGTTATTGCTGCCTTCCTTCCTCTCTCTCCCTTTGTTTAAAAAGATAGGAGTACTTCCCGCTTGCGGGAGCAAAGACATGAAGGAGCTTACCTTAGACAGGCATTCATTCAAAGGATTTTTGCTTGTCATACTTGACTTTGATTAGAATTCTTCCCCTCTCCTCCCGAGCTCCCTTGAGAGCGGGGATAAGTAAGGAATTTCACTCTGGTTGAATCGCTTCTATTCTTGGCTCTGACGCCCGGTCCCGAGGGACGAGACCCATGCTATCAAGAAGTCGCGTCACTGACGCTGACTATTCTTGCATAACGAAAGAGTGAAAGGATCCCCCCTAAATAACTTAACTTCCGCTATTCTTTTTTGCTGCTTGATTACTCATCTTATTAAGGAAAATTGAATCAATTCTCTGCCTTACTGTCTGTGGTAAGTCAGTCTGGTTTGCCTGTGAATCCAGTTTTCGATTGGTTACTGTACTCTCTGTTTTCTCTCGCCTTGGGCTTGCGCCCGGTAAGGACTTAAACAATCGCAAACGGATTCAATAGCATATCCTGGGATATGTTGAATAACGCTATCCCCCTTCTTCTCTCTATAACTCTAAGCGTAGTAAGTTCCCTATTGCAATCAATACTGAAGAAAGCCATTCTCTCAAGCCAGTAGACTTGCTTTTCCTTCTTCTGTGAGTGTTCGGGCCTGAGAAAACAGAGTTTAGAACGAAAGCTCTTCCGGGCTTAGGCCTGACTCGAGGCTAATTCACGATTTGTGAATTAGTTGCATTTGGTGGAATCGTAGATAAGAGAAAGGGGCATCTCCTTAATATCCTTAAGAACCTAAGACGCCATAGATGTGAAGATGCCTCACCTGGCTCAGGTGAATTTCTTTTTTAGAAGATAGATCCGTTTAAATGAAATGATTGATGCTTTCGTGGTTAAAAAAGGGGAGTTCATGGTAATGGTTATGCTTTTCCGGAACTGTCAACTGAAGTTGACTCAGCCGAGATTGCTAACGTCTTTAATTTAAAGAGAGTGCCCCCATGAGGGATCTTCTCTGTCCTTGCGTGTTCTTTCTAAGAAGTTCTCCCTCAGGGGCAGTGGACAAAGCTGCCATTACTTCTGAAAGATACGGTCAGAAAAGAAAGTCGTCAACGGGGAAAATATAGATATGTAGATTGGTTTTTTACTTATCCTATTTGTATTTTATTTATGCCAGTTTTGTTTACCTTACCAATTGATTGATATGAATAGGCCTGAACCATAATTAACTAACTCAGGAGGACCCCTTCCTGCCTCTACTTCGAAGAGTACTCATAATAATGACCTTCATTACGGCTATGGCTTACAAGTATCGGCATTATTCCAGCAAATCAAGCAGAGCAGGCAAAAAAAGTATCTGTTAGTAGGTCCTCCGTTACTAATAGGCTCAAAATTAGCTTCAACCGACAGGGGAACCATTTCTTCTTAGGCATTAAGCAATCGATCTAGTTGAAACTCGTTTCAACAGGTGGAAAGTTAGAAAACCACTACAGCACACTTCGCGCCACAAAGAGCGACGTGAGTTACGGGGGGGAAGCTAGCCTTGCCGAGAGGGACCAATTCATGCCTCGCTCCTTGGTCCATGTTCCGTTTTTTATTCTGTCTGGCAGTGGATGTGAGTCTTCATCTTTTGCACTTCGCAGTATAGCACTTGGTTCGACAAGCTCTTTTTATCTGCTTGTATTGTAAGGAAGGGCGAGAATGCGTGCGCAAAAGTTTGCAGCTATTAGGAGTTCTGGTGGGTAAGTAGACCGCTCGAATAGGCTGAGAGACAAACCGTTCGGTAGGGCGCTTTGATGCTTAGTCAGGAAAAAGAACAACTCTTTATCGTTAGGCTTCCAGGTGCCTATCACTCGAGAACAAAGTCCTAAGCAAAGTGGTCCCCCTTCTTTGAACGTAGCGACTGTCAAGAACAGCAAAGCGACCGAGTCGAGCTCAAGGAATGAAGAGCTATTCAAGCTTTGGTCCTTATCTAGTTTAGTTTCATTTAGACTAAAGTGTCAATGGCACCCTTACCTCTTCTTATTCTTAGTGACTGTGAAATAAAGACTCGATTTAGTAGTGTTATTCATTCTATTTAATAGAAAGCAGTTGCAAGCTCCCTCTTTCTATTCTTATTCTTAAAAAGTATGATTTACCAACTAAGACAAAGTGAGCTTAGGCAAAAAAACTTGCATCAATCCCGCGACCTTAGCAACAAGTAGCTTGCACGACCGGCACAGCACTAACGGAGACGAAGAGAGTTTTCCGCGTCCGTCGATCCGGTAGGAAAAAGTAAGATGAAAGCCCATTGGAGTCATCCTACAAAGGGGATAGGGATCACAGACGGTCTGTGTAAATTTCATAAGCTCTAAGTTAGATAGAAAGCGCCTAAAAGGACTTTTTATGCTATGGTAAGACTGTTAGAAGCATGGTTACTGATATTCGGCAAAAGCAGCAGACAAAAAAATAGTGAGAAAGAAAAGTCTACTAGTGCGGGGTTCATGTAGAATTCCTCCGCCGGGGACGAGTGAGACCACACGTCAACCATTCACTTCTTTCTTTCATTCTTTGCAAATCATAGATCCGATGCTTCCCCGTGCACCCACTGGCCCAAAACATGTGGCGCCTCATCGCCCAAATCGAACCCATTCTCCCTTGCTATGCGTCAAACTTCTTCTTCGATCCTTCCTTGTGCTTCACATACTTTTCTTTCCGTGGAAGGAGAAAGAATGGAATGAATATTAGACATTTCCGATGATGAGGATGAAGACGCGGGAACAATAGTATCTCCACAGTATTGGGCGGGGATGGGGACAACGGAGGGCACTCTATATCCTTAAGCAAAGGGGTTAGGCTTTCTTCCTCAAAGTCCACGGTGGTAATGGGGCGGGTTATCCTGTGACTTAAATTTAGTTTTCATAGCATATAGATATATCTATTACGACCAGCGCGGTTGTTCATATTTCCTTTTCGTTTTACAAGGCAAACTGCACTGAGTTACTTACGAAAGTTGTAACGAGTAAGACAACGGGGGTGTGCAACGTCCTTCCCCATATTCTATTTAAAGAAACCCGATCATCAACAGAGGCCCTTTCCCCCATCTCTTGGCATCTTGATCTTTTGTTGTAACGAAGAAGGAACAGCACCCAAAGGCATGGTTACATGGCCTACCCAGTAACAGATTCAAAGAAGCAGGGATATGGAATTCAATATTCGCAACCACTGGCCCTCACTCAACCCTCGACCGCTTCGTAGCCTCTTTCTAGGCTGCGTTTGACTTCTTCAAAGACGAAAGACAACCGGAGTCTTTGCTCCCTGGATAAGTCTCATTCGATGTCGCAACCGATGCTTAAAACATCTTCTTCTATCTTCTCAGTCTTCGATCGATCATTCTCTGCTTCATAGAGGAGGGGGTTCCCAGCTAACAAGGAAGCGGGATTTGAAATAGAGGTCAATTCTAAACTGGACCGAACACCAATTGACCGACACCATTCCTGAAGAAACGAAGATCGTTGCAAGAAGACCATAGTGTAAATGGCAGAAATTCTACAGCAGTAGAACGAACCTTGGGCTTGAGATATCAATACGTGATTCGTTTCACTCATTCCGTTCGTTTCTTCTAGTCTAACGAGTAAGACAACGAGTGTACAAAGTGAGAGGCCTATGCTTCCTTTACCGAGATCTAAGTTAGTTAGTTTTCTTTTCTCCGTCCGGTAATATAAGGAGGAAGAGCTTACTATCATAGCAGCAGTTCCGTTGGGTTCCCATAGCAGAGAAAAAGAGCTATTCCAAATCGAATGAATAAGAGGTCAGGAAGCCCAACCAGACTACGGCTACGGCTCCAAGTGAGGAGGGCGTCTTTTTTCTTCTGATTAGCAGTGTTCGGTCTCAAGCTATCGGCTCAGTACCCATCCCCTTTCCGGCATTAGAGCTCAAAAAACGACGATTCCAAGCACACTTGTGACGAAGAAAGGATCCGTTCCTCCAGCGTTTGAATATATTTTTTTTTAAGAGATCTTTTTTCTCTTTGGCTCGCCCCTATCTCTAATGGGGCGTAAGCACTTCACCCGCTCTCGTTCAGTAGCGCTTTTTTAGATAGCAGCGTGAGAGCTCTGAAATTCAATTCAATGAAAGACAGACCCCATAGAAGTAAGCCTGAGCCAGCTCAGTGAAGACTTTTCAAATACCCTCCAGCCAGACCACAGAAATATACAAAACAAAAAATTCGTGCTCAACCAACCCGTCTCAATCCATGTCAATCATCAACCAAGGCCCACACCAGCCACCATTACTATCCCTAAAACTTGAACCTATCGTTATCTCAACCCCACCCTTTTCTATTTCTTTTCTATAAGTAAGGGAAGGTAAGGCTTTTTCTTGGACATATGAAAGCAGGACGATAGCATTGAAAGTGGAGAAGAAAGAGGGTGAAGAATGTGCTAAGATAGGAAATATGACTAGGTGGGGACGATGCTTCATGCTTCAAACCTGACCATTTGAGAACCACGGAAGGACCAAGGAAAGGAGAAAGCAGTAGAGAAAGACCCAGCAAGAGAGGCCTTTCACAAGGCTCTCAAGAAGCCAGAGTAGAATGTGGCGGAACTACTGAAAAAGACCCCCGCGCAGATCTCAATTGTTGATCTATTGATCACCTCGGAACATCGCCGAGAGCAAATGATTGAGGTTCTGCAAAAGGCCCATGTAAAAGACTATATCAATCCCGAAAGGCTGGCCGACTTGGTCGGACAAATCATGGCGCCTAGGGTTATATACTACTTCTCCTATGAGTATATCCCCGCCGATAGGACAACCCACACGCACCCGCTTTCCTCTCCTTTCAGTCGAGAACTCCGTACCTCTCATTTCAGTCTTTTGCGAACTCCGTACCTCGTACGGTGTTAAGCTTCTAGGCCTCTCAAGGAAGTCTTTTGCGCTACTACGTTCCGAGGGTTAGGTTCAAGGGTCGGTCGAGCTGCTTCGCAGCCTCTCCTTCCAGTCTTTTGCGTGGCTACGCTCCTCGTACGATGGTAGCTTCGCGGACAAAATTTCTAATGCGACTGACCATGCTACAGGCGATGTGACAAACAGATAAGGAGTGGACCTAAAAACTACAGACTGCAAAGGTAAACCCTATCTGTAGGTCAAGCTTAACCTCTGTCTTTTTTCACCTTTCATACTTAACTGGGAATAAAAGGCATAATGAATTGAACACAGAGAGAATCAAACTGCAGAAAGAACTGACTCGGCTGAATCAATTGCAGTAAGGGAACTCCCATGAAAAACTCTCCTATCACCCGCACTGGCTTTCTCGCTAGCGCAACGCGAGAACCTTCTTTTATTGAAAATTAAAGTCTTCAAACCTCTTAAAAAAACTTGACGAACTGGCTGACAGCAAGGTACCTGATTCACTCGTAACGCTAACCCCTGAAGCCAGGGGGATCGGTCTACCGCCTAGCGGGGGGAGGGTGAATTCGAATGTACCGAAAATGCAACTCTTATCATTCCTGTCTACTCGTGGATTCTCTTGCACTAAGGTAGTTTTGGCAAAAGGTAGGAAGCTCGAGACCTTAGGGTAGCCAAGTTCGTCTTCGCCTCATCAAAGCTATCATTTGAGCTATTTCAAAAAGGAGTGCGAGTGTGCATGTCTTGTATTTTAGGGAGTTCAAAGTCATAGACTAGAAACAATAATAAAACAATCGCCTGCTTGGAAAGAAGGATAGATTGATTCTCCTAGCCGGGAGGACATAGATATAAAAAATTTAGCCTCTTCGGAAAGGCGTCGTATACCTACTTGCTTGAGAAAGAGTATCGGATATCGCATATCGAACCTCTGACCTGCCCTATCTTAGATAAGGATATCATCAGGAAGTTTTCTTACCGCTTGACTTGCCTCTGTCTGTCAGAGGATCTTTTAGCCCCGGTTTGCTACTGATGCAATCACCTATCACAAGAATAGAAGCTTGAACTTGCATGATATATCCATTATTAGGCGCTATAAGACGTTTTAATTATAATTACCGGCGTAATCTCATAATAAAAGAAGCTGCCTTTTTACCACTTTTTTTTTCTACGACGGTTCAACGAGTTCAAAACATGTTTGGCAGCCCTCATTTGTGAAGAACAATGTAGTTTTCGGGCAGGCATATTACAACCAATATTTTTATTGCACAGGAGATCATACATTCGATGCACGGGAAATCGTCTAAGAAGGTATGGATGGCAATCAAAGTTGATTTAGAGAAGGCGTATGTTAGGTTGTTTTATATTGGAAACTTTGCAGCTTGCGCCTCAAAATGCGGCCTTGATCACCCTCACCATGGACTGCATCACTTCGGCATCAATGAGCGTCCTTTGGAAAGGGGGCGAAGCCTCTTCAAAATTCAATTTATATGCTATATGCGTTCAAAGCAGCCTCCAACTCTCGGAATCCCTAATTCATGCAAAATATCTATAACTATAAAGATTAGAATAGCCCGCTCTAATTGTTCTATTTGCACCTGCGTGGAAGAATTCAATATTGAAAAGAGACCTTCGCCCCAATACTTATTTTCTTACAGGATAAGGAGACCAGGAACAGGAACTCGCCAACGCTTATCTAAATCTAACGACTTTTTCCAGGTAGAAGAAGCTGTTAGCAGTCCAGGTTAGGCTTTCGGTTTCATACCAATCTCCCTATTCTGATAGCAGAGTAGTTTTAAAACCAATAAGAAAAAAGTATATGCAATGACCTAGTCCTTGCTTTCACCACAGTCAACATCCTCGGTTTAGCAGTAAAGTGAACTGTTCAGTCATAGTGTTATTTGAGTCGGTTTAGTTACAATCTCAGTCCACGCCTCCACCATTCTATAAGCAAATGCTTGCGGGCTCTCCAAAACCATCTTTCTTATGCAGAGAAGCGAGAAAGAATTTGACCAAGTAGTTTCGGTAGTCCAACCCTTACCTGGTCTGATGGAGGGCTCAAAAACGAAATCTCGTAAGAGAATAAGACTCTTTGCAGAGGGTGGGGAAGCGCCCTGGTCTAGTTCCGTGAGTAAAAGAGATTGGTTCTCGTAAGAGAGGAAAGTCAGAAGCATCAGTCGAAGCTCTATGATCAAATAGATGACGAAACGCATTCTGGGCGCAAATCATTGGTATTGGATATATCGTTAGGTTGTGCTGAGTCAAATGGATCATTATATGCTATAACAAAGATTTTGATTCTATACCTCGCCGTCGTTACTTCTCTTTTGCTGGGAGGTAGGACCAAAAAAGACTTTCTTCCTTTTCCCTTTCAACGAAAAAGCAATAGGTGCTGAGGCCCATACTTTTTTGAATTATTGTGGGTTAAATCGTTTTTGCAGAAATTTCAAGTTTTGGTTGGTTGAAGAAGCCATATATTGTGATAATCGGGCCGCTTCTCATATTGCCAGCAATCCAGTCTTTCATGAGCTGACCATAGACAGACAGGCGGACTTCCATTTTATTCGTAATCAGACGAAATAGGACGCGGGTGCTGCCCTGGTTATAGCAGTTAGAGCTTAGAGAAAGCAGTAATTGGCTTTCAACTTGATTCGTTACCCCGGACGAACATCGCGCTTATGAGCTCGCCTCTGAACCATATTCCAGGGTCCCGGGATTCTTGTTACCGGATTCTTTCCCTCCTGAGGCCTCTCTTCGAGTTTCAGGGTTAAAGTTACAGTATATGGAGATATACCTCCATTAAAAATCAAAGATGGAGGGCGCTAAGGCCGGACATTATCCTTATAACCATATTCTCTACCGCAGTTAACTTTTTCAGAGCCTCAACTCGAACTCGCTCACAAAGGCGGGACCAAAACTTACGATCAGTCAACCTCTATGCTCAAGGGAGGAAAATATCTGCCCCTATATGCACCAGCCGTGCTCGAATCCACCCGTTTCCACAGAAGATTCTCAATGTCATCCAAAATCTCATGGAAAATCAATAGGCATATCATGGAACCTGACCTATGCAATAGTATTTTTTATTTTGTACCGTGGAGTCCTGACCGGAGTGCCGTTCACTCGACTTCTCCTGGCGAAATTGTTCCCTTCACCAAGTCATCGCCATCAACCAGGACGGTTTCAGACTTGTTCATGGCATATTGGATAGTTTAGGGTGCTCAATTAAAAAGAGAGAAATGTTTTAGCTTGCCGAGCTTCCATAACTGCTTAGGCTACGAAAGAGCTTTGGTCTAAGCCCTCCATAAACTTTCTTTCCTGACATCGGTCTTCTTTCCGACGACGCACGGTTCGCTATAAAGCCTTTCACCCTTACTTAGAATAGAACTTAGAGAAGTCACTCGCGGAGCTATTCCCAGGCGCTTTCTTTCCTTCGTCTCACTCAGGGAAATGAGACCTTACGGTCCAAGCAGGTAGACTCTTCTTTCTATTTTGACACGGATGTCTTTTTTCTACCTATTGGCTTGGGCTTAGTTTGTGCTTCACCCTTTAATTGGGTGATTGGACTGATCTGTAGTAAAGAGCATAGATTTACCATCTTTAAAAAAATAGAAATATATAAAAAAACTCTTTACATGCAACCGCAACACTGCATGCGCGTATTTATCGAGAAAGATTTTTGAATTAGTCCGGAAAGGTTTTCTTACCGACTTAGAAGACTTACAGCAAGATTGCAGGAATAGGCTATTTACTCACATTCAGGTTGGGCCCTTTTAACTTTCTTTTTTAATAAGGTACTTTATGTAGTGCTTTGGTTCTAGCTTTGTTCACAACAGATCCTATCACTTTGGCTGAAACAGCTGTTCTTGCTTTTGTCATTTCTTTGATTCTTTGAAAAGGGGTGGGACCAACATCCGATGGTTTCGATCATTCGTGTTTCTAGCCAAATATCTTTTTCAATGTCTTTCAGGGTCCCTTTCAAGGCTTATTTCTATAAAGAATAAAAAAATTGAGGATAACAAGAATCTTTGCTCAACTTCTTCCTGCGGTGGGTGGCTCTCTTCCCTCTCTTCCTCTTACACGAAATAGAAGAGAATCAAAAGTTTGTCTAAGAGCCTGACAAAAAGACTTGGTCTGAACTCTTTCGTTCCTCGGAAAAGTAGCTGTGATCAACTATATTACTGGGATCCTATCCGCTCGTCTTCTTTCCGTAGCCTTTCTCTCATAATCTCTTTCATTCTCTTCACTTATGTCGCTCCATTTCCGCTGAAGCCATCGCTGTATCGGCTCGTAGGCTAACGGGAAGTGGGAATAGTCATCTTGGGGTTAGATGCTTTCAGCAGCTCCTAAAGAATAAGTGTTCAGAATAATGGTTGAGTTTCAGTCATAATGGAAACCAAAGTCCGGAGGTTTAGTTCCTTCCTGGGCCTTTTTCCATCCTCAAGAACTTGTTCCACCTATAATCCCCTTTCGTCAGATCGAGTGAGGTACTGAATGCTACGATTACGATATTACCTTGCATCATAGAGCATCATATACAGAGATGAGCCAGACGAAATGAGAAAGAGTTAATGAGCGTAAGAAGATCCAAGGTGTATTTCAACAATCTGAGTAAAGATTCAAGAAATCGATGTACCCGAAACAACATTTCTCTTCACAAGATAAAAAAGAAATGGAAGTCCTGGCGAACCAGTCACTGAATTAAAGAAAGTGGATTAGAGAAGACTGAGTCAAAAATTCCGATAAAGATCCTGCTCTGTAAAGGAATAGAGGTAAGATAAAAAGATAGTAGACTAATCGTGCGAGGTTTGGAATACAACAATCGATAAACTTTCTTTTTAGAAGGTAGAAAAAAGAGGGAAATGCAATAGCAAAATTGTTGCTATTTCGGGTTTTCTTTATTTGAGTAGTTCGGGGAAATGAAAGTGGATTCTTTCTCTCAACCATTTTTACGTCTTCTCCACCTCTAGCCCCTTGCTTACTTAAAAAGTATGGAACGGAAGTTTTATTCTTATATCTTATACGATTAGACGCTTCGAACTCTTATCCAAGCCATATATATATATATAGTATGGTTATTTTTTCTTTCATTCTATTGCCCGAATAGAATGGGGTGCCTAAGCCCGGCCAGACTGAATTGTCTTTGCTATTGCTAAGATAAAGATCATCGTTGTCAGGCGAATATGGTTCGAAAGAAGCAATTGAGCTGCTCGGCTTGCCTTACTTGGCACCGGCCGATCTAAAAGGATCTGATAATGACATTAATCAAGGAGATGCCCGAATCAATAGCTAAGCTAGTTGCTCGTGAAGCAGGATCTCCGTCAGTTCCGTTTCCGGACTTGACCGATTATAGAATGTGGTGAGAAAGAATAAATGCTGTTCGGCAGGTAGCTCATTCCACAAGTAGAGATAGAAGCTCAGGTGGCCTTTTGATTTGAAGAACTAAAGCCCTAGAAACGTCTGAAGCGTATGCTTTTTTGCTTCGGAGTCAGTGTCGGCTAGAGGGTCCTCGTTCATTTCTTTCCAAAACTCTAGGGGAATCCTTTTATGAAGCAGATTCGACTGGAGATGGGTATTCATATGTAGATTCATATGCGTCCGCCTGTATCCGCAGATGAAGATGAGGATTTAGCTTCTTCGAGAGATTATGGAACAACGGATTCTTATTCTTTTGACTTTGGATGGCAGATGAAAGAGTGAATAATTAAGTCTAATTGAGAAGCGCATACGTCTTTTTCTGCGCTTTATCTTTCCAGTCCAGTGACTGCAGATACGTCTACTTTCTCTCTTTTTGTTCTAGGCCCCTATTGCTTGTCGGCTAAGAAAGCTTACCTTAGAATTGAACTATCCTTGATTCCAATTGAATTGAAGGTCACTAGCGAGACTTACTAGACTCTCATTAGTAGCCTACTAGCCTTACTGACTTATCCTAGCGATAGACTTTCTTATCCTATCTGCTACTTCTAGAACGAGGTGAAAAGACTAGACTAGCTATCGTTAGCTTACTAGACTATCCTATCTAAAGAAGACTGACTTAGACGACTAGCCTAGACTAGCCTTATAGAAGGGGAACTAGGTCTGGTCTATCCTTGCCTTCTACTTCTAGAATCTGAATCCAGTGAAAGCTTTTCTGGCGCGCCATAGACTGATTGCTTGCTGATGGGGGCATTGATCCAAGGAGAGAGTGATGTCCCTTCGCCCGAGGCCTATCGATGAAGTTCATGAATGAGACTGATGGGGTATCCTTCCTTTCAAGGAATGACTGACTAGGCTTGAAATGCTTTCTTCTCTTTTCACTAGCCTAGCGATCCTTACTTGGACTTATCCTATCTCCTACTTCCAGCAGGCTCCAAGTAGACTGGCATTCGAATCAGACTCTCTCGTCTATCTGACTCAGACAGTATCGTAAATCCTATATATATATCTTTGAGACTCTTTCGTCAATCAAGGATGCTGCTAGACTAGGGCAAGACTCTCTTATCTCAAAGTGGTGAATAAATCACTATATCTCCTGTCCTCTAATAAGTTTAGCAGTCTTTCTCTTCCTTCCCATCCCTCGAGTTCAAGCATTTGACCAGAGCATGGGAGTGACCACAGTCTACTTAGTCGAGTGTCTCCTTAGCGTAAGGGATTCTGAAAGAAGAAAGGAGAAAGTTTTCTTTCTACATGTAATCTCTCTAAGCTAGGCGAGGACTTGAACCTTGCATAATAGGCCTATCTCTATCTGAAATATCCTAATCGTAGTTCGAATCTGATATAGTCTTTCGGTATTTATCATTCCTTTGAAAAACTTTTTATAGACAGGGAAATGGGGCATTGACCCTATCTTAGCCTTAGCAGATTCACTGACTCACAGAGTCTAAATCAGCCCTATCCTCCAGGATTGCTTGTAATGCAAGAGAGGTAAATATCCCTTGAGAGAAGAGAGCAATTCCCGCGTGAGTTATAGTAGCTTTTCTTTCCAAACTAAGAGCAGCCCTTCCGGAGTAATCAGGGCCTTCAATGGGGGAAAGGCAGACGAGAGATAAGGAAAGGAGGGGCATTCTCTTTCAACTAGAGTAGCTGGCTAGAATGATAAGGAGAAAGTCAGTATCAATATCAGAAGCGTAAGAGGGAAGAAAGCAGACTCATAAGGAGAGGAGGCTAGCCCTTAGCCCTTATATTAGCTTCATCAGCCCTCATATTTCAAGTAGGATTCTTTCTAATGTCAGAGAATGAAGACTGTGGCCCAATCCAATAATAATCAAATAAGAAGGGAGAAAGAAATGAAATAGGCTAGCTAATAAGAGAAAGGCTATTTTTCATACTAGGTAAAAGATCCGTACTATACAATACTAGATTCTATTCTGGTAGGACTTCAAAGGCAGTCACATGTCTACATTTCTCAGGGAAAGTTAGCTAGCTATTAGCAGAGTGGGGAAGCAGCCCTAATCACTAGAGTAATATGCCCTCCTATCCTCTTTACATACTTCTGAGCCAGTCACTAGTCCCTTCCCTTTAAGGAAACTTGACTTATCCAAGTTGGATTCTTCCTTCCTAGAGTAATTCCTCTTATCTCAACTATAGGATAGGAGAGATACTTAAGTCACTCAGTCCTGCCTTCAATTAAGAAGCTTCAAGCCTGGCTTCGGTGAGTAAGGACTCTTAGTTCAAAGTAGACCCAAAGCATGAGTCCTTTCTTCTTTCGCTAACTTCTCACTCATACTTTCTGTTCTGATATTAAGAGATGATAAGGATTTATATCGGCTTAGAAAAGTTATTACTGCGCCATCGTCTTTCTTCGCTTAACCCGAAGAAAGTGAGAAAATTGAGTTTCTTTCTTCTATTCGAACTTGATCAATTGATAAAGGCTCAACAAATAATACCAGGCAAATACCTGCTCCAACCTCTGAATTCCAGACTCGAGCCTCCTACTATCTTTTTATATTATCTAAGTCATTGCATCCCATTTGTGCACAAGACCATAGATTTTCAAAAGTTGAAAGAAAAAACCAATTTCAGAGACGCGCTCATTTCAAGTAGAATAGAACAACCAAAAACTTTGAGTCAAAGAATGGTTAGGGCTAGTCCGAAATGGGGTCCGGAGATCGGACTAGAAGGGATTCAACCAGTTCAAGTTCAGGCATCCTAAGATAGGGAAGCCGGGAAAGAGGCAGGTGAGAAAGCGTTCTTTTTAGGTTGAAGCGAGAGTGGATCAACAACATCCTCTTTCTCTTGACACAAGAACCTTCGCTAAAGCTTCGTAAATTAACCCGGAGCACTAGTGTAAGACTGCTTCAACTAGCTCTATTGATGAAAGTCGGGTGTAGTACCGTGAGTAGTACCGTGAAAAGTAGGAAAGAGAGAGCATATCTTCCTACTGACTTTCTTTGCAAGAGATGATATTGCAAAGGATCTAACTCTTAATCTTTCTCGGCTTAGTCGTGAAAAATCGGATTCGTTCAAAGAGAATTCAATTTCATAGTATAAGTCAAGCATTCTCTGAGACCGAAAAGAGGAAGCAGGGAAATCGATAGCTATTCTCTCGTAGCGAGTCCGAACGAATGCGGCATTTGACCAACATTGCCTGAGGCGAAGGAAAGGCTACTTTTCTTTCTTCGTTTTTTTTGTCCGATTAAAACATCACAAGTCTAAATCCTAGCCGAAACCTACAACCTATCTGCTAACTTTTCTTAAGACCGAGCATGTTTTTTTTTTTAAGCCATATGAGAGCCTATGGATCATACCTATTACCTATTATATAGATAGTGGAGGCACTTTAGTAATAGTAAGATAGGAGAACGAAAGCTGCTATAACTGCATCCAAGGAAATTGGGAATATGATAAGGTGTTGTCAATTACTGAGAAAGGCTTCCAGGTCTAAGCAAAGGCAACTCTCTCTCGATTAAGGAAAGACGAAGAAGTGTCAATGGCTGCGAGGGAACCCACTGTAAAAGTCACTGCAACTGGCTCAGGAGTAGCATAGAAGAAATATCTATAGATGTCAAAAACTAGATCTTTTTCCAATTCCAGTAGAAAAATGTAAGGCATTCTCAATGGTTTTAATGGTTTTTAGCTTGGGAGGAGATTACCCAGCAAAGAAAATGCTAATACTAATAGGTAGAGTTGTATAAGGCTAATTTATATGCTTAGATCCTACAAACTCACTGTAAATACTCAAGGCTAGGAGATTAGCTCTATTGGAAGGCTGCTTTGCTAGCTAGTTTGAAAGCAGAAAAGGTCAATCAAGCACTGTAGTATACTGGAGTAGTGCAAGGCTAAATTCTTTTTGTATATGCAAGGGGGCAAGCAGAAAATATAAATTTATTAAGGAAGACTCCGGGTTTTCAGGACCTCTATCATTATTCTCTTTCTCTATACCATATGCTTTTTTCCGGGAAAGCTAGTAGTGATTTTAGACAAGTAAGCCCCTAAAATAAAGAAAAATGTAAGTGCTAGTTTACAGCCTTAACTTTAGACCTTAATAGCTTTGAGATGGAGTTTATTTCAAAAGATGTCGGTGCAGGCAAAAATGCAAATTTTTTCAATTCTAATTATGCCTTCGAGTCAGTTATCAAGTAGAAAGCAATCCGCTTAAAAGTGAAAAGCCATCAGGATCAAGAAGAGCGGCGGGAAAGGGATAGACCTTATTAATTTGAGATTTTCCGTCTATCCCGTGGGAGCGACTCGCCACAGATTCGAACTGGCACATAGACTAATAGGAAGACTGGGATAATCCGTCTCTTCCGAAAAGAGTAGTCGCTTTGGTGACGCAGTTCGGTTGTCCCTACATCTGCGGGCTGGGACGTCCAGCCAACCAGTAGGTGGAAGGTCTCTTTGTGCATGTGTAGGCCAGCCTTGTATTTGTATGTATTAGTCTGTGTAGGCAAGTCTGTGTCAGTAAGCCTTGAAATGCGAGCCCGTAGACCAGTCGGACGTGTAACTACAACAATAGAAAGATATCTCCACTATGGGCATGTAAAAAGAGCTAGAAAGACATGAAGGAACCCTTGGAACACAATCTCTCTAAATCCCATAGAAAAGAAGGGGGAATAGCCCACCAAAGGGAAAAGGCAGAGAGGACGCTGTCTGAGTCTACAGCCATAGAAGAGGCTGGAACTGGTACGGCCTTTAACTAAATATCCATACTAATCCCCGGCTTCTTACTGAGACTGCTTTCTAGCTTCTGACTTATCTCCGGCTCCGGCTTCTTTCTCTTTACGAACCGATACCGGGAATAGACCAGACTTTATTGTGACTTGAAATCCCCCATGTTCGTTCTTTTCATACGAGTTTCCCATCGGCGGACAGAGAAAGGACTTCAAGAAATCCCACCGCTCTTTCCGGAGGGCCCGGCCTAGTAAGAAGAATACCGGCTAATTCAACTTCCTTCCCCTTCCCATATCTTCTGTCAATAGAATCCGTTTTCTATCTTTATCCCTACTGGGACCAAGGATAGGCTAGGAGAGCAATAACAACAGAAGTACTACCTGCAGTAGTCTATTCGGTTGTTTGCAGTGGAATAGATTCCAGCGTCCGGGCCTGTAGATCCAGAGCAAATAAGCGTTGATTTAGTGGCTAAAGCCTCCTCTCGGGCGATCTTCTTCCATTTCAGGTTTACTTGAAAGCTAAGAGTTAGGAATCTTCTGTAACGAAGACTCGTTCAAGCTTTCGTCTTTCATTCCAGAAGGTTACAGAGTGAAAAGGAGGGAAGGTCAAAGAAATGACTCGGCTTTACCTATAACGGGTCAGTCAAGTTAAGATCTTTCTTACCTACCCTTGGTATATGACAGAGCGAATTATATACTCTTGATTTCCATTTCAAAAGTTTCATTTTCTCCTAACTCATTTTAGTATTTAGTATACGTAATATACTAATTAGGCTTTCTCGCTATATTCCTTTAAAGCGACGGTTTTAGTCAAAAGGCGAGCATACAATCTCGCGCTACTCAAACTGACTACGTTCCTGTTTGGTTGGCTCTTCCAGGTTCTTTTGACGGCTAAAGTGAAAGTTAAGGTTATAAAATTGCTCGACCGAAAGGGGATAGGGTGGTCTACGATCAGAAAAGGCGAGTCTTATAAAACTAAAAGAATTAATGGCGATACAAGTCGCTGGACAGGAAAAGCCCAAGGCCCCTGCGCAAAAGAACGAAAACGGGGATGAAAATCAGCAGGCAAAGAAAATGTATCTCAAAGAACGACTCTCTAAAATCGGGGATTTCGATTCAAGCAAGGAAAAACCTTGTCTTTTTGCCTGAACAACATTCGTTGTTTTTTTATCGGGATATTGATTCACTGCCCGAGAAGAGAAGATCATCTGCAATTGCAATGACATTTTAGGAAGCCAGGGGCTACTATTGGCTTAGAGCCTATGCACATGAATCAAGAGCTGTGGCACTTTCTCAAATGGTTTCCTACTGAAGCGGCTTAAACGCGCTTGGGACTGCTTCCTTTCCTCTTGCTGTGGAGTCCGACTTTTAGTGCCAATTGATGCAAGGAAGGCAATCCAGCCTATTTCTATATGCTATTCTAGCCTTTGCTTTTCAAGCTGTGCCTTGGTTGTTCAAGAATATTAGAGTGAGGTCTTGACATCAATATCAAATCACAACAAAAATCTTTCTTTTAAACATAGAGTTTATGTTGAAAAAATAGGAAGTTGGACGAATTTGGAAACATTAGGAAACTTAATTTATACATACTATTCTGCCTGGTTTTTGCTTTCTAGTCTTATTTTATTAGTCGCCATGATTGGGGCTATCGTACTGACTATGCATAGGACTACCGTGAACAGACAAGATATCTTTCAACGAAATGCTATTATATACAAAAAGTAGTAGGACGACAGACTCCATTACCATGGTGTGTCCCATCCCATTGTTGGTTATAATTCAATTATTAATAAGAATTTGTATACTTTATATTATGTTAAAGACAAGGCTATGACTCTTTCTGCCAGACTATACTTCGATAGGCTTACCATTTTTTCTTAGTGGCTAACTACACTAAATCAGGCTTTAACTAGCCAGGGGATAGATGTCAATAAGCTGTCTTTCTTCCCTTTTGTCCACTTTAGCCTTTTTGGACATTAATTTCACAGTCAAAAGATAAAAATCTGCCACAGTTCGGGCTCGCCTATTTGTCGTTTTTAGATGCAATCTTTATTATATATATAAAAAAGCTAAGCTATAGGAGGTGATTGATGCTAAATGCTTTACCGCGCTGCTTTGCTTTTTAATTAGTTGAATTAGACTCCCAACTCCTCAAATTTATATTTTGAGCCATGCGGCCGCGTTCCTGACAACTATGATTCGGATGCTCATACAGTGAAGCTAAGTTACATTACTAAAACTTGTACTGGTTTCGTAGCCTTAATAACGGTTCTGCCAATGCGAGGGAACCCTTCTAAATTAATAATAACTGGTATGGTAGCCAAGCCTAATAAAAGAAGTATGATTCTCAATACAACTGGAGATGACCACTTTTACTACTAAACTTATTTACTATACTTATAAACTTATAATTAGAATCTTATTCTTATTATATAAGTATGCTGCACAACCAAGCCCCCTGTTGCATAACTATGCTTATAAGGGCGAACTCCACGCTATTGGATTAGGCGATCCGAAAATCGATCTCTTTCTCACTCTCCTCTATTAGAAAATAATAACTCTGAAATGGTGGTTCGGCAAGCCGTGGTTCCAGTCAAGCAATGAATCCTGATCAACGGCCTTTCTTAAGGAGAATACCCTCTGCTAGGTTATAGCTCATTGTAATCCTATCTATCTCTTAGACTTTAACCTTTCCAGATCTCTAAGGTCTTATCCCTCTTCTGTTTTAGCTGAGGCCGATGTCCTATCTTTATTCTTCTCTGCCTCTAAACAATAGCACCCACCGCATTCGGGAACAACCGATTCTATAACAGCAACAGCTTATTCTGTCAATGCCCCTTACTAACCTAAAGCGAAGCGGCACTTTTGTCATGGAGGGTTAGAAAGACTGAAAGACTTAGGATTTCATTTACTGGAATGCGATAGCACTTGCTAAGGCAATTTTGTACTTCCTTTTGGACAGTTTTCCGTGAACCGAAAGGACAAAGGAAAAATCTACGAGATAAACCAAGGACAAAGGAAAAATCTACGAGATAAACCATTGTATGCTTTCTATTGAAAGCAGTCATCCAATGAATTAATAAAGACTGCTCAAGATAGATGCCCGTGTCGTCACTGTTTAGTGAGATCTTCAGCCATGCGCTGCATAAAAGAAAGTCCCAGTAAGAACAAAACGAATCCTTTGCTTTGACATTTGGTTAATCATTCTCATTGGATAGAAAGATACCAGGAATCTCTCTGGGAATCTCAGCCGGTTGGTTTGGGATAGGTATAATACCTATCGGCGAATAAGCCACACCAATGTCGATTGTATTTAGGGTAAATGTGCTCAGGTAGAGAAAGAAAAAAGAAATTAGATGAAAACATTCCGGTGTAAGAGGCACTAGCCTTGAATTCATCTCTTTCTTTCATTGACCTGTTGTTGGGATTTCCTTGGGGATTAGACTACTACTGATTGACTAATTTCACTAGTTCCTGCTTCTAGGTCGGACTAGTTGCTTTAGTTGACTTTGACTTCCAAAACGGAAACACTCAAAAGACGAGACTTGGATCGACGATCTACGCCTTCCCTTAGGAACTCAACCAGGGGTTGCTGGAACTGGTGTCGGTACTGTAGTTGCTGGCACTGGAAAAAAGGAAAGATTTAGTTCAGTTCGATGGTGCTACTGCTCTAGAGGAACGTGCTTTCTTTCAAGCCGCTATGTGGAGTTACTCTTACTACGGAATACATAATATGGCAAAGCAAAGATGGAAAAGACAATCAGTATCAGTACGGCCGGAAAGACGAAGAAGAGCTCTTTGAATCCTTAAGGTCATGAGAACCGAGCTTCCGGGGAATTGAGCTGTTCATGTTCCTGATCTTAGGCACTCTCGCAGTTAGAAGTCTTTTCAGAAGCAGTAGACTGGCAGAATTGATCGAACTTCTTGCTCACAGGGTACGATCCTACGAGAAAGCGAAATGGAAACGACTTTCTTCTTTTATTCTTATGAGATTTCGATTCTCTTTTAATAGAAAGAGAAATAGTAAAGGTTATCACTTCACTAGTAGCTAAAAAGAAAATGCTAAAAGAAGGTGTTTACTGAACAAACACTATAAGACCTAAGATGTAGACTATAAGACGACGTATTCAAAGAAGAGAAATCTCTCCCTGCATTGATTGCGTGAGTAGGCTTGTTCGCTTTCAACCCTCATTGCTGAAGGTTAACAACTTCCCACTAGAAAGGAAAAGTCCTAGGCTGTTAGGGCTGAAGGAAAAACTTTCTCTTATAGAAAAAAGTAGCTCATAGTGAGCCGAGTAAGACGGACCGAAGGCTTTGCTGAATCTTTCCAAACAGAATGCTTTCTAAATGAGAAAGAAAAAAAGCGAATCTTTTCATGTCTTTCCCCTTTGCTAGTTGATTCAGTCGACCGAGTGGAAACAACACACATGTTGAGGGGTTATGTTATACTGTAGCACCAGAAAATGACACAGCCTTTCTTTGTCCTGGTCACATCCCTCTCTTTCGAGAAACATCGGTGGGATGAAAATGATACGTGATTGTGGGAACAAAAGGAACTGAGGTTATTAAAAATCCAGATCATGTCGAGACGAATAACTCTTTTTATATCATAAAGTATGATGATGCTGTCTACTTAGACTAATCTCCATGTGGTGCCCCTAGCTGTTCTTATAGATAAAACCTTTAAAGATAGTTTTATCATCTGCTTAAGCTAACCGAATTCTGAAATAAGACCGGTTTCCATAGAACAACAATCCTATTCAAGTGCCAGTAGAGAAGTGATCGAATTTTTATTGCTTAAGTGATTGCAGGAAAGCGATAGGATCTCTAAAAGAGAGGCAGAAAGAAAGAAGCATCTTCTTCAACAAGAAGAGGAAAGTAGCTTTGTAATGTAAAAAGTAGGATAGTGACTGGTGGACTATAGGTATCCTCGTAGTGAATGCCTTGTTGTTGTTTTACTTTGCCACGAGTCGAGCTTTGTAACGATCAATGGACCCCTCATAAGTCCGTTGTATCTTCAAGACCAAAAAATGAGATATTGATCTGCAGAAGGACGAAGCAAGGTCAAAGTACCATTTTAGATTTGAGAGACCAGCATTTCACTTGTCTACCATGGCTTCATGCCAATTAGAATAAAGTATCCTTGCGAGGTGGGCTCCGTTTCGTCTGCATGAGCCAAAAAAGAAATGTATTATCAAAGCGACGTGGTTTCAGTAACCATAGAATAGAATGCCATTTCGGAATAAGAAACTTTGTAGCATATAGGTTGAAGCTACTTAAAGAGTGCATCCAAAAATTCGAGAAGAGTGCTCTGCTCGGCCTTGGTTGAAACAATTGTAGATATCAATGGACCGATTTTACTTCTAAAAGCTCTCCTCCGCGGATAGTCAAATTGATGTGTTAAAGCCCCTACGGCAGAACGAGACCCTTTCATAAGGAAAGAGTTCTTCTGGCAGATCAAACATATCCTCGCATTGACCGAACAAGGGGAAGAGTCATCGGGAGTCACCTCTCTCTCCTGAAAACGTTTTTAGTCTCTCTCTGCTTCGTTGCCTCACCTCACTGGTGTGTTCCGCAAAGAATGGGATTGACTATAATTAAAGTAACAGTTCTTTTTTTCCTACAAGCGCAATAAATTTGGATCTCGGCAATGAATCCCTAAATAAGCCGATATTTAGTACAGAAAGTTTTTTCCTTTTTCATTCTTTTTGTCCTTGGACACATTATCAAAAGATTCCGTCTCAATTGCATCGATCCTTCTAACCCGGGAAGTAGGGGACGACTAACTTCACTCCATCTTCCCGCCTATTATGTCTCTAAAGTGGGCCACATCCTGGCTGGCCCTACCGGGTTAGTTTAATTCGGGAGTTAAGGTTTCCGGTTTATATAGTTTTGTAAGACCCCTTGCTATGTTACTTAACACCGACCCAATCCCGACAGGCGGTAGTAGAAACCCGATTCCGTGTTCTGGGAAGATATATCATATATGGGGAAGCTATTTATGTATCATTCCCGAACCTAATGAGTGGAGGAGTTAGGCTTGCATACCTTTCACTTACCTTACTTCCTATTCTTAAGAGAATCGATCTATCCACTGCTTTAGTACACAGAGGCAAAGGTCCTTTCAAGTCCAAAGACGACTTCTGGATTACGCCTACCATCACGCCTCTCCTCTGATCCTGGACCACTCTTTCCAACAAAGAGAAAGAATCAGTGCACCTTCCCCGCCCTTACCCACTCGATAAGAACTAACTTCAAGGGAAGAGCTTTCTTGTTTGGTTGCTCTAGCTACAGGGCCTAGCTACATTCGCCTCCTCCACCAGCAGCCAGCTGCCCCTAGACTTCAGCTATTCTGATTCTCCTTCAACGCTGAGCTCAGTAACGGCTGAGGGAAGCTAGTCTTGGTTATCCGCCTTAACGCCGGCAAACGCTTCAAATGGTGGGAGTGAAATGAACATGGAACGTAGGAGTGTAACTACGTGAAACGAACTCCTACTTCTGAAACGCTACCATCAGAAACTGGGCTGGCTCGCTTGTTTGCTTTAGTTCCGCGTTAGGGAAGGAATTGAAGTTTATCAGCTCCTTTCCTTAGCAACCAAGGAAGTTAGCTACAGATTCAGCTAAGGCTGCTATGGGTCATGATGCGTCAGCTGCTAACAGGGCTTACGCCTGAAGGTAAAGACTTTTCTTCTTTCCTTGTCGATTGTGATTGGATTGACCTTTGTTATGAGTTCGTTCCTAGGGAAGAAGAGTTATTGTATCGAATTTCTCTGCGTAAAGAAGCAGACGGATTGGTTAAATAAATTGGATTTCCCAGATTCTTCGGAAGAGTTTTAAAGTTTACCAGAAAGAGGAAATAAACGTAAACCAGTACTATTACCTTCCTTTCTTCTTCATCATCCGAGCGATCGGAGGCCAAGTCTGACGGAAGCATCTGCGGACTTAACGAAGAAAGGTCCATGGCCTAGGGTCACTATCACCAAAGAGGAGTGCATAAGTTTATGGAAGCCCTTGCGTAGAGCCCTTATCAAGGACACATGCCAGACCTTCTACTCGATTGTTTGTTGCGGGAAGAAGGCTGGAATCTGTCTCTATCCGATAGATAATAAGAATTGTGTTGATTTTATAGCTTAATAATGATTATAGGATAACTCTCTATTTTTTTTTAATTTCAATTTATATATTATTATTGAATAAGATCTCTTTTGTATACTAAAATCCTATGTCTACTTTCAAGAATAGTAAAGTAGTGGTTATATAGGATTCTAGTACGTCTGCCTTAGTGTTTTAGATGGTTGTGGACATTTTTAGTAACTAAGTGAGTTCGTACCTTAGTATCAAAGTGTAATAAAGCGGGTATCTTATTCAACTTCTTTTTATAGCTTTTCCTTCGCTCCTTGACTTCTGTTGTCGGCATACAGGTCTTGGCCTTTTGCTTGCCACGTTGTCGGAATAGGCTGTGATGCCAGATAGTGAAGTTCGAAGAAAGCCAATAACTCTTTCTTTATCACCGTAAGTAGCAATAGACTGATCTTAGCCCGAACCTACAGATTTACGCTTTGACGCCCGAAAGCTAAAGCAACGTCGTTCCGCTGGAGGGCTTACTGGCTTTAAGCTGAGCTTCTTCTAAAAGGCTTTTCCATCTTTAACAAAGAGAAGAAGCATGAGTGGAGTGGTGAGCTAAAGCAGGGAAGCGCGCAAGAGAAGAGCTATAGCTAGTCTCCAGGTTCTAAGTCCCCGCGTTGTACTGTAGAAGTCAACCCACCAGCAAGGAGTAGTGAGTAATTCGGGAAAAAGTCAGGAAGGTTGAGGAAATCCCACTATTTGTTTTGGGAAAGACCTCACTCGCACGTAATATATAAGGCTCTTCTTGAAATACGTGGGCGAATAACCAATCCAATAAGTCTTTCTGGCTGGATCTCCCCCAATAGAAACCTTTTAGTAGGTATTAGTAGGTAATGCCTGTCATAAGCATAAGAAAGCTCGATCGGAGGTGGCTTTCCTTTCTTTAGGAACCTATTTCCCCCGCCTTTCTATTCTTTCCTTCTTGGTGTCCAAGGCTTCTAAACCTTCGATGAGGTGAAGGCACGTATTCGGATCTCCAACTATAGGTATTACCAAAAGTCCCTTAACACATTAACACATATGTGTTCCCTAAAGAAGAATTATTGAACAGCAAACAACCAGTTCAGATATTCACGATACTGGATTCTCTTTCGGATAGGAAGGCTGGAATGCCAACAGGCGTCTATTCTATTGAATTGACCCGTTTGGGAACGCCCAGTGCCAGGGTAGACTTTCTTTCTTTGTCTACGACAATACCTCTTGTTGAGATCAATTTACTTGAAAAAAGCCATTTAGAAATCCTATTTTAAAGCGTACCAGTCATCGAGACAAAGGACCCATTCAAGTGGCCTTTTTGATTGCAAGTATTTTCTCAAATCTATCTCTTTAGCGTCAATTCGTTCTCTTCCCGGTCAGAGCGGGTGTGAAGTCTACCCATAGATAGAGAAGGCGCATGGAAGACAAAGCTAAAGTCCGCCTGGAGTGAAGCCTGCAATAATCCTTTTTCCATGGCGGATTGAATAGCCTCTTCCCCAGGTCCTATTGATGGATCTGCTCTCTCGCCTAGAATCGTCTTCTTTAAGCCGGTGGCTTATAACCCTAGAGATAGACGGAAGGGATGGGGCTCCTAACTCGATCTTTCGCTTTGGCGAAACTCCTATTATGAAAAATCTTTCTGTTCGAGTCTTACTAATAGATAGTCTTTTATACCCATAAGTTCAATGTCATATTAGGGGTTCGATCTCTGTCTTGACTCCGGCCTGAGAATCAAACCAAATATTTTTAGATTTTGTTGGTTGCGCCCCCTTCAGTGTCCATCCATTCTCGGCGACAGAATCTATTCGAATAAAATACGAGAAATCATCGAATCCCATCCATCTTAAAAAAGAAAGCTTGTTTGGCTCTTAACGAGTACGAGTGAAAGCCTCCTTTTATCTTCATCGATTTTTTATCCATCGATCGTTATGGTTAATAGTTAGTTGATAAGGGAACAACTCAACGAAAACGAAAAGTAGAAGAGATCTTATTCGCCGATCTTGGGGCTACAGGCACTGTAGTGAAGTGATTCCAGGGGGTAATCACGAACGAAGTGGTAGTCAACTTAAGCTTTTCAAGTCAAGTAAAGCGACTAAGCTAGTCACTAAACAACTAGTTGTTTTCAACCTTCCTTTTATGTCTAAAGTAGGGGTGGGGGAGATCCTGTTACGTATTCGAATTTCGTCGTACCTACTATGAATAGAGAAAACTATCCCCATTGCACTCACTAGCAGCTCCATTCTACATGTGGAATTATCTACTGGTTCTCGTCCACTTACCGTTGACCTCGCCTCCCACTACAGCAGTAGCGCTGGCATGTAATAAGTTTCTGATCCAACTTCTCCCCTTTTGTCTGAACAAGATGCCAATTCTGATTCATCTTCGGACTTCCCCTTTTGGGATAGTCATTTTTTCCCTACTTCCGCATTGGGGGTTTGGCCGTACTCCCTTTGCTCGAGTTACTCACTGGACGGATTCCACTCCGTTCTTCGTTGCAGAACTACGTTCCTCTCCCTGACTCGACTGAAAGGTACCAACGTACGAAGTCTCTGAATGAGTTGAACTATGTTCTTAGAATCCCTATTCCCTTTTTCGTGAAACTCATTCCGTTCTCTTCTCCTTTCCTTATAGCTCAAAGTAAGACTAGCATTCAAGGAAGGAACTCCTTCGAGTAGGGCTTCTCTAAATCGGCAAGTCTTTATCCAATGATAAACCTTTACTGCAGCCGGTGATTGGTCTTTCACGGATGCAACTATCGGTGGTTCAACCGAATCTACTGTTGCAAGCAGGGTGGGAAAAAAGGCTTTGAAAGCGGATGCCATTGAAAGAAAAGAGAGTGACGGAACTGGCGGGAATAAGGTTAAGCCAGACCTGACACGAGGGTGACGGATGCTACCTTTTTTTTGGGCAGCATTGGCTTAGGAAAGGGCGGGTTTGGTTTACTAAGGGTAAGGGCATTATGTAGCTTCCCATTGCTATTATAAACTAAAAGAAAGGGGGTGTTCTCCTAACTAAGATTCCTTTCCTAGCCTGGTCATGTAATAGAATTGAATGGGAAAGAGGATAGAGTACCGAGTACGAGAGCCAGTTAGTTGCTAACCGGATTTGAATCCCATTTTGTTTGGTTGCTAGCGAGTGAGGGAATCGCGGGTGGGCTTATGACCTCGAAGCTCCAGCTTACTTCGCTTCGGGGCTATGAACCATAACTTCAATCGATCGGTCTCGCCTGCCAGTAATAAGCTTGACCGGGCAAATGCGGAATCATCATAGGTAAGAAGCACAACACCATGTTCCCTCTTTCCTGTCGCAACTAGTCCCCTTCTTCTGTTAGCTAGGTCCACGGTTGCTACTTTGATCGTCTCTGGAAAAGGGAAAAAAACGAAACTATATGGTCAGTCACTTCGGGCTACTTTTTGGGGATCGTGATACTCGGGCTTATGAATGGAACGAAATGAGTTTCACAGAGTTCAACTCATTTAGTCGCTTTGAAGAAAGAGATTCTAAGAACAGAGTTCAACTCATTCGACTGAAAGGTACCAAGGTACGTAGTCGCTAGAGCGAAGCTATAGGGGAACAAGATGCGGAATTCCATCCAGAAAGATACATTCCAGCCTATAGTGCCCAGGTTGGTAAGGAAGGAACTCGGGTCGTGGGTTCATTTGGTTGGATTGATATCTCCCCTTTGGTGGAAAGACCTCTAAGGATGTCTTCGACTTCTATGTCGCCTAAAACCCGGAGAGTCGGAGAGTCAAAGTCTTCTTTAGAGGCCCCCCGACTTCTTCTTAGAGCTACTTTAGGTCGAGGTTCTGAAAGAAGAGTTGGCGAAGTAAACAATTCCATCTTCCAACAGTAGCTGCTCCGCTATGACTCTGATCGAATCCACTCCCGATAAAGTCAAACTCCTAACTAAAACAAAGAATGCAAATTTCATTTCAAGTGCCAGGCAAAGGACCAAGCCGGGGCTTAGGCTCTTGTTGAGGAGTTCCGGAAGCTGAGTAAAAGCGCCCGGAAGACGAAAATCTAAATTAGAAAGAGGGGCGGGAAACTCCCTGCGAAGGAAGGAAGAAAGAATCTGAACAAGAGGAATGAAATGAAACGAGAGGAGTGGGACTGTGAAAGCTGCAGCAACCCTTGATCCTAGCCCGCGGACTTTCACCAGTTTATTGAGTGATGTTGGTGAAAAAAGGAAGTTGAGTTCAAGTTTGGAACAAGCCAAAGATCCCGGGATGACTCTAAAAGCTAACTTAAACCGGGCATTCCTCTTTACGGTCATGAGCCTTGACCCACTTCTTACTCTTATCCGGGAGAAGTTCTTCTTTTCATGAGAGGAATCAAAACGAGATCTTTTCCTTTCTTTCTTAAGCCTATTAGCCTATTCTCCCTCGCTTCTTCTTATACGTAAAATTCTTATACGTATAAAAGATCAAGGTTAGGAGTGTTTCAATTATGAATTGAATAATAACGTATAAAGATTTTATAAGCCTCTCTATCTAAGTTCAAGTTGAGGCTCATAGGTGCTATTATTTTGAAGTGAATTTTTCTATAAATGCAACACTAGAACGTAGTTTAGTAAGGAACAGTCGAGCAAGGAAGGTTGGTCATTCGCAACTAGTGAAATGGCGTATACGTATATAGAATAGATATAGATCAAATGGGGATGTTCTTCATTTTTAGGCTTTGAAAGCGAAATCGCCTTTTGGCTTAGTTCTTTTGCTCTCTATAAGCTCCGTTGTTGCTTGCTATTCGACTGTGCTCAGCTGGATTCGTTGGACCACTTTCTTAGTCATCTGATAGGAGGCTTCAAGAGACGGTCAAGGAACATAATCTGTTCCAGGGTACAAAGGAAACGAAAGCCTTGCCAGCTAGACAACGGCATTCAAAAAGCAGCTTCATATGGGACGGTCCCTTATTGATGAATCACTCGAAAGTGAAAGAGAGGAGAATAAGAATTCATTACTAATCGAATATAGTTAACACCTTAAGCAGATCTTAAAGCGATTATCGCGCCATGTCCTAGCCACAAAGCGCGATTAGCCTCTTTTGCCAAGTAGGTGACCTTGAAGAAAGAAATGGGGCAGATAGCAGATCGTAGACCGCAATTCGCTAACACTTCAGATTTAGGAGCGGAAACTTGAATCTAAATGGTAATTGTAATTCAACTCCAAAGGCTCCTATTGAGATGGCAGCCCTTATCGTTTCACACTTGGATCACACTTCGAAGAATTGTTTTATAGGTAACTATCGAAATCAAGGGCGTAGCATTAATGTTAGGCGGCCTTCCTTGAAAGTACTTATTGCTTTACTAAAAAAACCGCTAACCGAAACTGACTATCACGAGTGTCCTAGCGCTTTCCAAGTTCTTTCTATCAAAGATCTCTAAGCACCTTCGTTTTAGTGGGCTCGGCTCTTATTCCTACTTGAACTATTCCATCTCCATCTACGACGCGAGACTCTATGAAGAATGCTATCCGTAGCCGTAGAGATTCGTACCATCTCATCTTACTGTTATTCTGAAGGATTCCGCAGGGTAGAACTTAGTAGGAGACTCAAGACCAACAGCTGGGAAGAGTCGTTAGCGAACGGTCCTTTATTAACTATTATTAACTATGCTTTCGTGTCTGTCTTTCCGGGATCTTATACTTAATAATGGAAGGATTGCTGTTTAATTATCATTACCTAGCTCTTATGGCTATGAAAAGTACGTGAGTGGCTAGTGGACTGAGAGGATAGACAGTCTTCTTCCCTCGTCTGTCCTTTTAGCGCTTGTCATTCATCTTCCCGAACAGGGCAGATATAGGGCTAGTTAACAAGACAAGAAGAGTCTAAGCTAAAAACAGCCCGCCCTAATCGAGTTGCTTGAAGATTTCGAGATTTGCGATAGCAATGCTATTCAAGATAAGGGTAAGAGATACCTGTCCGAAAAGCCATTTATGGATAGTTTAGTGAGCCCTTACTTCTCTAGGATAAAAAGTTTAGGCTTCACAAGCCGGTCCCGTCCGACGCATACCAGTTTAGATAAGCGACTCATTGAAGCTAACCCGTGCGCTCTTTCTAACTAATAAACTATTTAAATAAAAAAAGAAAAAGTCTATTTATGGATTCGGAGAACAACATCAAAAATAGAAATTACAACACCACTGGATAATAAAAACGCAAGGAGGAATTCAGGCTAAGAAGAAATACAACTACAAATTACAAATAAGACTACACAACTAGCAACAAAAGAGAAAGGAAATAAAAAAGAAAATTCTAAGATCATAACAGACTGAAGACGTAAGACTCATTCTTTAGAATGATAATGCCATACCTCAAGGATACCTCTGACATACCACCTACCTATTACCGCTTTTGTTAAGAAAGGATAACGTAGATAGATCACTCCTCTTGCAAAGAGGGAAAGCATGGTAAAAAAAAGTTTTCACTTGATATTTTATATAACCTATTCTGCCTATATAGACTTAATAAAGATTAAACATGTTTTAAGCAAAGAAACAGAATAAATTATCAATTAAATTTAAATAAGAAAAGATGTTCAAAGCCTTCTGTATAACAGAATAACACGGGAAGAGTACTTCTTTTGCTGTGGAAGAAAAGCTGTTCTTTAACTTTAATAAGCTGGTATTTCATCAGCAATGAATGCTACTTATTCTTCTCTAGCAGCAACTTGAGTCCATCCATTATAGTGTGGTTGGATTCTGTTCAATAACCCTTTTAACGGGATATATTACCGTAGCTTTCTTCTTCCGGAATCTTTCTACATCAATTTGCGATGAAAGCGATTCCAGATTCATAAGAATCCAGAGACAGAACCTGGTAGGTTCTCAGACCTGACCTTGGTCGATTCCTCCTAAAAAAAAGGTCTTCCTTCTTTGCTTAGTCGGGTGACTTTTAACTTTTCCAAGACTTTGACTTCTTAGTCGAGTTATCACTTTTTTCTTTTATTAGAAACTAAGCACACTGGGAATTAGAACACCGCTAAGGTGCTTGGCGTAAGAAATGGAAATGAACCAAAGGAATTCTTACTTATAGGAGATGGGGACCAGATGCACTAGAAATAACTAGCTCAGTGGAGCTTAGTACGTAGGCTTGTCTACTCCTAAATGTAAAGAACAGCACTTTTAAAAAGAATACATAATATAGGCACCTATCTCTAAAGGCCATAATATACTAGGTAGTCTCACCAACACAATCCCAAGTTGGTTAAGAAATAGCCAATCATAGGAAGGAGGCATTCGCATGTTGCAAACAGTAGAGTAAGGAGTCTAAATCCATCATTACGGAATGGGGATGAATATAGCTGGTGTATCCTTCCTTATACCATACCGATGACCTATGGGTTTCGAAAGGATTCCCCACATAGAGCGTTACCGGCCAGAAGTCTTGCATCGCACCTGGATGCTTTCTTAATTGGTGGAATATGGTTGTCGAGATAGCTCGGAGAAGACTTCTCATCTTGGTTTTGGCATAAAGAGAGTCATCGGACTTTCTTTCATTCAGGTGAAATTAAAATATAAAAAAAGAATAGAAAAGATTCAGAATGGATTTTTCACTTAGCTAAACACAGATGCTGGAATTGTTTTAAAAAAGGGGAAGCTGGTTTTGGATTTGTCCGCTCCCTTTCTTCTTCTTCAAGCAAGCATGGGCTTATCCCAAGATATAAAGTAAACAGCAGACTCACCCCAGAGAATAGCCTAGATAATAAGTCCCGAGTAAAATAGGTTGGGTGCCACTTGTCTTTAACTTTAAATAGTAAGCAGAGATGTCACTAGCCTTGAATTAATTTCTTTCGATAACTATAACTAAGATACTCTTTTCATTTCATTCTAAACCTTTGCTTTGAAAGACTTTTTCCCTGTTTTAGATATAGGAAAAAGGATCTATACGCACCAAACGATCCACTAGCTTCTCCCTTACGGCTACCCTTATGGAAAAAGGAAAGAAGTCTTGCTTAAGGTTATCCTCATTCCTAAGTTCCCCTCACTCAACCTCTTGAATCAAATCCTTTTAGGATTGAGTTATTTAGCTTAGTGCTGGTAATAAACTGGGACATGCTCTTACAGTTCAATATTCAATCAGGATCTCTGACATGCACTTCTCCATGAGGAAAAAACCTGAGACAGATCAGTCAAGACTTTCAATTTAAAAAGAACCTCACACAGAAAGATAGAGAACAAACAATTCGTGCTCAAACAACACCTATTTACAACTACACAGAACCACGAAACATCACTATCCCGTTTATATCTTATCTCAAACCTTTTCTATTTTATAGAAGTAAGATTTTTAACCCTTTCAAAGGTGTTTTGGACATACTGAAAACAGGACGATAGCATTGAAAGTGGAGAAGAAAGAGGAAAGGGCGGCACGATGCTTCAAAACTGAACAGTTTAGAAAGACGGAAGTACCAAGGTAAGCAGTAGAGAAAGACTAAATAACTGAGGACTATCACAAGGATCTCAATCAATAAGCCAGATCTCAATTCTTGATCTAGTGATAACCTTGGAACATCAAGGAGAACAAATGATTGAGGTTCGGAAAAAGATAAAAAAAAGACAATATCACTCACGAAAGGATAGCCCACTACACAGGATTACGTTAATCTAGTAGAGCGGAGAAGGAATATTATAAAAGCCAAGGAGACCATAGACGGAACTTACACTCTTTCTTGTGCGTAATGAGTGGATACTAGATAGATTTCGTTTTTAGTTATAGTTAAGAACACTTTTCGGTATTTCTCTTTAACAACAACTACTAAGGATAAGTTCTTTTTCAAAGGCAGCTTTGGATGAACTAGGACGTAACCGTGTACTACTAATACACTTTCTTACAGCTTAATCAGTTACTTGCTTGCCTTAGCCTAGTGCTACGTCATACTAAGACTATCAAGTAGATATCTTCACTCACGAGATTAAATAGAGGTATGTTCCTCAACTAAACTGGTAAGGCAAAGTCCCACGACAAACTTGTAGACTAGGGGCAAAAAAGGAGCAGCTGACTGCACCAAAAGCAAAAGAAAGTTTTTTGGAGATTTCTCATTCTTTATAGGTACTTTTAAATCCATTTGAGTGGAAAACCTTACGCGCCACTCTGTCCAATTACGCACCCTGTGTATAAATTGGACATATACAAATGCAAATGAGCAGAGCGAAAGCGACTAGAATTCACCTCAGGCAATGGTTTTGTTGATGCAGTAGCATTTCTTCTAGTTTCAGCGAGATTCAGGTAGACTTCAGACTACCTGATACCATCTTTTTACTTTTTATAAAATTAAAAAAAAAAGCCACTCGCTTTCTAATAAAGACGAAATTCGAAACGCTTTATGGATATATATAAACGTCATAGGAGAGGTGCCTGAAGGAGTGGCCCTTTGCTTTGTCTCGGGATCAAAAAATCTTTGACTTTGCCTTTATATGCGTTATCAACACTAAACGTCAGGCTTGAGCTATTCATCAGGCCAGGTTGCCCCAACTATGCTTCTTTATCGTCTCGTCTGACGCGATAAGCACTAAGGATCAAGAAGTCTTTGATCTCTACTTTAATAGAATAGGCTCAAAGCTTTCCGGCAAACCTCAATACTTCCCGGCTGTATATGCTTTAAAGATAAAGACTCTTTGACGGGCTACTCTCCAAGCAGCACGACCCCGCTTCCTCCCGAAGCTGCCTAGTTACACAATGCAGTTTTTTCGTTAGACGAGGATGGACCAGGCTTAGCCAGAATAGACCAAGCTAAGCAAAGAGGAACCTATCCCAAGCGGAGCATCCACTATGATAAGATAAACATGTTCCCTATAGCTACGAAGGAAGGTTGTATAGCGATTTACTTGTATACCCGATGGGTCTATGAGTTTAGACATGGGGCTGGGTGGCTGAACACCGGTCTTTATTTATATTAAAGCTTCCGCTACCTGTCATCAGAGGTTTTACGGAGGCTCTTTTGACCGGTCTGAGGCTTTACCTCACCCGCACTCACTTACTCGTGTTGTGGTTTACCACGGAATAAACCTGCTTTTCATCGTAAGATGATGAGGCGTCGTGACGATAAGGCTGACCAAACCAAATTGTTAAATTAGAAATTTCCAACTACTCCATATCTAAATGAATTTTAGTGAGGAAAAAACCTCTATCGTCTGGATCTCCCGATAGAGTACTGGGGGAGCTCAGAGACAAGTTTTTTTCGCTTGCTGAAAGGTACGCACCTGTTATGTTCACCATTCCTATGGATATTGGCTTCAGGTGGTTACCTCAATGTCAATGGTCGTCTTCCCCTGTTAGGAGTTTGACTTCTGGCAAGAGTCGCAAGTCTTGGACTCCCCTATACCGCATGGAGTAGGATATATTCTCTCTATGCATGTGGGATCGAGCCATGCTTTTCTTTTAGGCGCGGATGGTATGACTCAAAAAAAAATGACTTTCTATCTCGCCTTTGGCCATTTAAGCATGAATTACTCGAGTGGGCAGTCAACTTCTTCACTCCACTGTTCGTTTCTTTCTTCTTGGATCGGATCTTAGGTTTTTTCGTCAAAGGGTCTTTAAGAAAAAAATTACAGATATTAAGAAATCTATCCAATTCAAATTGTTGTACCAAGCTTCCATTCTTTATAAAATTAAGTAAGAACTTTACTTGTTCAAGTCAGTAATCCCGAATCTAAGGCTCAATGATGGATCCGGGCGCTTTCCAGAGGCGAAGACTGAAACTTATATCACCTGGATCCGCGTGGACCATATTCAAACAGTGGGTAGCTCCTGCCCCTAGCTCAGACTTATACTAAAAAAAAGGTGTTTGGACCTATGCCTACCTCTGTGAGGAAGTTTAGCTTCTACATCTTGATTAACCGGGTGACTCGTGGGATGAAATAAGAGTTCATTCTGGATAGCAGGGGATCTGAGATCTATTCTCAGTCTCCCTATGGGAGAAGATGATGAAAGGATAAAAAAAAAGCATCTATTGACAAGTCGGAGTCGGTCTTACTCCCTTTGCGCATCTGTCTTTGCTCACTCCATGTGTGTGGGATTCTCTATGCACATGCGGCGACGTGGCTTACAGTAGAGTAGACTAGAGATCATTCGGAAAGGATCTGTCTTGTAATGGTGGGCTTATTATTAATAATTATAAGTAACTTTTTAACTAAGTGCAAAAGCCAATTCTAATAATTTAGATTATCTATCATGCTTTCTATATAAACTATGATATAGAATATATAGTAATAAGACTAGTAAAAAGTAAATCTTCTAGGTAAAAACCAGGGATATGAGATTCACTTTTTATATAATAGTTAGTTGTGCCCTTCCAACCATAGGCAACAATCGGTGAATCGGCTTCAGTATAGGGATATTGCCCCTATGTCAGTTGGATTCGTGAACAAAGAAAAGAGATGGCATGTCCCCGGCTCGTATCTGTCGTATGTCAGTTGCTTCTGTCTGTAACAAGGCATTCTTGCATCAAGAGGGCATTCGAGAACAGTAAGAGCATATTCTGATTCAATTGCGCTAACAGCTCCAATAGCAAAGACCGGTGGTAATGCCGTTGCTTCTGATCACCAGTTAGAGTTGAATAGGAGGTTTCCCCTAGTTTGTTTGGATACAAGCGAATACTTTTTATCGATAGGAGGTCTAATAGGCGAGGTACGAGGTAAGAGGATAGTTTCCCTCCCGGATCTTTGAGTTGGAGTTTGTTTCAGTCCTTCTCGCTGCAAGTTTTGTTACACCCCTTTCTGCTACATCCCATAAGCCTTAGGCATCAGTCCGGGTACAAAAATCTGTTTTCTTCCCATGGTTTGGAGGACTACTTCACCAGCGAGTGTGAGTTCCTCGTCTGAGTCAAGGTTGCTCCTTCCCACGAGGGCTTGTGGTCGGAAAAGACAAACAATCTTCTCAGCCAGCGGGTGAATCCCTTTCCTTACACAAGAAACTACCATTGAGAAAAAGACAGTAATTTGGTTTCAGTTGAAAAAACAGTTAGTCGGATAAGATTTAGAAGTAGCCGAAAGAAGACTACTATAGTATAAAGCCAGTTCCTTTCCTGATGTTGAGCTAGCTACGTCTCCTTAGTTGTTGGTTCCGTTCCCCAGTTCATGAATAGGGCTAGTTCCCTAATCTTTTTATTTGAAATAGGAAAGCCCGTCTTTAGAGTCAGTATGAGCCTCTATCTGTTCATCTCTTTTACAGAGTCAAGCTAGTCCTTTCCTTCCCCCGGAGTAATCTTTCCCCATTCCTACTAATTAGTGTCTGATTCAACACTTTAATAAGTAAGAGAGGTAACGGTTGAATGCCCCAACCAACGGTTCAGGTGATGAGTATAACCTTTTTTAAGAAAGAAGTTAAGTCCTTGTAGTAAATGTTCCGGTTGACCAACCAAACCTCATCCCCTCGGGAATAATAAAGATTCTACTTTGAATTTACCGAGATGACTCAAGAAAGAAGAAACTTTTCCCTTATGTAACTCGGGAATGTGACACTTTCCCTTTTGAGGAAAGCCCAGCCAACCGTAATGAAAGAAGAAGATTGTAAAGACCCCCTCACCAGGTAACGAGTAACGAGTTGAAAAAGAAAAACAAAGGTTTTGTTTTGTTGATAGCACTGCCATTCATAGCACTGGTTCGACTCCAGACCGAGATATGTCACACATTGCATAGAGAAAGAGTTGAAGCTTTTTTTTTGAATAGAAGTTGGGTAGGAACGCGAAAGGGGTGGAGCCCTGTGGTTAGCCCGTGAGGGATTTACGATCTACTCTGGAAAGGAACGCAATTGTATGACGAAACCAGGCTGATTTTTTCCACGCTGTGCTCTTCTTTTGTTTTGAGGTTTATCACCATGCCTATCGGTTAGCCGGAGAAGATAAGTGCGCCCTATCGTCTAAGTAAGCGGCTTTTCCTTTAGCCCTTTTAATTGAAACCCCAGATCTTCAAATTCGCTTTCCCTCATCGAGTTCAGTTCCTGGCCTTGTTGGGTCACTTCACCATCTACAAGCTCCGTCTTTCGGACTAATGGTTGAAGAGCGAGTGGAAGTTACTGCAGTCCGGCTGGTTTCAATGATTGGAGAAAAAAGGTAAGACTCCCCAGGGAAGTGGGGTTAGCGTTAGCACGGTAGCGGTATATTGATCCGGTACGTACGGATCAATTCCATTCTTTGGAGCAGAAGCAGACGAAAGAAAGGCTTCCTCTTTCTTTTTCACAGCTGCCCATGAGTTCAACAAAAGCAGAAGCGATCCTTCTCTTCGTTAAGATAGGACTGCTGACCACGTCGTCCTAAGCCTGCCTTCTTTTTATACCGTTCGTGCTCCATACCCTTTATCAAATCTCCGAAAGGCGGGAGAGACTACTTTGTTCATTCCATTCCGATTCCCCTTATGCCTTTTGCTGCTCCACAATGCTCTCTCCAAAACTCTGATGAAAGCAGCCCGCATGCCCACTCTGCTTTCCCCCTATCGCGTTGGGCCTTGCCTTGGCTACAGACGATTCTGACTACGGGTAAAGCTACTGCCCAGCCGAACTACCTTTCATTAAACGACCGATTGCCATTGACGAACTGGCTTTCCTTTACTTAAGGCTACAGGGACAGTTTCACCGACCTAAAAACCATTTCCTTTAGCTTTACTCCGGATATTCTATAAAAGCAAAGAACACACCGGTTCTCCTCTCGTTGTCACTCGAGCTGCTTCGCTCCTTAGTCCTTGCATACGCCAATGATTCAACTCCGTGCTTTCGTGGAAGTCTCACCTATCCTTGAAGTATGACGTCTATAGTTTCTCCCTGCGGGAAGCATTAGCACCTCAGCTCAGTACGCATAGAAGTGAAGTCTACCTCTATGACGCTCGCTCTACTGGCTTGAAACTACTTATACCAGGAACCCGAGCCTACTGAATCTGGTTGAAGTGGAGATTCAGCGGCCCTCAAGAGCCAAATTGACCTGCACAAGGAAAGATCAATGAAAGTCGAAAGTAGATGGAACTACATCTTCTTCTCTTTCCCTACGATAGCTTGTTTACATAAAAAGATGAGTGAAGAGTGGGCAGGACTGGAGGAATCAGAGGAATCGGACTTTCTTCTTTTTTATTATGCGATTTCTAACCACACTCTTCAGATTCAATGGGAGCATTCACTCTCCCTCTCCCGTCCATCTAAAAGCCGAAGCTTTCCTACAGCTCCCGACTCCGCCTTTTCTCCGACGCCGGTATCAGAATTCCAAGACCAAAGCCATTTCTGGAATTGGTGAGAAAATCGCTGATGCGAACTCTAACCGTGCTACTGAAAGCACTTTGTGCATCTTCTGTTGCCGGGAAGAAAGACGTGTTGGGTCAGTCCGGCACGTCACGCTTGCTAATACGGCCCGACTGCCCCTATACTTTGATCGATCGACCGACGTAGGGATTTGCATGGGGCCTTGCGCGTCGCGTCGGAGATTGTATTACAATATACGTTTCAATGGGCTCCAGTACAGGGGGTGTGGCGTACGCCACTGACTTTCTGGTGTGCAGGATGCACTTCCCACATTATTGTACAGTAGGCCTTGGAGCCCTCATCTGTAGGTACTGCAAGGTGTGATGATCGCATATGCGGAGCAGCTTCGTTCGAGGGCCGACAGTCAGCACAAGGGCCTGCGGGCAGGGGGAAGACCCCGCCGAGTAAGGTGACGGCCTAAGGACCACAACTATTGGAAAGGCAGGTCGAACAGCACTAGTTCCGGCCGAACCCAGACAAAGGAAAAGGTTTCAAGGAAGCAGGCTCGCCGGAGGAACAAAGGCATAGCGTATCCACTGTCCTGTGTCCTGGAAACCACCTTGAAACGATCGACGTGGATAAGCGCTTACGGCAAATTATAGTAGGTGGGGAAAGGGAAGTGGGCTGTGGGTCCCTTTTGTTTTGCGGCATTCCCCCTGACCTCGAGGTAAAATGAATGGAATTTGAATTATGGAATTATCTGTAAGAGCTGCGGAACTAACAACTCTATTATCAAGTAGATTTTGGGTTATGAAAAAAGAAAGTTATAAATTAAATCGAATCTCTAGCGTGTTCTTTCTTATGAAGCTCCATTTCGTTCTCGCGCTGTTTTTAGGCAAACTCGCTCTTCTATTTTTCAACGAGCTCTCAAGAGCAGTCGAGCCGTTTTTGCCCTCGACTTCGGGCATGACGGGCGGGGGAAACCCGTGTCCGAAAAAGCCCCCTTTTATCCATTTCCCGGGGGGAAGAAGACGAAGAAAGAAGACTTTCCTAGTAGGGTTCCCGTGGGTGTAATAGTCATTTCATCCATTGTCTCGAAGAAAGGAGTCCCTAGGAAAAGGATAAATTTATACTAAAGCCCAAGTAACACAAGGAAGTCCGAGGGGATTTTCTAGCTCCGAGTGCAAGGCTTGCGCTTCTTTCTACCCACTTGGAGGAGATTGCAGAACTGTCGACGTTGGTGGCGCAAACATCCACTTGTTCCCAGTATTTTTCGGGCACTAGTTTCGCATTGAGGCAGTTGTACTCGGAGTCGGAGTCTACGAGAGCGAGAAGGTCTTGGTGGGATAGAACTCGTAAGGATGCTTTTCTGACCCAGCTTGGGAAGTTTTCTGTTCGCCTCACGTCTTCATTCTTGGTGCGCTCCGTTTGAGTGATGCGGAGGCGGAGGCGGAGGCGGAGGGGCCCACAGGGATGTCCATAATTTACGCATTTTTCTTCATCGACTGCCCTGAGCCGGAGTTGGTCTCGTGGCTAGGTCTTTAACCGGTTCGGAAGATAAACTATCAGTCAATGAAGTGGGCTTGAACAGGAAGTTGGGTATTGATATGCTCGCTTGACCGGAACCCCAACAGTGCTTTTTATTACCCCCGACGTGGTGTCCCCTTCATTCTCGTCTTTCGCATCCCTTTCTTTTGGAAAAATTAGTGTTGAGCCCCCATCGGGGAATTCATCAGTGCTCTCCAGGTGGAAGGTGAAATCGGGAGTTATCGATTGCAAATAGATCCTGAATTCAGCGGCAGAACCGAACAGCACATAAAGACGGCGTCACGGCAACATAAAGTGAAAGGAATCAGAACCCGCAAGCCCTGTCATATCTGATCTCATGCCTTCCGCCTTACCTTTGGTAGAATTTTTAAGCTCCTGTCTTAAACTTCATCTCTTCTTTCTGCCTAGTCGCCCTGTAGAAAAAATGAAAGATTACTTTTCTTTTCTTTCGCCTTAAATTGCTAATGCTTTCGAGCTAGGTAGTTTGAATCCAATTGGAGTGCTCTCATTTCTACTCTGAATACCGAGCATAAGAGGCATACCATAGGGATTTTCTAAGAGTTCTAAGGCCTCTTCCAACCATTGATTTTGTCTGCGAGTCCTCTTTTTTGTGGTCCATACGAAAAAGTTCCCCAGCGTTCCCCTTGACTTTAAGCAGTCCCTGCCCCTTAATCAAGTAGGTCTTCCGCATTTGCAGTCCTATGTATTTGCAGTCCTAAGGCCTCTTTTTCCTTACAGTTGTGAGGCCAGACCTAAGAGAATTTTCCAGGCATTTCTTCTTGGAATAAGGCTTGTAATTAATATGTGTAATAGGCTTTTAGTTAAGCACTCCCATTTCGTCCTTACAATCCTTCTCCGGGTTGAAGTTCCACAATTTTCATTCTATCTTTCCTTCCTTGCGCTTGGAGTTGGAGGTCCAGCTATCTACTTTCCGTTTTTTGAAATCCTCTCTTTTTAAGTTCGAATTCCAGGGGTAAGAAAGTCTCTCTAGTCGAGAAGACGATCCAGCCAATCTAAGAGGTAACTTCCTTTTGCTGCAGTCCTAAGGCCAGCCATTGATCCAGTTGTGAGGTATTAAGAAAATGCCCTTGCCCTTCTTTTGCGATTGACTTTGGATTCTTCCATGGTTGCCTCTCCCTCTCTATAGAGTAGAGTTCTTTTATACCTCTTCTTACTTTTTTAGAGAAAAGAAAAAAGAACTTCTTTTCTTCCTTGCCGCAAGGGTAAGAGCCTAAGCTAGTTCAGTTCCATCGCCTTCCAGTGTTTATGCCTGCGATCAAGTTAGAGAACTTCCTTCAATGCAAGGATGGAAAGGTTTTATTATCTTCCAAGGAAACAATAGGGATAGGAGAGAGCAAGTCCGTTCTTACCCTTAGGAAAGTTCACCGTCATCCAATTGGAATCCTTCTTGGCGGACCAGCCCAGCCGATCTAATATACCTTCTAAAGATCCGGACTAGCCGCTAGCCTACTCTTAAAGGGAAATTTCAAATCAGAGAGGTCGAAGTCGAAACGACTCTTGAAAATGAAAGGTTCACTCCTAACTAAGACAAGCATTAGAATGAAAAAGGTAGGCTTAGAGGTATATATACCTTCTTTCTTAATAGAGAAGACATGAATGAGATTCGGTCGGGGATTCATAATCTGGAGTAAAAGGATTCGAACCTTTGCATGCCGGTACCAAAAACCGATGCCTTACCACTTGGCTATACTCCATACGGAATGATTTTGGACGGGGAGAGGATAAAGGTAGAAGGAGGATAAGAAGAAAGAGTAGAGAGGGGAAAGAAGGCGGGGATATCGAAAGTCAGCAGCAAGGGGTTTAGGAAGGACTACAAGAAGCTCGCCACTCTAATAGAAAGAGTTTGAAAGGAAAAAAAAGGCAAAAAAGGGGGAGATAGGGAAGAGGGGATTAAGGATAGTCACTCCACTCCATAGATAGTGAACACAGATTCTTGTTTCATTTTCAATTCCTTTCGGGACTCAACGCTTTA
>Ga0268247_10000029_pt1 | contig 55985 bp, 47 predicted proteins | sample AgamicOrMae_FD_200245 | JGI IMG/M metagenome (GOLD analysis project Ga0268247, IMG submission 200245) | Agave microbial communities from Guanajuato, Mexico - Or.Ma.e (v2) (version 2) | ecosystem: Host-associated > Plants > Phyllosphere > Phylloplane/Leaf | place: Guanajuato, Mexico | collected...
CATAGCTGACAAAGATATTGCCAGGGTGCATGTCTGCATGGAAGAAGCTGTCGCGGAAAACCTGTGTGAAGAACACCTGTACGCCGCGTTCGGCTAACAATTTCATGTTAACGCCATGCTGCTCCAGAGTCGCCACATCGGAGATAGGAATACCGTAGATGCGTTCCATCACCATCATGGTTTCGCTGCAGTAGTCGGAGTAAACCTCGGGAACATACAGCATGCGGCTGTTTTCGAAGTTACGCCGCAGCTGGATGGCATTGGCTGCTTCACGCAGCAGGTTTAATTCATCGATCAGCGTTTTTTCATAATCGCGCACCACCTCAACCGGACGCAGACGGCGACCATCCGGCAGCAGGCGCGGTACCCAACGGGCGATGCGGTAGATCAGCTTCATATCGGCTTTGATCACCGGCAGAATATCCGGGCGGATAACCTTGATGACAACCTTTTTGCCGTTGGATTTCAGTGTTGCCGTGTGAACCTGCGCAATAGAGGCAGAAGCCAGTGTGGTGATATCGAAGTCATCAAACCAGGACTCAATCGGTGCCCCCATGGAGGCTTCGATTTGTGCTTTGGCTTTCACGCCGTCGAAGGGCGCAACCCGGTCCTGCAAAATAGCCAGTTCATCGGCGATCTGCGGGGGAAACAGGTCACGCCGCGTGGACAGCATCTGACCAAACTTGATCCAGACGGGGCCCAGCTGTTCCATCGCCAGACGCAGCCGAATGCCCATCTGTTCGTGTTTGTGCTGGTTAGGAATCCAAAACACGCACCGCCGCCACAGCCGAAGCGGCAGAGTAATGCGCATTTGGGGAATCAGTTCATCAAGTCCGTATGTCAGAAACACCTTGATAATGAAATATAACCGGCGGATCTCTCCAAAACTCATTTCGCCTCCAGCTGTGCCAGACGCGCATTAAGCGCCTCAAGCGAACGTTCCATCGCGCTAACTTCCTCAGCGAACCAGGCAAATTCCAGCGCACCTGGCGCAACGCGCCACTCTTCCGTCAACGCCTGACCGAGATAATCCTGACGTCGCTGCGTTTCCGCTTTAAACAAACGAAATGCGCGCTGCGCACCCTGGCTGATCCCTTGCGCGGCGATATCACCGATCCAGGGGGCCAGGTATTCGGCAGGATCCAGCTCAGCCAGATCCATCAACGCAGAGAATTGCTGCACCACCTGCAAATCCCCTTCGACCTGTAACTCACCGCTGCGAATCAGCGTCGTCAGTTGCTGGCGATCGCGTAGCTTCGGCAGCGACTTAAGCTGCGTAATGACCGTGCAGTCGCTGCTGTCCTGCCAGTCACTAAGGACATCCAGCTGTTGCTCACTGAACACCAGCACCAGCGGCCAGGATAGCTCACTCAAACGCAACATCAGTACCTTGCCTGCTAAACGCTGACGTGCGCTTTTCAGACCACGATCGCGGTAGAGAATACGGTTCAGCGCCGTTTCAATACCGGCAGTGATGACGGGGGTTAAGGTCATGGCCATAATGGTTAAAATTTAAACCCACGATGAAGTGCCACGATGCCGCCCGTCATATTTGAATAGGTGGTGTTTTCGAATCCCACATCGTTCATCATCGCTTTCAGGGTTTCCTGGTCGGGATGCATGCGGATGGACTCGGCCAGATAGCGATAACTTTCTGCATCCTGAGCAACCAGTTGGCCGATGCGCGGCAGAATATGGAACGAGTAGGCATCGTAGGCTTTGCTCAGCGGCTCAATAACAGGTTTCGAGAACTCCAGCACCAGCAAACGTCCACCCGGTTTCAGCACGCGGAACATCGACGCCAGCGCCTTCTCTTTTTCCGTAACGTTACGCAGGCCAAAAGAGATCGTAATGCAGTCGAAGTAGTTGTCAGGAAACGGCAGCGCTTCGGCGTTGGCCTGAACATAACTGACATTGCCAACGATACCGAGGTTTCGTAGCTTCTCCCGGCCCATTTTCAGCATAGAGCTGTTAATGTCAGCCAGAACAACCTGCCCGGTCTCGCCCACCAGCCGTGAAAATTTTGCGGTTAAATCGCCGGTTCCACCGGCCAGATCCAGGACACGCTGACCGCGACGCACACCGCTGCTGTCGATGGTAAAACGCTTCCAGACGCGATGGACGCCAAACGACATTAAGTCGTTCATCAGGTCATATTTCGCCGCTACGGAATGAAACACGTCCGCGACTTTGTCGGCTTTCTCGCTCTTGGCGACGGTCTGAAAGCCAAAATGGGTAGTTTCCTGCTGTGATTCATCTGCCATCGGTTTTACCTGCTCCACAAACAATACTTATGGAAGTGTATCAGAGTCACGGAGGTCAGGCACGTTGGCGACCTGCTTATTCGTGGAGGTGCCGAACCCGCTCACAACTTTCGTCTGCGTTTTGTTCGTTACCGGGCATACTGTCGTGCTCATTTTCGGGCATCGCGCGTTCGACCAGATGGGGATTGATAGCGCGTTTAACCTCTACACCTAAGTCACGGAAGCCTTCCGTTTGTGCGATCAAATTCCCCCGCCCTTCTGCCAGCTTCTTCATCGCTTCACGATAGCTGTTTTGGGCCTTATCAAGGCTGTGACCAATACCGCTCATATCATCAACAAACAGGCGCATTTTGTCGTAAAGCCTGGCTGCGCGCTCGGCAATCCGCTGCGCATTGCGGCTTTGATGCTCGTAGCGCCAGAGATTGTTGATGGTACGCAATGCAACCAGCAGCGTGGTCGGACTGACCAGCATGATATTTTGCTGGAGCGCTTCGCCGATCAATTCTGGCTGCCGATCGATTGCCAGTAAAAACGCCGGTTCAACCGGGATAAACATCAACACATAATCCAGTGAGCGTAAACCGGGCAATTGTTGATAATCTTTACGGCCCAGCAAACGGATATGGCCGCGTACGGCACTGATATGCGCCTGAATGGCCTGTTCACGTTCAATGTCGTCATCCGCGTTGAAATACCGCTCGTAGGCAACCAGCGTCATTTTGGCGTCGATCACCACATCTTTCCCCTGGGGAAGCCGGACGATGACATCGGGCTGCATGCGGCTTTGCTGCTCGTTCTGCATGCTGACCTGGATATCGTATTCATAGCCTTCACGCAACCCTGACGCTTCCAGTACCCGGCTCAGCACCACCTCGCCCCAGTTGCCCTGGATTTTGTTGTCGCCTTTGAGCGCTTTGGTCAGGTTGAGCGCTTCCTGGGCCATCTGCGCGTTCAGTTGCTGTAGCTGACGAATCTCGTGGGTCAGTGTATGGCGTTCACGCGCTTCCGCGCCAAAGCTCTCATTAACCTGACGCCGAAAGCCATCGAGCTGTTCACGCAACGGCCCAATCAGGCTGTTCAGACTTTGACGGTTTTGCTCATCAACGCGGCGACCGCTGTTTTCAAAAATTCGGTTAGCCAGGTTTTCAAACTGCGCGCTAAGCCGCTGCTCGCTGTTGGTCAACAGGCGCTGCTTCTCTTCCGCTGCAAAACGGGTTTCCTCAAGACGGATGGTCACTTCACGCAGCTCGGCTTCCTGCGCGCTGTTCACCTCCAGCTGATTGCGCAGCTCTCGTGTCAGTTGCTCGCTCTCATTACGCCAGTAATCCAGCTGTTGCAGGCGCTCATTGGCTCCGCTTAATGATCCATGAAGCTGTCTCAACTCCTGTTCGCGCTGTTGCAGCTGCTGCTGGAGCTGCTCGATGTGCTGTTGCTGACGTTGTTGTGCTTCGTTAAGCAGACGGCGCTCTGTGGTAAAGCTGGCTAACTGATGACTGACACGCATTTGCGCCAGTATCCAGCCAACACCCAGGCCGGCGAGCCCAAGGCAGATGCTGATAATGATGTGCTGATCCATATTCTCCCCGCTGGTCAGGCTATTGAGGAAAAAGGTAAATTCGCACTGTATGAATGTCCAGATATATTTACTGAGGGGGAAAGACGAGACGTAAAGACAAGGCCATGACAGGCCGGACAGCCGGCCTGTCTGTCAAACGAAGGGCTAGAGTAAGCGACGCGCCGCTTCAACTACTATTTTGACGGCATCGCTTTCGGTCTGCTTCATCGTCACTGCATCGGGAATCTCTTTTTGCGTGCGGTTAACAATCACGCCCGCCACCATGCCTGCGCGCAGGCCCTGACTGGCGCACATGGTTAACAGCGTCGCCGATTCCATCTCATAGTTCAGGACGCCCATCTGCTGCCACTCCTGCATAGAGCCCTGAAAACGGTTCACGACGCGGCCCGAGAAGGTGTCGTAGCGCTCCTGGCCGGGGTAGAAGGTATCAGATGAGGCGGTAATCCCGATATGGGTTTTGGCACCGCAGGCTTCTGCCGCAGCCACTAAGGCCGTTGTGCAGGTGAAATCGGCGACGGCCGGAAATTCCATTGGTGCGAAGTGCAGGCTGGCACCGTCCAGGCGTACAGACGCCGTCGTGACCAGAACGTCGCCGACATTGATATGCGGCTGGATGGCGCCCGTTGTCCCTACACGCAGGAAAGTGCGCACGCCAAGCTGAGCAAGCTCCTCGACGGCAATGGAGGTGGAAGGTCCGCCAATCCCGGTAGAACAGACCACGACGGGTTTACCGTCAAGCTTAGCCAGCCAGCTGGTGAACTCACGATGGGAAGCCAGGTGCCGGGGATCGTCCATCAGTCCGGCAATTTTTTTTACACGTTCCGGATCGCCAGGAACAATGGCCAGTGTCGCCCCCTGCAGGTCGGCTTTCGTCAGGCCAAGATGGAAAACGTCAGACTGTGTCATATCAGACTCCGGGTTAAGGAAAAACAGTACGCCACTTTACGTTACCCGACGGGTTAAATGTGTGACTGGTTTCACTCAAGAAAATGAAAGTTACATTTTCGATGAAATTTTTAGTGATTAATATCACACATTTATCTCAGACCTTCCGTAATGCTACATATGGTGATGTGGAAGGCAGCATGAGAATGTTAAAGAGAAGTGTATTTTAAAGGTTATAAGCTCTGTTACGCATTGCCCGGAACCAGTAATAAATGCCCAGGCTATAGTTACGTGATTGCGCATACGCTTGCACGGAGATAACGATGAAAACCGACGATAATATGACACAAAAATCAGCCGCAGGCGCGTTTGCTCCGGCAGTTCAGCCCACGGCTTCGACCACCATTATTACCGACAGCCCGGCCATCCACGCCGGTGAGACGTCTATTCCGAGTCAGGGTGAAAATCTTCCGGCTTTTTACGCGAAACCGCAGTCAGCAGATGGGCCGTTGCCTGTTGTGCTGGTCGTGCAGGAAATTTTCGGCGTTCATGAACACATTCGCGACATTTGTCGTCGTCTGGCGCTGGAAGGCTATCTGGCTGTCGCGCCAGAGCTTTACTTCCGCGAAGGCGACCCCAACGACTACAACGATATTCCTACGCTGTTTAAAGAACTGGTCAGCAAGGTGCCTGACAGCCAGGTACTGGCGGATCTCGATCATGCCGCTAACTGGGCGGCCCGCAACGGTGGCGACATCCGCCGGATGGGAATTACCGGTTTCTGTTGGGGCGGACGCATCAGTTGGCTCTATGCGGCACACAACCCGCAACTTCGCGCTGCCGTGGCCTGGTATGGTCGCCTGGTAGGGGAAAAAACCATGAAGCAGCAAAAACATCCTATCGATATTGCTGTGGATCTGAACGCGCCTGTGCTGGGTTTGTATGGTGGTCAGGATGACGGCATTCCGCTGGAAAGCGTGGAGCAGATGCGCCAGGCCTTACATGCTGCAAACGCAAAGGCAGAGATCATTGTGTATCCCGATGCCGGGCATGCTTTTAACGCCGACTATCGTCCGAGCTACCATGCCGAATCGGCAAAAGACGGCTGGGCACGTATGTTAGCCTGGTTTAAGCAGTACGGTGTCGCATCCACTGAGTGATAAAAAAGGGCGCGTAAGCGCCCAAACTCCCGACGTCGCCATCCAACACCCGCAAATCTGAGAGCTTTTCCGCGTTAACCCTGCTCAGCAGCGCCTGGTGGGTTTTCAGGCTGGATTGCGGAGTGTCCCATAGCCGTTCTGCAGCAACATAACGCGCCTCATTTTTTCTGCTATTTCTTGAGTGAATGTCGTCACCCTCCGGTCCGTTCCGTTTGGATAAGCAAATACTAATTTTTCAGCTCGCGCCGCACACCTGTACGTGAAAAGCCGGGAGTAGGGTTATGGATTGGTATTTGCTATTCTCCAGAAATGCCTGGGTCAGTCTGATCGCCAGTCACGTTTAGCCGTCCAGATGTTTACACCGCTATATTCTGCGGGTACTGTATGTCTCTCAAGCGCAAATTATTCAGTTTCGATGTGAAGGACCCTCATGATCGAATTCAAACATCTCCGGACGCTTCAGGCTCTGCGGAATACCGGCTCGCTGGCCGCCGCGGCCGCCCAGCTTCACCAGACGCAGTCGGCGTTGTCACATCAGTTCAGCGATCTGGAACAGCGGCTCGGATTCCGCCTGTTTGTACGCAAAAGCCAGCCATTGCGCTTCACGCCGCAGGGCGAAATTCTGTTGCAGCTGGCGGAACAGATTCTGCCGCAAATTCAGCAGGCGCTTCAGGCCTGCCATGAGCCGCAACAGACTACGCTTCGTGTTGCCATTGAATGTCATAGCTGCATTCAGTGGCTCACGCCGGCACTGGATAAGTTTCGTCAGAGCTGGCCACAGGTGGTGATGGATTTTAAATCAGGTGTGACCTTCGATCCGCAACCTGCACTGCAACAGGGTGAGCTGGATATCGTTTTAACGTCCGATATTCTGCCGCGCTCGGGCCTGTTCTATTCACCGATGTTCGATTTCGAAGTGCGCCTGGTGCTGGCACCCGATCATCCTCTGGCTCAGGTCGAACATATATCCCCTGACGCACTGGCCGACGAAGTGTTGATGATTTACCCGGTGCAGCGTCAGCGGCTGGATATCTGGCGTCATTTCCTTCAGCCCGCGGGCATCAGTCCTGCACTGAAGAATGTGGATAACACGCTGTTGATGATTCAGATGGTGTCGGCGCGCATGGGCATTGCCGCGCTGCCACACTGGGTAGTGGAGAGCTTTGAAAAACAGGGGTTAGTGATCACGAAAACACTGGGAGAGGGATTATGGAGTCGGCTTTATGCCGCCGTGCGTGACGGCGAGCAGCGTCAGCCTGTGCTGGAAGCCTTTATCCATTTTGCCCGTCAGCATGCCTGTGAACATTTGCCTTTTGTCAGGAATGCCGCGCATCCTGCAGCCGTTTAGCCGCATGAGCGACAAAGCTGCGCGGCGGCGGGCAAAATCCCCTATAATGCGCAGCCTGTTGACTGACCTTGAGACGATCTCACCATGACTAACAACGATATTTTGCGCAGCGTGCGCTATATGCTCGATCTGAACGATGCCAAAATGGTGGCGATTTTTGCCTTAGCGGAGTGCGAGGTTCCTCAGGCCGATATCACCAGTTGGCTGAAAAAAGATGAGGATGCGGCATTTCGCCCCTGCCCCGATGTCCTGATGGGCTATTTCCTGAATGGCTTAATCTTTCATCGCCGTGGGAAAAGTGAGGATGCCCCTGCGCCTTCCATCGAGCGTAAGATGAATAACAACATTTTCATGAAAAAGCTGCGTATTGCATTTGACCTGAAAACGACCGACATCCCTGATATCCTGAAAAAAGCTAACTTCACCGTGTCTCAGGCGGAGATTGGCGCGATCTTCCGTAAACCGGATCACAAAAACTATCGTGAATGCGGTGACCAGATTCTGCGTAATTTCCTCAAGGGGCTGACGATGATTCATCGCCCTGCGCCAGGTAAGCCCGCTTAAACCAGCCGCCGACTTACGCTCGTCCCGCCGGAGAAAGCGCACCGGGATAACAATGCGGTCCGCTCTGCCGGGCGAGCAGACGCCGTCTTGCTCGCCTTCTGCCGACGCGCGCCCCGTCCGCCATGGGATAGCAACAGACTGAGCGGCCTGCTACTTTTGGCGTCGATGCGCGGCAATGCCTTGTTTCTTCACTGTTGATTGTTCTTACCGACCACCCAGCGCTTATGGACCCACAAGGACGCTACTATCACGAGCGCACCGGCAATAAAGCTTGGCCAGTGTGGCTTTTGCTGCCATATCGCCAGGTTGACCAGCAAGCCTGCCGGCACATGCATGTTGTTCATGATGCCTAACGTGCCAGCATCGACCTGTGTAGCACCGTAGTTCCACATAAAGTAACCCAATCCGGACGCCACCACGCCCAGCCAGACCAGAATGCCCCACTGCAGTGAGGTGGTCGGGAGTTTATGCGGGTTGCCCCAGACGGCCCAGGCCACCACCGCAATCAGCACCGCGCCCAGATAGAACCACGAAAAAGCCGTGTGCTGCGGCACAGGACGGGTTTCCTGCAAACGTTTGTAGCCCACCATACCTGCTGCAAAGCAAATATTGGCTAACTGTACCAGCAACAGGCCGAACCAGAAGTTATCGCTGACTTTGTCATAACGAATGATTGCCGCGCCCGCCACAGCCAGTAACGCACTGAAAATGTACCCTGCGCGCAGAGGCCGTCGACTGATCACGTCGTAGATCAACGTGACGTACAGCGGCGTCATCACGGTAAACAGCAGGAATTCAGACACGCTCAGATAGAGATAGGCTTCGAAACTCAGTAAATACATGATGCCCAGTTGCAGCATGCCTACCAGCATATACAGCAGGAGCGTAGAGGGGCGATAGCCGCGCCAGCGCAGGAAAGGCAAAAATACCACGGCCGCCAGCGCCAGGCGCATCAGCACCGAAAACCAGCTGTCAACCTGACCGGCAAGATACTCGCCAATCAGGCTGAATGAAAAAGCCCACAGAATGGTAGTAACAATCAATAAAAGCACGGTAACAACCCCGAAATAAACAGAGCGACAGTGTAAACAATGTCCGCACAGCAGGGAGATTTATCTGGTTGACATCTGTGCATTAACCAGGCAGTTACGCATTAATCTGCCGGTCAGGCTTTTTACCTTCTTATCGGGCATATCCTGTCAGCAGAAAGAATGTGCGAATCAGCGCATCGGCCTGAGCTTTTCGCGCCAGGCTGTCATAAATCTGTAACATATTTGTCATTCATCACAGTAAAGCCACGTATCTCTGTCTATTCTCTGCGCGAAATGGCGCATCCCGATCGCCGTTTTCTTGAGTTTTGCCCAACCTGCCGGGAATCAAAATCATAATGCGCCCTGGAGGGCCACCGCTATGTTGAGTATTTTTAAACCTGCACCACACCAGCCCCGGGTCGAAGATCATCGTATCGATCCACGCTACCGTCGCCTGCGCTGGCAAATCTTTATCGGAATTTTCGTTGGCTATGCGGCCTACTATCTGGTTCGAAAGAATTTCGCCCTGGCGATGCCCTACCTGGTTGAACAAGGCTTCTCACGCGGCGATCTGGGTTTTGCGCTTTCAGGCATCTCCATCGCCTATGGCTTTTCCAAATTTATTATGGGTTCGGTGTCAGACCGGTCGAATCCACGGGTCTTCTTACCTGCCGGCTTAACGCTGGCGGCTGCTGTAATGCTGATTATGGGGTTTGTGCCCTGGGCAACCTCCAGCATTATGGTGATGTTCGTACTGCTGTTCATCTGTGGCTGGTTTCAGGGAATGGGCTGGCCGCCCTGCGGACGCACTATGGTCCACTGGTGGTCACAAAAGGAGCGCGGCGGCATCGTTTCTGTGTGGAACTGTGCGCATAACGTTGGCGGCGGGATTCCGCCCCTGCTGTTTCTGCTGGGGATGGCGTGGTTCAACGACTGGAAAGCCGCGCTATATATGCCCGCCTTCGGGGCGATCGCCATTGCGATTCTGGCCTTTGCCCTGATGCGCGATACGCCGCAATCTTGTGGATTACCGCCGATTGAGGCCTATAAAAACGACTATCCGGTGGATTACAACGAAAGTCATGAGGAAGAGTTCACTGCCAGACAAATCTTTATGAAGTATGTCCTGCCCAACAAACTGCTGTGGTATATCGCTCTGGCAAATGCGTTTGTCTACCTGCTGCGTTACGGCATCCTCGACTGGTCACCGACCTACCTGAAAGAAGTAAAGCATTTCACGCTTGATAAGTCCTCCTGGACCTACTTCTTTTATGAGTATGCGGGCATTCCCGGTACGCTGTTGTGCGGCTGGATGTCAGACAAGGTCTTTCGCGGCAACCGTGGTGCGACAGGGGTGTTTTTTATGACGCTGGTTACCGCTGCTACCGTCATCTACTGGCTAAATCCGCCGGGCAATCCCGGTGTGGACATGGCCTGCATGATCGCGATTGGCTTTCTGATTTATGGACCGGTAATGCTCATTGGTCTGCATGCGCTGGAGCTGGCACCCAAAAAAGCGGCTGGCACGGCTGCCGGGTTTACGGGGCTGTTCGGTTATCTGGGTGGCTCAGTCGCGGCCAGCGCCATTGTGGGTTATACCGTCGATTACTTCGGCTGGGATGGCGGATTCATCGTGATGATTGCCGGCGCCGTTATGGCGGTAGTGCTGCTGCTGTTAACCATGATCAGTGAGCACCGGCATAAGCAAAAAAGGGCATAACGGCTTTGCCAGAAGGCCGGCTTACCGGCCTTCTTTTCGGATTACGACAGATAGAGTGTTCTCAGCGTCTCCGGGACGGCATCCTGGGCATTACTGCCAATCACTTCCAGTTCAGGTAAGGTGTCTTTCAGACGCTGATGGGCGTTAGCCATAATGCAGCCTTTGCCTGCCATACTCAGCATTTCGACATCATTCATACCATCACCAAACGCAATACAGTCTTTAAGCGTAAAGCCTAACTGTTTTGCCACCGCTTCCAGGGCATGGCCTTTTGACACGCCGCCTGCCATCACTTCGAGGCAGGTCGGCAGCGAAAAACTCACGTTAACCCTGTCGCCCCAGCGTGCTTCGATGGCCTGCTCCATAGGGACAAGGTGTTCTGGTTCTTCACAGGTAAAAAAGGCTTTGCTGATGCCATCCGTCGGCAGCATGCCCGGCTCATAAACCTGATAGTGAAAATCGGACTCGCGAAAATAATCCTTCTCCGCCGGACTGCAGCGGCTGACAAACCACTCATCATCGCGATAAACATGCGTCAGCACGTCCGGATGATGATACTGCAGCCCAAACAGATCGTGGGCGATGTCCGCGTCCAGATTGTGGCTAAAAACCAGCTCCCCTGCCGGATTATGAACGCGCGCGCCGTTTGACGTAATCATGTAAGCCGGAATCCCCAGCTTGTCACGCATTTGCCCGACATCGATGTGATGACGGCCTGTGGCAAAAATAAAGTGAATGCCCTGCGCGACCAGTTGCTGAAGTGTTTCGCGCGCATTGGCGGTCAGGCGATGTTCGGGAGAAAGCAGTGTGCCATCCAGATCGGACACAACAATGTGGTACATGAAAACCTCGGGTATCGGTGTCGGTTGGCCGTAGCCGGTAATGTAAATTGCGAACTAATGCTGCGATAAAAAGAAATCGACGATGGTATTGAGCGCTTCGGCGCGCATGCTGTCCTTTTCAAACAGGATCTCGTGGCGCGCGCCGCTGATAACCTGCGGTGTCCGGCCCTGACAGGGGTGACCGGCTGCCGCCATCGCGTCACAAAACAGATCCTGCGAGCGATTATCCACCACGCTGTCTTCACTGGCCTGCAGCACCAGCAACGGAGTCGTAATGTTATCCACCTGGCTCAGAATATTGCGCCCGGCATGAATCCCTTCTCTGACCCAGTGATACGTAGGTCCGCCCACGCGAATAGCCGGATCATCCGCATAAAAACGCAGACTGCGGCGGTAGCGCTCATGGCTGTGCGTTAACCGGTTGATGCCGAAAGGGTGCGCCCGCCAGCGCCCTGTGCCTAATGCATAACCCTCACGCACAGCGGGGCGCTTTTCCGCCCAGTCAAGAATCTTATGCGCCAGAAAAGCGGGTAACGGCAACGCAATCCCAAACATGGGAGCCACCAGCGCGGCGGCATGAAATGCACCGGGCTGACGCGCCAGGAAGAGCGTCAAAATCGCGCCGCCCATCGAATGAGCCAGTGCATAGCGCTGCTGATAATGACGGCTCACAATCTCTTTGAGATAAAGCGTTTCGAGGTCATCAACATAATGGCTGAACTCCACCACATGCCCGCGGTGAGAGTCATCCAGCAGACGATCCGATCGCCCCTGACCGCGATGATCGAGCACGATCACATCAAAGCCGCAGTGAAAAAGATCGTAAGCCAGTTCGGGATACTTAACGTAGCTTTCGATGCGCCCCGGCACGATAAGGATGACGCGTTTATGTTGCGGTGAAATGAACCTGACATAGCGCAATGTCAGGTTTCCAACGCCAGTGAATTCACACTCTTCACGGCTGTGCCAGAAATCAAGCAGTGGACCAGTAGCAAAGGCGGCAAAGGCCTTTTCGCGTCGCAGCCAGCTTGCCCTGTGTTGCTTCATCCGCCCTCCTGATTGCCGGAAAAAAGAGTCTGAACGGCCGCATGATGTCCATGGCTCTGCGCAGCATTCTGGCGTATTGTGTCACACTTCAGACGAGACCGGGAGTACAACCCATGACCATCGAATGGTGGCTGACCTACCTTCTTACCACCACAATTCTGAGCCTCTCACCCGGCTCAGGCGCGATTAACACCATGAGCACCGGCATCAGCCACGGTTATCGTGGTGCCGTCGCCTCCATCTCCGGGCTGCAGGTAGGGCTCGCGCTGCATATCGCCCTGGTAGGGATTGGTCTTGGCGCGCTGTTTTCTCAGTCGCTGCTGGCGTTTGAGATTCTGAAATGGGCCGGTGCCGGCTATCTGGTCTGGCTGGGTATTCAACAGTGGCGGGCTGCCGGCGCCATTGATCTCAACGCGATGTCAAAAGCGATGCCGCGTCGTCGCCTGTTTAAACGGGCTGTCATGGTGAACCTCACCAATCCCAAAAGTATTGTGTTTCTGGCCGCGCTGTTTCCGCAGTTTATCCTGCCTCATCAACCCCTTATGCTGCAGTATCTGGTTCTGGGCATAACCACCGTACTGGTGGATATCGTGGTGATGATTGGTTACGCCACCTTAGCGACGCGCATTGCAGGATGGATCAAAGGCCCTAAACAGATGAAGCTGATGAACCGTATTTTCGGGGGATTATTTATTGCGATTGGCGGACTGCTGGCCAGCGCAAGGCGAATGGCCTGATGTACACCTGCAGCCGCACGACAGAGCATACTGTCGGCGGCCGCATAAAGCCGGTCTGGCGACCTTAGCGTGACAGGATAAGATGAATGCCAAATCCGGCGAACAGTACGCCCGCCATGCCATCCACCCACTTCGCGGCACGCTGATATTTATCCCGCATCCATGGCAAAGCAAAAATTGCGGCGACCAGAGAAAACCATGCAAAGGTTTCGACGCTAATCAACACAAACAATCCCCAGCGCTCCAGCCCACCGACATCGTTACCGATAAATAATGAGAAGACGCTACCAAAATAGATCACCGCTTTGGGGTTAGAGAGATTGGTTAACAACCCTTTGATAAAGCTCATGCCTTTCTTTGGCAGATCGACGACAGGCTCCTGCTGTACCGGCTGCTTATGACGTTGACGCGCGGAACGGATCAGCTGCCATCCCATCCATAACAGGTAAAGCCCGCCACCGACCATGATGATTTGATGCAGCCAGGCCATTTTTTGCAGGATCAAATGCAGGCCCATTAACGCCACCGCTGCCCAGATCATGACCGCCAGCGTAATGCCCAACACACCCAACATCGCTTCTTTGCGCGAACGGCTGGCCGCCGTTTGCGAAACGAAAAAGAAATCCGGGCCGGGGCTCATGAGCGCAACAAGGTGGACCAACGCAATCGTGCCAAACAATATCAACATGGTAATGCCTCTTTACTCTTCATCAAGATGCTCTTTAATCATCAGCAAAAAGGGCTTACCGAAACGTTCGAGTTTACGGTGACCGACCCCATTCACGCTCAACATGTCTGACGCACTGACCGGCATCTGTTCCGCCATCTCCAGCAATGTGGCGTCGTTAAAGACCACATAGGGTGGAATGTTCTCTTCATCCGCTATCGCCTTACGCAGCTTGCGGAGTTTGGCAAACAGCTTACGGTCATAGTTACCCCCGTAGACTTTTGCCGAACTGCTGCTTTTCGGTCTGGTTGTAATGAGCCGTGGTACCGCCAGCATCAGCGGGACTTCACCGCGCAGCACCGGTCGGGCCGCTTCGGTAAGTTGCAGTGCAGAATGCATGGCAATATTTTGGGTGACTAACCCCAGATGAATCAGCTGACGCAGCACACTCACCCAATGCTCATGGCTGTTCTCTTTACCCAGCCCATAAACCGGCAGCTTGTCGTGACCCTGTTCACGGATACGATGATTGTTCGCGCCGCGCAAAACTTCAACGATGTAACCCATGCCAAAGCGCTGGCCGACACGGTAAATACTCGAAAGCGCTTTCTGGGCTTCAACCAGACCGTCATAGCGCTTAGGCGGATCGAGACAGATATCGCAGTTACCACAAGGTTGCTGCCGCCCTTCACCAAAGTAGTTCAGCAGCACCAGACGGCGACAGGTCTGCGCTTCAGCAAAGGCGTTCATGGCATTCAATTTATGCCGCTCTATGTCCTGCAGCGGGCCGGGCTGTTTCTCTTCGAGACATTTACGTAACCAGGCCATATCTGCAGGATCATAAAGCATCATCGCTTCCGCAGGCAGGCCATCACGACCCGCACGGCCGGTTTCCTGATAGTAGGATTCGATATTGCGGGGAATGTCGAAATGGACCACAAACCGCACATTGGGTTTGTTAATGCCCATGCCAAACGCCACGGTGGCGACCACAATTTGCAGATCGTCGCGCTGAAACGCTTCCTGCACGCGGGCGCGCTGCGCGCTGTCGATACCGGCATGATAGGCACCCACGCTGAGACCGCGGCTTTGCAGGCGCGCGGCCGTGTCCTCAACTTTTGCCCGGCTGTTGCAGTAAATGATGCCGCACTTGCCCCGCTGATCCTGTACGTAACGCAGTAACTGTTCGGTGGGTTTGAATTTTTCCACCAGCGTATAGCGTATATTAGGTCGATCAAAACTGCTGATTTGAATCAGCGGGTCCTGCATATGCAGCAGGTTGACGATATCAAGGCGGGTGGTTTCGTCGGCGGTCGCCGTGAGCGCCATAACCGGCAGATCGGGAAAGCGCTGACGCATCTGCCCCAGTGCGCCGTACTCGGGCCGGAAATCGTGTCCCCACTGAGAAATGCAGTGCGCCTCATCCACCGCCAGCATCGCAGGCTGCCAGTGCGCCAGGCTTTCCAGGAAGTTATCCATCATCAGGCGTTCGGGCGCAATATAGAGCAACTTTACGCGTCCGTTTCGGCAGTCCGCCATGACGTTTTGCTGTTGCTCGCGGGTCATGGTCGAATTGAGACACGCCGCCGCAACACCATTTGCCAGCAGTTGATCCACCTGATCTTTCATCAGCGAGATCAAGGGCGAGACGACCAGTGTCAGCCCTTCACGCACCAGCGCGGGGATCTGATAGCAGAGTGATTTCCCGCCGCCGGTTGGCATCACCACCAGGCAGTCTCGCCCATTCAGCGCTTCATTGATAATGGCCTGCTGACCGGGACGAAACTGCTGGTAGCCGAAGGTATCCTGTAATACCTGCTGCGCCAACGCTTCCTGATTAAGAACTGCCGAGGTTGCCACTGTGATCCTGACTTGATGGTTAATTAAAATAAATCGTTGAGTGTCACGCCCACACCGACGCGTGTCTGACGATGGTTGTAGTCAATAAGGGATTCGCCATAACCGCTAAACAGTTGCGTATAGAAACGAACGTGTTGGGTGATCGGATAACTCCAGCCCAGCGTAGCGCCGCCGTAGCCGCTATTCCAGTTATAGTTGCCTTCAACGCTGAAAATACTGTCGCCCATGGCGTAACCTAACTTCGCACGATAATAACCCATGTATTTGGTGATATCGGGGTTGTCGTCATTATTCGCGCTTTCTGAAATACGGAACCAGGGCTTGATCTCGGCCAGGAAGTTACCGTTCTGCGCCATCAGACGAGTATAAACACGATTCCAGCTGCGTGAGGTCGGATCGCTGCGGCCGTTAGACTGATGATTCACACCGACCTCAACGTCACGCAGTGTCCAGCCGGCAAACGAGTAATCGGTCGCCCAGCCCAGGAAAATCTGTGGCTCATAGTTCGTCTCACGGAAAGGCGACGACTCTTTTTTATTGGATAACTGCCACCATGAGCGCTGAGTATAAGACGCCGCTAATACGGAGTTGTCACCGACAATGCCACGCCACAACGGAAATGCCAGGCTGAGCTGGAATTTCACTTCATCTTTACGTGCGTTTTTTGCCCAGTTGTAAGAGGAAATCGCCTCTTTATTTATGTCGCTGGTATAGGTGTAAAGCAGATAATTATTTTCGTAAGGATAAAGCACAAACGGGTTGTCGTGCTGCTCCAGCAGGTTGGCAATGATGCTGCCTCGCACCTACGGTGCATCGTGAACATGTTTAATTGTGGCTTCGTCCGCCTGCGCCAAAGCAGGAAGTAACATTGCCGCCAGCAAGGCGCGATGCTTACGCATAGGATTCTCCGGTGAAAACTGCGTATTCATAAAAGCGAATGGGTGTTGTAAAAAGCAGGACATTCTACACACAAAAGTGGGTGAACATCAGCGCTGATTTCCTAAACTGGAAACCCTGTCGAGCGAAGCATAGAATAAACATCTTATTAACATCTACAGTTCAATTACCAGCTGTTCAGGACTAAACACCATGTCATCCGTGCTATTGACTCAGCAGGACGCTCGCCGCCTCGTCGGTGAAATTTTTATTTATCACATGCCGTTTAATCAGGCGCTGGGTCTGGAACTGGATCGCCTGGAACCCGATTACGCAGAAATCAGTTTTGCCAACAAAACCATGCTGGTGGGCAATGCCGCCCAGCACATTCTTCATGGTGGTGTAACAGCAGCGGTACTGGATGTCGCCGCGGGCATGGTGTGCGTAAGCCATGCCTTGACACGTGATGAGCAGATAAGTGAAGACGTGCTGCGCCAGCGACTGTCCCGTATGGGGACGATTGATATGCGGGTGGATTATCTCCGTCCCGGACGGGGCGAGCGCTTTATTGCCAGCAGCCGTTTACTGCGTGCCGGCAATAAAGTCTCTGTGGCGCGGGTGGAATTACATAATGAGCAGGGCCTTTACATTGCCACCGCAACCGCGACCTACCTGACCGGTTAAGCGAATCGACGCGTGGCCCCGTTCAGGCCCTGCCACGCAGTATTCTGCCTGCCTCAGAACATCGTATTGGTATTCGCTGAGGTCGCCGGTACGGCCTGAATCACATCCCAGTGCTCGACAATTTTGCCGTTTTTCACGCGGAAAATATCCGTAACAGCCTGACCACGATCGTGTTCACCATTGGTCGAGTGAACATGCAGCCATACCAGATCACCGTCGGTTGCACTGCGAACGATGCGCGCTTTTGACTATGGGTTTTTGCTGAAAAAATCGCTGAAAAAGTTAACCAGCGGTGCCTTGCCATTCGGCACCCCGGGATTGTGCTGGCGGTAATCGTCCGCCACCACCCGGGCCGCTTCTGTCACCTTGTGCTGATTGAAAAATTGATTATAAAAGTTGATCACCAGCGCACGATTGGCCTCTTCCACGTTAAGATCGCGGCCTTCTTTCGGTTGCACGGCGTACCCAGCGCTCGCTGTCAGGATACCTGCCGTCAGCAGCAGGGTTTTCAGAAAGGTTGCCATCATTTTTCTCCTTGCTCATTCGTTACAGCGCTAACCGCTCCGCGCCAGAGGATCACTTTATACAGGGTGCCGGGCATGGCCCGGACGCGCCATCGGGTTTTGATATCACACCAGGTCACAAAAATAGACTGTTGTCGCTGCGGATGGTACATTCGCGCAAAATGGATAACAAGACGTCACTTTGTGCTGACTCAGTCACATGAAAGTGACTATTACTACGTGCAGGAACCCTTTCCATGTCTGTGTCATCCCCTAACACATTCAGTTATGAACAGCCTTGCCCCATTCGGGATGTACTTGACCGGATTGGCGATAAATGGAGTTTGCTGATTCTTGAGGCGCTGGCCGAGCGCACGCTGCGCTTCAATGAGCTGCACCGCCATATTGGCGATGTCGCTCGTCAGGTGCTGTCACGAACGCTGAAACGGCTGGAGGTGGACGGCTATATCCTGCGGACTCTTTATCCGGAAGTGCCGCCACGGGTTGAGTACAGTCTGACAGAGTTAGGTCGTTCTTTTCTTAAACCGATGCAGCAACTGATCGCGTGGGCAGATGACAATCATCAGGCCATTTGTCTTTCCCGCCAGCGTGCCCGTGAGCAGGACAAAGCCTGACCCTGCCTGTTGCCAGATCGGGCTACAGACATGACGGGGACTGCGGTAACATTGCGGCCCTCTGTCACGCCGCTTTCTCTCAGTGACTTTTGGTACAGAACGAACTTTCAGGATGATTTATGGATACCCAGCAAACCCGTCAGGGAATAGGTTTTGCGCTTGGCGCTTATTTCATATGGGGCATTGCACCTGCCTACTTCAAATTAGTTAAAGCCGTCCCTGCGACTGAAATCATGACGCACCGGGTAATCTGGTCAGCCTTGTTTATGCTGCTGTTGATTACGCTTAGCCGCAGCTGGGGGCAGGTCAGAAGCGTCGTGCGCCAACCCAAAAAGGTCTTGCTACTGGCGCTGACCGCCGTCACGGTGGGCGGTAACTGGCTGCTGTTTATCTGGGCGGTGAATAACCAGCATATGCTAGAAGCCAGTCTGGGCTATTTTATTAACCCTTTGATTAACGTTGTGTTTGGTATGGTTTTCCTGCGCGAACGTTTTCGTCGTCTGCAGTGGCTGGCTGTGGCGCTCGCTACCGCTGGCGTCCTTTTGCAGCTGTGGCAGTTTGGTTCGGTTCCGGTGATTGCATTAGGCCTGGCCTTCAGCTTTGCGTTTTACGGCCTCATGAGGAAGAAAATTCAGGTCGATGCTCAGAGCGGTATGCTGATTGAAACGCTGTGGCTGTTTCCGCTGGCCGCGCTGTATTTATTTGGTTTTGCAGACAGCAGTACCAGCCATCTTACCGCCAATCCCGCCAGCCTGAATCTGTTGCTGATCGCCGCAGGTATTGTGACCACCATTCCGCTGATGTTCTTTGCCGCAGCCTGTGCCCGACTGCGCCTGTCGACGGTTGGCTTCTTTCAGTATCTTGGCCCAACGCTGATGTTCTTACTGGCGGTGATGTTTTATGGCGAGACCATCACGCCGGATAAAATGCTGACGTTTGGCTTTATCTGGCTGGCATTGCTGGTCTTCATTCTGGATGCCGTCGTGTTTTCAGCGCGGGGCCGACTGCGCAAAGCGTGAAAGAAAACGCGCCATTGCCGGGCCGGTCAGGAGAATGGTGAATAACCGCAGGGTTTGCATCGCCATCACAAACGCCATATCCACTCCGCTTCCGGCCGCAATGATCGCCACGGTGTCCAGGCCACCTGGACTGGTGGCGAGATAGGCGGTCATCAGGTCAATATGGAGTACGCGCGTCAACATCCACGCCAGTCCGCCACACAGCAGCATCAGGCCGAAAATGGACAGCAGCATTTGCGGCAGGGTACTCAGCGCCAGTTTGAAAATGGGTCGGGTGAAGCGCAGCCCCACGCTCCAGCCGATCAGCGCGTACGCCAGGGCAAGCAGCCATTCAGGCATCTGAAGCACGGCTGTTCCGGTAGCGTGCAGCGTAGCGCCAATCAGCGCAGGCACCAGCAACGCGCCGGACGGAATGCGTAGCCAGGGGCCCAGCCAGGCGCTGCCGAACACCAGGCAAATCGTCAGCAGAAAACCGCTGTTCAGTGCAGGAAACCACACCAGTGATCCCGCATGAGCGCCATCGCCCAGGCCGATGCGAGCCACCATTGCTGCCGCGCCCGCCACAAACAGAACGCGCAGATACTGCATAAAGGCGACCAGACGCACATCCGCGCCGAATTCTCCCGCCATCGCCACCATGGCAGAAGCACCACCAGGTGACGATCCCCACGCGCCGGTCGGGCCGGGAAGCTGACTAAACCGAACCAGCAAAAAGCCCGACACACCGCTGGCCGCCAGAGTCAGCAGCAGTACCGCTACCACGACGGGCCAGTCCTGTAACAGCGGCGTTAAAATGGACGGTGACAGGCTCTGTGCAATCATACAGCCCAGTACCGCCTGCGACAGCAGGAACAGCCGCTTGTGGATGCGCAATGTGGCACCGGATAACCCCATCATCACGCCCACAATCATCGGGCCCAGTAACAGGGCGGCCGGAACATGAAAATACTGGAAGAGCGCGCCAAGTAATACCGATGCGACCAACAACAGTAACCACTGCACGCGCAATGAAAGAGAGGCCATAAAAGTTAATTTTTTGTGAAAATGGAGCGGGTAGATTACGCAGAATTGTGCCAGCAGGCCAGCGAAATGGGCCGGTTGGACCGGCCCTGACAGACGATTACAGCCAGTTCTTGCGTTTGAAATAAAGATAAGGCGCCAGACCGGCAAGCATCATCAGACAAATCGCACCGGGATAGCCAAAGCTCCATTTCAGTTCAGGCATAAACTCAAAGTTCATGCCGTAGCTGGAGGCCACCAGCGTTGGCGGCAGGAAAACCACGGAAACCACCGAGAAGATCTTGATGATGCGGTTCTGCTCAATATTAATAAAGCCCATCGCCGCCTGCATCAGGAAGTTGACCTTCTGGAACAGGGACTCATTGTGAGGCAGCAGCGATTCGATATCCCGCAGGATTTCGCGCGCCTGCTCCAGTTGATTGCCTGGCAAACGGGCTTTTCGTACCAGGAAGTTAAGCGCTCGCTGCGTATCCATCAGACACAGGCGCACTTTCCAGCCGATATCTTCCAGCTCAGCTAACCGCGACAGCGCCTGATCGTACTCCTCGCCCTGCTGACCTTCCATAATCACGCGGCTAAGCTTTTCCAGCGCGCTATAGATGTTTTCAATCTCATCCGCCAGCTGTTCAATTTTGGTCTCAAACAGGTCGAGTAGCAGCTCGTAAGCGTTACCGTCAATCAGCGTCTGGTTGCGGGCTCGCATGCGGTAAAGACGAAAGGCAGGAAGCTCCCGCTCGCGCAGTGTATATAAGCGTCCTTCGCGAATCGTAAAGGCGACCGTCGAGTTGCCGGCATGATCTTCGGCATCTTCAAAAAAGAAAAAGGAGTGGATGTGCAGGCCATCTTCATCTTCGAAGAAACGCGCTGAGGCTTCGATATCTTCCAGTTCAGGGCGCGTGGCCAGGCTCTGCCCCAGCTCGGACTGAACACGGTCGCGCTCGCCTTCCTCAGGCTCGACCAGGTCAACCCACACTGACGTGGTCAGTTTATCGCTTTCTTCTTCCAGTTCCAGACGCGTCAGGCGACTGTTATCAAGTTTAAATGCGCTCAGCATAGCAAGACTCCCCATTGCAGACTTTATGGGACAACGCTGTAAGGCGGTCGGAACAGATAACCGCGAACCTGAACACGGAGAAACGATAAATCAGTGCTGACTCGTGCGACGGATCAAAAAGGGAGGTCGCTGATAACCGCTAAGGCTACCAGCGTAATGAGATAGCCTTAGATGTTATTCCTGAAAACCAGGTTAATGAGCCAGCATCGACTGGGCGTGTCCAAGGCATTGTCCTCTCATGATAATAGTGCGCGCATGTTACGCTGAGACGAAAAAGTCGTCAACCGGCGGCTAGACGGTTTCCAGTTTGGCGTAGGCAGCCACCAGCCACTTGATCCCCTGCCCCTGAAATGCCACCTGAAGGCGGCTGTGTTCCCCGCTACCTTCCAGATTCACGATGGTGCCTTCACCAAACTTCGCGTGACGAACGCGCTGTCCCAGAGAGAACCCCGTGTCGCTTTTGCTGATCGGTGTGCCCATGCGCTGATGGCTGACCGGCCGCGTAACGCTGGCGCGTAACCTGACTTCTTCAATACAGTCTTCGGGCAGCTCACCGATGAATCGCGAGGGGCGATGGTAAACTTCTTTTCCGTACAGACGGCGGGTTTCCGCGTACGTCAGCGTCAGTTTCATCATGGCACGTGTGACGCCAACGTAAGCCAGGCGGCGCTCTTCTTCCAGCCGTCCGCCTTCGTCCAGGGCCATCTGGCTGGGGAACATGCCTTCTTCCATGCCGACGATAAATACCTGACTGAACTCCAGCCCTTTCGCAGAGTGCAGCGTCATCAGTTGTACCGCATCCTGCCATTTGTCCGCCTGCCCTTCGCCGGCTTCCAGCGCGGCATGCGACAGGAAGGCCTGAAGCGGCATCAGGTCTTCATCTTCATCCTGATAACTAAACTGGCGCGTGGCTGTCACCAGCTCCTCAAGGTTTTCGATACGCGCCTGGCCCTTTTCACCCTTTTCCTGCTCGTACATCAGCCACAGACCGGAATCCTTGATGACCCGATCGGTCTGCACGTGCAGTGGCATTTCGGCGGTTTCGCTTGCCAGTGAATCCACCAGCTCACAGAAACGTTGCAGGGCAGAGGCGGCACGGCCGGCGAGCGCGCGTGACTGAAGGAGTTCACGCGTTGCCTGCCATAAGGTGATCTGCTGTTCGCGGGCCGTCTGACGCACCACATCCAGCGTACGATCGCCCACGCCACGTGTGGGCGTATTGACCACGCGCTCGAAGGCCGCATCGTCGTTGCGGTTGGCTATCAGACGCAGGTAGGCCAGCGCATCTTTAATTTCCTGGCGCTCGAAGAAGCGCATGCCGCCGTAAATCCGGTAGGGCATACTGGCCTGCAGCAGGGCTTCTTCCAGCACGCGCGACTGGGCGTTACTGCGGTAAAGAATCGCGCAATCGGCCAGCGCATTGCCATTTTCCATCCAGGCTTTAATGCGATTGACGACAAAGCGCGACTCATCCAGCTCGTTGAAGGCGCAGTAAACCGAGACCGGCTCGCCATCGCTGCCATCGGTCCACAGCTCTTTGCCGAGTCGGCCATTATTATTGGCAATCAGGGCGTTAGCGGCTTTCAGAATCGTGTTGGTGGAGCGGTAATTCTGCTCAAGACGAATGGTATCCGCACCGGGAAAATCCGTCAGGAAGCGCTGAATATTTTCAACCTGCGCCCCGCGCCAGCCATAGATGGACTGATCGTCATCACCGACGATAATGACTTTGCTGCTGTCGCCCGCCAGCATACGAATCCAGGCATACTGAATGTTGTTCGTATCCTGAAATTCATCCACCAAAATATTGCTGAAACGCTCACGGTAGTGATCCAGGATAGGGGGCTTGTTTAACCACAGTTCATGGGCCCGCAGCAGCAACTCGGCAAAATCGACCAGCCCGGCACGATCGCAGGCTTCCTGATAGGCCTGATAAATGCGCAGCCAGGTCTGTTCTACCGGGTTGCCATAGCTTTCAATGTGCTTCGGCCGTAAACCTTCATCTTTCTTGCCATTGATGTACCACATGCCCTGACGCGCAGGCCACTGCTTCTCATTCAGATTCATCGCCTTAATCAGGCGTTTGAGCAGACGCAGTTGATCTTCACTGTCGAGGATTTGGAAATCCTGCGGCAGCCCCGCGTCGAGATGATGCGCACGCAGCAGACGGTGCGCAAGGCCGTGAAACGTGCCAATCCACATACCGCCCTGACTGGTGCCGATCAGGTGCTCAATACGGTGACGCATCTCTGCCGCCGCCTTGTTGGTAAAGGTCACCGCCATAATGGAATAAGGTGAACAGTTTTCAACGGACAGCAGCCAGGCGATGCGGTGCACCAGAACGCGTGTTTTTCCACTGCCCGCGCCCGCCAGCACCAGCAGGTTGCTGCGCGGTGCCGCAACGGCAGCACGCTGTTTGTCATTCAACCCGTCGAGCAGTTCAGAAACGTCCATAAGCACCAATAAGTCAGAGAATGCGAAGCATAAGACTGGATAAATTTACAGCCATTATAACAGCGAGGTCAGTGATGCCAACTGTGAAATTTCAACGTGGGGCAGAAGACGGGCATCGTCAATGTGCATCAGATTCCCCTCACGCAGGTTAATCCAGCAGGCTTGCATGCCATAACGTAACGCGCCGGCCACATCCGTAGTGAGATCGTCACCGACGTGAAGAATACTGCCCGGGGCGATATTCAGGCGTTGCGCGGCAAGATGATACATATCCTGCCACGGCTTCGCGCGCCCGTCTGGGCCAGCACGCAGTGAAAACTGGAAGTAGGCTGACAGGCCGAGCTTTTCAGGCTGCACGTTACCATTCGTAATCGCTACCAGCGGGACTTTTTTCGCCAGCGCTTTCAACGTGTGATGGGTTTCCGCCGGCATCGCCACCTGGCTGCGCCAGTGATGGAACACCTCCATGATCTGGGCGGCGCCCGCTGTCGCGTCTGCTGCCGTTAAGCCCGCGTCAGTCATAAGCAGCTCTATCGTACGACGGCGCCATTCTGTCACATCGTGATAAATGTCAGGTTCACGAAGTCGCAGTTGATTGCGCAGCGTCGCCACATCATCCGGCGTCACGTCACGCAGTGCAGGATGAAAAGCCTGCAGAGCGGCATGCGATGCTTCTGTGGTTTTACGTATGACCGGATAGTTGTCATACAGCGTGTCGTCTAAATCAAAGGTGATCGCTTTGATGGCACGCAGCGGGCGATAGAACTTCATTCACTCTTTCCTCGTTTGGCGCGGGGATGCGCAGCATCATACACCGAAGCCAGGTGCTGGAAATCAAGGTGGGTATAAATTTGCGTCGTCGACAGGTTGGCATGACCAAGGAGTTCCTGCACCGCGCGCAGATCGCCACTGGATTCCAGCAGATGGGTTGCAAAGGAGTGACGCAGCTTGTGCGGATGAATATGGCTGTTCACGCCCTGTTTAATGCCCCATTCGGCAAAACGTTTTTGAACATTACGGGCAGAGATGCGCTTGCCCCGGCTGGAGAGAAACAGCGCATCGTCGTCGGCGTTAAAGGCGAGACGGTGCGGCAGCCATTGCTGAATCCAGTTGACCGCTGTGCGTCCAATCGGTACGCGCCGCTCTTTATTGCCTTTTCCTGATACCCAGACTTCTCCCGCCTCAAGATCAACATGGCGGCAGTCCATATTGACCAGTTCGGACAGGCGAAGCCCTCCGCCGTACATCACTTCCAGCATGGTACGATCGCGTATTGCCAGCGGATCGTTAAGATCGATTTCCAGCAGTTGATTAACTTCATCGACGTCGATATTTTTGGGCAGATGGCGGCCATTACGCGGTGTGGCAATGCCTTTCGCCGGGTTGGCGGGCAGCATGTCCTGGCTCACCTGCCAGTCAAGAAAACTGCGTAGCGCCGAAAGCCGTAGCGCCAGACTGCTGGCGGCCAGGCCTGCCCGACGGCTGCGGGCAGCCATACTGCGTACCATGGCGGGATCGAGTTGCGACCATGCGCCGACCTTCATTTCATCGGCGATGCTCACCAACGCCTCTAGCTGGCGCGCATAGCTGCTCAGCGTTAACGGGCTGAGCTGGCGCTCAACCTTCAGGTAGCGCAGAAATCCGTCAACGGCCTCCTGCAGCACGCTGCTCATGCGCGCTCCACCCAACGTTCCAGTAATTCCGGCATCATCTGCGAAAGATGCTGTAGCAGTAAGGTTCCCATGCCCGACTGATAATGCAGGCTGTCGCGACTGCTGAACATGATGATGCCGAGTTCACCCTGTTCGCCCATCAGTGACATGGCCACCGAGCCGATGGCTTTCGCCTGGGGCAGCAGTAGCAGCAGTTCGGGGCCATTAATACTGCCGAGATAGTGCTGTTCATTACCGAAGCGCTGAATGCGCAGCGGTTCAAAGGCCTGGCGCGCCAGGCCAAGCTGCACAAAATCAGAGGGCGCACCCAGCCGCCACTTATCGTTAAACAGGCGGATATTGGCCCCGGCCAGGCCCAGCTCACGCGCCCAGCGATGCAAGCGGTTCAGCATATCCTGCAGTGAACTCGCGGCGGCAAGATGGCTTTGCAGTGCAAGCAGGCGGGCAAAAAGTTGCTGGTTCGCCGTGGCCTGCTCCATCAGCAAGGTGATTTCTTCTTCCAGCCGTTGAATATGGTTGCGCTGGCGCGCCATGTGCCATTCCACCAGCGAAACGCTGCCGCGAACCGGATGCGGTACGGCCATCTGTTCGACCTGGCGCGCATTACGCATAAAGAAATCAGGATGCTGTCGCAGATAATCACTGACGGCCTCATCGTCCAGCAGAGGTGTGTTTTCCACCTGCTCTTCGACATTTTTCATAAGTGAATAAACCCATCGTAGACATGTGTGGCCGGGCCGGTCATAAACAGCGGCTGTCCGGCACCTTTCCAGGCGATGTGTAACGTACCGCCTGGCAAATCAACGCGCACTTTCTGGCTCAGAATCCCCTGCTGAATGCCACAGGCCACCGCTGCACAGGCACCGCTGCCGCACGCCTGCGTTTCGCCCGCACCACGTTCGTAAACACGCAACCGGATATGTTCAGGGTTGATGATTTCCATAAAGCCAACGTTGACGCGCTCAGGAAAACGCTCGTGGCTTTCCAGTATCGGTCCCAGCAGCTCGACCTGTGCGGTTTTGGTGCTTTCGACCTGAATCACGCAATGGGGATTTCCCATGGAGACGGCACCAAACATGACCGTCTGCTCCGCCACGCGAAGCAGGTACAGGTTTTCAGCCTTGTTAGCGCGGAAAGGCACCTGCTGGGGCTCAAAATTGGGCTCCCCCATATTCACGCGGACCAGCTCGTCGGGCGTAACGCTGAGCACCATTCTGCCCGCCTGGGTGCTGACGCGAATGTCGCTTTTATTGGTCAGGCCTTTCAGCTGGACAAAGCGGGCAAAACAGCGCGCCCCGTTACCGCATTGCGCCACCTCGTTTCCGTCCGCATTGAAAATACGGTAGTGGAAGTCGAGATCGGGATCATAAGGCGGTTCGACGATCAGTAGCTGATCAAAACCCACCCCTAAATGGCGATCGGCCAGCCGGCGGATCAGTTCCGGCGAGAAAAAGACGTTTTGCGTCACAGCATCCACAACCATGAAATCGTTGCCGAGACCGTGCATTTTGGAGAACTGCATTTTTTGCTCCGCCGGATACGCCATAAGAATTATTTCATTTGTGAGCTTGAATCACCGGTCACCAGACCGCCCACATCCGCTTTAGAGGCCTCGGCTTTCTGCTTTTGCGTGGGCGCTGACGTGGGCGCGGCTTGTTTTGGCGTTTCCTGCGGTGGGAAGTAGAGCGGTCCTTTCAATCCACAGCCTGCAAGGCTTGTTAATGCCAGTGTCATTGCTAACAGGCTTATCGCTTTCTTCATTCTTTATGCTCTTCATGTCCTGTGTCCTGGATGCTTATCATCGCAGTTGAAGTTGGAAAAGCAACAGGAAATCCCAGCAATTCACGCAAGCCTTGTGGCAGGCCCTGGCAGAGCGCCACAAGCCTCCGGCAGAACTCAGTGCATCTGATAGCGTGGTTGATAGTCGTTGTTGTCGTTATCGGGCTGTGAGGCGCACAGCGCCGTTAATGTCTGATTCCTGAAGGGAATCACCTGATAACGGTCACCCACATTCACGATTTGGTAAAACTGCGGCAGGTTGAAATTGATAAAGCTAGAGCCGTAGGTAAAACGATCGTGTGACGACGAGTAAAAACGGCTGACATCCCGCACCAGCTCTTCTTTGCTGCCTTCACAGTGGTGATAGACCTCAACGCGGTTACTTTCATCCAGGATATAGATATTGAAACCGCGATCGTCAGTGGTGTCTTCAAAGAAGAACTGAATGATCCCTTCGCTGGCGTAGCCATTGACCACCGGCGGCAAAGGCGTCTGATTGGACTCAACCTTGATCGACAAACCGTGCAGCTTGTTATTGGATATGGCGCCATAGAACTCAACGGCGTTTTCCAGTTTCTGCACCGAAACCCCCATGCGTTCAAAGAACAGTCCCCAGGTCTGGCCGGCCATGCGTAATGCCTTGAACCGGCCCGGCTCCTGACGCGTACTGGAAAGGCGCAGTTCAATACATTCAGACACCAGTTGCTGCACACGGGTACGAATCAAGCCGCGCAAATGCTGGCTATAGCAGAACACCTCCACCGTATCTGGCGGTGAGGCATCCTGATGCATTTTACCCAGGATGGTCTTCAGCCCTTCTATCATCGCCTGTTCGCCACTAAAGTGCAGCGTACGCACTTCATTCCATGAGTTACGGTACAGCAGGTCAATGCTGCCAATTAAACATTGCTGCTGCTGGCCAAAGCTGAAGACATCGAGCTTACGGAAATCAAAATGCACCACCTGGTTACGGAACGCCGAGGTCGGATCGTGCTCAAGGTTAACGATGATCGCCAGGTGACGAATTTCACAGGGGCTGTAGAGCGCTTTGGGCGTGGGTGCAGGCAGGCGCAGCGGGAAATGGCTGGAGACATCATCAACCAGCTCCTGCAAGCGCGCCAGATCACACAACTCGTTGCCTTTGATATGCAGACGGGTTTTGCTGGTCAGCAGACCATTGAACCATGCCCAGGCCACCAGCTTATTGAGATAGCGGTTATATTCCAGCGGCTGGTGACTGATGATCGAGCTCATATCCGGTGCCTGATTATACAGATACCAGCCTGGACGATTGGCGCGGCCCGGCGGCACATGAATAAAGGTCAGGTTGGATTCGGACAGGTCGGGGGAAATCTGCGGATTAACCAGCGTCACCTTGCCCGGCAAAGCCTCAAAGGCAGCGTACAATTTACGGGTCAGCACGCCGATATCCTGCGGGCTGGCACTGACGCTTAAATTGTTGCGGCGGGCAAAGCGGATAAGATTGCGATAGCTTTGCATCATGGCATCGAGCAACTCATTATGCGCTTCGCGGACGCGTTCGATTTTCCATTCGGCACGGTTGTCCAGAATGGCGAGCTTTTCATCGTCCCAACCCCAGGATTTCACCAGCTGCGACAGAATTTCACGACGCCAGCCGCTACGTTGCTGATGGTCATCCGTACTGAGTTTTTCGCATACTTTCAGATAGAAGCAGCGGCGTACTAAATCGAGCCGCGGCTGATCGTCGATACTGGTGAGATAATGCGTAACGCGCTCCAGCATCATGCAGTAAGGATCCAGACCGAAACAGACGATCTCGCCATCGTTCAGTCGCTGTTTGATGTCCATCGCCAGCAGTTTAGTGTCCGGGTATTCCCAGCTGTAGGCTTCAAGCAGCAGCGTTTTCAGGACTGCTTTGTAAGGTGAGTCGATACTTTTATACAACTGCCACAGGCTGGCACCAAAATACTCTTCCGCTGACAGGGTACTGAGGCCGCCTAAATCAAGCCACTCGTTGGGCGTGAGCACGCCTTTCGCGTAGAGCGACATCACATAGTCATCATAGTGATGCTCTTCTTCGCCCGGCACCATATTCCACAGGATACGTTTACCTGCCATGCGCACGGCTGTGCGGTAGAACTCGTCCAGCAGCAGTATATGCTGAGTGGAACCGCAGTCCTCACCGCCAAGATTCCCGCTTTCGTTATGACGGAAGCGGTTTTCATCGATCAGGAAGAAGCTGACTTCGATGCCCATGGAGGCGCACCATTTTTGCAACAGCGCACATTTGCACTGCAGATTGAGGCGCTCTTCATTATCCAGCCAGGATTGATGGCACACCCAGATATCCAGATCGGACACGCTGTTTTGTCCAACAGAGGAGGTACTGCCCATCGAGTAAATACCGGTAATGGGCAGTTCGCCTTTTGGCGCGTCAACCAGGGTAAGTTCTTGCTCGCCTGTTAACTCGGCCAGTAGCTGCAGTTGGTTTTCATCAGGCGTGAAGACGTTGATGCCATGTGGAACGTTACCTTTGAGGTAACCCGGCATCAGCGGATGTTGATAATGTAATAATATCGGCAGCAGACTGTAGACTCGCTGAAAAGCGGGTCCCATTGCAGCCAGCGCGCGATCTACGCGCAGCTGGTTAATTGCATCCAGTCTCTGTTTCAGTGTCTCAATATAGAGGTACAAGACGTTTCGCCTGGTTGTCCTGGAGTTAAGCACCCTGCTTCCGCTCTCTGCCACTTATTATAAAGATGTCGTGCAGATTATTGCTGGAAACGTGATCAATCTATCACTCGCCGGATTGACCGTAAAGAAAGTTACGCTACCGCTATTTTAGCACGGTTTCGTCTACTTTTCGCACACCCAACGAGCGGCCTGCGATTACTGCCTGATATCTCAGGTTTAATCTGCGGGCGGTTCTTTTCAATCCGTTGAAACTGACAGCCTTCCCTCAACGATGATAGGATATTTGATGAACGATCTAAATGGTTAACGGCATGTTAAACAAAATTTTCAGAATTGCTACACGACAAAGCCCTCTTGCCATGTGGCAAGCACAATATGTACAGCAGCGTTTGATGAGCGCCCATCCGGGTTTACAGGTTGAACTGGTGCCCATGGTGACCAAAGGCGACATCATCCTGGATACGCCGCTGGCTAAAGTGGGCGGTAAAGGGCTGTTTGTCAAAGAACTTGAGCAGGCGATGCTGGAGAACCGTGCCGATTTGGCCGTGCATTCGATGAAAGATGTGCCCGTAGCGTTCCCGGCAGGCCTGGGCCTGGTCACCATTTGCCAGCGTGATGACCCACGCGACGCCTTTGTCTCAAATCATTACGCGTCGATCGACGAGCTTCCTCATGGCGCGGTGATTGGTACGTCCAGCCTGCGCCGTCAGTGTCAGATCAGTGCACGCCGTCCCGACCTGGTCATTCGCTCGCTGCGCGGCAATGTCGGCACGCGGTTAAGTAAGCTTGATGCTGGCGACTATGACGCCATTATCCTTGCCGCCGCCGGCCTTAACCGCCTGGGGCTGGAAGCGCGAATTCGCCAGCTCCTGCCGGCTGAAATTTCACTGCCAGCCGTCGGCCAGGGTGCGGTGGGCATTGAATGCCGCCTGGATGACAGCACCTTAATTGGGTTACTACAGGCACTGAATCATGATGATACGGCTGTCTGTGTCAAAGCTGAGCGCGCCATGAATACCCGTCTGGAAGGCGGCTGTCAGGTACCTATCGGCAGTTTTGCGGTGCTGAATGGTGATGAGCTCTGGCTCCGGGGTCTGGTTGGCGCGCCGGACGGCAGTACCGTTGTAAGCGGCGAGCGCCGCGGGCCACGGTCTCAGGCCGAGCAGATGGGGATCTCGCTGGCCGAAGAACTGCTTAACAACGGTGCGCGTGAAATTCTGCACGACGTTTATCAGGGACAACCCCCCGTATGACGATTCTGGTCACGCGCCCGGAACCCGCAGCGGCAGAGCTGGTCTCCCGACTGCACGCCCAGGGTAAACAGGCGTGGAGCCTGCCCCTGATCGAATTCGCGCCGGGAGCTGACCTGCCCTCATTACCGGCTTCGCTAACCACGCTGCGCCGGGGCGATATGGTCTTTCTGCTCTCGCAGCAGGTTATCCACTATACACAGCATGCTGTCAAAGCATGGCCCGCAGACCTGGACTATTATGCAATTGGTCGCAGTACCGCGTTAGCGTTTCATACAGTGAGTGGCTTACAGGTGACCTGGCCTCATGCACAGGAAACCAGCGAGGCGCTGATCAAGCTGGCCACGTTGCAGCAGGTGTCAGGTAAACGCGCGCTTATCCTGCGTGGCAATCAGGGCCGCGAACTGCTGTCAGAAACGTTGACGGCACGGGGCGCGCAGGTCTTCTATGCCGAGTGTTATCAGCGCTGCCAAAAACATTATGACGGTGCAATCGAAGGCCGCCGCTGGCGCGATCGTCATGTTTCTACGCTGGTCGTCACCAGCGGCGAAATGTTGCATCAACTGTATTCGCTGTTCCCCGAGGTTGATCGCGAGGAATGGCTGCTCCGCTGCCGACTGATTGTCGTCAGCGAACGTTTGGCTTCTGTAGCCGCCAATCTTGGTTGGCAGGATATTCACGTAGCCGAAGGTGCCGATAACGATGCGCTACTGCGCGCGTTATGTTGAACTTAACAATGGGATGTGCCAGATATGACGGAACAAAAAGACACCTCCGCCGTGGTTGAAGAAACTACACCAGCGGTTGATCGCGATGCTTCTCTTCAGGAACAACCACCCCGCAAGCAAAAGAACGGCGGCATGGTCCTGGGAGCGGTCGCGATCGTCATCGCTCTGGCGATTGGCGCAGGTTTATACCTGAACGATAAACACCAGGCCGAATTGCAGGCACAAACCAATCAGAGTCTGAGCGAACAGCTTGCCAAGCTACAGCAGCAGGCAAACAGCGATAAACAGCAGCTTTCTCAGCAGCTGAGCACCACAGAAAAAGCGTTAGAGACCGCTCAGGCACAACAGGCGGCTTCTGAGAAAGCGCTGCAGGCGTTGCGCGAAAAGTTAGCCTCCATTTCAGGAAACGACGTGCGCAGCTGGCTGGTGGCTCAGGCAGATTATCTGGTGAAACTGGCGGGTCGTAAGTTGTGGAGCGATCAGGATGTCACCACGGCCGCAGCGTTGCTGAAAAGCGCTGATGCCAGCCTGGCAGATATGAACGATCCCAGCGTCATGAATGTGCGTCGCGCGTTGACGCAGGATATCAGTACGCTTTCGGCTATCTCCCAGGTGGACTACGACGGCATTATCCTGAAACTTAATCAGCTATCAAACAACGTGGATAATTTACGTCTGGCCGACAACGACAGCGATGACGCGCCGATGGACAGCGACAACGGTGAACTTTCTGGCTCTATTCGCGAATGGCGTCAGAACCTGGTGAAGAGCTGGCACAATTTTATGGATGACTTTATTACCATCCGTCGCCGGGACAACACTGCCCAGCCCTTACTGGCCCCGAATCAGGACGTTTACCTTCGCGAAAACATTCGTTCTCGTCTGCTGATCGCGGCCCAAGCCGTGCCGCGTCATCAGGAGGAGATCTACAAGCAGTCGCTGGAAACCGTCTCAACATGGGTGCGTGCCTGGTATGATACGAACGATGCCTCGACAAAAGCGTTTCTGGCCCAGTTGGATGAACTTAGCCAGCAAGATATCAATATGGATCTGCCAGACAGTCTGGAAAGCCAGCCGTTGCTTGAACAACTGATGCAAACGCGCGTGCGTAACCTGATGGCACAACCCTCTGCCGCCGCAAACCAGCAGGGAGGCTGATCATGCTTAAGGTATTTATCCTCTTTGTCCTGTTGATTGCAGGGATTGTGCTGGGGCCGATGATTGCCGGCCATCAGGGTTATGTGCTGATCCAGACCGACAACTGGAATGTGGAAACCAGTGTGACCGGCCTTGCCATTATCCTGATTATCAGTTTGTTAGTGATTCTGGCGGTGGAGTGGCTGCTGCGTCGCCTGTTTCGGACGGGTGCCCGTACCCGTGGCTGGTTTACCGGACGCAAGCGCCGTCGTGCACAGCGCCAGACACAAAACGCCCTGCTTAAACTGGCAGAAGGTGATTTCAGGCAGGTAGAAAAGCTGCTGTCCAAAGACGCCGACCATGCTGATGTTCCTGTCGCAAACTATTTGCTCGCGGCAGAAGCGGCTCAGCAACGAGGCGACGAAATGCGGGCTAATCAGCATCTTGAACGGGCGGCTGAACTGGCTGGTAATGATGTTATCCCGGTCGAGATTACCCGAACCCGCATCCAGCTGGCGCGACATGAAGATCACGCTGCCCGCCACAGTATTGATCGTTTACTCGAAGTGGCTCCGCGTCATCCGGAGGTCCTGCGCCTGGCCGAGCAGGCTTATATTCTTACCAGTGCCTGGAGCGCCCTGCTCGATATCCTCCCGTCCATGGAAAAAACGCAGATTGGCAGTGAAGAGCACCGCGCTGCACTGCAACAACAGGCCTGGCTGGGTCTGATGAATCAGGCGATGGCCAATCAGGGCAGTGAGGGATTAAAACGCTGGTGGGGAAATCTGAGCCGTAAAACACGCCATGAGACCTCGTTGCAGGTGGCGATGATTGACCATTTGATTGAGTGTGACGATCACGATACCGCTCAGGAGATTCTGCTGGATGGGCTGAAACGTCATTACGACGATCGTCTTGTCCTGTTGATGCCGCGCCTTAAAAGCGGTAACCCGGAAGCGCTGGAAAAAGCGTTACGTCAGCAAATTAAGCAGCATGGTGCCACGCCTTTACTGCACAGCACCCTGGGTCAGTTACTGATGCGCCATGGTGAATGGCAGCAGGCAGCGGAAGCCCTGCAACAGGCGCTGGCACAGCGCCCCGACGCTTTTGACTACGCCTGGCTGGCGGATGTGTATGATCGTCTGCGCCGTCCGGAAGACGCCGCAAAAATGCGTCGTGAAGGTCTGTTACTGACGCTGAAGAACAATCCCGATGCCTGATCTGTTAAAACCGGGTTCGCCCGGTTTTTTTACGCCCACAGGTTGAGACAAAAAAAAACACCTGCCGAAAGCAGGTGTAAAATCAGGTCGGTTTGACACCCGAGAGGTACCCGACTCAACGTGGTGTCTGTTAATCCTGTAAGGCTTTCGCGATACAGGCAGGCAGACAACAGGTACCCAAAATTGGCTCTGCGTCATTCCCAAGTTTATGTAGCCGAAGCAGACATAAGAGGTGGAATGAGCATCTACGCGTTAATCATTGCATAATCCATGCCAGTTGCGCTTTTTATTTTTTTATTAAATTAAAACAAGGAATTAGCAATAAATAATTTTATCACTCTTTGCGCGCTGCCTGGGAATTGTCGGGATAATGCGACACAGCACTCGCTTTACGTCGCAAATAAGCGACACGTAAAGTAAAGGCGCGTCAACTTCATTTAAAACAATGAGTTATGCGTCTCAATTCTGCGACAACCGCGTAATCCCTGTTTTCGCAGAACTACCGTAAGCAAATCAGGCTGGACAGACGAGCAATAGCGCCGCTTACGGCGGAAACGCAAACCAAATTTCTTTCTCACCACATCTGACCAGAAACCGCTCTCACAGATGCACGTCTCCCTTTCGGCAAGACGATAAACCTGTTTGTGCAGACCGTTCTGGTGAGAGAAGACTATGCTTCCTGTGCAGGTTTTTGCATTCGCAACGTTGCCTCGCTTCGCCCGGCACAAACCGCCTTCGGTGGTCTTCACCCTCTTTTGTACGGACGAAAAAAAACCTGTCTTCTCAGACAGGTTTCTAAAAATGGTCGGCGAGAGAGGATTCGAACCTCCGACCCACTGGTCCCAAACCAGTTGCGCTACCAAGCTGCGCTACTCGCCGATTTTTTTAATTTGTTTTGCCTGGTGCGAAGAGAGGGACTTGAACCCTCACGTCCGTTAAGACACTAACACCTGAAGCTAGCGCGTCTACCAATTCCGCCACCTTCGCGTATCCCAGCAAAATCTGGGGTGGCTAATGGGACTCGAACCCACGACAACTGGAATCACAATCCAGGGCTCTACCAACTGAGCTATAGCCACCACTGTACTGAATGTTGTAAGTCAAACCTACAGCATTTAAATCTTTCTACCTAACGCGGTACTGATACCACCGAAGCTCATACGCACAAACTAAATGGCGCGCCCGACAGGATTCGAACCTGAGACCTCTGCCTCCGGAGGGCAGCGCTCTATCCAGCTGAGCTACGGGCGCGTAGCGCCGTTGCGGATGTGCATACTAGAGATAAGCGCCCATCCTGTCTAGTGCTTTTTAAAGAAAATAGCGCGTTTGATTACGCTTTGTGCATTTCGTCGACAAATAACGCATTTACGCCTGTGCGGACGCGAAATTCTGGCATTAATCAGCGATATCACAGATCGCCACGCCAGTGATAACGCAGGTATTTCACCAGCTTTAACTGCCTGCGCAAGCGACTGGGCTGCACGAGCAAGCGATAGAGCCACTCCAGCCCCAGTTTTTGCCAGAAGACAGGCGCACGCTTTACGTGTCCCGTAAAGACATCGTAGGTGCCGCCTACGCCCATATACAGCGCCTCTGGCCACTGCCTCTGGCAATCCGCCATGAAAAGCTCCTGGCGTGGTGAGCCCATCGCTACCGTCACCAGCTTTGCGCCGCTCGCTGCAATACGGGCACACAGCGCCTCACGTTCAGACGGGACAAAGTAACCGTTCTGGGCACCGACGATGTTGACGTTCCACTGACGACGCAGCTTCGCGCACGTTTCATCCAATACCGCCTCACGGCCACCAATCAAAAACACCGGTGTCCCCTCGCGGCCAGCGCGTTGCATTAAGGCTTCCCACAGATCGGCACCCGCGATGCGCTGCACGGAGGCCTGGGGATATTTCTTTCGAATCGACCGTACAATACTGATGCCATCAGGATAATTGAATTCGGCCTGCTGGATTTGGGCGCTCAACGCCGCATCCCGTTCAGCACTCAAAACCTTTTCCGCATTAATGGCCACCAACGTACCTGTACGGATACCGGATGGGGGCATCAAAAAATCGACAAACGCTGTCATGCTGTCGAAACCGTACAGGGTGATACCGCGAATCTCGTAGCGTGGTGTACCGGTGTGCGTACTCATATCTTTATTGTTTTTCCCTTTCATACCAGAGGTGCATCAGCGTCAGGATGGGCTATGCAGCGGACGTTCTCTACGGCTGCGAATCAGACCGACATGATTCAGTAATCCGTAAAGCAGTTTCGCTACCGCCAGGCAGGCCGCAAAAATAAGGCAAAAAAACACCACGCGGGAGCCAAATGCATCCAGCCCTTCACGCGCCAGTACAATCATGTTGAATACCGCACCAAAACAAAAACTTTGCAGAATGGCCCCCGTATAGCGATTTGACTCACTGCGTCCGCGCTTATACAAGCTATCAAAGCCTTTAATTATTAAGCCCACAGCCACAGCACCTGGCACTATCGCCCCAATACCGCCCATCACCAGCAGTGAACCGATCAAGGTAGGAGAGATCGCCAGACCTGAATGGTTATTAAGCACCTCCCATGTGAAATAGTTGGCACTGTTCAGGACGGTCAGAGGACGGTCGGGCCACAGCCATGACGGGATAAATACATAGAAATCACGCCACATGGGCGCTAAACCCTGAAAATCGATTTTATGGTAATTTTCGAGCAGCAACGCCAGATTTTCCCAGGGCGAAAAAGTGTCCCGGGTCAGATAAAGAAAGGTATAAAACGCTTCTGCGCCCATTACGTCCAGGTTATAGCGTCGCAGCGCCAGCCAGAACATACCGGCAATGGCCATCACGCCAGCGACGGCCAGCATCCATAAGGTTATCCAGCCACGCGTAATTCCGATAAACAGAAACAGCGCAAAAGCGATGATGATATTGGCACGCGTCCCGCCAACCAGCGCATAGGTTAGCAAGCCAAAACTGACGGTGACAATCAGAAAGAGCAGCCAGTTACGGCGTGTAGGATGTAAAAAATACGGGATCAACATCGCCGGAATAAAGAAATAGAAAAAGCGCTTCAGAGCGACACCCGAAACCTCACTGGAAAAGATCTGGTTGTAGGCTGTGAGGCGAAATAATAAAAAGCCGTTATGGATGAAAAAAACCGTCACGGTCGCGATGGCGACCAGCGCCAGCAGGCCACAGGTCAAATGCGTCTCCACACGGTTCATCTGTAGCCAGGGCCGGGCAGGTGATGTCGCCATCGGCCTGAGACGGACCTTGTAACTGACAAAGTAAATGACATAAAACGCTGTGGCAGACAGCATCGCCTGCAGTAAAAAATCGGCCGGCACCACCTGAGTGTCAAAACGAAACACCAGAATGCTGGTAAGCGGAAACCCAAAATAAAAGGTCAGCAGAAACAGCAAGGTAAAAAACAGGTGAAAGTTAAATCGTTCCTGTTTCATCTCGCGTACATTCAGCGTGACGATGATCATGAGTGACAGCACGTAGACTAACAGCAGACCACTAAACGCCAGTAGACTCATGAAGGCTCTCCTTCGCAAAGGCGCAACGCCGCCTGCCAACCCACGAGATAACCCGGCGCCAGAAACGCAACGTGCTGCTTGTCGCATCCCATGAGCTGTCGGCGCGCTTCTGCAACGATAGCAGGCGTCAGCGCATCATCGCTGAACAGGACCGGAAGCTGTTGCGCGGTGACATCACGCCAGAAAGGATTTTTACGCGTCAGCACGAAGGGGATATTGGCTTGAATCAACAAACACAACGTGCCTACGCCCTGCTGCCGCTCGAACATAAAATAGCCTAAATGGCAGCGCGCCAACAATGCCAGATAATCATCGAAGGCCAAATTTTCACGCAGTAACGTTACCTGCCCCTGAGGAAAAAGTCTGTCAGCGGCATTCTGAATCCGGGCAATATACTCATCGTTATTGGGCGGATAGCCAAGCGGCACCGCAATACGCACATTCTGGCCAAACTGCGCCCGAATCGCCTCCAGCCCTTCTGTATGACGATTACTGGCATCGCCTGAATTCCCCAGCAGCACCGTCAGGATGTCTTCCGGGCGGGGCGTTATCGCCGCGGTGGGTAAACGGGTTGGGAAGTAAAGTAAGGTGCGCGGTACCGAAGGATGGCGTTGCTGATAATGATACAGATCGCCTTCAGTCGCGAAGACACGCGCAATCCGCCCCTGCGCAATACGACGCAGAAAATAAAACAGGCGGAATTTGAGGCTGCGCGAGTCTTCATATAAATCGGCGCCCCAGACGTGCCAGTACACCTGAGACCGGTGCAGCCTGCCACTCAGTAACGCCAGCCACAGCCAGGGATTAAACTGTCCATGGCAAAAGAAACGCTGCTCGCGCTGTTTAGCCCGGCGTAAAAGTGCTTCAGAGAGCGCTTTCTTGCTGCTAAACGTTTCAATGCGCAATGCATCAAAGTCAAAGCCACTAAGGCTTTCCGGCTGCCTGGTGACCACCATAAAGTGACGCGCCACAGGCGCAGGCAGTTCGGTGCTCAGCACGTCATTAAAAAAACGCAACACCGTGAGATTGTGATGGGGAATATCCGATCCCAAAACGTGAATCAAAGTCATTTTCTTCGGCAGTAGAGAATAAAGGCGCCACAGCAGAGCGCGAAATAGGTAATGTACGTGAACATATAGGCTTGCGCTGCGCCACTGGCACCGTGCAACGGAATCAGCCAACGGGAAAACAGGGTCAGTAACGCAAACTGACTGATTTCCGTCAGCACATAAAAACGTAACGATGCTTTCGCGATGACCAGATAGCCAAAAACATAAGCCCCCACTTTAAAAACATCCCCACACAACTGCCAGACGAACAGATCCCGCATATCATGGAATGCGGCAGAAAACAGCAGGCGGATAGCGATATCCCGCATTACCCACACGATCAGGCTGGCCGCCGCGACAGCCGGCAACACAAAGCGCAATGCCCGTCCGATCTCTCGTGCAATCTCTGTTTTGTTTTCTAACCTGGCCAGCGTGGGCAGCAGCCAGACGCTAAAGGTTGCGGTAATAAACTGCAGGTAAGCATCGGAAATACTGGTTACGCCCTGCCATAAACCGACCTGAGCCCAGCCGTTGTGAGCGGCAAGTTGGTTTCGCATCATGACCCAGGCAACCGGAAGCGTGACGGCGGTGATCAGTGCCATCAGCGTATACTTTGCCAGCTGACGCGCCATCTCAGGCTGCCACTGCGGACGCAGCCAGCTTAAGGGCAGCGGCACACGATACCTGAATATCACCAGGGCAGGAATAACCAGTAATGCCGGCACCATCGCTAAACCGGTTAATGCGCCCGCGTACCCTCCCAGCCCCCAGCACAGCATATAACCGGCTACGCCAGTCACGCTGCCTGTCATCAGCGCCAACGCATTACCCTGTGCATCCCGGTAGCCTTTAATTAAAGCCAGAATGAGATTGGCCCAGGCAATGCCGAACTGCAAAAAAGCAACGATACGGATAACGTTTTGATAGCGATCGTGCCCAAACAAGGCGGTACTGACAGGGGCTGCAGCAAGCAAAAAAACCAGCGCCAGCAGTGTTGAAAAGCCTGTCACCATCGCCGAGGCCGTTCCAACCAGCGCGCGCAACGGCTGCGGTTGCTGGCGATATTGCGCGACAAAGGTTGTGACGCCGTTGAAAATCCCGGCCCCCGCCAGAACGCCCAGCACCGTGATCAACTGTCGAAAATTCCCCGCCTGACCAACGCCTTCCGGGCCGTAACTGATCGCCAGCAGCTTGACCACCAGCAGGCCCACGGCAATTTTGACCAGAGTTGAAGAGGCCGTCCATACAGAGGCTTTGGCTAATGACATCAGGAAAAGAAGCTCAGCAGTGAGCTGATAACCGTGCTCTGGTTATTATCTGACAGGTTAAAAAACAGCGGCAGCCGCAATAAGCGCTCACTTTCGGCCGTGGTGAAGCGGTCATCGCCCGCAAAACGGGAAAACTGCAGGCCAGCAGGTGAAGTGTGCAGCGGAATATAATGGAAAACGGCCAGGATTTCGGCCTCTTTAAGCCAGTTAATCAACGCCTGACGATGTTCCTGATCGCGCAGTTTAATATAGAACATGTGCGCGTTGTGCTGACAGTCGGCCGGAACCGTGGGCAAGGTAATGTGGCCGCTTTCTGCCAGCGGTTTTAGCGCATTATAGTAGCGCTGCCATAACCGCAGCCGCTGCTGGTTAATACGCTCGGAGGCTTCCAGTTGCGCCCAAAGATAAGCCGCCTGTAGATCCGCCATCAGATAACTGGATCCCATATCGCGCCAGGTATATTTATCTACCTGACCACGAAAAAACTGGCTGCGGTTGGTGCCTTTTTCACGGATGATTTCCGCACGCTCAACCAGGCTGGCATCATTGATCAACGTTGCACCGCCTTCTCCGCCCGCCGTGTAGTTTTTGGTTTCGTGAAAACTAAAGCAGCCGATATGACCGATGGTGCCTAAGGCCCGCCCTTTATAACGTGACATCACGCCCTGCGCAGCATCTTCAATGACAAACAGCTTGTACTGGGCCGCCAGCGCCATGATCGTGTCCATCTCACAGGCAACGCCGGCATAATGTACCGGTACGATAGCACGCGTTTTATCCGTGATGGCGGCTTCGATCAGCGTTTCATCCATATTCATCGTGTCAGGGCGCACATCCACAAACACGATTTTTGCGCCCCGGAGTACAAAGGCATTCGCAGTGGACACAAAGGTGTAACTCGGCATGATGACCTCATCGCCGGGTTGAATATCGATCAGCAATGCCGCCATTTCCAGTGATGCGGTACAGGAAGGCGTCAGTAACACTTTTGCACTGCCGAAACGCTGTTCCATCCACTGCTGGCAACGGCGCGTAAAACCACCATCGCCGCAGAGCTTGCCGCTGCTCATGGCCGACTGCATATAGTCGATTTCGCTGCCCACAACCGGGGGCGCATTAAAGGGAATCATGACCTCTCCTGTAAAACCAGTACGCCGTGCTTTCCAGTCGTGCACCACTGCGTAAATAAAGACGCATCGCCGTGAGATTGCTGATTTGTGTTGCGACGCGCAGCCGATCGAGCTGGCGTACACGTCCCCAGTCAGCTGCCGCCAGCATCAGGCGCTGACCAATGCTTTGCCCCTGCGCCGCAGGCACGACAGCCAGTAAGCCAATGCGGGCATCGCCATCTACCTCACGCAAAGACACGAATCCCTGCAGCGCACCGCTGTCATCGCAGGCCACCAGACACTGATGATCAAAGGTGCCAAGTACCGCATTTTCAATCCACTGCGCGTAAAAACGTCCGCTCTCTTCTGGCGCAAACCACGGCGAACGAAACCGACTCTGGCGGAAAGCCTGAGAAGCCGCCTCACGCAGTGCGGGGATCTGGCCTTGACGGGCAATACGAACCCCCGTTTGCCGCTCGGTTCGTTTAATCGTGAGGGACAACTCCGCCTCGCCCTCCACCAACTGGAACTGATGTTGATTCAGGGCGTCAATAGTGGCGGTCTGATCAGCGGGCACTTTAATTTGAAACAACGCACAAGGATGCTGAAGCGCGCTTTCCAGCGGCAATGTTCCACCCGTTTCCAGTCTGACAGACTGGATGCCGAAAAACTGGCTCTCCCAGTCGAGGGGATTGACCTTAACGTGAACGGACATGTGTTCCTCAGAGCTTTGTTAATCAGCGTCTGTTTTCAGCGCCAGACACCTTTCGTATCAACGACCCATTGCTGGGTCACGTGCGCCGCATCAATGGCGCGGAACGCCTGATGATCGACCAGCATCACCAGAATATCGGCCTGTTGCAGCGCCTGCTCTGTTGACACCAGCGTGGCCTGCGCTTCCAGACGTTCGGGAATCTGCTCAATATGCGGTTCAGTCACCCAGGTACGGCCCTGATGCCAGTCTGCAATCAAATGGGCGACTTCCATCGCCGGGCTTTCACGCAGGTCATCAATATTTGGCTTAAACGCCAGGCCAAAACAGGCAATCGTCAGATCGCTGGCGCGCTTATCGGTTTGCGTCAGACAGTCTGCCAGTGCTTTTTTTACCTGCTCCAGTACCCAGTGTGGCTTGGCATCATTCACTTCGCGGGCGGTACGGATCAGTCGCGCTAAGTCAGGGTTCTGCGCCACGATAAACCAGGGGTCGACGGCAATGCAGTGTCCGCCTACGCCGGGACCGGGTTGCAGAATATTCACACGAGGATGACGGTTTGCCAGCGCAATAAGCTCCCAGACATTAATCTGCTGCTCAGCACAGATCAGGGACAGCTCATTGGCAAACGCAATGTTTACGTCCCGGAAGCTGTTTTCGGTCAGCTTGCACATTTCGGCGGTACGGGCATGAGTTTCCACGCACTCGCCCTGGAGAAAAAGACGATATAACGCGCTGGCACGGGCAGAACAGGCTGGCGTCATGCCGCCAATAACACGATCGTTTTTAATCAGCTCGACCATGATCTGGCCGGGCAAAACACGCTCAGGGCAGTAGGCAATAAAAACGTCCGGTTCATCGCCCTGCTGGGGGAAACGTAAATCAGGCCGCGCGGCAGCCAGCCACTCCGCCATCTGCTCGGTACTGCCTACCGGAGACGTCGACTCCAGAATCACCAGATCGCCTTTTTTCAAAACCGGTGCGATGGATATTGCGGCCGCCTGCACAAAACGTAAGTCGGGCTGGCGATCGGCCTGGAAGGGCGTAGGGACGGCAATCAAAAAGGCGTCCGCCGCTTCCGGTTGCGTGGTGGCACGTAAATCGCCACGCGCAACGGCTGCCTGCACCACCTGTTCCAGATCGGGTTCGACGATATGAATGGCGCCGCGGTTGATGGTGTCAACAGCACGGGCATTGATATCAACGCCCACCACTTTTTTTCCCTTTGAGGCAAAAACGGCTGCGGTAGGCAGCCCAATGTAACCCAGTCCAATGACGGAAATGGTTTCAAAACTCATAAGTTGGCTCTGTTATCTTTTAAGGCTTGTAAGATTCGCCCGCAGGCATTGCCATCCCCATAGGGATTATGGGCGCGGCTCATGGTCTGCCAGGCCTCGTCGTCATTCAGTAATGCGCTGACTTCGGCAACAATCTTCGCCGTATCCGTTCCCACCAGTTTTACCGTTCCCGCGTCAACCGCCTCTGGCCGTTCCGTGGTTTCACGCATCACCAAAACGGGTTTACCCAGTGAAGGCGCTTCTTCCTGAATTCCGCCAGAATCGGTGAGAATGAGCCAGGCACGATTCATGAGCCAGACAAACGGCAGATATTCCTGCGGTTCAATCAGTACAATGTTTTTGATGTCACGCAGAATGCGGTTAACGGGCTCATGGACATTCGGGTTGAGATGCACAGGATAAACGATTTGCGCCTCAGGGTGCTGACGCGCAATTTCGGCTAAAGCGCTACAAATACGCTCAAACCCCTCGCCAAAACTTTCCCGCCGATGGCCCGTTACCAGTACCAGCTTTTTGTTTTCATCCAGAAACGGATAACGTGCAGCCAGTTGCGCATTAATGGCGTTATCATCCAGTACCCGATCGCGCACCCACAGCAGGGCATCAATCACCGTATTGCCGGTAATCACAATGCTGTCATCGGGCAGATTTTCATCCAGCAGGTTCTGTCGGGAACGGGAGGTTGGCGTGAAATGCAGCCGTGCCAGATGGCCTGTCAGTTTACGATTGCCCTCTTCAGGCCACGGCGATGCCAGATCGCCTGTCCTTAAACCCGCTTCAACATGGCCGACAGGTATTTGTTGATAGAACGCAGCCAGACTGGCCGCCAGCGTGGTTGTGGTGTCACCGTGAACCAGAACAATGTCGGGTTTGAAATCGAGAAGGACGGTGTGCATGCCTTGCAGGATACGGCAGGTTATTTCCGTTAATCCTTGTTCAGGCCGCATAATATTGAGGTCGTAGTCAGGCTGAAGCTGAAATAAGCTCAGCACCTGATCGAGCATTTCACGGTGCTGTGCGGTTACGCACAGCCGTGATTCAAAAGCTGGATCCTGTGCCAGGGCCTGAACGAGTGGTGCCATCTTAATGGCTTCAGGTCGGGTGCCAAAAACTGTCAGAACTTTCACACTGTTTCTCTCAATCTTGTGTATCTGACATGGGTCGCCGACGACGTGCCAGTGCCACACCGGCGCCAACCAGTGCCCCTACCGCGCCCCACATCACCATCATAAATACCCGGCGTGGGCTGTCACGTGACACCGGCTCTTCCGGTGTACGTAAATAACGGTAGGTCTGAAATTTATTGGTTAACGCAGGTCCTGCATCAAGTGTCGTCAGCATCGCTTTATTTTGATCGTAGCTTATATCAAAGCTCGGTCCCGTCGCACGCAGGGTGTCGAGTTGCCCCTGCAATAGCGGCTGACCAATTAAAAACAGATCGCTGTCAGCAAGACTCTCACTGACTTCATTCGTCTGTTTTTCAGTAATTCCTTTTTGGCTGGCCACCTTCAGCGCCTGTTCCAGACGATGAATGCGACGCTGGAAGACGGCATTCGCCACAGCTTCCTGACGCCTGACCTGTGCCTGAAGTTGCGCATCTCGTGCCTGCCACGCACCTTTTAGCTCCGCGTTGAGATGACGTGCTGCGCGCTCACTGGCATAGGCAATGTACTGACGCAACAGGTTGTTGGCATCGCTCGCCGTTTCCGCTTTCAGTTTGACGCTGTCGAACGTGTTACGCGCGGTATCCGCTGGCGTAAACTGGATGTTATCAATTAGCTCATCTAACAGGACCGCATCATTGTGCGCATTGCCGCTTTTCCGGCTTTTGTAATAGTCGGTTTGCAGCCAGAACTCGCGACGAGTATCCCAGGAGGAAAGCTGCACCAGAAACTCATGATAAACCTCATCCATCACGTTGGGAGACGCGCTGGTTAACGTCACGGCGTCATTGCGTACATCCAGGTTATTGAGAAACTGCTGCTGTGAATAGTACGAGCCCAGCATATTCACTGTTGGACGCCCTGTAATCGCTGTTGTGCTCCATACCTGTTTCATCAGCAGCGTCGCCAGCCAGGCTGCCACTGCAAACAGCACTGCGCAACCGACTATCCAGTGCTTTCCGCGCCACAAGCGGCAGCACAGGCCGCGAATATCCAGTTCGTTCTCCACAACGTTTGCAGGCATCACAGCGTCATCCTTTTTAAGTCTTTTATTTGTCAGTATCAGCGGGGACATTCATACGACGCTTAAAACGCCGGATTCGTCTTGCTATGCGCCAGGAGTGCTTGAGGCAATAGCCGTAAGCCATAAACGCCAGCAGAAAAAGAACCAACATTACCCATTCAGGTACAAAGGCGAGGTATTCGCCTAATACGCCAATACCTGCGAGCAAGGCCGCAGCAAGCGTAATCAGCACGAATGCCTGACGTGAGGTAAACCCCGCACGCATTAACAGATGGTGGATATGCTGACGGTCAGCTGAAAAAGGACTCATGCCTTTACGCAGACGACGATACATGATGGCAACCATATCCATTAATGGAATGGCGATTAACCATAATGCAGTGACCGGTGAAATGGGATGACTTAATCCCTGAGTGGTTTCCAGCAAAATCCAGATGATGGTGAAGCCAATCATCGTACTGCCGGCATCACCCATAAAAACTTTATAGCGTCTTCCCAGCAAACCAAGATTGAGAATGATATACGGGAGAATGGCGACAATCATTGCAAAACACCACATCGCCAGGCTGTACTGTCCGTCCAGTAAGAGAATAATTCCCATTGCACCAAAGGTGACGGAGGAAAGCCCCCCCAGCAGACCATCAATACCGTCCACCATATTGAAAGCATTAATCGCTGCCCAGACAGCAAAAAGGGTCAACACATAGCCGAACGGCCCGACGATCAACTCCACCGGACCGATGATAAAACCCAGACTCAGTAGATAAAGTTTTGCGCCCGCCATCATCACAATGGCCACCGCAGCTTGTATCACCGCACGTATTTTAACGCTGATGTCAAACCGGTCGTCGAGTGCGCCGACAATGACTAAGATTGCCGAGCAACTTAAATAGAGCGTGGCATGGGGCAGATAATAGTTCGTAATGGCAAAGGCAAACGTAATGCCTGCAAAAACAGAAATACCACCGACTAAGGGGATATCGCCATGGTGGCGTTTACGCGAGTTGGGTGAGTCAACCAGCCCTACCTTTTTGGCTGCTTTACGAGCAAGGAAAAGAAACGCCAGGGAAAAGACAAAAACTAAACCAAGCTCAGTACTCATAGTGAGTAAATTCACGTTAAACGCTCTCAGCTATCATCCTGGATACACACAATACGCGAAAGAAGGCGCATATTACCGTCCCAGATTCCGAATTCGGCATTAAGCGGTGTACGAACGGTTAAACGTCCACCACTTCCACCGTCATTATTATTACGCCTGCCAGACCACAATCCTATAGCCCGTAAATGAAAAACGCCACGTCAGAACGTGGCGCCAGAGCTATTTTATGATCTTTTAAAGTAAAAAAACGTCATCCTGTTCAGATGACGCTTAAAAGAATCAGGAACGCTTCATCATATCGAAGAATTCATCGTTGGTTTTGGTCATGGCCAACTTGTTAATCAGGAACTCCATCGCGTCGATTTCGCCCATTGGGTGAATAATTTTACGCAGGATCCACATTTTCTGCAGTTCTTCCTGAGAGGTTAACAGCTCTTCTTTACGTGTACCGGAACGGTTGTAATCAATGGCCGGGAAGACGCGTTTTTCCGCAATCTTACGTGAGAGATGAAGCTCCATGTTACCGGTGCCTTTAAACTCTTCGTAAATCACTTCGTCCATTTTCGAACCGGTATCCACCAGCGCAGTTGCGATAATGGTCAGGCTACCGCCCTCTTCCACGTTACGCGCTGCACCAAAGAAACGCTTAGGACGATGCAGGGCGTTAGCATCCACACCACCTGTCAGCACTTTACCGGAGGCCGGCACCACGGTGTTGTAGGCACGGGCCAGACGCGTAATGGAGTCGAGAAGAATGATGACGTCTTTTTTATGCTCAACCAGGCGCTTAGCCTTTTCGATCACCATCTCTGCAACCTGAACGTGACGCGAAGCCGGCTCATCGAAGGTTGAGGCAATCACTTCGCCTTTGACCAGGCGTTGCATCTCTGTCACTTCTTCCGGACGCTCATCGATCAGCAACACCATCAGCACGCAGTCAGGATGGTTATAGGCAATGCTCTGTGCGATGTTCTGCAGCAGCATGGTTTTACCGGCTTTTGGCGGAGCAACAATCAGGCCACGCTGACCGCGGCCAATGGGCGACGCCAGGTCCAGTACGCGCGCCGTTAAGTCTTCGGTTGATCCATTACCGCGCTCCATACGCAGACGGCTGTTAGCGTGCAGCGGCGTAAGGTTTTCAAACAGAATTTTGTTGCGCGAGTTTTCAGGCTTGTCGTAGTTGACTTCATTAACTTTCAGCAGCGCAAAATAGCGTTCACCTTCTTTTGGTGGGCGAATTTTGCCGGCGATGGTGTCACCAGTGCGGAGGTTAAAGCGGCGAATTTGGCTGGGAGAAACGTAGATGTCATCAGGACCGGCGAGGTAGGAGCTGTCTCCAGAGCGGAGGAATCCAAATCCATCCTGCAATATCTCCAGCACACCATCACCGAAGATGTCCTCGCCGCTTTTCGCGTGCTGCTTCAGGATTGAGAAAATAATGTCCTGCTTGCGCATACGAGCCTGGTTCTCCAGCCCCATATTCTCGCCGAGGGTAATCAGCTCAGAAACCGGCGTATTTTTTAATTCGGTAAGATTCATAGTGATGGGTTCTTAAACTCGGGGTAATACTCGAAATGTTTGTCGTGAATGGTATGGCAGTTAATCCATGCCTGTTCTGTTAATGACTTTTCAACTCTTCTCAACGATCGTTGTCTTGAATGATGACTGGAAGCGAGGAGTCGGTCGATTTAAGTCAGAGTAGAGCTAGTCGTTAGATTGCTAAACCGCTGGTAGGTACAGTGCGACAGGGTTTAACAAGGGAAAACTTTGAATGCTAACTACAAGGTATGATCATAGTGCAGTGAAAATAAGTTAGCACGCTTAAAAGCGAACGTCCAGCAGGAGGAAAAAATTTAACCACTGCCGAACGTTCAGCCCGCTTACGCCAGGTTGGCGTTCAGGAACTCTTTTAATTGACCTTTGGACAATGCGCCCACTTTCGTTGCAGCGACTTCACCGTTTTTAAACAGCAGCAGCGTCGGGATGCCACGAATGCCGTATTTCGGTGCGGTACCTGGGTTATCGTCAATATTCAGCTTAGCGATGGTCAGCTTGCCATCATACTCTTCTGCAACTTCATCAAGGATTGGGGCGATCATTTTACAAGGACCACACCATTCAGCCCAGAAATCTACCAGTATAACGCCGTCGGCTTTCAGCACGTCGGTGTCGAAACTGTCATCGGTCAGATGAACGATTTTATCGCTGCTCATGTTTTACTCCACAAGATTATGCCTAGCGAATTGGCGTAATATAAACCAATGTTGGTTGACTTTATTTCATCGGATACGCTTTCGTAAAGCGATAGTAAGCTGATATCCTACCACACTATGAGCAAAACACACTTAACTGAACAGAAGTTTTCCGACTTCGCCCTGCACCCACAGGTAGTGGAAGCCCTTGATAAAAAAGGGTTTCATAACTGCACGCCTATTCAGGCGTTAGCACTGCCATTTACGCTTTCAGGGCGTGATGTCGCAGGTCAGGCGCAAACCGGTACCGGCAAAACGATGGCGTTTTTAACGTCAACGTTTCATCATCTTCTTTCTCACCCTGCACCAGAGGGACGCCAGGTTAACCAACCTCGCGCGTTAATTCTGGCCCCTACGCGTGAACTTGCCGTGCAAATTCATGCGGATGCAGAACCGCTGGCGGCATCGACCGGCCTGAAACTAGGCCTGGCTTACGGTGGCGACGGCTATGACAAGCAGTTAAAAGTTCTGGAAAACGGTGTCGATATTCTGGTCGGCACCACGGGTCGCTTAATTGATTATGCGAAGCAGAATCACGTCAACCTCAGCGCCATACAGGTCATGGTGCTGGACGAAGCCGATCGCATGTTCGATCTCGGCTTCATTAAAGATATTCGCTGGTTGTTCCGCCGCATGCCACCCGCAACTCAACGCCTGAGCATGCTGTTTTCGGCCACGCTCTCGTATCGCGTGCGTGAACTTGCCTTTGAGCACATGAACAGCGCCGAATACGTCGAAGTCGAGCCGGAACAAAAAACGGGCCACCGCATTAAAGAAGAGCTTTTCTATCCTTCCAACGAAGAGAAAATGCGTTTGCTGCAAACGCTGGTGGAAGAAGAATGGCCCGATCGCGCGATTATTTTCGCCAATACGAAACATCGCTGTGAAGATATCTGGGGCCATCTGGCTGCGGACGGTCACCGTGTCGGCTTGCTGACCGGCGATGTGGCTCAGAAGAAGCGTTTACGCATTCTGGATGACTTTACCAAAGGTGACATCGATATCCTGGTGGCGACCGATGTTGCGGCACGTGGCCTGCACATTCCCGCAGTGACACATGTCTTTAACTACGATCTGCCTGATGACCGCGAGGACTACGTTCATCGCATTGGCCGTACAGGACGCGCAGGGGCAAGCGGCCACTCAATCAGCCTGGCATGCGAAGAGTACGCGTTAAATCTGCCGGGTATTGAAGAGTATATTGGTCACAGTATTCCGGTGAGCAAATACAACAGCGACGCGCTGTTAAGTGAACTCCCGCCGCCGAAACGTCTGACGCGTAATCGTACAGGCAACGGTCAACGTCGTGGCGGAAATAACGCCAGTCGTCGCGGTGCACCACGTCATAACAACCGTAAACGTTCGGGTTAAGTTCACCATGCTAAGCGCATCGACACTCTATGCTGCGATTGATTTAGGATCTAACAGCTTCCACATGCTGGTAGTCAGCGAAGTGTCTGGCAGTATTCAGACTATCGCCCAAATCAAACGCAAGGTGCGCCTGGCTGCTGGCCTGGACAGCGCCAATCATTTGTCAGCTGAAGCGATGGCGCGGGGCTGGCAATGTCTGCGGCTTTTCTCGGAACAACTTCAGGATATTCCGCCTGACCAGATTCGGGTGGTGGCGACGGCTACGCTGCGTATTGCAGCAAATGCACAGGTCTTTCTGGATAAGGCTCAACAGATTCTGGGCTGCGCCGTCAATGTGATTAGCGGTGAAGAAGAAGCCCGTCTGATTTATCAAGGCGTGGCGCACACCACCGGCGGCTCCGATCAACGTCTGGTTGTCGATATCGGCGGTGGCAGTACCGAGTTAGCCACCGGTGACGGCTCCCATGCCAGCGTGCTGTTTAGTTTGCAGATGGGCTGTGTCACCTGGCTGGAACGCTTCTTTGGCGATCGTCACCTGGCGCAGGAAAATTTTGACCAGGCAGAACAGGCCGCCAAAACCATGCTGCAGCCCATTTCGGCAGAACTGCGCAAACAGAGCTGGCTGGTTTGCGTCGGTGCATCCGGCACCGTGCAGGCGTTACAGGAAATCATGGTGGCACAGGGCATGGATGAGCGCATCACCCTGAGCAAACTCCAGCAGTTAAAGCAGCGCGCTATTCAATGTGGCAAGCTGGAAGAGCTTGAAATCGAAGGACTGACGCTGGAACGTGCGCTTGTGTTCCCCAGCGGGCTCTCAATCCTGATCGCCATTTTTCAGGAACTCAATATCGACAGCATGACGCTGGCCGGTGGTGCACTGCGCGAAGGGCTGGTGTACGGAATGCTGCACTTACCTGTTGATCGTGATATTCGCAGCCGTACGCTGCAAAATGTTCAGCGCAGGTTCAACATCGATGTGTGCCAGGCCGATCGGGTACGTCAGCTGGCTGAAAGTTTTTTTCGCCAGGTCAGCGTGGTCTGGAAACTGGATCAGCGCTGTCGGGAATTACTGCTGAGCGCCTGTGCTATCCATGAAATCGGGCTGAGCGTCGATTTCCGTCAGGCACCTCAGCATGCTGCCTACCTGGTTCGCCATCTTGATCTGCCGGGTTTTACGCCCGCGCAAAAAAAGCTGATCGCCTGCTTACTGCAAAACCAAAGCGGCAGCATCGATCTTGCGTTACTGACCCAACAAAATGCCGTACCGCCGCGTCTGGCAGAGCGCCTGTGTCGCCTGCTGCGCCTGTCGATTATCTTTTCCAGTCGCCGTCGCGATGACACCCTGCCTGCCGTACGTATGCAGGCCGATGATGAAGCGCTGAATGTCACATTGCCGGCGGGCTGGCTGGATGTACATCCGCTTCGGGCGGAACTGCTTGAACAGGAAAGTCATTACCAGTCCTATGTACACTGGCAGTTATCGCTGACCTGAGTACTTGCGGTTACGCCCGATCGGCGCATTAACCCTTTTTCGCCTTTTCCAGCATCGCCCGTAATCCGGCCACCCGACTCTGGCCGGTTTTCATTCGCTCTTCAGCACTGACCACCTTACGCTCGGTTTCCCACACCACATCATCCTGCGGCAGCTCCAGCAAAAAGCGGCTGGGCTCGGGGCGAACCAGTTCACCGTACTGACGGCGCTCACGGCACAAGGTGAACGTCAGCTCTTTCTGCGCACGGGTGATACCGACATAGGCCAGACGGCGCTCTTCTTCAACGTTATTTTCATCAATACTGCTCTGATGCGGGAGCAACCCTTCTTCCATGCCAACCAGGAAAACATAGGGGAATTCCAGCCCTTTAGACGCATGCAACGTCATCAGCTGCACCTGGTCTGACTCGTCGTCACTTTCGCCGCGCTCCATCATGTCGCGCAACGTAAACCGCGTGACGACCTGGGCCAGCGTCATCGGCTCATCCAGATCGCTCCCTTCCAGCATTTCCGTCATCCATTGAAACAGCGTATTGACGTTTTTCATGCGCATTTCAGCGGCTTTAGGGCTACCGGAGGTTTCAAACAGCCAGCTTTCATAATCGATGCCGCGAATCAAATCACGGACAGCGTTGACGGGTTCCCGCTCACTGAGCTGGATAATCTCATTGAGCCAGTGAGTGAAGCGCTGCAGATGCTCAAGACCGCGGCCGGTCAGGGTCTGCCCCAGTCCCACATCGAAGCTGGCGTTAAAAAGACTTTTACTGCGGATAGTGGCCCATTCACCCAGTTTTTGCAGCGTCGCCGGGCCAATTTCACGCCGGGGAGTATTCACAATCCGTAAAAAGGCGCTGTCATCGTCGGGGTTAGTGAGTACGCGTAAATAAGCTAACAGATCTTTTATTTCTGGCCGTGAGAAAAAGGAGGTGCCACCTGAAATCCGGTAAGGGATACGGTTCTGCATCAAGAATTTTTCGAATACCCGGGACTGGTGATTCCCCCGGTACAGAATGGCGTAATCTTTATACTGCGTTTTATTGATAAAGTGATGAGCAATCAGTTCACCCGTTACCCGCTCGGCTTCGTGTTCTTCACTGTTTGCGCTCAGCACTTTCAGTTCACTACCGATACCCAGTTCAGAAAACAGGCGCTTCTCGAACACGTGCGGATTGTTGGCAATCAGGATATTGGCAGCTTTAAGGATACGCTGTGAAGATCGGTAATTCTGCTCAAGCTTCACCACTTCCAGCGTCGGGAAATCCTCATTCAGCAGGACCAGATTTTGCGGACGCGCTCCGCGCCAGGAATAAATCGACTGATCGTCATCACCAACGACAGTAAAACGCGCTCTGGCACCCACCAGCAATTTAACCAGTTCGTACTGGCTGGTATTGGTATCCTGATATTCATCGACCAGCAGATAGCGAATACGTTGCTGCCAGCGCTCGCGCACTTCCTGATTACGCTGTAGCAGAAGGGTCGGCAACAAGATCAGGTCGTCAAAATCCAGCACATTACAGGCTTTAAGGTGCTGATCATACAGGGCATAGCAGTGCGCGAAAACGTTATCGCGCTCCGAACGGGCTAATGCCGCCGCCTTGGGCGGATCAACCAAATCATTTTTCCAGTTGGAAAGGGTGGAAATCAACTGCTGCAGTAAGGTCTTGTCCTCTTCCAGCCACTGGCTGGTCAGGTCTTTAAGCAGGGCCAGTTGATCCTGGTCGTCGAACAGGGAAAAGTTAGACTTCATTCCCAGCGCTGCATATTCGCGCTTAATAATCTCCAGTCCCAGGGTATGGAATGTCGAGATCATCAGGCCGCGCGCCTCCTTATGCCCCAGCGTTTGCGCGACGCGCTCTTTCATTTCACGTGAGGCTTTATTCGTGAACGTCACGGCCGCAATGTGGCGCGCCTGGTAACCGCACTCCCGAATCAGATGTGCGATCTTATTGGTGATAACGCGGGTTTTACCCGAGCCAGCCCCCGCCAGCACCAGACAGGGACCGGTGACAAATTCGACGGCACGTTGTTGGCTGGAGTTTAAACGCATAGGGAATCGCTCTGTTGGAATAAGATACCCGCTTCGCCTCACACGCGTGCCAACGGCATGAACGCGGTGCCGTTAACGTCTCTGCGATTTGAAAAGACGGGTTTATAATGGAGGGCAATTATACACAACAGAGACACCATCATGGCGAAAACTGCCGCGGCTTTACATATTCTGGTGAAACAGGAGGCAGAGGCGAGAGTCTTGCTGGAGAAGTTGAAAAAAGGGGAGAATTTCCAGCAGCTTGCTAAAAAACACTCCATCTGCCCTTCAGGCCGAAACGGCGGCGATCTGGGTGAATTCCGGCGGGGAAAGATGGTAGCTGCATTTGATAAAGCGGCCTTCACCTGCCCACTGTTACAACCCTTTGGGCCGGTGAAAACCGCGTTTGGTTACCACATCATCAAAGTGCTCTATCGCAACTGATTATTTTTTGCTTTTCATCTGCTGTAATACCCGGCTGCACTGATTTTCATCATTATCGCTGGGGGAAATCAGTGCCAGTAAGGCCGCCGCCGGTGCTACCACGGCACCCAGGGCAACGGCTGCCGCACCACGCGCCAGTAGTGGCCCGGTCTTCACACCGGCATCCGGATTTTTAAACGTACCACGGACGTACAGCGGTGAGCGCAGGGTCACGATACGAATGCCTTTACTCTCTGGATTCACAGACAGGTCCAGACGTTCAGTGGCGAAATTCGCATTTCCCGTCACGTTGATGACCGCATTTTCCGTATCGAACACAAACAGGTTTGGCGTGGCCAGACCGTTTTGCAATTTCAGATCCGTTGCCGCACAGTTGATGCGCACCTCATCATCACCGAACAGCTTACCAACCAGATAGTTACCGACATTTAATCCGGCAATCTCCATCAGATTGCGGCTAATCAGTCCGTCGTTCATTAGCAGCTTGAGTTGGCCGTTACTGGTTGCGAGCAGGTCAGCCACAGAATTGCCCGTGCCCGTCAAGCTGGCATCACCGTTAAGCTGTCCCAGACTGTTTTGCATTGCCTGTACATTGGGAAACAACTGGCGCAGGCGAAGTTTGCGCGCATGAATATCCGCGCTGCCTCGCATGGGAGAGCGATCGCCTTCTAAACGAATAGTGCTGTTCAGGTTGCCCCCGGCCATACCAAAACGCAGCGGATCGAGCAGTAGATTACCGTTATCAAGCTGCAAATGCGTGTAAAGATCGCTTAACGGCAAGGAATTACTGTGTTCGATACGTTTGCCACTGAACTTCACGTCAGCATCCATCACCGACCAGTTTTTCGTATCGAATTGATCATGAGGCAAAACACGATCGGCAGGCTGTGTCGATTTTTCGCCGCGCTTTGCCTTAGCCTGTTGCGTTTTCTCACTGCCTTTGCCGGAGTCAACGCCAATAAGCGGCCCCAAATCTGCCATACGCAATTGGTCAGAGCGCAGTTCCCCTACCAGTTTAGGGCGAGGTTTGCCCTGGCTGTAGGTCATGGAGCCATGAATATCGCTATCGCCAATGTGCCCATTGAATGCCTGATAGCGGAAAACAGACCCGTCTTTACCAGTGAATTTAGCAATAAGGCGACCATCTGTTTCATAGGGCGGCGTATCCGGTAATAACACGCCCGTCAGGCCATACAGATTCGCCAGCGTGTCGCCAGAAAAACGCAAACGCACATCCAGTCCGCCCAGATTTAACGGATCCTGCACACCGCCAGAAAGCTGTACCCGTGTAGTACCGTTACGGACATCCGCCTGCACCGGAAACGGTGTCGTCTGGCTTCGCAGTGATAACATGCCGCCGAGCTTACCCTGGCCCGTGAGTTTTTCATTGTTATAGCGCCCTTCGGCCTGCCAGCCGAAAACAAAGTCGCCCGCCCCTTTTTGGCTGTCGTCTCCACCCGCGATTTGCGCGAAAGGCACAGGTTTGCCAAGCGAATTGAGTTTTACAGTGACATCAGCCTTGTTAACCGCATCGCGATAAAGCAGGGTTCCCTGATCGAACAGAATATTGTCCAGCCGAAATGACCAGGCGGAAGGCGGCGCATTGTCGTCTTTGCTGTCACTCTCAGCGAGCGTAAACGTCCAGTTGTTTTTCTTGTCGGCGGTTTGAATCAACCGGGCATCCGGCTGCTGTAGCTTTATCCAGGGGATAAAGACTTGTTTGTGCAG
>Ga0268247_10000030_pt1 | contig 55425 bp, 51 predicted proteins | sample AgamicOrMae_FD_200245 | JGI IMG/M metagenome (GOLD analysis project Ga0268247, IMG submission 200245) | Agave microbial communities from Guanajuato, Mexico - Or.Ma.e (v2) (version 2) | ecosystem: Host-associated > Plants > Phyllosphere > Phylloplane/Leaf | place: Guanajuato, Mexico | collected...
TGACCCGGCGGTTGACCGAGACGACGCTCGCCCAGACCTGCGCGGTCAGCGCGATCCGCGCCGGCTCGGAAGGGTCCACCGCGCACTCCGCCGCATACGCCTCGCAGAACGCAACCCACGCCACCAGAGGCTTGGCGGACCCCGTCACGGTGGCGACGGGAGCGGGCGCGGGAAGCGCGGCGAGACGCGTCTCCGTGGCGCTCGCCGGACCGGCCGCGAGCAGCGCCGCCACGACCCACGGCAGCGGCCTCGACCACCTGCCTCCGATGCGACGACCCTGAACGCCACGCATTTGAACCGATCCGTTAAGCTTTCATTAACGAAGCTCTCACGGCCGGGGCCCCGCGGCAATCGCCTGGTTAAGATTGGGTTAACGCCTTGCCTCCGTGGCGCGCCAGCGGCGGCGGCTCTGTCCACAACCTGCGCGGGCCGCATCCGCGGATTCCCCTCTCGACCGGCGCTCCCCGATGCGCGACATGCTTGAGGCGTGAGCCTCATCCTCCGCGCCCCGCGGGGCACGGCCCTCGGACAGCGCATGGTCGGAACCGTCCAGCCCTTCGGACACCGCCGGTGACGGGCGTGAGACCGGGGCCGCTCGCCTTCAGCCTGCCGGGGGTCGCGAGCCGCTACCGCGCCATGGCGCTGCCGGCCGAGGCCTTCGAGCCCGATCAGGTGCTGTTCGGGGCCGACGCGCAGGCGGGGATCGTCCGGCGCCTCCTTACCGAGGCCGGCGCGCCGCCCGTGTTCCTGCCGGCGCCCGAGATGTTCCACGCGCCGGAGACCTTCGCCCGTATCGAGCGCCTGCTGCCCGCGCCTTCGCGCACAGGCGGCCCTCCGCCCCACCTGCGCTTCGGCCCGTTGCGGGACTGCCGGCTCCTGAAGTTCGCCCCGAACGCGCATCTCCTCGCTGAGGCGCCGAGCCGGCGGGAGATCCGGATCAGCGCCAACCCCTTCGCTGCCCGTGCCGCGGTGCCGGCGGCCCTCGGCCGGGTGCTGCGCTACGCCTCCGACGCGATCCTGACCGGCCTTCACGGCGAGCGGCCGGAGCACGCGGATCTGCCCGCCGGCTTCCCGGCCGCGGACATCGCCGCCTGGGCCAGGGGTGCGGACGGCCCTCGGGAGGCGCAGGCCGCCCTCGCGAGCGGGCGGATCGAGCGCCGCGCCTTCGCGGCGCTCCCGGGCGCGGACCCGACGCCCGGCGCGCCGGGCCCGACGGTGGCGCTCCCCTGGAACCTCGCCGATCCCGGCAGCGCCGTGCCCGACATCGTGCTCGCCTTCGCCCGCTTTCCGGGGCCGGCGGAGACCGGCCTCGGCCTCACGCTCCTGCCCTACAACGAGGACGCGCTGGAGCCGCGCCTGACCCGGCTCGTCGAGGAGGCCGGCGCGGTGCTGGCGCGGCGCGAGGGCGATCTCGCGCGCAAGGCCCTGTTCGTGGCGCGGGTGCGCCGGCCGGTGCCCGCCCCGGCGCTGCGCCATCTCTTCCCCGGCGTGATCCTCGACGGCGGCGATCCCGAGCGCGCCTTCGTGGAGGCGCGTCTCCGGGCGCTCGGCCTGCCCTTCGTCACGCACGATCCCGCGCCGGCGGAGGGACCCGTCGACCCGGACCGGCGCCTGGAGCGGTTCGAGGAGACGCGGGGCGTCCGCCTGATCGAGACGGCGCGGCCCTCGCGCCGGGCCTGCATGGAGCTTCTCGCCGCCGCGCAGGCCCTGTTCGGGGAGGTCGCGGCCCCCTTCGCGCCGCCGATGCCGCCTGCCATCGATCCCGCCCTGTTCACGGGCGTGCCGGGAGGCCGCGCATGAGCGCCGCGGGCAAGGCCGTCGCGGCGCTGGCCGCCCGGATGGAGGTGGCGGACGCGCATCTCTACGTCGAGGCGACGCCGCTTCTGGCAGATGTCTGGACCGGCATCCCCGTCGTCGCCGCGGCGCTCTCCGAGCGCTTCCTGGCGCGGATGCCCGAGCGGGTCTCGTTCTTCCGCGACGATACCCTGATCGGGCACGCCGACATCGCCGAGCTGCTGGCGCGGCGCACCGGCGCCCTCCTCGCGCCCGAGATCATGGGGCGGACGCGCCCCTTCGCGCCCCTCGACCTCTACCGGTGCAGCGGGCCGGCGCTCGGGTTCTACCCCTCCGTGAAGCCGGTGCCGGGGATGTTCGACCGGGAGGTCAGCGTCGTCCACGACCTCTCGACCCTGGTGACGCCGGAGTTCCACGCCGCCCGCAACATCCGCTTCCACCTGGAGACGCTCCACGCCGAGGTGGCGAGCAACGATCTCACCCTCTGCGTCTCCGACGCGACGCTGGAGGACGTGGCCCACTATCTCGGCCCGCCCCGCAGCCGCCTCGCGGCGATGCCGAACGCCGTCGAGTGGTCGCCGGACCTCGCCCTGCGCTTCGAGGCCGAGTTCGGCGGGAAGCCCGCCGAGCCCTTCGTGCTGGTGCTCGGCACCCGCGAGCCGCGCAAGAACCACGCGCTGATCTTCGCGCTGATCGAGGCGAGGCCGGAGCTTCTCGACGCCTATCGCTTCGTCTTCGCCGGCCCGCCCGGCTGGCTGGAGGACCGGCTCGCCCTGCCCGAGCCCGTGCGCCGGGGCTTCGAGCGCGGGCGCATCCTGCACACCGGCTTCCTCGACGAGTTCGCCAAGTACGCCCTGCTGCGCCGGGCGCGTTTCAGCGTCTACGCCTCGCTCTACGAGGGCTTCGGCCTGCCGGTGCTGGAGAGCCTCTCGCTCGGCACGCCCTGCCTCTCCTCGCTGAGCTCGAGCCTGCCCGAGGTCGGCCGCGATGCGGCGCTCCATTTCGATCCGCTCTCGGTCGAGGACCTCTCGGACCGGATCGCGGCCGTCGCGGCCCTCGACGCGTCCGGCCGCCGGGCGCTGTCCCGCCGCTGCATCGAGGCCGCAGCGCACTTCTCCTGGGACGCCTCCTTCGCGATCCTGTGCGGACACCTCGCCCGCCTCGTCTGAGCGCGGGCGGCATCCGGTCTCGGGCGGCGCGTTGACTTCCGGAGTCGCGGCTCCTTAACTCGGGCTCACGCCGATCGACAGGGAGCGGACGCGACATGGGTGGACTTCGGGTGACGGGTCACGGCATCGATCTCGGGGACGCCCTGCGGGGGCGGGTCGAGGAGCGGATGGCGGGAACGATCGCGAAGTATCTCGACACCCACATGAGCGACACCTGCTCCGGCCACGTCACCCTGCGCCGCGACGGCACAGCCTATCGCACGGACTGCGTGCTGCACCTCGTCTCGGGGCTGACCATCGAGGCGTCCTCGGCCGCGCACGACCCGCGGGCGAGCTTCGAGCAGACCGCCGACCGTCTTGAGAAGCGCCTGCGCCGCTACAAGCACAAGCTCAAGGACCACGGTGCGGCCGAGCATAACGGCGCCACCGTCGAGGCGGCCTACGCCGTGTTCGCCGCACCCGTCCACGACGACGAGGAGGAGGACGACGACGGCGAGGCCGAGGGCGAGGCGCATCCGCCGGTCGTCGCCGAGAGCACCAAGACCCTGCAGCGGCGCTCGGTGAGCGAGGCCGTCACCGCCCTCGACCTCACGGGCGCGCCGGTGATCGTCTTCGTTCACGCTGGCACCGGACGCATCAACGTCGTATACCGGCGCAGCGACGGGGCGATCGGTTGGGTCGACCCGCTCGCCGCGGGCGCCTGACGGGCGGCCCGCCGGAGAGGAACCGGTTCCAGGCACGGCGCTTGAATCCGGGACGGGCCCACACGGAACGGTCGGGGCCGGTCACGCTGCGGCGGATTCGAGAGGCGCTAAGCGCGCTCCCGGACCCGCTTCCCATGGGGCTGATCTCGTCCATGCCGGTGCTCGAGTTCCTCGATCCGACCTCCGTCGTGGCGTCGCTGCGCGCGCGGGCCAAGAAGCAGGTGCTCCAGGAGCTGAGCGCCGAGGCGGTCCGCCACCTGCCGGCCCTCGACGAGCGCGAGGTCTTCGAGACCCTGCTCCAGCGGGAGCGGCTCGGCTCCACCGGCATCGGCGACGGCGTCGCCATCCCCCACGGCAAGCTCGCCCGGCTCGACCGCCTGTTCGGCCTCGTCGCCCGCCTGGAGCGGCCGGTGGACTTCGAGGCGCTCGACGGGCAGCCCGTCGACATCGCCTTCCTGCTGCTCGCCCCCGAGGGGGCGGGTGCCGATCATCTCAAGGCGCTGGCCCAGGTCGCGCGCATTCTGCGCGAGCCCGGCATGCTGGAGCGCATCCGGGGGGCCCGCGACAGCGCCGCGCTCTACGCGCTGCTCACCCGCACCACGGCGCCCCAGGCCGCCTGAGGGAGTTCCGATGCGCCCTCCCGCGTCCCGCCTCGCGGCGGCCCTGACCCTCGCCCTGCTGCCGACCGGCGCCATGGCCCAGGCCGGTGCCGACGGGACCTGCGCCCGCGACGTGCTCGTCGCCCAGTCCATGCAGCGGGTGGCGATCGACCAGCTCGAGCAGACCGACGGCGACGAGGCCAAGAGCTGCCGCATCTGGCGCCGGCACGTCGACACGATGCGGCGGGTGGCGAGCGTCTACGGCCGCTGCCTCTCGGGCTCCGAGCGCAACGAGCGCCTCGCTCAGGTGCAGGCCTCGGAGAAGGAGTTCGCGAGCGCCCTCAGGGAGCGCTGCAAGGGGCGCTGAGCCCCCTCTAGCGGGCCGCGTTGGCGACGAGCGGGCCGGGCAGGCCGTTCACGGGCTTGCGGCCGCCGAGCAGCACCGCCGCGCGGGAATGCTCCGGGTCGTTCTCGACGCGGGTGCGCAGCCAGGCCGCCAGGAACTTCACGTACTCGGACGCGAGCAGGCGCGCGGTCGCCGGCTGGCGCCACCACTGGTCCGGGTCGACCCCCTCCGACACGACGGGATGGGGCAGCACGCGCTCGCCGGCCCAGATCGCGTCCTCGTCCTTCAAGGCGTGCCCGAACTCGATGAGCGTGCGGGGCATGTGATAGTTCGAGGTCACCACGGCGACGGTCTCGAAGCGGTTCGCCCGCATCCAGCGCCGGGTCTCGATGGCGTTGCCGATGGTGTTGCGGGCCCGGTAGTCGAGGTCGACGCAGCAGGCGATCCAGTGGCGCTGGGTCGGGTTGAGCCGGGCGATCTCCTCACGGGTGGTGCGCTCGTTGACGCCGCTGATCAGGAGCCGGCGCCCGTGGCCTGCGGCGAGCAGCGCGATCGCGTCCTCGATGCGTTGCGACCCTCCGGTGAGAGCGACGATGCCGTCGGCGCGATCCACGGGGAAGCGCTCGGCCCGTTCCAGGAGCGCGACGAAGGCAAGGAAGCCGGCGAGGAAGGCCGCCCCGGCGAGGCCGCCGAGACCGAGCGCCGCGAGCGCCAGGCTCCGCCGCACGGAGAGCCGGATCGCGGGCCGCGGAAGGGCAAGGCGCCGGGGCGCCTCCGGAGCCTTCCAGGCCCAGCCGAAGGCCTCCATGGGGTTGTCGGTTGCGCGAGGCATCCGCGGCGTCATCCTCCGAGGCTGCGCGGCGATTACGGCGGTCGAAGGGCCATTTGCGTCCCGCAAAGGTGCACAAATGGTTAACGCACCCGCCGACCCGCTCGGGCGAAGGGCAAATTTGTCTCTTCCCGGCCCGGTTCCGGCCCGACCGGGGTCAGGCGAGGAAGCGCCGCACGGTAAGCCGCGAGACCACCCCCGTCACCACCGAGGCGATGACGCCGATGAGCAGGACGCTGGCATAGCCCCGCCAGCCGACATGGAAGCTGCCGAAAAGCGCTTCGAGCTCCTGCCCCGCCGGTCCCGAGCGCCAGGCGCGGGCCATGAGCCCGGCGAGCGCGAAGGCGGCCACGGCGCAGGCCGCCCCGATGGCGCCGCCCCGCAGGCCGAGGCCGAAGAAGCGGCGCTGGAAGGCGCGGGCGATGAAGTCGTCGTCGGCGCCGACGAAGTGGAGCACCTCCACCACCTCGCGGTTGCCGGCCATGGCGCCGCGGGTGGCGAAGGCCACCGCGAGCCCCGTCGCGACGAGCACCAGGGCGACGACGGCGATCCCGACGCCGACGAAGGTGTTGGCCATGGTCGAGAGCCGCTGGAGCCAGAGGGCGTGGTCGTCGAGGCTCGCGACCCCCGGCAGCGCCTCGGCGAGCGCCGCGCGCAGGTGCTTGAGATCCGCGGACGGGCTTTCCGACAGGCGGAGCGTGACGAGGCGCGGCACCGGCAGGTCCGAGAGGTCGAGCCCGCTGCCGAGCCAGGGCTCCAGCAGGCGCTCGGCTTCGGCCTTCGAGAACACCCGCGTCCCGGCGACGCCGGGCTCGGCCCTGGCCAGCGCCTCGGCCCTGGCGATGTCGGCCTCGACGTCGCGGCCGGGGCCGGGCCGGATCTGGATCGTCACCTCGCGGGCGACCGAGCCCTGCCACTCGCTCGCGCTCGTCGCGGCGATCTCGGCAGCGCCCGCGCAGAGGGCGGCGAGGAAGGTGAGGATGGCGATGACGGCGGCCAGCGAGCGGCTCGCGGCCGAATCGGTCGGCACCAGGGGCGCGTTGCGCCGGAGCGTCGGCGGCAGGAACGGCTCGGCGGTCGCCGGCGCGGCGGGGGAGGGGCTGCTGGCCATCAGTCCTCGACGTGCAGCCGACCGTCGCCGAGCACCATGCGGCGCGCCTCGACGAGGTCCATGAGGCCGTAATCGTGGGTCGCGATGATCACGGAGGTGCCGAGCCGGTTCAGCTCCACGAACAGCCGCAGCAGGCGCCGGCCGAGGCCGGGGTCGACGTTGCCGGTGGGCTCGTCGGCGAGCAGCAGCTCGGGCCGGGCGATCAGGGCGCGGGCGATCGCCGCGCGCTGCTTCTCGCCGCCCGACAGGAGCGGGGGCAGCACGTGCATGCGCTCGCCGAGGCCGACCCAGCGCAGCAGCTCCACGACCTCCGCCCGGTAGCTCGTCTCCGCCCGGCCCTGGACGCGCAGGGGGAGCGCGACGTTCTCGTAGGTGGTGAGGTGATCGAGCAGCCGGAAATCCTGGAAGACCACGCCCATTCGGCGGCGCAGACCCGTCAGCTTGGCGCTCGAGATGCCGCTGACCTCCTCCCCGAACACCGAGACGAGCCCTCGCGTCGGGCGCACCGAGAGCAGGATGAGGCGTAGCAGCGTGGTCTTGCCCGCGCCCGAGGGGCCGGTGAGGAACTGGAAGGAGCGCGGCGCGATGCGGAAGCTCACGTCGCGCAGCACCTCCGGCCCGAGGCCGTAGCGCATGCCGACGTTCTCGAAGGCGACGACGGGCGCCTCGGCCCCCGCCAGGAGGCTGTCGCGGGGAGCCCGCGTGATCGTGCCGGTAGCGGATGTCACAGCGGTCGTCGCGCCCGATCCTCGCAAGCCGCCGGAATGGGCGGCCGGGCCCGGCATTGCAAGCCGGGCGCGTGCTTCACGCCAGATTAACCATGCGGGCGCACAGAAGGAATCCTGCCCCTCATGCCCGCGCGCGGTCCGGGGCCGGGACGTCCCGCCATGATGCTCACCTGCCCGAGCTGCGCCAGCTCCTTCCGCATCGATCCCGACAAGCTCGGGCCGGAGGGACGCTCCGTGCGCTGCGGGGCCTGCCGCGAGACCTGGTTCGTGTCGCCGGCCGAGGTGATCGCCGCCCAGGCCGAGGCTCTCGGCGCCGCGCCGGCCTCCGCCTCCCCGCCGAAGCCCGAGCCCGACGCGGATCTCGATACGGATCTCGATGCCTGGGGCCTCGCCGAGGCCGCCGTCGCCGAACCCGCGCAGGGGGACGCGGCGCCCGCACCGCCGCCCGAGGCCGCCCCGCCCGGTCCCGTCCTCGACAACGTTCCCCCCGCCCCGCGCCGCAAGGGAAAGCCGCGGGGCCGGCCCGCGAAGAAGGCGCCCAAGCGCAAGGGTCTGTCGCCCGCCGCCGCGGCGGTGCTGGCGCTGATAGCCGCGCTGCCGCTCGCCTGCCTCGCCCGGGTGCCGATCGTGCGGGCGATGCCGCAGACCGCGGGGCTCTACGCCCGCATCGGCCTGCCGGTGAACCTGCGCGGCATCGAGATCCGCGACGTCGACGCCTTCCGCAACCCGGGCGGCCCCGGCCAGCCGGCGGAGCTGGTGATCGAGGGCGACATCCTCGGGGTCGCACGCGGCGATGCCCCGGTGCCGCCGATGGAGGTCGAGATCCGCGACGGCGACGGCCGGACCCTGACCAGCCTGCCGGTGCCCGCGCCCCGGGCGGTGCTCGCCGAGGGCGAGCGGGCGCGGTTCCGGGCCCGCTTCCTGGACTCGCCGGAGGCCGGCCGCTCCATCGAGGTCCGCTTCGCCGACGCGGAGCCCGGCACGGACGCCCGACGCGCCCACTGAGGCATCGCGCCGCCCGCGATTCGGGCGCGCCGATCCCGCGGGCGCCTGCTATAAGCGTGGCATGACAGTCCCGAGCCACCGCGTCCGCGTCCTATTCGACGAGACCGCCATCGCTAGGCGCAACGAGGAGATCGCCGCGGCGGTGCGGGATGCCGCGCCGCGAGACCTGCTCGTGGTCGCGGTGCTGAAGGGCAGCTTCATGTTCGCCGCCGACCTGCTGCGGGCGCTGCACCGGGTCGGGCTCGCGCCGCAGGTCGAGTTCGTGCACCTGTCGAGCTACCGCGAGGCGACGGTCTCCTCCGGCCAGGTCGAGATCCTGCGCGATGTGCAGAGCGAGGTTCGCGGGCGCGACGTGCTGCTCGTGGACGACATCCTCGAATCCGGCCGTACCCTGGTCTTCGCCAAGGACCTGCTCGCGGCGCGCGGCGCGCGGCGGGTGCTGACCACCGTCCTCCTCGAGAAGCCGGGCAAGCGGGCAGTGAGCATCGAGGCCGACTTCGTCGGCTTCACCTGCCCCGACGTGTTCGTGGTCGGCTACGGCATGGACGCGGCCCACGCCTTCCGGCAGCTCCCGTTCGTGGGCGTGGTCGACTATGCGAGCCCCGATCCGGGCCTGTTCGACGGCGCCTGAACCGCCGCGCTGCAACCTTTCGCCGCGGCGAAGCTTGACAAGCGGCTGAAGGCATTGCGTGTTTCGCGCGATCGGATGGGTGACGACGGGACGATGGCGCGCATTCTCCTCGTGGACGACGAAGAGACGGTCCGGGGCTTCCTGAAGCGCGGCCTCGAGATCGACGGCCATGCCGTGATCACCGCCATCGACGGCAGCGACGGGCTCGACCGCCTCAACGAGGCCGACGGCGGCTTCGACCTTCTGCTCACCGACATCCGCATGCCGCTCATGGACGGCATCGCCCTGGCGCTCGCCGCCAAGCGCGACTTCCCGGACCTGACGATCCTGCTGATGACGGGCTTTGCCGACCAGCGCGAGCGGGCCCGCGGCCTCGACGCCATCGTCACCGACGTGCTGACGAAGCCCTTCTCGCTCTCCGACCTGCGCTCCACGGTGAAGCGGGCGCTCGCCGCCTAAGGCAGGCGCCAGTCGATCGGGTCGCGCCCGCGGGCGGCGAGCCAGTCGTTCGCTGCGGCGAACGGGCGACTGCCCGGAAAGTCGCGGGCCCGGTTGAGGGGCGAGGGGTGGCCGCTCTCGACGATCCCGTGTCGGGCAGCGTCGATCAGCACCGCCCGCGCCCGCGCCTGAGCGCCCCAGAGCAGGAACACCGCGGGCTCGGGCCGGGCGGAGACCGCCGCCACCGCCTCGTCCGCCAGTCGCGACCAGCCGAAGCGCAGGTGTGCGCCGGCCTTGCCCGCCTCGACGGTGAGCGCGGTGTTGAGGAGGAGCACGCCCCGCTCCGCCCAGAGCGTGAGGTCGCCGGTGCGGGGGCGCTCATCCGGCATCGCCTCGGCGAGGATCACCTTGAGCGAGGCCGGCAAGCGCCCGGCGCCGACATGGGAGAAGGCGAGCCCGTTGGCATCGCCCGGCGTGGGGTAGGGGTCCTGGCCGAGGATCACCGCCTTGACGGCGGGCAGCGGCGTCAGCGCGAAGGCCCGGAAGATTCTCTGGGGGTCCGGCAGGACCCGCGCGCCCTCGGCGATCCGGGCATCGACCCGCGCCGCGACGGCCTCGGCGGCGCCGTCCGCGAAGAAGGGCAGGCGCGCCCAGTCGGAGCCCGCCGCGCGGAAAGCGTCGAGTGCGGCGCGGACCGGTCCCGTCATGGTGTGCTCGATCGCTCCGGTGACGGCTCTGCGAGGATGCGCCCGCCCGCCTCGGAGGAGAGCGGCGCGTGCCGCCGGAGATAGGCCATGACCTCGTTGGCGAGGAGCCGCCCGTCGCTCGGCGCGATCAGGGTGCGGCCCTGCTTGAACCTGGCATAGCCGTTGCCGCCCTCGTAGAGGAAGGAGTTGGTGGCGACCCGGTAGGTACGGGCCGCGTCGAGGGGCGCGCCGCCGACCTCGACGGAGACGATCCGGCGGCCGGGCGCGGCGGCGGGATCGAGCCGCACGACGAGGCCGGAGACCTGCGCCATGCGGCCGGAGGGCCGCCCGTAATCGGCGAGCCCGTGCTCCAGGGCGGCGCGGAGCCCGGCGCCGGTCATCGCGACGAGGGCGGTGGTGTTGCCGAAGGGCAGCTCGGTGAGGATGTCCCGCCGCGTCAGAACGGTGCCCGCCGGGTAGAGCCGGTCGCCGCGGATGCCGCCGCCGTTGGTGAGCGCGACCTCGGCGCCGGTCGCCTCCCGCAGGGCGTCGGCCACGAGGTCGCCGAAGCTCGATTCCCGCGCCCGCACGGTGGCGATGCGGCTGTCGAGGGCGATTCCGGTCTCGCCGGCCGGCACGTCGAGCTCGCGGGAGAGCGCGTCCTCGTAGCCGCGCACGCGGGCCAGGGTCTCCGGGTCCGGCGTCACCGCGGCGGTGTCGTGGACGCGGAAGCTCGGGCGCCAGCTCACCCGGCGGTCCCGTCCCTTCCCGGCGATCTGCGCGAACACGTCGACGGAGGTGACGTAGTGGGCGTCGACGCTCGACTCCACGACGGCGCAGGTGCCGTCGTAGCGCAGGAACAGGTCGTGGTCGTGGCCCGACAGCAGGATGTCGACGAGCCCCGATTCGGCGATGGCGAGATCGGTGGGCCGGGCGGTGTGGGCCACCGCGACGACGACCTCTGCGCCCTCCTCGCGCAAGGCGGCGCACTGGTCGGCGAGGCTCGCCAGCTCGGGGGCGAAGCGCAGGGACCCGCTCTGCGACTTCTCCGGCGTGCTCGAAAGCGCGATGCCGACGATCCCGACGCGAAGGCCGCCGAGGGTGAGGACGATCCGGTCCCGCAGCCCCGGCAGCGTCCCGCCGCCGGTGTCGCGGAGGTTCGCCGCGAAGACCGGAAAGCTCGCCTCCCGCACCCGCTCGGCGAAGATCTCGGGGCCGAAATCGAACTCGTGGTTGCCGGGCACGAACACGTCCGGCGGCGCGAGGTTGAGCAGCGCCACGATATGCGCGCCCCGGTCGAAGCCCGACATCAGGGAGGGGGAGAGCGTGTCGCCGGCATGCGCGTAGAGCATCGGGACGCCCCGCGCCCGCTCGGCCTTCACCACCGCCGCGAGCCGGGCAAAGCCGCCGCGGCCCTCGGCCTCGGCCATCTGGTAGACGTCGTTGACGAGGAGCAGGCTGAAGGTCGGCTCGGGTGCCGGCGCCGCCGGACCGCCCTCCTGCGCCGGGGCGGCGGACGGCAGGCCCGCGGCGAGCGCGCCCGCTCCGAGGCCGAAGGTCTGGCGGCGGCTGGGGCGCGTCATCGGTGGTGTATCCGGGTCCGCCCGCTTCCCGGGCGGGACGCGTATAGCGCGCTACTTCGACACGAAGGTGTCGCGCACCGCCTTGGCGTTGCGGCGGACCATCGGCCAGATCCAGGCGCCGGAGGCGAGGTAGGCGGCAGGCGGCATCGGCTTCAATTCGGCGGCGAGCCGCTGCGCGAGGCCGGGATTGCTGAGCGCCGGCACGGGCGCGTCGGTTTTGGCGTAGACCACCGTCGTGTCCTCCCGCCAGTAGTCCGGATGGGGCACGAGCCCGGCCCGGCGCGCGGTGAGGTCGAAGGTGTCGCGCACGAAGCCGTGGACATGGGCGAAGTGGAAGCGCTCATGGGGCGGCTTGCCGGTGGCGGCCATGTTCGGCACCGCCGCGTAGAGCACGCCGTCGGGCTTCAGCCAGCGGGCGAGGCGCTCGATCACGTCGGCGGGGTCGCGCAGGTGCTCCATGACGTGGTGGGTCGAGATCACGTCGAAGGAGGCCGGGGCGAAGGTGGCGTCGTCCGCGTCGTCGAGGACCTCGACGCCGTGATGCGTGCGGGCGTAGGCCGCGTAGTCGCGGCCGGGCTCGACGCCGATCACCTCGCAGCCCCGCGCCCGCGCCGCGGCCAGGAACTCGCCGGAGCCGGAGCCGAAATCGAGGAGGCGGGCGCCCGCCGTCAGCTTCGGCGCCAGCAGGCTCGCGCGGAACTCCGCCTCCCTCGCCGAGCGCTTGAGGTGGTGGGGCGGCGGGCCACCGGCGAAGGCGAGCTGGTAGTCCGCCCGGTAGGCGGTGGCGTAGTAGTCGGCGAGCTCGGGCACCGTCGGCATCGGATCGGTGCGGATCAGCCCGCATTGCTCGCAGGCGATGGAGCGCAGCACCTTGAGGCGCCGGTCGCTCTCGGCGACGACGACGCTCTCGGTCGATCCGCACAGGTTGCAGGCCGAGGGCGCGCCCTTGTACGGGTAGCCCGTGAACGGCATGAAGTGGTTGATGAAGTAGCGGGGAGACGGCATGTCGCGCCCTTCGGATGCGGCTTCGATGGCTGACTCCGAGCCCTAGTTCGATATGACAGCGCCGACAACCGTGGGCCCCGGCGCGGCCGCGGTCTTGGAGAGGGCGGACGCCGCGGGCGCCGTGAGAGCGATGAACGAACGCGTCGAACCGACCCTCCTCGCCGGCGCCGCCGCGATGCCCGCGGACCACCCCGCCATCCGCTGCGGCCGGGTGGGCGTGCTGATCATGAATCTCGGTACGCCGGAAGCCACGAGCTACTGGCCGATGCGGGCCTACCTCAAGGAGTTCCTCTCCGACCGCCGGGTCATCGAGGTGCCGCGCCTGATCTGGTGGCCGCTTCTCAACCTCATCATCCTCACGAAGCGGCCGGGGCCGAAGGGCCGGGACTACGCGAGCATCTGGAACAAGGAGCGGGACGAGGGGCCGCTCAAGACCATCACGCGGGGCCAGTGCGAGAGGCTCCAGGCGGCGATGGGCGATTCCGTCGTGGTCGACTGGGCGATGCGCTACGGCAAGCCGGAGGTGTCGGCGCGCATCCAGGCGCTGCTCGACCGGGGCTGCGACCGCATCCTGCTGGTGCCGCTCTATCCGCAATACGCGGCGGCGACCTCGGCCACCGCCTGCGACCAGGCCTTCAAGGCGCTCATGAAGATGCGCTGGCAGCCGACGGTGCGGGTCTCGCCGCCCTACCACGACGATCCCGTCTACATCGAGGCCATCGCCCAATCGATCCGGGAGGGGTTGGCCAAGCTCGACTTCGAGCCCGAGGTGATCCTGACCTCGTTCCACGGAGTGCCGAAGAGCTACCTCCTGAAGGGCGACCCCTACCACTGCCAGTGCGTGAAGACGGGCCGCCTCATCCGCGAGGCGCTTGGCTTCTCGCCCGAGCGGATGCGCACGACCTTCCAGTCCCGCTTCGGCAACGAGGAGTGGCTGAAGCCCTACACCGACGAGACCGTGCAGGCGCTGGCGAAAAGCGGCGTCAAGCGCATGGCGATCGTGGCGCCGGGCTTCACCGCCGACTGCCTCGAGACCCTGGAGGAGCTCGACGGCGAGAACCGCCACTACTTCGAGGAGAACGGCGGCGAGCGCTTCGCCTACATCCCCTGCCTCAACGACGGCGACCTCGGGATGCGGGTGATCGAGCACGTCGTCGCCCGGGAGCTCAAGGGCTGGGTGTAGGGGGGGCAGGCGCGACGCCCCCTCTCCCCGCGGGCGGGGAGAAAGGGACGCACCGCCGAGGCCCGCGTCAGGGCTTCTTCGGCTCGTCCGGCTTCGCGGGGGTGGCTGCGGCGCCGACGCGCTCGACCTTGGCGCCCTCGCGCAGCTTCAGGATGATGTCCTGCTGGGCCTTGCGGGTCAGGTACTGGTCGACCTGGTCCTTCATCTCGGAGAAGCTCGGCACCGGCTTGGTGCGCTTCTCCTCGACCTTGATGACGTGCCAGCCGAACTGGGTCTTCACCGGGTCCGAGACCTGGCCCACCGGCAGGGCGAAGGCGGCCTCCGCGAAGGGGGCGACCATGCGCTCCTTGGTGAAGAAGCCGAGATCGCCGCCCTCCGTCTTGGAGCCCGGATCCTTGGAGACCTCGGCGGCGACCTTGGCGAAGTCCTCGCCGCCCTTGAGGCGCTGGGCGATGGCCTTCGCGTCGGCCTCGTTGTCGACGAGGATGTGGCGGGCGCGCACCTCCTCCTCGGGCTTCATCGCCTTGGCGGTCTGGTCGTAGAGGGCCTTGGCAGCCTCGGGCGTCGCCGCCTTCTTCGACTCCCGCTCCAGGTACTCGTCGAGGAGGAGCTTGTCGCGGAAATAGGCGAGCTTGCGCTTGAACTCGGGGGTGTCGCCGACCTTGGCGGCCTCGGCCGCCTGCGCGCCGACCCGGAGGTCGACCATGTAGTCGACAAGGAGGTTCTTCTTCTGCTCCTCGTCCACCCCCGGCAGGGACAGGGCCGGATCGTCCGCCGCGACCGCGAGATCGCCCTGGGTGATCTTCGCGCCGTTGACGGTCGCCACCACGGTATCCGGCGCGGCCGGGGTCGGAGCCTGGGCGAAGGCCACGCCGCCCGGCAGGCTCAGCGCGAGGGCGAGCGCGCTGGCGCGCAGGGAGAGGACGGGCTTCGGCATGGCGTGGCGGTTTCCTCGGGTCGTCTTCGGGCCCCGCCCGTCGAGCGCGCGGGGTGAGCCGGCCCGCGCGACGCGGGCCAGGGGCGGCGAAAGAGGTGGCGTGCGCGGTCGCCGAACGCAAGTCGCGACCCGGCGAGCGCGATCGGTGCATTGCGAGCGATCGCCGCGAGCCTTCGTTAAGGCGGCCCCGCTAGCCTCGGCCCGGGTTCCATCGAGGGAGAGGGCGCATGCGCAGGCTGTCTATCGTCGCGGTCGTGGCCCTTGTCGGGCTCGCCGGCACCGCCGAGGCGAAGGGGCGCCGCTCCTTCGGCGGGATCTGGACCGCGACGCCGCCCCTGACCCTGCGCACCGGCCCGAGCCCCGCTGGCCTGAACGGTCCGGTGCCGGTGGCGGCGACGCCCGGCGCCATCGAGCTGCTGCCCCGCCGCGCCTCGGCCGATCCGGCTCCGGAGTCCCGCCCCGCGCCCGCCGTGGCGAAGCCGGAGGCGCCCTGGTGCGCCAGCGGCCGCATCACCGGCTCCGGCGCCGGCTTCTGCGAGATCAACTGAAGCGGCGCGGGCTCCGCGGGCCCGCGCTCTCCGACCCGAGCGCTGCGACATCGAGGCCGTCCGACCGCCCTTCCGGGGCGGCGCGGACGGCCCTTTCGCATGGACGCGCGCCGCGCCGGTCGAGCTGGCCGCAGGCCCGGCTCTTTCAGGTGCGCCCCCCGATATATACCTCTATAAGCGCGCCCAAACGCCGGCCGGTACGGCCCATCTCGACCACAGGTTCCCTTCGATGCTCGGTGCCCTCGCCAAGAAGATTTTCGGCTCGTCCAACGACCGGCGGGTCAAGGGCTACCGCCCGCGCGTCGCCGCGATCAACGCGCTCGAGCCGGAGATCCAGGCGCTTTCCGACGATCAGCTCCGCGCCCGCACCGAGGAGCTGAAGGCGGAGCTCGCGGCGGGCAAGAGCCTCGACGACATCCTGGTACCGGCTTTCGCCACCGTGCGCGAGGCGGCCAAGCGGGTGCTCGGCCAGCGCCATTTCGACGTGCAGATGATCGGCGGCATGGTGCTCCACGAGAGCGGCATCGCCGAGATGAAGACCGGCGAGGGCAAGACGCTCGTCGCCACGCTCGCCGTCTATCTCAACGCGCTGGAAGGCAAGGGCGTCCACGTCGTCACCGTCAACGACTACCTCGCCTCCCGCGACGCGGAGTGGATGGGCCGGGTCTACCGCTTCCTGGGGCTCTCGGTCGGCACCATCGTCCACGGGCTCGACGACGGGCAGCGCCGCGAGGCCTATGCCTGCGACATCACCTACGGCACCAACAACGAGTTCGGCTTCGACTATCTGCGCGACAACATGAAGTACGAGCTGGGGCAGATGTCCCAGCGCGGGCACAACTTCGCCATCGTCGACGAGGTCGACTCGATCCTCATCGACGAGGCGCGCACGCCGCTCATCATCTCCGGGCCCGTCGACGACCGCTCGGAGCTCTACGTCGCCGTCGACGCGATCATGCCGATGCTCGTGCCCGAGCACTACGACCTCGACGAGAAGCAGCGCACCGTCTCGCTCACCGAGGCCGGCAACGAGTTCGTGGAGGAGGCGCTTCGCGAGGCCGGCCTTCTCAAGGAGGGCGACCTCTACGACGCCCACAACGTCACCCTCGTCCACCACGTCAACCAGGCGCTGCGCGCCAACACCCTCTTCACGCTGGACAAGGACTACATCGTCAAGAACGACGAGGTCGTCATCATCGACGAGTTCACCGGCCGCATGATGCAGGGCCGGCGCTATTCGGAGGGGCTTCATCAGGCACTGGAGGCCAAGGAGCGGGTCACGATCCAGCCCGAGAACCAGACGCTCGCCTCGATCACCTTCCAGAACTACTTCCGCCTCTACAAGAAGCTCGCCGGCATGACCGGCACAGCCGCAACCGAGGCCGACGAGTTCGCGGAGATCTACAAGCTCGAGGTGGTCGAGATCCCGACCAACAAGGAGGTCGAGCGCGTCGACGAGGACGATGAGGTCTACCGGACCGTCGAGGAGAAGTACGCCGGCATCATCGCCGAGATCGACAAGGCGCACGCCCGCCACCAGCCGATCCTCGTCGGCACCGGCTCGATCGAGAAGTCCGAGTACCTCGCCGAGCTGCTCAAGAAAGCCGGCTACAAGCTTCTCGACTACTCCGACCCGAACGCGCTCACCGACGTCTACGCCGCTGCGCGAGAGGGACGGGTGACGAAGCGCTTCGCGGTGCTCAACGCCCGCTTCCACGAGCAGGAGGCCTACATCGTGGCCGAGGCCGGCGTGCCCGGCGCCATCACCATCGCCACGAACATGGCCGGGCGCGGCACCGACATCAAGCTCGGCGGCAACCTCGAGATGCGCATCGAGAAGGAGCTGGGCTCCGTGGCCGAGGGGCCGGAGCGCGAGGCCGCCATCGAGGCGCTCAAGGCCGAGATCGCCGAGAACCGCACCCGGGTGCTGGCCTCGGGCGAGCCCGCCGACCCGGAGGCGGGGCGCAAGCGCGACCTGCCCGGCGGCCTCTACATCATCGGCACCGAGCGCCACGAATCCCGCCGCATCGACAACCAGCTCCGCGGCCGCTCCGGCCGCCAGGGCGATCCCGGCCGCTCGAAGTTCTACCTGTCGCTTCAGGACGACCTGATGCGCATCTTCGGCTCCGACCGCATGGACGGGATGCTGACCCGGCTCGGCCTGGAGCAGGGCGAGGCGATCATCCACCCCTGGATCAACAAGGCCATCGAGAAGGCGCAGCAGAAGGTCGAGGCGCGCAACTTCGACATGCGCAAGAACGTGCTCAAGTACGACAACGTCATGAACGATCAGCGCAAGGTCGTGTTCGAGCAGCGCCGGGACTTCATGGCCCAGGAGAGCGTGCGCGACACCGTCGACGAGATGCGCCACGGCACCGTGGACGACCTCGTGGCCGTGCACATCCCCGAGAACGCCTACGCCGAGCAGTGGGACACGGAAGGCCTCAAGGCCCGCGTCGCGGAGGTGCTGAACCTCGATGAGCCCGTCGACGCCTGGGCCAAGGAGGAGGGCATCGCCGACGAGGAGATCCGCGAGCGCCTGCGCAAGGCCGCCGACGAGGCCTACGCGGCCCGCGTCGAGAAGAACACGCCCGAGCTGATGACCTATATCGAGAAGCAGGTCCTGCTCCAGACCCTCGACCATCTCTGGCGGGAGCACCTCGTCACCCTCGACCACCTGCGCCAGGTGATCGGCTGGCGCGGCTTCGCCCAGCGCGACCCGCTCAACGAGTACAAGTCCGAGGCCTTCGAGCTCTTCAACGGCCTCGTGGCATCCTTGCGCGAGCAGGTGACGGGCCAGCTCTCGCGCATCGAGATCATGTACCAGCAGCCGGAGGGCGAGGAGGGCGCGCCCGACGGCCTCGGAGCCCCGCCGAGCCTGCCGCCGATGTTCGCCCAGCATCTCGACCCGGTGACGGGCGAGAACGAGATGGCCCGCGCGCCCTTCGGCACGGGCAGCGACGGCGGGGGCGGTCCCGCCTACGGCTTTGCCGGCAGCGGGCTGGCGGCGGACGGTGCCGTGCTCGAGCGCGATCCCGAAGACGCCACCACCTGGGGTCGCGTCGGACGCAACGAGCCCTGCCCCTGCGGCTCGGGCAAGAAGTACAAGCACTGCCACGGCCGCTACGCCGCGGAGGCGTGAGGCCGGCCGTGAGTGGTGCGGTCGCCTACGCGGTCGAACCGGATCTCGACGCGGCCTCCTTCCAGGAGGTCCTCGTCGCATCCGGCCTCGCATCCCGGCGCCCGGCCGAGTTCCTCGAACGGCTCGGCCGCATGCTCGCCGGTGCCGACCTGGTCGTCACCGCCCGGATCGACGGGCGGCTCGTCGGGGTGGCGCGCACGCTCACGGACTTCTCCTTCTGCGCCTACCTCTCCGACCTCGCCGTCGCCCGCGACGTGCAGGGGCTCGGGATCGGGCAGGGGCTGATCGAGGCGACGCGGCAGGCGGCGGGGCCGGAGGTCTCCCTTCTTCTCACCGCCGCCCCCGGCGTCGAGGGCTACTACGCGCGCATCGGCATGCCGCGGGTGGCCCACGCCTTCCGCTACGACCGGGAGCGTTAGACCCCGCCTCGTCCCCACCGGCCGAAGCGGGCGCTGGCCGTTGCGATCGCGGCCCGGACGCACGTTGCCTCATCGTCCGAGGCGGTGGCGTGACGGTTCCGCGAGACACGCGGTGTCGGAGCGTGGCGGCCGGCATCCTTCGAAAGCGCTCGGCCGCGGGGGAACATTGCCGGCCCCCTGAGGTAGCCCGTCTGTGCGATCCCCGCGCAGACAGGAGACGACCGCCATGTTCATGAGGCTCGATCGCCTTCAGGCCGAACTGCCGATCCCGAAGAAGCCCGATCCGAACGCTGCCGCCGCGCTCCAAGAACTACTCGGGGGCAAGTACGGCGAGATGTCGACGCTCGGAAACTACATGTTCCAGAGCTTCAACTTCCGCAACAAGTCGAAGTTGCGTCCGTTCTACAGCCTTGTGTCGAGCATCTTCACCGAGGAGCTCGGCCACGTCGAGCTGGTCTCCAACGGCGTCGCGCTGCTCAACAACGGCCCCGGCGACGACACCGAGAACGTGGACGTCTCCCAGGCACCCTTCGAGGACATGAAGGACGTCCGTCTCGCCGGCGCGTTCTTCCAGAACGCCGGCGGCGCGACGCCGGTGAACTCGAACGCCCAGTCCTGGAACGTCGACATGGTGACGACGACGGGCAACCTGATCATCGACCTGCTGCACAACTTCCACCTCGAGTGCGGGGCGCGCCTGCACAAGCTGCGCGTCTACGAGACCCTGAAGGACCCGACCGGTCGCGAGGTCTGCGGCTACCTGCTCGTGCGCGGATCGGTGCACGCCCACGCCTACGCGCTGGCGATCAAGAAGCTCACCGGCGTCGAGATCGAGAAGATGCTGCCGACGCCCAACATCGTCCTCGACAAGATCCCCGAGTGCCAGAAATATCTGCAGGAGGGCTCGCACCGGCGCCTCTACACCTTCGGCTCGCCGGACTATCCGGAGATGGCCGGCGTCTGGTCGAACGACGAGGTGGCGCTGCCGGGCGATCCGCCGGGCAACCTCGAGATCGTCGACGGGGCGCCGGAGGGCGGCAAGATGGCCGAGCTCGACGGCAACTACGGCGCCTTCGTGCCCGACTACGCTCCCCAGGAGATCTTCGAGATCGCAAGCAAGCTCTACAAGAAGAGCCGCTAAGGCGCCCTCCGAAGATGATCAACCCGAGGCGCGGCATCCCTGCCGCGCCCGACACAGGCTGCCGCCGCGTCTGGACCGAGGTCTCGGCGGCCGACGGCTACGCTGGTTGCGTTCGCCCCTCGCCGCGCTCGATGCGATAGTGGATCGGCTTGAAGCGGCCGTTGTTCGATTGCAGGGCCGAGCACGCCGTGAGGCCGATGACGAGGTCCCTCTCGGCGACGAAGCTGATGTGATCGCCCGCCCGGCTCAGGGGCGGCTCGACCCTCAGCGCGCCGGTTGCGGCGTCCACCGGCACGTTCATGAAGCAGTTGAAGGCGACCGGAATCCGATCCGGCGCGATGCCGTAGGGCTGGAGAGCCGCGGCCAGGTTGCCGAAGCATCCCCGATGCGGATGGGCGTCGCCGTAGATGATGCGGAACGTGTCGGACGAGCAGGGCGTCAGCAGGAAGTCGTGGCGCCCGACGGTGTCCTCGACGATGCGCAGCAGCACGTTCGAGCGGTTCGAGTAGAGGGGGTCGCCCGTCGTCAGGTAGATCCGGCTCGCGTAGTCGAGGGTGCGCCCCGACGAGATCACCTCGTCGAGGTCGTGACGGTTGAAGGCCAGGAGGTCGGCCACCTGCTCGCCGCGCGGATCGATGACGGTGAGGCGATCGCCGCGATCGAGGGTGAAGGCCACGCCCGACCGGGGCTCGATCTCGTGGATGCCGCCCTCAGCGCACATCGGCTGCCCCCGCTTCGCTCCTGCGCGGCCGGAAGGGGCAGCGCCAATCCTCGTCCACGGCGCGACCGCTATACTGACGCGCCTCGGAGGCTTCGCCGTGGCGGGCCAGCATCGGATTGGTCGATCCGGCCAGAGCCTCGTCCCGCTGGAGGATGGACGCGCGCAGCTTCTCGTAGCGGCCGGCCTCGCGCAGCTGCTCGAACTGGGCGTGAAGGTTGAACACCAGGGCCGGCGAGGAGAACCGCCGCGCCGGCCGGCTGGCATGCGGGTGCAGGCCGACCACGAAGAACGCTTCGCCGGCAAAGCTCAGCGAGAAGTGCGGGTTGTCCGGCTCGCGCGCCACGCGCCCATCCCAGGGATGGCCGAGCCAGGCGTCCTTGTCGGCGAGCGACTGGATCCTGTCCCAGAGGTGCCGCTCGAAGCCCTCCTCGTCGAGGTCCGCGGGTCCTTCGAACACGACGGCGAAGCTCTGGAACAGGTCGGGCTGCCGGCGATAGCGAGCCGCGAAGGCGAGGAGGGCCGGGTAGATGCGCAGATCGTCCCAGGCGGATGTGATGTCGCGGGCGACCACGATCCGCATCTGGCCCTTCGACAGCGCCGATTTCGCGCCGACGCAGGGGAACCCGGCCTCTCGTATGAACGCGTGAAAAGCCTCCGTCTTGGGATGGCCTCGATCGTCGCGGGGAAACTGCATGGACACTCGGCACGCTGACGGGATGCTCCCGCCGGGCGGCGGGGAGTCTGCCAATCCCACCTCGCCCGAGTTGTTCCGACGCAATCCGAGAAGGCGGCATTTGCCCACAGGCGGGCGCCGGGTGAGCGTCGCGGGCTCGGCGTTCGAGGCTCGCGCTCTCTTCGGTGCCAACCTGGGCGGCGTTGGGGCCGCCGACGTTGAACGACATCATCACCCCGGAGACGGCGCCCGCGCCGATCAGGCCGGCGGTCCCGTAGTCACCCGTCAGGCCGGATGACCAGTTCATGTCGAAGCTGTTCAGCGAGATCGGGCCGGCCACCGACCCGGATGCCGGGCCGGTCTGGACGACGTCGAGCGCGCGGTTCGTGATAGCCATCTTCGGCAGGATGGTCACGCCGCTCTGCGCGTTCAGCACGAGGCGGTCCGAAAGGATCTCAAGGTTCCTCGAAACGCTGAAGGCGGTGTCGGCGCTGAAGTAAGGTCACGCCATTCTCGATGTTGATGCCGGGGCGCACGAAGCCCGCCGCGGACCGGACGGGGCTAACCGCTACGATTCATCTTTCGAGTATAAGACGGAGGTGCGGAAGGTCCGAGGGTTCGCCTCGACGGAACACCCCACCGTCCGGCGGACGCCACTAGGGCCAACACCGCGGCGTCGCCACAGGACCGAAAGAATTATTCCGAAAAATCAATATCTTGCGAGTGGTTTCTGGCGGAGGGAGCGGGATTCGAACCCGCGATACCGTTTCCGGTATACACACTTTCCAGGCGTGCGCCTTCAACCACTCGGCCACCCCTCCGACCTTTCCAGCCACGAGGGCCAAAGGTGGCGCTGGCCTTATCCATGCCGCGCCCGCGTGCTGTAACGGGCCGCTTCATGCGGCGCAAGGCTGTACACTGCACCGAATCACGCGAAGGACCGTGATGGTCTGCCGACAGAAGCGCGGTGCCGGCATCATCTCGTCCTTAAGCCCGAACAAGAGAACCGCCCCGCCCCGATCACGTAGCGGCTGCGTTGCATCGCCATGATTGACGTCGCTCAGATCGCACCCTAAAGGGTCACCAACGCAGGCCCTCGCGGCTGCGGGCCCAGGTGGCGGAATTGGTAGACGCGCTGGTTTCAGGTACCAGTCTCGCAAGAGGTGAAGGTTCGAGTCCTTTCCTGGGCACCATCAAGCAGCTAAGCGCTTGATTCGTCGGTAAGTTCAGTCAGATCATGTGGTTGGGGTCGCCCGAGTGATGCACACGGGTGATGCACATGGTCCTCGCGATGTCCCGTCCGCATAAGCACCCGACGACCGGCTTTTTTTTTATGTGCGCAAGCGCGTCCCGAAAGCGGTTGCCGCCGCCTATGGCCGGAAAACCGTTTCCTTCAGCCTTGGAACGCGTGACCCGGAGGAGGCACGACGGCTTCATGCCGCCGAGATAGCCAAGCTTGAGCAGGAGTGGGCTCGGCTTCGTAGCACGGAGGTCGACCCAGCGGGTGACGCGACTCAGCCCGGCGGAGACGGCGAGGGGATCCTTCGCAGCTTAAGCGAACGCGAAGCCGCCGTACGCGCGCAGTGGATGGCCGTTTCGACCTGATCTATGCTGCGGGCCGCAGCAGAGCGGATCGAGCATGAACGCGCCGGCCATCGCGGCACCTGAGAAGACGCCCTTCTGGTCGGCGCTCTTCACTGACCGGCGGATCGCCCCGGCCCTCGGGCTCGGCTTCACCTCCGGCATCCCGTTCCTGCTAGTCTACGCCACGCAGTCGGCTTGGCTATGCCTTCGCCTCGGTCGTGCTGATCACCTACATGTCGACGCTGGCGTCCACGGAGCACGCGGCGAGCCAATTCGGTCTGCTGACCTCGCTCTGTGCCTTCCCCAGCAGCGTGCTGGCAGGCTTCTCCGGCTTCATCGTCGAGCGGACGGGCTTCTCGTGGTTCTATCGTCCTGACCTCGTTGATCGGCCTGCCCGTGGCGCTGCTCGCGGTCTACGTCTGGGTCAAGGTCGGCATCTCCGACGAGACCGCGCCGCAGGCTGGCGCGAACTCCTGGCGCGAAGCGGCGGTACTGCCTTCACCTACTGCACCGCCGCTTTCCACCCGAAGCCCACGCTCCGAATGTCCTCTTAGACCGTGACGAGCCAAAATATGCGGAACTTAATTAGAGAATGCTCCTGAATGGACGATCGATTCCTAACGGTACTAAGTATGTATGTTGCGTGCTGCTCGCTATGACATCCAGCTTGGAAGTCGAAATGCACCGGTGCGATAAGGGTCAGGAGCAATCAAGATCTGATCGGCGGTATGATCTTGAATCTGAAAGAAGAGGTGGGGCATTCCAAGTGATGGATCGCCGACGACATTCGGATACGGAATAGCGGATTGGGTCGCGACATCGTATTGGATCGTGCCGACGACGCTGCGATAGATCGTGCGCCGGAGGCGCGCGGCCACGCGGCGGTTCTGCTCGAAATGGCCGGGAGGAGCGGTTCCTCCTTCGAGCGCCGCGGCGATCGCGTAATGGTGCAGAGCGACATAGGTCTGCGCGCCGACGCTCGGCGTCGAGCTGGCACCGAAGCGTGCTCGATAACGGTGCGCAAAGGCGTTGCCTATGGCATCGGGCAGCAGGCCGACGACAGTGCCGACGATGATCCCCTCGGCCGAGCGGCCCGTCGCGGCCGTGAATGCCGCGTGCATGGCGCCGTACTGAAGATAGACGAGGGCCGGGACCGGCGCGCGCATGAACTGCTGGTGGAACGCCGCGAGATCGCCTGCGAAGAAGTGGGTGTTGGCGATCACGTTGGGACGGCTTTCCCGGATCAGGGAGAGGGCCTGCGACCAGTCGGTGCGCGGCGTTCGCACGACTTTCGGACCACAGCAGACCTCCCAGCCGAACTGGGGGGCCGCGGTCGCCATCGCGTTGGCGATGACGATGCTGTAGGGCGCCGATCCCGAGATGATGGCGATGCGGTTGCTTGCAGGGCGCCACTGCCCGGTCTCTCTTAGCCAGGAAATGAATTTGATGAAGCCTTGCCCGTACCAGTACTCCGCCGGATCGCTCATGAAACAGCCGAAGTACCGGTCCGGATTCGAGGTGATTGTGTCGTGGTGCTGAAGCAAGGTGTTGTGGTGGATGTAGAGGATACCGGCATCGGCGATCGGCTCGTATTCCGAGTTCTGCGGGCCGATGTTGTAACCGCAGATGATCGCATGGGCGCGATGGAGGTGGATCAACACCTGCGCGCCCGCCACGACCGCCTCGGCATTCTGGCGGCCGGTGTCGACGAACACCGGAGCGACCGGCCGGCCGAGGATGCCGCCGGCGGCGTTGATCTCCTCGCTGGCCAGGGTTAGCCCGTTGCGGAACTCGATGCCGTCGGCGGACGAGGCGCCGGTGAGCGGCACGAGGCTGCCGATGGGGATCGGAGCGGACTCGCTCATCACTCGCCTCCTTGATGGGATTGGGGCTCGGCGGGGAGCATCTCGGTGGTCTCGTAGAGGAGACGATGCATGAGGACCCTAAGGCCCGGCGGGCTGATCGGCTTCGTCAGCACCGGGAAGCCGAGATCCCGGATGCGGGCGTGGCTTTCCGGGTCGGCATCGGCCGTCACGATCACGCAGGGCAGGTCCGCCCCGAGATGGGCGCGCAGCCGGGCGCAGACCTCGGTGCCGCGCTCGTCGCCCGACAGCCGATAGTCCGAGAGGACGAGGAGCGGCTCCAGCGCCCCGCTTTCGATCGCCGCTTCGACCTCGGCGAGGCGGGCGCAGGCGGTCACTTCCATGCCCCAGCGCTGGAGCAGCCCGGTCAGCACGCGGCGCAGATCCGCGTCGTCTTCGATGACGAGCACCGGCAGGCCGGCGAACTGCCCGGCCAGCATCTCGCTGATCTCGGTCTCGGCCACCTCGCTCTGCCAGACGTCGCCGAGCGGCACCTGGATCGAGAAGGTCGAGCCTTCCCCGAGCCGGCTCTCCAGCAGGATGGGATGGCCGGCCAGCTCACTGATGCGCTTGGCGATGCTGAGCCCGAGACCGAGCCGCTTGCGCTGACCGTCCTCTGCCCGCCCGACCCGGTAGAACTCCTCGAAGATGCGCTCCTGCTCGTCCGGCGCGATGCCTGGACCGGTGTCGCGGACTTCGATCCGACAATGGGTTCCGTCGCCGACACAGGCAACGGTCACGCGACCGACGGGAGTGTAGGTGATCGCGTTCGCGACGAGGTTGGCGAGCACCCGCTCGAGCAGGGCCTTGTCGGTGACGATGGGCAGCGCGCAGGGCAATACGTCGAGGATCAGGCCCTTGTCGCGGGCGAGAGGCTCGAATTGTATGCGCAGGCGGTCCAATAGCGTAGCGGCGGGGAAGGTGGTCTTGCGCGGCACAATGTTGCCAGCGTCGAGCTGACCGATGTGCAGGAGCGCGCGGATGAGGTCTTCCATGACCTCGACCGACACGTCCATGGCGTGCAGCGCTTCGCGCCGCGCCGCCTCGTCGCTCAGTGATAGGCAGGTGTAGATCAGGATCTTGAGGGTCGCGAGCGGCTGACGCAGATCGTGGTTGGCGGCGCGCAGAAAGCGCGACTTCGTTAGATTGGCAGTCTCCGCAAGGTCCTTGGCGGCCTGCAACGCCCGCTCCCCGCGCTTCAGGCGCGTGATGTCCTGCACCGACAGGACGAGCCGCCCAACCTCGTCCCGGCTTGGCAGGAACTCCAAGACGCGTCCATCGGCCATCGCCACCTCGCGGGCTTCCTCGTGCCAGAGCGCGGCCGCGAGGTCCGCGGCCCAGCGCTGAGGCTTGGTCTCGACCACGGCCTCATGGGTGCGCGCCAGCGCCAACAGGAATGCGTCGAGAGCCTCTCCCGGCGACAGGGTCTTTGACGCCCGATCGAACAAGGCCTTGAGTCGACCATTGGCGGCAATCAGTCGCCGGTCGCTCGCGAACACCGCGAGACCGAAGTGAGCGCTCTGCAGCGCCTCCCAGATCGCGTCGAGGTCGAGCGGCGACGACCGAGCCGGGGCGGGGGGGAGGCTCACCGGACCTCGCCGTCCGGCGCGCGGACCCGTCCGTCGCGCAGTTGGGTCACCGCGTAATGCATCAGCGCGGAGCGATCTTCGACGCCGAGCTTCTTCATGATGCGCGTGACGTGGACGCGGACCGTGTGCGGGCTGAGCCCGAGATCGCCCGCGATGCGCGCGATCGAGCGTCCGCCGCCGAGGAGCGCGACGACCTCGACCTCACGCCGGGTAAGAGCGGTCTTCTCCGCCGCCGGGGCCTCACCGGCGGCGGGCGGCATCGGTCCGCCTTCCAAGATCCGGCGCGGAAACGAGACCTGTCCGGACAGGACAAGGGAGAGCGCCGTCACGATCTCCTCCGGCTTGGCGGATTTCGGGATGTAACCAACGGCGCCGAGCTGGATCGCCCGCATGATCCGCTCGCGGTCCTCATGCACCGAGATGACGACGATCGGCACGTCGGGATGGCGCCGCCGCAGGTGCTCGATCTCGCCGTCCCCCCGTATGCCGGGCATGACGAGGTCGATCAGGAGGAGGCCGATGTCGTCGCGGGCGCGCAGATGAGTCTCAACCTCGGTGAACGTTTCCGCCTCGATCACCTCGATGTCACCCTGCACGCCGCGCAGGACCTGCCTCAGGGTCTCCCGCACGATCCAGTGATCGTCGGCCACCACCACGCGCATTGTTCTGCGCCTCCCGTGCTGCGAAGCGTCCTTCAAGCGCGCCTCTCGGAACTGCCATAGACTGGATGCAGCGATCGGGCGACCGTGGTTCCGGCATCGGATCAGGCGACGGCATACGCCTCCGTCGAAGGCGATTCGTAAGTGAATAATCATTTTGATTATATCACTCCGCGGCTCTGATCCAGGTCAATCTGGAGGCACCGGTTCGGTCGCAGCAACAGTCCGGTATCGCATTCTCGCCAAACGTCAAACTATTTCAATATTTTAGCTCCGAGACTATCGCGACCCTGCAGGACCTCCGGGCGATGCGAGTTTTGGCATACTGCCTAATTAGTATCGGTAGAACTTTTTTCGCGAGAGGAATTGACACGTAGCCATAAAGATTATTCCATTTGTTGGTCAGGGGCGACTTTCCGGGGCGGATCCCGTCCGGAGGCGGCACCCTTTTCCCGGCGGCGCGCTGGATATGTCCGGAGGTTTTCGATGAAGGATCGTACCGTCGATCGCAGACAGGTGGTCCAGGGCTTGGCCGCGGGCGCCGCACTGGCCGCGGGTGGGGCGGGTCTCGCATCCGCCGTCTTCCCGACTCCCGCCATCGCCAAGCCGTCCGGGGAGCCGATCGTCCTTGGGCTGACGATCTCGCAGACCGCAGCCGCGGGCGTCGCCGACCATCAGGATCACTTCAACGGCTCGACGCTGGCGATGGAGGAGATCAACGCGGCCGGCGGCATCCTCGGCCGGCCCCTCCAGTTCAAGGTCGTCGATGTCGACCTTCTCAACGCCGAGAGCTGCCAAGCGGCGATCCGCAGCCTCGTGGACCAGAAGGTCCACGCCATCTCCTCGCCGTTCCTGTTCGTCCCGATTCCGGCCATGGACGCCTCGGTGGCGTATGGCTGTCCTTACGTGAACGGCAACACCCAGCGCGCCGCCACCGATCTCACTGCCGCGCACCCTGACAAGTACGGCCACATCTTCCAGATGGACCCGTCCGAGGTCTATTACGGCGAAACATTCCCGATATTTCTCCAGGATCTTGAGAAGAGCGGCGCTTGGAAGCCGAAGAACAACAAGGTACACATCGTCCAAGAGCAGATTGCCTACAATCAGACGATCTCACGCTCGTGTCAGGAGGCGCTCAAGAAGAGCCGCTTCGAGCTCGCCGCGGTCACCGACATCCAGTACCCCGTCCAGGATTGGGGGCCGGTCATCCAGAAGATCAAGGAGGTCGGCGCCGGCACGGTGATGATCGACCACTGGGTCGCCGCAGAGTACGCCGCCTTCGTCAAGCAGTTCCGCTCCAATCCTTTGAAGGACAGCCTCGTCTATCTCCAGTACGGCCCCTCGCAGCCGGAGTTCCTCGAACTCGCCGGGCGCGCCGCGGAAGGTTTCGTCTGGAGCACGGTGCTCGGCGTCTATGCGGACGAAAAGGGCAAAGCCTTCCGCGATAAGTACAAGAAGCGCTTCCCCGGCAAGGTCATGGGTCTGTGCTACACCGGCGCCGGCTACGACATCGTTCACATGATGAAGGACGTCTGGGAGAAGACCGGTAAGCCGGAGGATTTCAAAGCGAACTGCGCCGCGTTGCGCGAAGGCGCGTTCCGGGGCGTCTGCGGCTGGTCGATCATGGGCAACAAGCGCCAGGAGGCGGTGCAGTACCCGGTCGGGACGCAGGACGTCGAGAAGGGCATGAGCCAACTCTACTTCCAGGTCCAGAGCCGGGAGAGCAAGATCATCTATCCCTTCGCTCTTAAGGAGACCGAATACAAGACCGTGCCCTGGGCATGAGCGTGCTCGGCATCGGTACCTCCGAGGCTGGCGCACCGCTCTTCGCCTGCTCCGACATCGCGCTCGACCTCGGCGGTCGGGAGATCCTGAAGGGCATCTCGCTCGCCGTTGCACCGGGCGAGGTGCTCGGCATCATCGGCCCGAACGGAGCGGGCAAGACCAGCTTGTTCGAGGTGCTGAGCGGGCGTACCGCTCCGAAGCGCGGCCGCGTCACCTTCGAGGGCCGCGACATCACCGGGCTGAAGCTCTACGAGCGGGCGCGCATCGGCATCGGCCGCACCTATCAGACCCCCGTCGTGCCCGAGGATCTCACGGTCGGCGAGGTTCTGAAGGGCGCCCGGCAGGCCTACGCACCCTACCTGACCCGCCACCACGCCGAGTGGGGCCTGGAACTCGTCCATCTTGGCGTGGACGAGGCCCTACCGGCGAGCCGGCTGGAGACGCTGAACCGGCGCAAGCTGCTTCTCGCCTGTCTGCTCATGCGCCGGCCCAAGTTGCTGCTCCTCGACGAGCCGGCGGCCGGGCTCATCAACGCCGAGGTCGATGAACTCGATCACCTGATCCGCTTGCTCTCGAAGGAGATGGGCATGTCGATCGTGATCGTAGAGCACCGGATCGAACTCCTCGAGACCATCGCCGACCGCGTCATGGTGATGGATGCGGGCGAGAAGGTCGTCGAGGGAAGCCTCTCGACCGTGCTGGCCGATCCCCGCGTCCACGCCGCGTATTTCGAGCACATCGAGGAGGGCGAACTGGCATGATCGGCTTCCTGGCACGGCGACGTCCCCCCGAACCCGAATCGGACGGTTCGATCCTCGCGATCCGCGGCCTCTCGGCCGGCTACGGCCCGATGCGGGTGATTCACGATCTCGACCTGATCGTGCGGGCCGGCGAGCGCCTCGGCATCGTCGGCCTCAACGGCCACGGCAAGTCGACGCTGTTCCTCGCCATCGCCGGCTTGACCGGCTGGCAGCGGGGCTCGATCCGCCTCAACGGCCGCGAGGTCGGCGGTTCGCGCAGCCAGGGACCCGGCCGCTACACCCACCACGTCGTGCGCCAGGGCCTCGCCCTGATGCCGCAGGGCGACGAGATCTTCCACGGTCTCACGGTCGAGGAACACCTCGACAGCGGTGCTTTCACGCCGCGCTCCTGGCGCGAACGGGCCCCGCGCAAGGAGCGCGTGCTGGCGATCTTCCCGCCGCTGCGCAAGCTGATGGCAACGCCGGTCGGACGCCTCTCGGGAGGCGAGCGGCGCATGGTCTCCCTTGGGCGAGGACTGATGGCCGACGCCTCGCTGTTCCTCGTTGACGAGCCCTCCCTCGGCCTCGCCCCGAAGATCGGCAAGGGCGTGATGGACGCGCTGATGGGCCTGGAACTCGGCAACTCCGCCATGGTCATCGCCGAGCAGAACGTGGCCCTCCTCGAAGGCCGGGTCGACCGCATCCTCGGCATGCATGTCGGCCAACTCAAGGGCGAGGCCTCGACCTCGCTCGCATCGCAGACCAAGCGCGAGTTGTGAGGTCACCGTGGATATCGGGTTCGTCATCGTCTCGGCCGTCACGCTGGCTTGCGTCTATGGCACGCTGGCCATCGGCCTCTCTATCACTTGGTCGAGTCTCGGCCTCGTCAACATGGCCTACGGCGTCACCTTCGCGGCCGCCGGCTACGGTGCTTGGCTCGTCGCCGAGCAGTTGCAGGCGATCGATGCTCTCGCCGACATGACGCTCGTCGTCGGCCCCGTCGTCATCCTGGCCGGCATCCTCACCGGCGCCGTCTGCGGGCTGATCGTCTGCGCGATCGCGTTCATCCCGATCCACGACAAGCCGAACTTCACCGTTCGCGGACTGATCGCGAGCCTCGCGCTGAGCCTGATCGGCACGCAGTTCCTGCTTCAGGTCTTCGGCCCGCGCGCCAAGAATCTGCCGCCCCTGTTCGGGGATTGGGAACTGCCACTCGGCAATGTCGTCGTCACCGCCGACAAGGGCGGCGCCATGGTGACCTCCGTCGTCATGCTGGCCCTGGCACTCCGCTGGATGCGGTCGAGCCGGCGCGGTCTCGAGATCCGCGCCATGATGATGAACCCGCATGCCGCCTCCCTCGTCGGCATCGGCGTCCGGCGCACCGGTTTCTACGTCATGGCACTGACGGGCGGGCTGGCTGGGCTGGCCTCGGTGCTTCTGTCGCAGACCTACTTCATCAGCCCTTTCAGCGGCCTCACCCCACTCATCAAGGGTTTGAGCGTGGCGCTGCTGGGCGGCCTCGGCAGCGTCGGCGGGGCGATCGCCGCCGCGATCCTCCTCGGCATCAACGAGGCGCTGACCTCCGCCCTGCTCGGCGGACAATACGTCCTGATCACGCAGTTTCTGCTCATCATCCTCGTTCTGCTGGTCCGCCCCCGCGGGATCGCCGGCATCCTGGACAAGGCGCGGGAGGCGTGACCATGGGCGAAGTCTGGAAGAACCCGCTCACCCCCTGGCGGGGTGACGCGGAGCCCGCGGAAGCAGCGAGCGATCCCTGGCGGGATCCCGGTGAGGTCTGGCGCGCCAAGCGTGCCTCCTCCGTTCCGATGCACAAGGTCGGACGCCTGCGCTACTTCTGGAAGGCGCAGGGCCACGGCGAGCGGACCTGGAACCGTCTTCGCTACTGGCCGACCAGGCGGCGCGTGCTCGACATTCGCGGCGAGTACAACCCAAAGATCCTCCGGCGCGAGAAGACCATCCTCGACCGCCGCCCGATCTACTGGGCGCTCAGCTTCCTCGCCATCCTGCTCGCGCCGCTGATCGTTCCCGGCGATCTGCAATCGACGCTGATCAGCGCCGGGACGGTGTTCCTGATCTACGCCGCGATCAACCTGTGCTGGACGCTGATCATCGGCACAGCCGGCATCTTCTCGCTGGCGACGATGGCGGTCGTCGGCGCGGCGGCCTACGGCGCGGCGGCGATGTCGGTCTTCTACGGCTGGCCCTGGTGGACGCTGCCCTTCGTCGGGGCCGGCATCGGCCTCGTCTTCGGAGTGGTGATCGCACTGCCCGCGACCCGCCTCGACGGCTTCTACTACGCGCTTTTGACGCTCGGCCTGAACGAGCTGTGCCGGGTCTACGTGGTGCAGTCGCGCACCTTCGGCTCGGCGACCGGCGGCCTCTATGGAGCGGATTCCTTCATTCCCGCCGGGCTCTCCCCGTTCGGCGAGCTTGCCACCGGTTACTACGCGGCCTTCGCCCTGATGCTCGTCGCGCTCGCGCTGTTCCGGTTCGTTCATGGCAAGCGCCTCGGCCGCATCCTGCGGATGGCGCCGGAGAAGCGGGAGGCCTTCGCCCAGGCCGTCGGAATCAACTACCGGGCCGCACGCATCCAGGTCTTCATCCTGTCCTCTGCGGCGCTCGGGCTGATCGGCGGCTTCTATGCCTCCTACTTCCGAGGTGCCTCGCCATCGCTGTTCTCCTTCGACGCGGTGCTGCTCGGCCTCGCCATGCTGGTGATCGGCGGCATCGGCCGCTCGGAAGGGGCTGTCGCGGGCACCTTCATCGTCATCCTGATCGACAAGGTCTTCCTGTCCCTCGGGCCGATCCGCCTGATCGTCATCGGCCTGATCATGCTCGGCGTGGTGCTGTTCCTCAAGAATGGACTCTTCGGGATCAAGCAGCAGTTCCGCGCCTGGCGGAACAAGAAGAAGAGTGAGAACCGCTCTTCGCGAGCGGAGAAAGGTGGAGAGATGCTTCCGGAAGAGGCGACCGAGACCGAAGACAAGGACCTCATCTACGCGCGACGGTTCGACAAGATGCAGCGCGACTATCTGAAGACGATCGTCTCCGAGCGTCTGATCGAGGAGCACCAACGTAATCCGCTCGGACAGCACAGCGAGCCGCTCGAGCGCCTGCTCATGTACTTCCGGCGCCAGCCGCAGGTCGACAAGTACGCGATCACCGTGATCGAGCCGTTCAAGGCCTACCGGATCGTGGCCCTGTCCGGCCACCGCGGCGTCGCCCCCCGGCTCGTCGAAGAGAAGACCTACCCCACTGAGGCCGAGGCCTACCACGCCGTGTTCCTGCGCCGCGTGCAAGATCTGCTTGAGTACTAAAGTTGGACTCCTTTACAACTCGCGACAGGAAAGCCTGATGTCTCAAGTCAAGCTGTTCGGCTACACAGATCGCATCTCTGCAAAGCCTGGCGAGCGCATCGATGTTCACGTCAACGCCGATGGTACGGACACGGCGGAGGCCCAACTCGTGCGCCTCGTCCACGGCGACGCTCATCCCTCGGGGCCGGGCTATATCGAGGAGGAGGTCGCCTGCGAGGCGAACGGGCCGTGGAAGGTCTGGAAGCAGTACACGCAGGTCGGCTCTTTCCTGCGTGTCGCCGACCCGCACCAACGCCTCGCGCCGGACGGCAGCTTCACGGTCTTCACGTATCTCTGGTCGACGTTGCCGATGGTGGGCCTGCGCCAGTCCCTGGTCGGGCGTTGGGACATCCGCTCGAACAAGGGCTTCGGCTTCGGCATCAACCGCAAAGGCTTCCTCGAGTTCTGGGTCGGCGACGGAAGCGATGTCGACTACGTCGCCGCCGAGGCGCCCCTCATCGCACGTATCTGGTACTTCGTCGCCGTCTCCTACGATGCCCGCACGGGCCGCGCCGAGATCTTCCAGGAGCCCGTCGTCAACCGCTACAACTCTCTCCTCGGCAAGGTCGTGCCGATGGACTATCGCTCCCACGTCGCCGAGACTCTTCGGTTCCGGCCGCGGCACGATCCGCAGACCCCCTTCCTGATCGCCGGCGCGCAGGACTGGCACGAGGCGCGCGGCCATTTCGTCGGCCAGTGCTTTTGCGGCAAGCTCGACCGCCCCGGATTGTACGGACGGGCCCTGAGCCGTGAGGAGATGGCTGCCCTCCAGGCCGGGCAGCGCCCTGCCGATGGCCTCCTCGCGTTCTGGGATACGACCGCCGGCTACACCGAACGCGGCATCGGCGACACGGTGATCGACACCGGCCCGCACGGTCTCGACGCGGTCGGCTACAACCGACCGGTCCGCGCCCAGACCGGCTACAATTGGAACGGCCGCAACGACTGCTTCCGCCTCGCTCCTCAGGAATATGGCGGCGTCGAATTCCACGTCGATACGATGATCGACAGCAACTGGAGCGTGACGCGGACCCTAACGCTGCCCGACGGCCTCAAGAGCGGCGCATACGCGATCCGCCTGCGGGCTGGGCCCGGCCGGGGACTGGCCGAGGAATACGTCGTATTCTTCGTGCGCGCCAAGGTGCCGAAGGCGCCGGTCGCCTTTCTGGTCCCGACGGGCAGCTATCTCGCCTACGCTAACGAGCATCTGAGCTTCGACGCGCAGATCATCCAGCCGATGACCGGCCAGCCGCCGATCGTCGACGAGATCGACATCGAGATGTACAAGAACCCGGATTTCGGGCTCTCGACCTACGACAGTTACGAGGACGGCGCCGGCGTCTGCTTCAGCTCCTTCCGCCGACCGATCCTGAACATGCGGCCCAAGTATCGCATGTCGAGCATGGGCACGACGTGGCAGTTCCCGGCGGACCTCTCCGTCATCGCCTGGCTCGACCAGTCCGGCTTCGACTACGAGGTGCTGACCGAGCAGGACGTGCATCAGGAGGGGCTCGCCGCACTGAAGCCGTACCGCTGCGTCCTCTCGGGCACGCATCCCGAATACATCTCCGAGCGCGTCCTCGACGCCACCGAGGACTTCATCGCTGAGGGCGGCCGGTTCATCTACATGGGCGGCAACGGCTATTACTGGAACGTCGCCTACCGTGACGACGAGCCTTGGATCATGGAGGTCCGCAAGCTCGATTCCGGCATGCGCGCCTGGGCGGCGCGCCCCGGGGAGCACTACCTCCAGACGACCGGCGACAAGAGCGGCCTGTGGCGCAATCGCGGTCGCCCGCCCCAGAAGACGCTCGGCGTCGGCTTCATCGGCGAGGGGTTCGAGAGCGGCAAGCCGTTCCGCCGTATGCCGGACAGCTATCACCGCACCGTGTCCTGGATCACGGAGGGGATCGAGGGCGAGATCATCGGTGATTTCGGCCTCGCGCAGGGTGGCGCAGCGGGGCTGGAGCTCGACCGCTACGATCTCAAGCTCGGCACCCCGCCGCACGCCAAGATCATAGCGTCTTCCGGCGGGCACACCGACAATTACGTTCTATCGGTCGAAGAGGTGCTCTACGCCTATCCGGGCATGACCGGAACCCAGGATTACCGCATCCGGGCCGATATGGTGTTCTTCACCGCCCCGAACGGTGGTGCCGTGTTCTCGGCCAGCTCGATCGCCTTCGGCCAAGCTCTTCCGGTCGACGGCTTCAAGAACTCGGTTGCCAAGCTCCTTACGAACGTGGTCGGCGCCTTCGCGAAGAACGGCCCGGTTCCGGGTGAAGCCTGGATCTCCGACGAGAAGCAATGGCGATAGAATCGAGCCGGGATTAGGGCCCTTCCGATCTCTGTGCGAACAGTATCGAACATACGTCATCGATCTTGAGATGAACGCATTCAAGCATCCGTTCAATATTGATCTCTTGCAAGTGAGACTAGGAGTTTAACAATCATGAACACAATCACAGATGTCGCAAAATCTTTCTTCGATGCCTGTGAATCGGGCGGTGGATGGGAGGCCTGCAAAGCCTATTGTACGCCGGACGCGATCTTCTCGGCCCAGGCGGATGCCCTCGCAAACGTGACGACTTTGCAGGAATACACGGATTGGATGAAGGGTCTTCTGACCTTCGTTCCCGATGGATGCTTCTTGGATTGAAGCGGACTTGCCGATAAGTTCGGCCCTCGCCACCACGCCTAGACTATGGCGCTCATCGTCAGGGCGGGCAACGTCGTTCGCGCTCGGTCTACCGGCGGCTGAACTGATGTCGGGGCTCCGGCGGTCGTCCTCCGCCGCTCGCCGGCCCTGCGCCTCATCGCGGGCCATGCCGATCTTGAAGCGGAGCTCGCCCACCGCGGTGTCGATGACGCGAATCGCATCGCTACGATTGGCGGGGCCGATGCCCCCCCCAGTCCGGCCGCTGCTCCCTACAGGCGAGGAAGTAGCCTCGGAACTCGGCCAGATCCGCATCGGTCCAGTCGGCGAGCGCCTTGCCGTAGGGCCGCGGGGTGAACGGCGAGACCTCCTGCGAGAAGCTGTCCTGCAAACGAAAGATCCCGGACGATGAACGGTCCGCGTGAGTGCCGGGTGTCTCAGATGTAGGTAGAGGCGAGGGCTGGCGGGCCTTCGAGTGCGTGGGCGAGCACCTCTAAGCCGTGCGTAATCTGCTGCCGGGTCGACGGACCGCCGAGGCAGAGTCGCACAGCCTCCGGCGGGGTCCCAGCCACGCAGAAGGGGTCGCTGCCGACAACGCCGAGCCCCGCCGACCGTCCCTGGCTGGCGAAGGCCGAACGTGTCCAGCCTTCCGGCAGTGTGATCCAGACGTGGAAGCCGTGCGGATCGGCGATGTAGGTCTCGGCCGGAAGTAGTGAGGCGACGATGCGCTGGCGCGCGGCCGATTCCTCGCGGACGAACTGCACGACCGCATCCGCGGTGCCGTCCATGATCCAGCGCGTCGTCAGTGCCGTCGAGATCGGCGACGCCATGACGGTCGCGGCCCGCAGCGCACCCGCGAGCGGCAGGGCGGACCGGGCGCTCGGGGCGACCAGGAAGGCGAGGCGAAGCCCGGCGCCCAGGCACTTGGCCAAGCCTGCCACGTAGTACGTGATCTCGGGCGCGAGCTCGGCGAAGCTCGGCGGCGGGGCCGGGCAGATGCGCGCGTAGGCGTCGTCCTCGATGATGCTGACGGCATAGCGCCGCGCCACCGCGATGATAGCCTCCCGCCGCGTGCGGGACAGGGTCGCGGTCGTGGGATTCTGCAGCAGCGGATTCAGGTAGATGGCCTTCGGGGCGACACGGGTGCAGGCCGCCGCGAAGGCGTCCGGATCGACCCCATGGCGGTCCATGGGCAGGTCGACGAGGCGCAGCCCCAGATGTGCCGCGAGCGCGCGGATGCCTGGATAGGTGATGCGCTCGGCGCAGATGGCGTCACCCGGCCGGGCGACCTGACCCAGCACACTGGACAGAGCGCTGTGCGCACCGGGGCAGATCAGCAGGTGCTCCCGCGCCGTCTCGACCCCGCGGCCCTTCAGCCACCGCAGCGCCGCCTCCTTGTCGTCGTCGGTCCCGCCGAAGCCCTGGTAGCGCAGAAGGTTGGCGAGGTCGCCGGAGAGTTCCGCGAACGAGGCCTGCATGCGCGACCGCAGGGCCGGCGCGTCGGGCTCGGGCGGCAGGTTCATGGTGAAGTCGACCGGCCCGACCCGCGGCGCGCCTGCGGCGTTGCCCGAACGGGCGGAGAGCGACGGATCGACCACGAAGGTGCCCTGGCCGACACGTCCCTCGATCAGGCCGCGCTTATGCGCCTCGACATAGCCGCGGGACACCGTCGTGAAGTTCAGGTCGAGCGCCTCGGCGAGGGCGCGCTGTGTGGGCAGACGCGTGCTGGGCATAAGGCGCCCGGTCCGGATGTCGTCCGCCAGGGCCTCCGCGATGGCCAGATAGTGCGGCTTGCCCCAGCGCTTCAGGTCCGGCGTCCAGCCCCCGGCTATGACGTCGTGAGGGCTCGTCGTCCCTCCTATCTTCGTAGCCTTCATCCGCCCTGCGCCTGTACATCAGCATGCGATCAATGTTCGATTGTATGGCTAGCAAGCGTCGTACCGCAACGAGTCCTCGAAAAGCCTCCCCTCGCTTTCCATACAATGCCAGCAATCACTGCATCTTGAACGGGCAAGCGGTGTTTACGGAACGCGCACATGTTGATTTCGAAACAATCTTGGTCCAGCTCGATGCGCCACAACCGTAGCCAGGTCATTGATCATGTGATTGTACGCATACTACATCGGCACATTGATCGGCACATTGATCGGCAAGTCTCTGGCACGCCGCTTGCCATGAAGGCCTCGTGACCGCTCGCAGTCCTGCCTGCCGGGGTCCCATCCTTCAAGGAGAGAGCCATGCCTGCCGTGAACCGCGAACCCCACAAGAAGGGCGACTTCCTGGTCGATTACGAGGAGAAGGTCTTCGAGGACGTGAAGGCCGAGCCGGGGCAGAAGGCGCTCGTCACCTTTCACACGGTCGCTTTCGAAGGCTCCATCGGCCTCGTAAACCTGCTCCAGGCCACCCGCCTGCAGCGCAAGGGCTTCGACACCTCCATCCTGCTCTACGGCCCTGGCATCACGCTGGGCGTCCAGCGCGGCTTCCCGCGGCTGGGCGACGAGGCCTTCCCGGGGCACCTGAACTTCAACAACCAGCTTGAGAAGTTCATGGCCGAGGGCGGCAAGGTCTACGCCTGCCGCTTCTCGACCCAGGCCCTCTACGGCCACGGCGAGGCGGCCTTCATCGAGGGCATCCGCATGATCAACCCCCTCGACGTCCTCGACTGCATCCTCCTGCACAAGCGCGACAACGCGGTGATCATCGACACCTGGACCGTCTGAGCGCGCCTTCGGGTCCGTCGACCGGGACGTCGCATCCGGCGGCCGCACGCGACGCGGCCGCCGTCACAGCCGGAGGATCATCCATGTCAGAGAACCGGATCGTGCGGGCTGCCGCCGTCCAGATCGCGCCGGACCTCGACCGGCCGGACGGCACCCTGGAGCGCGTGCTCAACGCCATCGACGAGGCTGCCGCCAAGGGCGCGCGCTTCATGGTCTTCCCCGAGACCTTCGTGCCCTACTACCCCTACTTCTCCTTCGTGCTGCCGCCGGCCCTGCAGGGCGCGGAGCACCTGAAGCTCTACGAGCGGGCGCCCACGGTACCAGGCCCGCTGACCCAGGCAGTCGCGGCCGCCGCGCGCCGCCAGGGTGCCGTGATCGTGCTGGGGGTCAACGAGCGCGACCATGGCTCGCTCTACAACACGCAGCTCATCTTCGACGCGGACGGCAGCCTGAAGCTCAAGCGACGCAAGATCACGCCGACCTACCACGAGCGCATGATCTGGGGTCAGGGCGACGGCGCCGGCCTCGACGTGGTGGAGACCGCGGTCGGCCGCGTCGGGGCGCTCGCCTGCTGGGAGCACTACAACCCGCTCGCCCGCTACGCGCTCATGGCGCGTCACGAGGAGATCCACGCGGCCCAGTTCCCGGGCTCGCTCGTCGGCCAGATCTTCGCCGACCAGATGGAGGTGGCGATCCGCCACCACGCGCTGGAGGCGGCCTGCTTCGTGGTCAATGCCACCGGCTGGCTCACGGACGAGCAGGTGGCGCAGGTCTGCCCGGACGAGCGCCTGCGCGGCGCCTGCCGCGGCGGCAACTGCACCGCCATCGTCTCGCCCGAGGGCAAGCACCTCGCCGATCCTCTCGGACCCGGCGAGGGCATCCTGATCGCCGACATGGACCTCGCGCTCGTGACCAAGCGCAAGCGCATGATGGATTCCGTCGGCCACTACGCCCGCCCCGAGCTCCTCAGCCTCCTCCACGACGACCGTCCGGCTTCGTTCGTGCACCAGCCGATCCGTTCCCAGACCGTTTCCCGGAGCCTCGACCATGAGCAGCAGCCCGCTTCCGACGAGCCTTCCCACGCTCCCGCCGGTCGTGGCGGGCTTGATCGGGATGCCGACGGAGCGCCTGATCAACGCGTTGCAGTCCTACGGCGTTAGGCTCGCCGACAGCCGCGCCGGGGCGCCGAGCCGCCGCGGCGGGGCGGGTCCCTCCGACCACAAGGCGATGACCATCGCGGGCCGAACCGTAATGGTGCCGGTCCATACCGAGACCGCCTTCGTGTCGCCGTTCCTGGTGCGCCGCCCGGACGCCAACGGGGTCTCGGTAATCGAGCACGACGGCGTCGTGATCGGGCAAGCTACTTTCCCCGGGAAGCCCCGCTTCTACGCGCTCTCGACCTTCGACGGCGTGCCCTACTCGAAGATCGCCGTGCTGCACGGGCAGGACGTGCTCGCCACCACCGTGCTGCAGACCTGCATCCGCTACGCCAGCCGCACCAAGACCTGCCAGTTCTGCTCCATCGGCCAGTCGCTCGCCGCCGGCCGCACAGTGGCACGCAAGACGCCGGAGCAACTAGCCGAGGTCGCCCGCGCCGCCGTGCTGCTGGACGGCGTCAAGCACATGGTGATGACGACGGGGACGCCGAACGCCACCGACCGGGGCGCCGCCGTGCTCTGCGAGAGCGCCTTCGCCGTGAAGGCGGCCGTGGACCTCCCGATCCAAGCCCAGTGCGAGCCGCCCGACGACGACCGCTGGTTCGAGCGCATGAAGGCATCCGGGGTCGACGCGCTCGGCATGCACTTGGAGGCCGTCACTCCGGAGGTGCGTGCCCGCATCATGCCCGGCAAGGCGAGCGTGCCGCTCGAGCGCTACTACGAGGCCTTCGGGGCGGCCGTGCCGGTCTTCGGTCGCGGCCAGGTCTCGACCTACATTCTGGCCGGGCTCGGCGACGCGCCGGAAGCGATCCTCGGCATGGCCGAGCGCCTGATCGGGATGGGGGTCTACCCGTTCGTGGTGCCCTTCGTGCCGATCTCGGGCACGCCGCTGGAGAGCCACCCGGCGCCCGGCCCGGACTTCATGCACGCCATCCTGAAGCCGCTCGCGGACATGCTGGCCGGCGCGAACCTGCGCTCGACCGACATCAAGGCGGGCTGCGGGCGCTGCGGCGCCTGCTCGGCGCTTTCCACCTACGAGAGCGCGGGGGTGGCGGCATGATGTTCGACCCCGTCCCGCCGTTCCGGCCGAGCCACTTCCGCGTGAAGTTTGCGGTCGCGCCCTGGGAGCGGCGCGCCTGCGCCGCGCTTCGCCGGCGGGTGTTCTGCACCGAGCAGGGTATCTTCGAAGGTGACGACCGCGACGCCATCGATGCGCACGCCATCCCGATCTGCGCCCTGTCGACGCTCGGCGGCGACGCCGACGCCGTCGTCGGCACCGTCCGAATCCACGAGGTGGCCGAGCGGCCCGGCGAGTGGTGGGGCTCGCGCCTCGCCGTCGCCGAGGCCTCCCGCGGCACGGCCGCCCTTGGGGCCGGCCTCATCCAAGTCGCGGTCTCGTCCGCCCATGCGAGGGGTTGCACCCGCTTCCTCGCCCACGTGCAGGAGCAGAACGTGCCGCTGTTCGAGGCCCTGCACTGGGCAAGCCTTGACGCCGTCGACCTGCATGGGCGGCTGCATCACCTGATGCGGGCGGATCTTTCCGCCTACCCGCCGATGCACAACCCCGAGCACGGCCTCGTCACCTTCCGCCGGGCTGCGTGATGACGGCGGTCATCGACATCCAAGCCCTGGCCCGTCAGATCCGGGACGCACGCGGCGTTGCGCATAAGCGCGACATCGACTCGGTGGTCGCTCGCCTCGGGCTGGGCGGCCGGCACGCAAGGGTGCCGGTCGGCGACGACTGCGCGGCCATTCCCGATGGCGACGGCCACCTGCTGCTGGCCATCGAGGGCTTCCTCGACAGCTTCGTCGCCGCCGACCCGTACTTCGCGGGCTATTGCGGGATTATGGTCAACCTCAGCGACGTGGCCGCGATGGGCGGGCGCCCGCTCGCGGTGGTCGATGCCCTGTGGAGCCGGGACGCGGCTGAGGCGGGTCCGATCCTGGCCGGCCTTCGCGACGCCGCGACGCTCTACGGCGTGCCGGTGGTGGGCGGCCACACCAACACGCGCGCGGCTGCCGGCAACCTCGCGGTCGCCGTACTCGGCCGGGCGGGCCGGCGCCTGCTGACGAGCTTCGACGCGGCGCCGGGCGACGACCTCGTCGCGGCGATCGACCTGTGCGGCCGCTTCCGCGAGCCGCACCCGTACTGGGATGCCTCGACCGGCGCGGCGGGGGAGCGCCTGCGCGGCGACCTCGCTCTGCTGCCGGGGCTCGCCGAGGACGGCCTGGCCGAAGCTGCCAAGGACATCAGCATGGCGGGCGTCGTTGGCACGGCCCTGATGCTGCTCGAATGCTCGAACGTCGGCGGCGTCATCGACCTCGACGCGATCCCACGGCCCGAGCACGTCCCGCTCGCGCGCTGGCTGACCGCCTTCCCGAGCTTCGGCTACCTCCTCAGCGTCCGCCCCGACCGCACGCCGGCCGTGTGCGCGCGCTTCGCGGAGCGCAGCATCGCAGCCGCATCCATCGGCCGGCTCGACGCGAGCCGGGTCGTCCGGGTGTGCGATGCCACCGGTGCGGAGGCGGTGGTCTGGGACTTCGTGGCCAGCCCGCTGATCGGATGCGGCCAGGATAGCACGGGGGGCGCATCATGACGGCCCTGCGCATCGCTGTCCTGACCCATTCCACCAACCCGCGCGGCGGCGTCGCCCACTGCCTCGCCCTGGCCGAGGCCCTGTGCGCCCTGGGGCATGAGGCGGTGGTGCACGCGCCGGACCCTGCCGGCCGAGGCTTCTTCCGGGACGCAGCCTGCCCGACCGTGTCGGTCGCCGCTCAGTCCGTCGCGGGTTCCACGGTTGACCTCGTGCGGGCGCGCATCAACGACTATCTGCGTCACTTCTCGACGCCGGCCGCCTGCGAGTTCGACGTCTTCCATGCCCATGATGGCATCGGCGGCAACGCGCTCGCGACCCTCAAGCACCGGCGCCTGATCCCAGGCTTCGTGCGGACGGTCCACCACATCGACAGCTTCTCCGACCCGCGCCTCGCCGAGTGGCAGGACCGTTCCATCCGCGAGGCCGCGCGCCTGCTCTGCGTCAGCCGCGCCTGGGCCGACTGGATCCGGGACGACCTCGGCACCGAGGCCGATGTCGTCGGGAACGGGGTCGACCTCTCGGTCTATGGCGCCGAGCCCTCCGAGGCGGACGCGGCCGTTCGGGAGAGCTGGGGTCTCGGCCCTGGGCCGTTGATCCTTGCCGTCGGCGGCTTCGAGGAGCGCAAGAACACGCTCGGCATCATCGAGGGTTTCGCCCGGCTGCGCTCGCTCTACCCACAAGCGCAGCTCGTCGTCGCGGGCGGTGCTTCGCTTCTTGACCATGCCACCTACCGAGCCCGCTGCCGCGCGGCCCTGGTGGCGCACAGGCTTGCCGTCGGCCCCGGCGGGGCCGTGGTGGAGACGGGTCCCGTCCCGCAAGCCGAGATGCCGGCCCTCTACCGGGCCGCCGACGCACTGGCATTCCCCTCTTGGAATGAGGGGTTCGGGCTCTGCGTGCTGGAGGCGATGGCCTGCGGCACGCCCGCCATCGTGTCCCGGCAGCCGCCCTTCACCGAGTACCTGGCGGCGAGCGACGCCCTCTTCGTCGATCCAGCCGATCCCGGGGCCATCGCGGACGCGATGGCCGACGCCCTGGCGCCGGGCACCCGCGCGCGACTGCAAGCCGCCGCCCCTGCGCGGGTCGCGGCGCACTCCTGGCGGGCCTGCGCGGAGCGCCACCTCGACGCCTACGCGGCCTGTGTCCGCACCCGACAGGAGCCGATCCATGCCTGAGATGCGCTTCCACGTCCGCTGGCCCGACGGCCGGCAAGAGGCCTGCTACTCGCCCTCCCTCGTCGTGAAGGACTATCTCACGCCGGGCCAGAGCTACGCCCTCGACGACTTCGTCGAGAAGTCCCGCACGGCCCTCACCATCGCGAGCGAGCGGGTGCGCGAGAAGTACGGCTTCGCGTGCTCGTCCGCGATGGACCAGCTCGCCCGCATCGAGGCCGCCGCGAAGCGGCATGCCTCCGACGGTCGAGTCACCGTCGAGTCCTTCGAACCCTGACCGCCGCCCCCTTCCGGACCCTCACGGAGCCAGAGCCATGACCTCCACGACGCGTCACGTCCCCGTCGTCATCGTCGGCGGCGGCCAAGCCGGTCTCTCGGTCAGCTACCACCTCAAGCAGCGCGGCATCGAGCACCTCGTCTTCGAGAAGAAGACCGCCGCCCACACTTGGTCGACGCAGCGCTGGGACACGTTCTGCCTCGTCACGCCGAACTGGCAGTGCGACCTACCGGGTCACCGCTACGACGGGCCGGACCCGGACGGGTTCATGAAGAAGGACGAGATCGTCGCCTATCTCAAGGCCTTCGTGGCCAAGGTGAATCCGCCGATCCGCGAGGGCGTAGCGGTCACCCGAGTGGAGCGGCGCGAGGACGGCATCTTCTCGGTCCAGACCTCGGAGGGGGACTACACCGCCAACGAGGTCGTCGTCGCGTCGGGCGGCTACCACACGCCGATCATCCCGCGCATGGCCGAGAAGCTGCCGGGCTCGGTCACGCAGATCCACTCCAACCAGTACCGCAACCCGGACCAGCTGCCCGCGGGCGAGGTGCTGGTGGTGGGCTCGGGCCAGTCGGGCGCGCAGATCGCCGAAGATCTCCACCTCGCCGGCCGCAAGGTGCACCTCGCGGTGGGCGACGCGCCCCGGTGCGCCCGGTTCTACCGCGGCCGCGACGTCGTCACCTGGCTCGCCGACATGGGCTACTACGAGATGACCGTCGACAACCATCCGCTGCGCGACGGCGTCCGCGACAACACCAACCACTACGTGACCGGTCGCGACGGCGGGCGCGACATCGACCTGCGCCGCTTCGCTACCGAGGGCATGCGACTCTATGGCCTGATGGAGGATTACCACGACGGCGCCTTGCGTTTTCGCGACGACCTCAAGCGCTCGCTCGACGGGGCCGACCGGACCTACAACGGCATCAACGCGGCCATCGACAAGTACATCGCCGAGAAGGGCATCGATGCCCCGGTGCAGGAGCACTACACCCCGGTCTGGGAGCCGGGCGAGCCGGTCACAAGCCTTGCCCTCGACGGCTCCGGCATCACCAGCATCGTCTGGTGCATCGGCTTCACGCCGGACTTCCGCTGGCTCGACGCCTCGGTGTTTAACGGTGCGGGCAGCCCCAAGCACAGGCGCGGCGTCACCAATGAGGACGGCGTCTACTTCATCGGCTTGCCGTGGCTGAACACCTGGGGCTCCGGACGTTTCGGGGCGGTCGGCCGTGACGCCGAGCACGTCGTGCAGGTCATCCAGAAGCGCCTCGGCGCCGAGCGGTTCGCCCTGAAGTTCGCGATCTGACACAGCCAACACTTGCGCCTTGAACATCCCGCGACCGGCATCTGTACCCCAAGGCCCGCAAGTCTGATCCGCGGCCGGCACCGCCCCAAGGCTTTGGCAGGGCCGAAGCCGGGTTCGGGCCGGCGGGTGAGCCGCCCGTCTACGCGGCGTTCCAGAGGATCTCCCTGCAGGGCGGGAATCTCGGTGGCGTTTGCGAGAACGAGGCGTTGGACGTGCGCTCCACGGTCACGTACCTCTCGGAGGGGAAGCGCCTCGCCGCCACGAATATGATTGACGATGCCGCCGGCCATCACGACGGCGGGGAAAAGCGCTCCGCACGCGGCCTAGCCCCGAAACAAAAGCGCGGCCGCGCCGAGAAGCTGGGTAACGCCCACGGCGTACATGAACCAGGGTGCGTAGCCGAAACTTTCGGAGTTCGGGACCTCGAACTCGGACGCCGCGAGCTTCTTCCCGGCCGCGCCCACGAAGACCGCCGTAAGCAGGAGCCGGAGCGCACGCTCGCCGAGGCGCCACCCGTTGGGTGGCGTCTTCACAAGCGGCACGGTCAGCGCCTCGCGACCGCACCGGCGGCAGGCGCGAGCGGCAAAGGCGTCAAGGACTGCCGGTCGGCGGGGTCGTGAGGGAACATACGGCCTCGTGCGAAGGCAGCGGCATTGACCAGTCCCATTGTGATGAACCCGGCCGATAAGGCGGCGAAGGTGCCGACGAGGCCGAGCCCGAGGGCCGCCGCAGCCCATGCACCGCCCAGGGCCACACCCATACGCAGGAGGCTGGCTGCGAGCGGCCATCCGACGCGACCCGCGCCCTGGGCGGCGAAGTACAGGGCCAGTCCGGCTCCGAAGAAGCCGTAGAATGGACCCACGACCCGCAAGTAGAGGGAGCCGATGGCAAGCATCGCGGGATCGTGCCCGAAGAGGCCTAGCCAAGCTCCCGGATACACGGCGGACACCAGTCCGATGAGCTCAGTCAGGGCGCCGGCGAAGATGGCCCCGGTCAGGGCTGCCTGACGTGCGCGGGCGCGGTCGCCGGCTCCAAGCGCCGTGCCGACGATGGCGGCGATGGGCGAGCCCAGACCGAAGACCAGGGGCACCAGCAGGTACTCAAGCCGCGCGCTGGTCCCGTACCCGGCCACGGCTGCCGGCCCGGCCGCCCCGACGAAGGCGGTGGAGGCGATGACCGTGACGTTGGAAGTCATGCTCGCGATGCCCGAGAGCACGCCGATGCGAAGGATTTCACGAGAGGGTGCCCAGGTCAGTCTTGGCAGGCGTCGGCCTGGGCGCAGCACGCCTCGCCAGGACCACAGGTATCCCGCGAAGATCGCGGAGCCCACGGCGTAGTAGGCCACGAACGCCACGCCTCCACCCACGATCCCAAGCTTTGGGAGCGGTCCCCAGCCGGAGATCAAGGCGGGTGAGAGCGGGATCAGCACCACAGCCCCGACGCACGTGACCACGGCCGGGAGCGCCATGTTGCCGGTGCCGCGGATCACCGCCGCGAGCGCGTTGAACAACCAGACGAGGACGGCTCCGCCAAGCACGACGTTCGCGTATGCCGTCGCGGCCATCAGCGAACCGCCGGTGCCGCCCATCATCGCGTAGAGGGACGGTCCGAACGGCAAGGCGATGAGGCTCGTCAGCACCCCGAGGCCGATACCCAGAGCCGATGCATGCCATGCCAGTAGACCGGCTTCCTCCCTGCGCCCAGCGCCAAGCGTGCGCGAGACCGCGGATTGGATCCCGCCTCCCATGCCTCCGGCAGAGAACATCTGGACCAGCATTACCACCGGGAAGACGAGGGCCATGCCTGCGAGGGCGTCCGTCCCGAGCGTCGCGACGAAATACGTTTCGATCAGACCAATCGAGGTCTGGACTATCATGACGAGAATGTTCGGCGCCGCCAGCCGTACCAGGGTCGGCATGAGCGGCGCTTCCAGCAGCCGCCGCGTGCGCAGGTCCAGGACGCCCCGATCGGTATCGTCGGAAACATGGGGCCGGACCGATGCGGCCCCCGTCACAGGTCGCTCGCGCGATCCCGAGCCGGGACTGAAGCGAACTTCGCATCGACCTGAAGCGCGTTCACCTTCGCTTCGAGATTCGCCAGACGCCTGTCGAACAGATCGCCTTCCGTAATGGCCAGCGCAGCCTCTACCTCGCGCAGCCTGTCCCAGGCGCGGTGCCACGTCTCAGGCTCGAACAGACTACCGACCGTCATCGTGCCAATTGCCGAAACTCCGAGGTTGGAGTGATCCGCTGGCCATGGCGTCGGGCACCCGAGCCGAGCCTGCCGTCGCCTTGTAGTGAATATAGATTTTACATATAATATATTTTCTCGACAGGCAAGTGTTCCGGGAGACAGGATTGTGTCATCTCCAGCAATGGGGCGGGACCGCATCAGTCCCCTCTACGCACGGGCGGCTCCGACCCACCCCTGACCGACTCCCGAGCCGCCTGGATCAGTTCCTGCGCCACGGAGGGATTGTCGACCGCCCGTGCCAGCACGACCGCGCCGACCAAGGTCGAGAGGTGAGCCAATGACTTCTGCCTCCGGCGCTCCTTCGACGTGCGGGGCATCAGATCGGCGAGGAGTCCGGCGAGGTGCTCGACCCCTTGGGTGAAACGAGACCGCACTAGGCTGCCGGGCGGTTCGCGCGCGACGTCATTGGCCAGGGCGGCCAAGGGGCAGCCTCTGCCTGGGGACATCACGTGCCCGACGGACAAGTAATTCTCGATCAGGGCATCCAGCGTGCCGCGATGTTCCTCGGCCAGCGCGGCCTCGAACGCCTCGACCGCCAGAGCGTCCTTGTTGGCGAACTGGCCGTAGAATCCACCATGGGTCAGACCGGCAGCCGCCATGATGTCCACCACGCCGACACCGTTGAGGCCGCGCTCCCGGAAAAGGGAGGACGCGACCTCGACAACGCGCTCCCGGTTGAGCTTAGCCTGTTCCTGGGAAACCCTCGGCATGTCCCGCTTCCTCGACGTCAATGCCCCCGACATATATGCTTTGCATCATATATATATGAAGGGCGGGCCGACGACCAGTTTAAGATACGAAGATGGTCGGCAGAGGGATCAGCGACGGCCAGCAGATGCCGACCCAGCAAGCCTGATGCGTCCGAAATGACGGCCGGCGCCATCTCCTATGGAGGGGTCGGGCCACGGCGGATCAGATCAGCTTGTACCTCATCAGTTGCAGCACCGCTTCAATCTGCTTGGCGGGGCGCGGCCTCGCCTGGAAGCGAAGGATCTCGACGAGCGACCAGAGCGCGCCGCGGTTCGTCCTCAGCCCCGCGGCGTTCAGGGCATCGGCGAGCATACCCGGTTCGGTTATCCCGTCCGCCCGAAATCGGTCGATCATGATGCAGACGCGGGCAGAATTTTCGAGCTTTCTGTTGACGCGGCTGGACATGGCTTTCTTCTTCGACGTGTTGCTTTCGAGATGGCAACACCGCGCACCGATCCGGTACGGGTGAGCGCGCGGTGTGGCGCTCGATCTCGGGACGTCCCACGGACGGGACGTCGATGGCATTCATGTACGCCTCATGCCCCGGTTGGCGCCGGCGACGTGTCGGCTCCGGCGGCGCTCTTCCTTTCGCGCGGTTCCCGCGCCACCCTGAACCAGAGGGCATAGAGCGCGGGGAGGAACAGCAAGGTCATCAGCGTCCCGACGCCCACGCCGCCGATAAGCACGTAGGCGAGTGCCCCCCAGAACACCGAATGCGTCAGCGGGATGAAGGCGAGCATCGCGGCGGCCGCCGTCAGGATCACAGGGCGGGCCCGGCGAACCGTCGACTCGACGATGGCGTCGTAGTCCCTCAAGCCCGCCGCCTGGTCGTGGTGGATCTCGTCCACGAGGATCAGGGTGTTGCGCATCAGGATGCCCGACAGCGCGATCAGGCCGAGGATCGCGTTGAAGCCGAAGGGCTGGTGGAAGGCGAGCAGCGTCGGGACGGCGCCGACAAGGCCTAGCGGCGCCGTGGCGAACACCATGAACATCGTGGTGAACGAGCGTACCTGCAGCATAATGACCGTCAGCGTCACGATCAGCATGATCGGGAACACCGCAACGAGTGCGTTCATCGCCTTCGCGCTCTCCTCCACCGACCCGGCCGTGTCGATACGGTAGCCCGGCGGCAGTTTCGCCTTGATGGGGTCGAGCAGCGGGTAGACCTGCGCGTGGATGTCCGGCGGCTGGAGGCCGTCGAGCACGTCGCCCTGCACGCGGATGTAGGTCTCGCGGTTGTACCGCTTCAGTACGGCATCCTCGTTCCGGCTCTCCAGATGGGCGACCTGCGAGACCGGGACCTGGCGTCCGTCATGGGTGGTCAGCGTCAAGTCGCCGATGTCGCCGAGCGAGCGGCGCTCGGGACCGGGGCTGCGGAGGACGATGTCTACCGAGCGCAGGTTTTCGCGGACCTGGGTCGCCGGCGTCCCGTTGAGGTAGCTCTGCAACTGCTGGCCGGCCTCCTTGGGCGTCAAACCGATGAGGCGCAGGCGCTCCTGGTCGAGGGCGAGGCGCAGGGTCGGCGTCTTGTTGCCCCAGTCGAGATGCACGAGGCGCATGTTGGGATTGGATGTCATGACGTCGCGCACCTCGGCGGCGATGCCGCGGATGACGTTGAGGTCGGGCCCGACCACGCGGAAGGCGACGGGGAAGCGCACCGGCGGCCCGAACACGATCTGCAGCACGCGCACCCGTGCCTCGGGAAAGCGACCCTCGTCGACGAGCTTGCGGACCTTGACCCGAAGTGCGTCGCGGGCATGCGAGTCGGCGGTTTGCACGACGATCTGCGCGAAGGCAGGGTCGGGAAGCTCCGGGTCGAAGGACAGGACGAAGCGCGGCATCCCCTGGCCGATGTAGCTCGTGATCTCGCGTGCTTCGGACAACTGCCGGACGGCAGCCTCGACCTTCTTCACGCTGGCTTCGGTAGTGGCGAATGCGGAGCCGGTCGGCAGCGTCACCTCGACGATGAGTTCGGGGCGCTCCGAGTTGGGGAAGAACTGCTTCTCGACCTCGCCCATGCCGACGACGGCCGCCGCGAACAGCGCCACGGTGATGCCGGCGGCCATCCACTTGTGATCGACGGAGAGGCGCACGATCCGGCGCAGGCGCTCGTAGTTCCTGGTGGCGTAGATCGCTGCGTGGCCTCCTTCGACGCGTCTGATGTTGGGCAGTAGCTTGACGCCGAGGTACGGCGTGAACGTCACGGCCACGATCCACGAGACGATCAGCGAGAAGGCCACAACCCAGAAGATGTTGCCTGCGTACTCACCCGCGGTAGAGGCCGCGAATCCGACCGGCAGGAAGCCCGCGATGGTGACGATGGTGCCGGTCAGCATAGGCGCTGCGGTCGAGCGCCAGGCATGGGTCGCCGCCTCGATCCGGTCGTAGCCCTCCTCCATGCGCACGACCATCATCTCGATGGCGATGATGGCGTCGTCGACGAGCAGGCCGAGCGAGATGATGAGGGCGCCGAGCGTGATGCGGTCGAAGTCGCGGCCGGTGACCATCATCACGACGAACACGGCCGAGAGGGTCAGCGGCACGGCGAGCGCGACCACGATGCCGACGCGGAAGCCCAGCGCCACGAGGCTGACGAAGATCACCACGCCGAGCGCGGTGAAGAACTTCACCATGAACTCGTGGATGGCGTCGTCGATGACCTTCGCCTGGTCGGTGATCTTGGTGAAGGTGATGCCGGTCGGGAGTTCGTGATGGATCGAGACCTCCTCGGCGTTCAGCGCCGCGCCAAGGGTGAGGCCGTTGTAGCCGGGTTTCATCACGAGGCCGAGCACCAGCGCCGGTTCGCCGTCGTTGCGGATCGCGAAGGTCTTCGGGTCCTCGTAGCCGCGCTTCACCTCGGCGATGTCGCCGAGCTTGAGGCTGCGGTCGCCTGCCGCCACGGGAAGGTTGCGGATCGCGTCGAGACTGTCGATGGTGCCATCGAGGCGCAGGTAGACCCGCGGGCCGTCGGCCTCGACGAAGCCGGCCGGCGTGACGTCGTTCTGGTTGGCGAGCGCGGCCAGGAGCTGCTGGCCGGTGATACCGAGCGTGGCGAGGCGCTGGTAGGAGATCTCGACAAAGATCTTTTGCGCCTGCTCGCCGAGGATGTTGATCTTCTCTACGCCGGGTACGCGCAGCAGGCGCTGGCGCAGGTCCTCGGCGCGCAGCACCAACGCCCGGTGCGGCAGGCCTTGTGCTTGGAGCGCGTAGAGGGCGAAGTAGACGTCCGAGAACTCGTCGTTGAACAGTGGGCCGAGCACGCCGCGCGGCAGGCTGGAAGCTTGGTCGGATAGCTTCTTCCGGGTCTGGTAAAACTCGGACGGCAGCTTGGCCGGTGGCATGTTGTCCTTGAAGAACACCTTCATGAGCATCAGGCCCGGGCGGACGGTCGTCTCGACCCGGTCGTAGTAGACGAGTTCCTGGAGCCGCTTCTCCAGCGGGTCGGCAACCTGCCGCTGGATCTCGTCGGTGGTCGCACCGGGCCATGCGGCCGACACGACCATCGTCTTGACCGCGAAGGTCGGATCCTCGGCACGGCCGAGCTTCTCGAAGGCGAAGAAGCCGGCGCCGACGAGCGCGATCAGTAGGAATAGCGTGACGGCGCGCTCGCGCACCGCCAGGGCCGAGAGGTTGAAGCGGGAGGCGTTCATCGGCCGGCCTCCGCGACGCCGGCGCCGGCTTGGCGGACCTTTTCGCCGGACTTGAGCAGATGGGCGCCGAGCGAGACGATACGGTCGCCGGGGCTCAGGCCGGCGGCGACCTCCGCGCTCTCCTCCGACAGCCGCGACACGGTGACGGGCTGCGCTGCGACGGTCTGCGTGTCGGAGTCGTAGCGCCAGACGGCCGGGCCGCCGCCCTGGTCGAACAGGGCCCCAAGGGGCACCGACACCGATGCCGCCCCCTGGACCTGCACGGGCTTTAACCGAAGGGTGACGGTGGCCCCGAGGGGGGCGGTCTCGCCACCGCCGGAGAGGATGTAGCGGGCGCGATAGGTACGGGTCGCGGGGTCGGCCGTGGCCGACAGCTCCCGAAGCTGGGCCGGGTAAGTCGTCTCGCCCTCGGCATAGAGCGTGGCCGAAGCCGTCCCCTTCGCCAGTTGCCGGTTGCCTTCGGGCAGGAAGACCTCTGCCTCGCGGGCGCCGTTGCGTGCGAGCTTCACCACCGTCTGCCCGGCCGCGACGACCTGGCCCGGCTCGCTCGGCACCTCCATGACGACGCCGTCGGCATCGGCCTGGAGCTCGGAGTAGCCGGCCTGGTTGGCGATCTGGCTCGCCTGGGCCTCGGCGTTGGCGAACTGGGCGATGGCCGCGTCGGCGGCGGCCTTGTTCTGGTCGTAGGTCTGCTTCGAGGTCCATCCGTCGCCGACGAGCTTGCGGCTACGCTCCTCGTCGGCCTTGGCCTTGATCATCTGCGCCCGGGCCGCTTCCACTGAGGAACGGGCCGCGTTGAGGGCCAGGGTGAAGTCCGTCCGGTCGAGGCGCATCAGCGGCTGGCCGAGGCGTACGTGGTCCCCCGGATCCACGAGGCGCTCGAAGATCTTGCCGCCGACCCGGAAGCCGAGGTTGCTCTCGGTGCGGGCCCGGACGACGCCGGTATAGCGCGCGACGGCCCCAGCGGAGGGCGCGACCTCGGCGACCTGCACCAAGGGCGGCTCCAGCGTCACGGCCGTCTGGGCCGGCGAACACGCCGAGACGGCCAAGCCGGTGACTACGATGATGAGTCTCGCATGCATCGCTAGTTCCCCTTGGGCAATCGACGGTTTGATATGACGCCCATAATCTATTATGAGCGTCATCTATCGTCAATGTCCTTCCTACCCGCCAAGTGCAGATCCCAGACGGATCGGTCTTCGCAACCCGCGCGGGGCAGTCGGCGAGGCCAGGGACGACGAGAGGTCCTCCGAGCTCAGGGTGTTGCCGATGTCAGTGCCGGTTTCCCGACCGTCGAGACGGTCCGTCCTCATGTCCTCCCTGGCCGGGGGCTCGGGCCTGATCGCCCAAATCGGGCCGGGCGAAGGATCGCAGGCCACCGAGACTAGGAGCTATGGCAAGGGCCTTCCGCCGCCCGACCAGATGGTCACCGTCGAGCGCCGAGGCGAGGTCTGCCTGATCGGCATCAACAGGCCGCAGGTTCACAACCGGGTCGATCCCGAGGCGTTCAGCGCCCTGGCCAGAGCCTACGCCGCTTACGATGCCGACGACGGACTTCGCGCTGCGGTACTCTTCGGTCACGGAGAGAGCTTCTCGCGCGGGATCGACGTAGACGCCTTCGCCGAGGTTCTGCGGACGGGAAAGGCGCGGGTACCCGATGCGGACGGGATCGATCCATTGGGGCGGCGTGCTTTCCTGAGCAAGCCGCTCGTCGCGGTCGTGCATGGCGACACCTGGAACATGGGCCACGAACTCTTCCTCGTGGCCGATATCCGCATCGCGTCCGCCGAGACGCGCTTCGCGCAGGACGAGAACACCCATGGACGCTTCCCAGGGGGAGGCTCGACGGTGCGGTTTCCGCGCGAGGCCGGCTGGGGCAACGCGATGCGGTACATGCTGACCGGTGATCATTGGGGTGCCGAAGAAGCCCGCCGCATGGGGCTGGTGCAGGGGATCGCCCCAGATCCGCGCGCCGCCTTGGAACTCGGACTGGACGTGGCCGGCAAGATCGCTCGTTGCGGCCCCCTGGGCATCAGGGCCACCTTGGCCTCGGCTCGCATGGCGGTCCGCCAGTCGGAAGGCACGGCGTACTCCCATCTTGGGGAGCAATACCGGGCCCTATATCGCACCGAGGATTTCCTCGAAGGTCGGAAGGCCGAAGCCGAGGGACGGGAGCCGGTCTACCGCGGGCGCTGAGACCGGTCGCGCGCCGCGAAATGCCGATTTTGGTCAAGCGCCGACGGCACGGGCGAGCTTATCGCGATCCTGTTCTCCGCCCATGACGGCGTGCACGGGCGCGAGCTCTGGACGACGGACGGAACCATCGCGGGAACCCATCTCGTAGCCGACACGGACCCCGGCCTGTATTTCGGCCTGCCGAGCAATTTCGTCGGGCTCGGCAACGGGCTCGCCGCCTTCCAGGCCATCACGCCCGCCTCGGGCGTCCTTGCCGGAGGGACCTGGGTGACGGACGGCACCACGGCCGGGACGCGGCCGTTGGTCGTCCCCCTTCAGGATGGCGGGGCGGTGGCGACCCTCGGAAACGGCCAGGCCCTGGCCGTCAACTACGATGCGAGCCACGGTAACGAGCTGTGGCTCCTGGATGCCAATAGCGGGATCTGGTTCCTCGCCGACCTGTTCCCCGGTACGAGGACGAATGCCGGTAGCGTGAGTACGACCGTCAATAGTTCCAATCCTCACAGCTTCATCACGTTGGGCGGAGACCATGTCCTGTTCGTGGCACAGAACAGGTATGCCAGCGACACGCTGTGGTCCTACGATCACGGCACGGTCAGCCTCGTGCGGGACAACTCGTATCAATCGAACGGTACGCTGCGCTTGTCCGAGGTCGACGACCTGACCGCGATCGGCAACGGGCGCGCCTTGTTCGCTTCGGCGAACGCCCCCGGCGCCGTTCAGCTCTGGGTATCGGACGGGACGACGCCGGGAACGGCGCCGATCTTCGATTTCGGCCCCCTCGCGCGCGGCCAGTACGGCACCGACGGTTCGATCGGCAGCATCGTCGCGCTCGGCGACGGGCGTGCCCTCGTCAACGTGACGCTGCTCGGCGTATCCCACCTCTACATCACGGACGGGTCCACGGCCGGAACGTACGTGGTCGCCGACGGGCTTCGCATCACCTCCGGGGCGATGGGTGCCGAGCCCGGAAGCGGCGTCGTGGACCTCGGCGGGGGCCGCTTCATGTTCGCTGGCCGGAGCGATACCGCCGGAGGCGGCCTTTGGGTCACGGACGGCACCTTCTTCGGCACGCATCTCTCCGACGATCCGAGCAACGCGAGCCTGGCTCCGGCCGAGCTCACCCTCGTCAACCTCCTCCCCACCGCGCCCCAGCCGCCGCTCGTCGCGCTCCTGCACGACACCGGTGCCAACGGCACCGACCGGATCACCAGCGACCCGACGCTGGTCGTCACGCCCTCCCGGGCCGGGGACACCTTCCTCTACGCCCTCGACGGGGGCCTGCCGTCCTCGACCGTGCCGGTCCTCGCCCGCGACGGCTCCGCGGACGGCGTGCACACCGTAGCCGTGCAGGAGCGCAACCTCGCCGGCACCCTCTCCTCGCCGACGAGCTTCACCTTCACCCTCGACACCACGGCCGATGCCGGCGCTCCTGCGACCCTCGTCGTGGACGGGACGGGGAACGGGCTGCTCGACCGCTACGAGGCGGGGGCGGTCGCCTTCACCGTGGCGGGGCTCGACGCGGACGCGCAGGCGGTGGCGAGCTTCAGCGACGGCACCCACAGCACCACGGCCGCGGTCGCGGCCGACGGGCGCTTCACCGTCGACCTGTCCGCCTTCAAGGGCACGGTCACGAGCGCGCTGGCGATCAGCGACCTCGCCGGCAACACGGCGAACGTGACGGGCAACGCGGTCACCGTCGA
>Ga0268247_10000031_pt1 | contig 54617 bp, 22 predicted proteins | sample AgamicOrMae_FD_200245 | JGI IMG/M metagenome (GOLD analysis project Ga0268247, IMG submission 200245) | Agave microbial communities from Guanajuato, Mexico - Or.Ma.e (v2) (version 2) | ecosystem: Host-associated > Plants > Phyllosphere > Phylloplane/Leaf | place: Guanajuato, Mexico | collected...
AAAGAGTTTGTATCGAATAAAGTATATACTTCGACTTTCTTGTGCTAGAACTTTGGCTCGTAAACACAAAAGTACTGTACGCGCTTTTTTGAAAAGATTAGGTTCAGAATTTTTGGAAGAATTCTTTGCAGAGGAAGAAAAAGTTCTTTCTTTGATCTTACCAAGAAATTCTTCTATCTCACGGGGATTATATAGGGGTCCTTTTTGGTATTTGGATATTATTTGTATCCATGATTTGGCCAATGATGAATGATTGGTTATGAGACTGTCTAAATGAAATGGAAATTATACCTAAATGAATGACGGGATAAGATAAATAAAAATACATTCATTTATATACTGAAATGTATATCTTTATGCTTATGCAGTAAGGGTTGAATCAATTGAGTATTCAACTTTGTTAGAGTCTCTTCTAGGAAAGGGACTGAATTTTAGATGTATACATAGGGAAAGCCGTGTGCAATGAAAAATGCAAGCACGGCTTGGGGAGGGGTCTTTCTCCTTTTAACAAGGAAATTATCTACTCCATCCGACTAGTTCCGGGTTCGAGTCCCGGGCAACCCATTTTTCAGATTGAAATAATATTCCATGTATAGAAATCCTATTCGATTTTTGCAATTCACTGAATTTATTCACAAAAAATTCTGGTGGATATAAATTTATATTGGTTGACACGGGCATATAAGGCATATTATACTGTTGAATAACAAGCTTTCAATTATCTATTTATAGAGAATTCGTGTGCTTGGGAGTCCCTGATATTTAAATTAAATAAACAACCAAGATTTTACCATGACTGCAATTTTAGAGAGACGCGAAAGCGAAAGCCTATGGGGTCGCTTCTGTAACTGGATAACCAGCACCGAAGATAAATTAATACTTAAGCTGACAGAATACCAGGAAATAGCGGAGTGAAGTCAATAGATTCGGTTTAACCATTGCCATCACTTAACGCACTCTTATCTGTCGCAAGCGACTCTTCTGCTTTCCAAAAGCAAAAGGCTTGAAGGATATATCAATTGGAATAGCGATAGAGAAGGAGGTATGCGGCTCCGTCAGGCTGATCAGTGGGCATTCATTCAAACTTCAGCCGAATTCCTGGCTTTCCTCTCTTTTGACGGGAAATCATCGACGATCTATTGTTGATGAGCTACAACGCCTCCAAGTTATGGACTATGGTCATTGGCAATGATCTGGAATGAAACTCCGTAAACCCTTAAAAAATGTGTTCGATGAGGGTGCACTTGTGTGGCTCCTTTACATCCTCTGACGGCTTCCTAGTAGAACCGTCACCGATGGTTAAATGGAACGTCTTTGTGCTTTTTCATTCTGAAGACGTTGGTTTCACCAGAACAAAAGTTACATCCTCCCTCCACATAAAGTGGCTCGTTTGGTAAACTTCTAAGTTTCGATGGACCATAAGTCTAAGTGATTCAACTAAGCCGATCATAGCCATAGGGGGACTTCAATGAATGAAAGAAATGACTACACCGAGCGAACATCGTAGGTTCGAAGCCTGTTGTAGCAAGCTTCCCCTTTCTCCCCGGTCGATTTGGTAATAGATTAGTGACCTAGGATAGATAGAATGAAGAAAGAATGGGGTTAACGTCCCGAACCATAGGAAAACTTTCAAGCCTGAAAAGAAAAGTGAATAAGTTCTTAAAGATCGTTGACACTCTTCTACAGGCAAACGTACTTATTTCATTTTAATAAAATTCACTCTTACTTTCTGCCAAGGAAATAAAGCATGAAGCCCTTCTCTTTACTATCTTCGATGCAACTCAAAGAAAGTCGAAAGAGGAGTCCAGAGAGCAGCCAACGGTCGAAAGATGTTCCAGACTAGCGTGACCGGAACCTTAACGGATAGAAAGCCCGTTGCTTACCAGATTTTGATGAGCAACTGATTCACCCGCAACTCAAACCGCAGCGGCTAGGCTTACAGCTCTTACGAGAGCAGCCTATGAAATCTCTCTCAGGGCATGATCTTACTTTTCTTTATATATGAGTTCCTTCCTGGAAAGCGGAAAAGATCCCAACAACGGGAAATTGAACAGCGGATAGGAGTTATTACACTAACTAAAGCACTGGTAAGACCACACCAACATCGCTTCAATATTCAATTGCTAGTCTTTTCACAACCGATTCAGCGCTGCTGTCTTCTTCAATTCCTCACTCGGGGATAGCCTTTTAGATCTTGCAATAAAGGGCACCGTTCGAGAACATAGCAAAAAACCCTGGCCTTTTAAAGAAAGTTTTTCCTGAGCTTCAAAATCCTTACTTCAACTTCAGGGGATTAATGTAGTTTACTTGCTGGCTGATAAGTCAGGTAGCGAAGCGAAGCCTAAGATTCGATTACGTCTTTGTTTCACTTAGGTTCCCCACCTAAGTCCCATATCTTAAAGACTATAACTCAATAGCAACTTTACTTGGCTTCAAGAGAAGAAGAATATCTGGAAGAAAAAACAACAACGCTACAAACTAAAAAGCCTGGGGACCTTACTTATAGTCCCAAAAGCGGATGCCATAACTGCTGTAGCTAGCCTAGGATATGAAGAGTTAGATTCGAAAAAGAGCGTTAGAAGGCTGCACATCACTGAAGATATTGTCATATCTTGGAGGTCGATTGAAGCCAAGAAATGGTATCAGGGGGCAGGGCAAGATGGAGATGAGCTAGCCCCTGAAGGGAAGATACGCATGACGCTATAGACTGGCATTCCAAACAAGCGAAAATCACCACTTCTTTTTAAACCGAATCGGAACTGACTGAATAATTGTCCTAACAACCTGATCTCTATTTCTCCTCCAGCTTTTCCGGATAGATCCAATGCAAAGTCTTTCCTTTGCCTGTGTAAAAAAAGAAACGAAAGGAATTCCTTGTCCGGTAGCTGTAACTGGTACAGGGGCGGGACAACTAATCCTTCGTTAGAATAGAAAAAAAAAAGAAAGTAATGTAGGTAGGGCTGGGTAAGAAAGGGTCCACCCCGAAACAGACTTGGCGTGATCAAACATTTCCGATGAAATCCATGGCATCCTTCATAGGACTTTCTTTCGCTTAGCCACTTGGCTACGGTTCCCTATCAATTCCTCAGTCTCTTTGAAGAAGGACAAACTCTTTTTTTCAACTTCAGTCTAATTTGCCACGATGAGGGTTTTTCTTCATCGTTCTTACCTCTTCGAGGATTCCTACCATTTGAAGTCTCCCATATCCACAGTCACGGGATTCTCTAAAAAGCCAAGGTCGTGAGTGGCCAGGAGGGCCCACTTGGAGACTCGGGATCTCAGCACTCTCTTTCAAACAGTAGACTTTTCCACCATTTTTGACTCACACGACTGAAGTGTGGCAAGTCGCCTGATTCCGTAAGGCTTAGTCGCGGAAGGGGCATTTCCTTTTTCCGCTTCCCTTCATCGACTCCTCTTCTTCTCTTTCCAAAGCTGACGAAGATGGCTAAATTGCAGGGCTAACGAATAGCGTTTAAGCCGTGCGTGTTGAACCAGCTCTTTTAAGGTCACATATGAGACCGATCAAGTGTAGGCTTGAATTTTCGCCTTTCTCATGACGGACTTAGACATGTACACTCGCACCTTCTTCATACGTGAAAGTATGTCATTCCCTAACTCGTATCTTCCTTCCTCTGGGACATGGGTGCACTCGAAAAGGACTCCTATCCGCTTGTAGAGAGCCTTTCTCCGACCTTTGAAGTGGAACACTTTCTCAACAAGCTCTATCTTTACCTACGATGGACCGTTCGACGGACTACTTGGATGACTTAAAATTAAAAGACGCTACGGATTGGTTACCGAATGAAGAGACAGAGCTTTGACATCCTCAAGTCCCCCAGGGGCTGTCAATCATGGTACGAAGCGAAAGAAATTCCTTTCCAAAATCACGAGTTGAAGAGCATCGATGTGGGGACGAAAATGCCTTATTATAAATGGGGTTAGAAACTGACAGATGGAATCTAAAATCGAAGAAGTCAAGACCAATATAGTCCGCATAAGGACTACCATAAGGTCCTGGCAAGGATTTCAAGGCGATAGGCATAGTTCCACAAGAAGCATTGCATTACTATTGAATTTTAATACAATCTTCTGGTAGATGGCCGGTGAAAGGCGAATCAATCTGGAACCTTAGCCCAAACGGAAATGCTTTTCATACTCTATTTCTATAAGGAACAGAAAGTGTTGTTAGACGCTTTTCTTCCTCCTTTCGAATCCCTTCAGGAAAGCAGAATGATGTTCTGGGGAGATCGAATGTTAACTAGCTAACGTCATGGCATCGAATGCAAGTTCAATGAGAACGGGTAAGAATGAACTCTGACCTGACATATTACTTAAATAAGATAGAGCTCCTTCCTTACTCTAATCAAGTAAGCAATAAATTGCTTTCCTGTTGGTCGAGTGACTTCGGATATTTTCACTGGGAACAACTTCGTTTTCAAGCTGAATCCAATACCTGTAGTGCCTCACTTGACTGAAAGCGGGAAGCACCACATTTTATTATACGAATACAAGCTGCTTGCTTAAAAGCTATTGTCACAATGGAATCTTAATTACTGTATCGATTAAAATAGCGTAGTGTAGTCACGGTGCGACGTGCGAGAAAAAATCCCATTTCTTTGTTGGACAAAAGCCTTTTTCCCATGTCTTTCTCGATTGGTAAACCCAACCAGCGATTGACAACAAACTTCTCTTTCCTCTTGTTGGGAGGATAAGTTCAAAAATGAAGCAAAGAAGAGAAATGAAAGTCGCTCTGCAAAAGGTAACTGAATGCGTATCCGGTGTTAAAGTTAGAAGAGTAACTGCTCTCGTAGTCGTTTCCGCTCTTCAAGTTTCTTAGTCTACCGCTGCGCTTGTCTAGAGAAGTCTAACTAGAAGAAAAAGTCCTGATCTTCCGTTCTTGTTGTTTGAAAAGATCTCGGATCCCTCATACTTAGAAGTGACTGTGAAGAGTGAAGCAGGAGAAGTGGGCCTGAAGATCTGAGCTTCTTCCCAACTATAAAGAGCTAGCTTCTTTAACTGCTTTCAAGGTATAGTCTAAAAAAAATGAGGGGAAAGAATAAGGCTTCGGAAAACTACACGGTTATTAGTGACATGTGCAAAAGTGAAGTGCCACTTGCAGAATTTTTTTTTATTTCCCTTTTATTCATTCGAGTTGGGTATGTTATGCTTTCCTTTCCATTTTTCATTTTCTTATTTGCTAACATTAGCCTTATGAAAATAAATATGGCATTGTTCATTTGTCTTCGAGGACACCTCTGTGCCTGAACTTCTTTCTCTTACGACCAATGGAACTATGAAAATAGAAGCAGTTTAGGATTTTTTTATGTAGGGAAATGTCCCGCCAGTAGGAAGGAACGAAGAATGGAATCAAGGAGGGAGCTGACGCTTACTCACCTCGGTAGGAAAGGCTGTCTGAGCAAAAGCACTAGCGCTTGCCCGTAGACCCTGACGTTCTTGGGAAGAAAAGGAATTCAAAAAACTCATTGTCCGCTTGGTTATGCTAATAATTAATCCATTTCCCTTAGGTAAGGCAGCAAGCAAGAAGTCAATCTATAGCTTTCAGAGCGAACTTCTATTTAGTATACTTTCTTTTTTCTTGTGTTGAGATTGAATTTCTGTTTTGCAGATGCTTCTGTGGTCACTTTCGAGAGAGGGCATTGAGAAGGGAGGCCTCGCATTCAAACAAGGCCAAAGGGAAGAGCCCCTTTCTTTCTCGCTGCTACTATTCCTAATCCGTTTGTGGAAGCGACGCTTAGACAGGGAGTAATTTTTCGTAAGCATGGCTTTGGCGGGTACTACTTTTGAACTAGTTTTTCCTTTTCTATTGGACTTGCTTTCTTTCCTCTTTCAAACTTTACAATCTGCGACGAGATCGAGGCATCAAAGCGGCATTAAAGCAAGGGCTGTTCGCTGACCAATGCGCTTTCAGGGTCCTCTCTTACCAGAGATTGACTGCTGATTTTCAAATTCCGCATGAGCGCTTCTCTTCCATTCCCGTCCGGAGGTGCTAACAAGCAACTCGTCCTTACACGGGATGCTAGCAAACAAATAGGCAGTAGACTAAGGAATGAAAAGGGAAGACCCCTCTTCGTCTTCTATACTAGTTCCTATGGCGTAAAGGAAAAGAGTTTCATTTCGGCTATGTAATCTATGGGTCAACGAGTTTCTGGAGTCTCAACAAGAGAAAGAGGGGACCGAAGCAAGGTCCAATCCCATTATTCGTCATTCTTATAAAGAATACGATCATCTCGCATCAGAAGAAGTGAGCAAGCCTTTCTCCAATGGATTAACAGAGCGCAGACTAGGCATCTTTATCTTCTTTCAATTTCGCACTATATTAGTAAGAAGTTTCAGCTTCCCCAGTTTCATTGCTATTTTTAATGACGCAGCATTGGCCGTAGAATCAAATATTGACGGTGACTGACCACACTTAAAGTAATCGATCGAGACCTTGGTCTTCCTGCAGTGCTATAGGCTTTTGACTCTCTCTATGGGCTTCGGGCTAACGCCAACGATCCGGAACTAAATCCTCTTAGGTGAGACTGAGTGTATTACTTTCTCTTAAGACTACAGAGATACTACAAGTAGAGGTCCCTCAATTCAACTATCTCTTCATACTTTTCTGGGTGACCAAGACATAGACTAAGATTCCTTTGTATCCGGGCGCTTACCTCGCGGATCGATGCTTCGCCTCATCCGTGCTCATTGGAAACCTTGACTCTTCAATAGATTCATCAACACTGTCGAAAAGTGGTACTTTCTCTTTGCCTTCCCGCCTTTTCTCAGCGGATCAGCCACATACTCCGAAGTAACGTTAGTGACGGGATTGGTCAGGTTTTCTGGGGGTTGGTTCCTCTACTAAAATAGGTTCCGAACGCCTCACTTCTCTGACTTTCGGTGCTTATCTTCAATCATAAGATGGTCACCCGCCCTAAGCAACATCGGTTCACCATGGTCGAGAACTTCTCTTCTTGACTAGGATAGCGCTCTTCCTTCTCATATCTTTGCCTTTTCGATTCTTCTCCCAGCGCTGCTCAAGAATCATTCTGGTATCTACTACGTAGGTACCCACTATTCTTTCTGAACCTGGGGCTTCGCTTGCTCGCCCACTTATCCATGTTGGTAGGCAGCATAGCATCTTTTGGTTTTCCACTTCCTTCAAAGACTTGAGTGAATTAACCATTCGCTTACTGAAGTAGACCGCTCTCCTCGCTTTTGGTAGCCGGATCTTGATAAGACGAATGGGCAAAGTTGGCTCAGAAGTAGGGCCATCTTTATTATGTCAATTCTGGGTCAACCATATTCCCATCCTCGGCTTTCAGCCGATTAGACTTGGAAACCGGAAGGTACAACTTTACTCAGGTCGGGCACTACCCAATGATCAAGTACCGGTTACAGTACAGGATACCACAACTAATTCACGACTCCTCCATCGAGCTATGCAACTCGAGATGGAACATGTATTATGAAATAAAAAAAGGTAAAAATATGATATGAACAGGCTCATGAACTTTGAGCGTAGGTGATGGCTTCAAACGGTGGTGTGATCCACACGAGAAGATACAAAAGGGTGGAGAATTTCCATCCATTTGCTTTGCTGTCTCCTTCGCTACCTCGGGTCATAATTATGCAATTGGCCCAGTTGGAGTTCTGACTATAGCTGCAACCGCACTCATATTGGGGAGAAGTGTACTGTCCTCGATCAAACTATCAATCTCATAAGAGAAGAAATATCGTATCAAAGAGGGATCGTTTTGATTCGAGGCGGATCCCCTTTCCCAACATGCAAGCAAACAGTAAAGGCCCCTGACGCAGTCTTCTTTTTTTTATCCTTTCGACGCTATGACCAATGCCCTAAACTAAAATAGGCCTAACAAAGCAAAGAAAGCTACCTGAAAAAAGGCAAGGTGCACCTTGGATTGAAATCGACGAATTGCGTTTTGCCAGAGAGATTTTTTTAGAAAGATTCTCCTCGACGAATTAAAGAATTAAAAAAAAGAATCGTCATAAAGGCACCTCAGGGGGGCGGGAGGCCCAACTACTTCTTCATTCAGGGGGGAGGAAACTTGCTTTCCACTGGGCGAGAGGTAGACCTAACTTACCTACCTACTCATCAATCACGGTGTTCAGCTGACTTGCACTGATAGACCTTTATTGTATTGGAATTAGGCGCTCATCTTTTTACTGTTGTCAACTAATCTTTTCAATGTTTGATTTTGCTCTATGTTAGAACATTTCTGTGAATGCTATTCTGATCTAAGTGGTCTTATTCTGTGTCCCGTGCTAGGAAGCATTACTCTTCTTTTCATTCCAAATTCAAGAATACGATCGATACGATTGATTGGTCTGTGCGCTTCTCTTATTACTTTTTTGTATTCTCCTGTTCTTCGGATACAATTTGATCCTTCTACGGCCAAATCTCAATTTGTGGAAAGCCTTCGATGGCTTCCTTATGAAAACATCAATTTTTATTTGGGTATAGACGGTATCTCTTTATTCTTCGTGATATTGACCACATTTCTGATCCCTATTTGCATTTTAGTGGGTTGGTCTGGTATGAGAAGTTATGGGAAAGAGTATATTACAGCATCTCTAATTCGTGAATTTCTAATGATCGCCGTGTTCTGCATGCTGGATCTTCTACTATTCTATGTTCTTTCCGAAAGCGTGCCAATCCCTATGTTGTGCGGAGCTGAGCATCTTCTATTCGCTAGGATAAAGCTTTTCCTCTGCAGGGGCCTTGTGCAGTAAACCCCCTACGGGCGGTCGTCCGTCGTCGTAAAGTAGTCTCCGCGAAGCTTTCGGGAAGAGGGGTAGTCTTGTGCGTAAGCATAGCATTTCTGGTCGAACCCGCCCAACTTAATGGCGAAGAACCGAACCTGACAGACACATCTTTTTGGGGGAGGGTACTCTGAGTAGTGGGTACCTTGTAGGACCTCGACTCGCCTACTCGGGTCTTGTATGAATATGCAGGAAGGGGTGCTCCTAGGTGTGTGTAGGAGTTGTGTTTGTTCGCGAGAATGGATTCCTCGTCAAGTCAGTTTGGAGGGTGTGGACACACTTGCGCGAATTCAGGTAACGGCTACAAGGAATAAATCGAAAGGAAACAGTACCCAACCAGGGATGGACGTAAACTCGTAAGCTACCGAGGGTAGGGATAATCGTCCAGGTCTTATTGTGAAACAAAAAAGCCGCCCCGCCACAGCTTTAGGGTTGGTTCCTCTGTCGTCACCGGGGAGCTCTTGGCGAGGAGACCGACGGATAAGTTGCTAAAACAAACGGGAGGGGAGGATCGACCCGTTCAGTATAATTCCGAAGAAAGACTGTTGGCAGCAGGTGGAGACATTGGAGCGACCCCCTTCCAATCAAAAAAGGAAATGCGGGCAGGGTAGAGCTCAGCGGAGTGTTCGAGAATAGGGTAAGGTCCTGTCCTTAAGATTCAGATAAAAAAAGAGTTCTAAACCTTGTTCAAGTGCTGCGTACAAGTTCCGGCCAGGATGATTGGGAAAGATCAAACCAATTTGAACCGCTCACATCACAGCACAGTAGTAGTAGCGTAAAGGCCGTAAGTCGGGGAGCGGCCATAACATAAGGCTATTACTTTCACATCTCTCTTACGATATCCATAGATATAACGAGAGAGAGATCCGCCTGCGTGAGCAACCCGACGGTGCGTTACATGTGCTCTACAGGCCGCACTCCATCTTTCTTCCCAACGAGCCCATTTCCTTTTTGATTTGGAAGACGGGCCTTACGTTCGGTTCGAAAGGCATGGTTTTGAGTATGTCTGCAAATCCCCTGCTTCGAAATGCTAGCTAGTGAGCGGTTCTTTCGGGCGGGAAGCAGGCCGGGCCCTACGAGCGGGCATCTCCCGCAACGCAAGCAGCATTGTTCGCCACTACCCGAAAAGCAAAAGATTCGAGAGTCCAGGCTGAAAATACATGCATAGATAGTGGGCTAATGACAAGGGCCGACGACGGAAGCTCGGGACGGAGCCGTATGATGCGGAAGTCTCACGTACGGTTCCCTGAGAAGGGAGTGGCTACCTACTGGAGCTTCGACCAACCACTACCGGTCAATTCTGCTTTGGGGCCACCCCTTACTCTACCATTATTATAGGGGTATGGGGTTCGAGACAAAGAAAGATCAAGGCAGCATATCAGTTTTTCCTTTATACTTTACTTGGATCTGTTTTTATGCTATTAGCTATTCTGTTGATTCTTCTCCAAACAGGAACCACCGATTTACAAATCTTATTAACCACAGAATTTAGTGAGCGGCGCCAAATCTTTTTATGGATTGCTTTTTTCGCCTCTTTCGCTGTCAAAGTTCCTATGGTACCAGTTCATATTTGGTTACCCGAAGCTCATGTAGAGGCACCCACGGCAGGATCCGTTATCTTGGCAGGAATTCTTTTAAAATTGGGAACTTACGGGTTTTTAAGATTTTCAATACCCATGTTTCCTGAAGCGACACTTTGTTTCACTCCTTTCATTTATACTCTAAGCGCGATTGCTATAATATATACTTCCTTGACCACTTTAAGACAGATCGATCTTAAGAAGATCATTGCTTACTCCTCAGTAGCCCATATGAATTTTGTGACTATTGGTATGTTTAGTCTGAACATACAGGGAATTGGAGGTAGCATTCTACCGATGTTAAGTCATGGACTGGTTTCTTCAGCCCTTTTTCTATGTGTTGGTGTTCTATATGACCGACATAAGACTCGACTTGTTAGATATTACGGGGGTTTAGTGAGCACCATGCCGAATTTCTCGTTAATTTTCTTCTTTTTCACTTTAGCCAATATGAGTTTACCTGGTACTAGCAGCTTTATCGGGGAATTTCTCATCTTAGTAGGAGCTTTCCAAAGAAATAGCTTAGTAGCCACATTAGCAGCGCTGGGGATGATTTTAGGCGCGGCCTATTCCCTTTGGCTATATAATCGTGTGGTTTCTGGAAATTTAAAACCCGACTTCCTCCATAAATTCTCCGATCCAAATGGCAGAGAAGTTTTCATATTTATACCCTTTCTTGTTGGAGGGGCGACCGTCCGTTAAACTACCAAAGAAAAAAGGGTAAACCAATGTGATCATGACATTGTAGGTGCTTGCGATGGGACGGATGCGACTTCCCGTTCTTGGTTTGGGTGGCATAGCCCGTTGCTCCAGTCCCCCCCCTTTTTTGTTTGATCCATTTCTTGTTTCTGACGGGCTTGACTTTACTAATAAAATAAGGCTCGCGCAGGGGCGCTCACGTTTTTTAGCTGAGCCGTATGAAGTTGGGTGAGACCGAGAGAAAGAAAGGACGGAGGTTACCCTGGTAATGGCATTTCTCGACCGTGTCTCCGAGGGACAGTTGAACGAGCGACTCATGAATGCTGCCAGATCGAACGAGCCAATAACTCGAACGCCTTCGGTCTGTTTTTTGAGCAAGAATCACAGCGTTACCTTACCTTCACCATGATACGGACTCCAAGTTCTTATGGCAGAGCACGAGGAAGGGCAGCTTGATGATGATGAGAATAGAAACCAGAAGCACGACCGGAGTCTTCGTGGTCCAAGATAATAAAACCATCAATAAGAGTAACGTAAGCATGAGACTTTTTGGTAGTACCGGTGAACCAGATGGCCGCGGCGATAGAATCTGGGACGGAGGACTCATAGTATCTCTAACGATCTGGCAAAAGCGAAAGACCCCCTAACGTAATTCGAATGGAGGCTGACTGCTGAGCCCACTCTGGCCTCGAAGGGCAAGCCCCTGTGGTTTCGAGCTGGAGCTGCCATTGCTTATGGCGTTAGCAATGGGAGGGGCCCCAGCAGAGAGAACAGTAAGGATAACGAGCGCTCCGCCCGCTGACTTTAGGCAGGAGCAGCGGGCAAGTGCTTGGTAGGCTAACAGCCCAGTGAACCGGGAAGAGCACTCGACGAAAGGAGGACACAAACAGCAAGTACGAGAAATTGGCCCTGCTCCGCTTTCAACAAAGCTTTGTGACCCCTGGAGGTCAAACCAATGGAAGTCGGGGCTCGTCCCTGGTCAATATTGGATCAAAGAATAGGAGGCCGTAGCGCTGACCTCTTTTTTTATTGATTCAATACACGCGGGAGGTCGTACAGTTCCCTACCGAGACAACAGAAACTCTCAACGGATGCGCGCTGGGCATACTTCTGTAATGCGTCTTTCTCGTGGCGGAAACAGAACAACAGGGAAAGACCCGGCCGACCTGCCCAGGTCGCCTTGGCGAGCTTTATTGTTGAGAGACTGGGGAGTAAAAAGACTTCCGTTTCCGTTCTTGGTTTGTGGTCTTCGACCCCTCTCGATCTTTTTCGTAGTTGGGAAGAGGGAAGGAGTCTAAATCAATGGACAAACATGAACCATCATGGATGGACGTTGCACATGACACGATCAATTCGACTCAAGGTCCGGCGCGTCTATTTGTTGCTTACTCCCCGTTTAGCGAAGGAAAAGGGCAGGGCTCTTTTTTCGTAGTAATAGTGGGCGGGTCTCATGAGATCTATGCCGGCCGCCGGAATCAAACGAAGGTCGAAGGACCGGCCGATTGATTAAGGGACATAGCTAAGCCCTCGCCTGGCGCCATTCCCCGACCTAGCAGCAGACGGGCGGGCCGTGCCTGAATTCAGACCAGACCAGACTTTTCTTTCTTTGAGCTGCTCCCCCGTTGAACAGAGTTAGGTTATTTGCCTCTACGGAAGAAGTGTACTTTGTACCGTCCGGAGGTCATATAGATCGGAACCCGGAGCGATAAGAACGAAAGGGTTGGTGTGGCCACAGCGGAAACTACTGGCACTTCAAAAGGTGGCGATTTTAAGGTAGTTCACTTAAAACTTGCATTCATTAAGGAAAGGCCTTCGCATTCCTAATCCGGTAGGGCCGGGCAGCTTTGTTTGCCTGCGCTTGGCGAATCGCATCCCCGCGCAACGACATCGCTCTTTACCGTTCTCGCTCAGTGTTTGCAACGGCTGGGAAGGCAGTCGTAGAAGCGAAGCCTATCGCCCCGCCGACCATCAAATACGAGTAAAGGCCCCTTCTCAAAAATTGGATGGAATGGCCCACCCCACCCAAGAGCGCTTATGTCATATGGTCATGGCTGGAAACAATCCTTATGGTTTTGATATCCGGTAGGAATAATAAGAATCAAAGTCCAGGTTGGTTGGTGAGCCTAGTGAAAGGAAACTTTCTAGCTTGGTTCGGAGAGCACTTGTTGGGTTAAAGATTTTTTTTGCGTTATGTTATGGCCTAAATGCTGAACTATTGACTCTACTTGTTCGGATGGGTGTTCACCCCAAAGTGTTCCCGGACCGCATGCATACATCCGTAAGTAACTTAGTGCAACATGGAAAATTTCATTGAGAGGAATCAGCAAAGAAAATAAAAACAGGTAAATGTTTGTGTATTTGAAAGATTTTCCTCGGGCTGAAGAGTGTCCACATGAGTTCGTTAAGTAAGGCCTTCTTCGGGATGAATCGACTGGAAATCTGACGATTACAAGAAGACTCACTACTCAATTCGAAGGCGAAACCCCTTGCAAGAGAACAAGCGTAAAGGGCAATTCCAATTTCATCGAAGCGGAAGAGTCAAGGAGGACTTTCTCTTGACTGGCTTTCGGTGATGCCAGAAGTCGTTTCGATATTCGATTTTGGGACGAGACGATAAAGAAGCATAGTTAAAGTTAATAGATTCATTCCTTGTCTAAAGATAGGCCGACAAGAAAGACATTACTAGTTGGAGGAATCCTATCTTGAACAAGGAACTCAACTCGAGGATCAAAGTCCTTCCTTTCGTGGAAATTTGTCCTCAATTTTGATCCAGATTCTTCTTTGCAAAACGGAAGGGCATTCCATCCTGCGTTGGCAATTATGGCTTCTTTGAGTCCGTTCTTTTGCAACCAAATGCATTCCTCTTTCGCACAAGAATGAAAAAAAAAAAAGAGCCTTTTTAGCAGTGGTAACCACCGGATTCAAAGAATCTCCCTCTCGCCGTCACAGGGAACTGGTTGAGAAAAGGGGGGGAGATGTTTTTTATTTTGCCAAAAGGAAAAAAGATCTCCTAGAAGACTCGATCAAAGTCAGAATCTATGAGTGACAGCTCGAAGAAAGGGCCCAACGTCTGGAAAGTGAATCAAACCGGATGGTCCTACCTTAGAAGCAAGGAGAGGGACCAGAGAGAAGCGGTTCTCAGTTGTAGACTATGGGAGCAGCAGTCACAGTGACGTCTTATACAGCCGAACTCACACACCTTAGTCTTTTTTCCACCATCCTCTGCCGTAGCAGAAGCAGCAGCGGTCGGAGACCTAAGAAATGGGGTACCCTTTGGGAGGTGGGAAACAAAGATTCTCTTTAGTCAAATAGGTAGGCAGTTTTCGAGCGAGGGATGAAATTCTCGACTGACAAGGTACGTAGTTCTAAGATGGAAATAAATCAAACTCAAAGTCTGACCTAGGGGACTGCTACCTACTAAGCCGAGCCTGCAGTTGCACAAACTTCAGCTTACCATACTTCTGCAACTGAAATGAATTACAAATGCTGTGGAACCTGTCGAGGCTGGTCAAGATCAATAGGCCAATATTCCTTCTGTTTGTGTAAATTGACTCAATCTATGGAGTTCTTTTTCCCTCCGGCCAGCGGGGCAGTTAGAGTCCGTCCCTGATCTCAACTAGCACTAGCCTTCGTGTTAATAAGTGTAACTGAACGTCAGCTAAAGGCACGTAGTTACTCGAGCTAAGCTATAGGGTCTATGTTAATAGAGCTCGACTGTAAGTAAAGGAGAGGAAGAAACTTTATCTCCAGCTCAATCACCAGCACGTAAATAGAATATATTCCACTTCTATGCTCTATTTCTATTTCTTGTTTACTCCGTTCCACTCGCTTGTGAGCTCGTTTGGGAAGCGTTATCATTCAACATGCTTTCTTAGCTGTATCTAGAATGATACTGATTCTCTTCTTATTACAGCTTAAGTGCATTTTCTATATAAGATAGAATCTCATGCATGCTTGGAAGTTAGGTTACTCTAAAGGATTTTCTTAGGTGCTAGAAGCTGCTTGAGGACTCGCTAACCTTACTCTTCCTTATCCAGTGAAAGATTCATTTTTTGAGTTAGATCGAGTGGAATCTTTCCGAGAAGAGGTGCCAATCCAGGCTAACTAGTATGAGTTCCCGCCTTTCCCTGCTTTGAGCTTGAACGTGGCACTAAAGCTGAGCTCATGAAAGAGACTTCAGGTTATAAAAATCTTTCCTTTAAGGCTAGCTCATTTCCCGATTCGAGGACTTATTACTACTTCATTCTTGCAAGCCCACACCGAGAAGAGAATTGATGCAGACCAATACTAAACACTGTAAGCTGTCCCGCCTATTTTGAATCTTCATCCCTTACCGGCTTGTTAGGCTTCGGAATCAAGTAGCGAGATATAGGTGAAACCGAAAAGTCGAAGCAGAAAGCTCGTACTTGATTCGCTCTCTTCCCTTTGCCTGACCCTGGATATAAATAAGACGGATATCCCTCTCTCTAACTGATGAGCTAGGAAGATTCTCTACTATACTCATAGTATAGAGAGACCGGCTCTTGGGATTGATTTCCGGGGTTTAGGAGTACTGGACTGAACATCCAAGGTTCCTGGAGGTTGTTAAGGAGGCCTGGACTGCGGTAAAAGGGGGAAATTATTTCATTGTTGAAGGATCCCACGTGCCATTGATTTAGCTGAATTAGCTCTTTTCATTGGAAAAATCTCTTTCCGGTGAATTATGTACTTTGATTTTTACAATGGGCTCCCGGAAGAGATACTCACGGCCCATCCCATGCTGTCTCACCAACCCTCCCTTTACTTAATGCAGTCTCCGGTTATTAAACCGATTGAAAGCTAGGCCCCAAGGTACCATTTCTTTCGTTATTATTATGGTCTTTCATCCGCTGCAGTCTTTCCACCCAGATCGATAAGATCTCACCCAAGACTGATACTGATTCTGAAGCCGAGGTTCGAGATGTGACGGCTTAGACATTCTACTTGATTCTCAAAAGTGCTGTTTAAGAACATGACGCCTTGCTCTCTCAAACACCTGACTACTAGTCATTTGAATGGCAAGATTAATAAAAAAAATCATATTTTATTGAAACGAGGAAAGATGATGTTCTTAGCTCGACCCATAGGGAAAGGTAGGAAGAGAGGGATGAAATTCTCGACTGACAAGGTACGGAGTTCTCGACTGTAAAGGTGAGGATGGAAGACTTAGCAACTTAGCAATTACGTAAGCTTTTGAATTACAAGTAATTCTTACGGCTTTGGAATACCATATAGTTGCAAGCAAGAGCAGAGCGAAGGTTCGGAGATCTCGAGCGAAGCTTTAGGGTTGTACTGAGCGGACTAAGGAATAGAGTTGAATAAATAGTGACACGACTTCTCCTATTTTGCCAACGTTGGCTATTTCTGGTCTGAATGTTATTGATTCCCGGTTATAAAATGAGATTTTCTTTAGTAAAAGATGCCGTAGAATCTTGATCTTTTGTGAGAAAGAAGAAAGAAGTAAGAGTTCAGGCTCAAGGAACGTAGTAGCTCGAGCAAAGCTTTAGGGTATTTCCAGCTCTAGTTATCTTGAATTAAACATCTTTCTTCTTTACGCTTTTTAGTTTACTTTTAGCATTCCTTTCATCTGCCCTAGGCAACTTTCTTTCTTATCTTAAGATATTCTATATCGAGTTACCGTCGCATCAATAGGAAGCACCGGTTACGAGAGCTTTTTAAGCAAGAGCGTCTGATTGAACAAAAGCCATTCTTGAACAAGGGCTATAGCACCAGCTTCCCCCTGATCTGACTAATCTTTCTCATTTTCCCGGGATTATTAGATGCGGATTACCGATCCGCGGGATAATAGCTCGTCACTTACCTGAAAGCCAATAGTGGGACATGCCCAGAATCAGTTGTGCGTCAATCTCCTCTTCCCTTTGCAATTGAAGAAGAAGAAAGTCGGTTCAAGACAGAAGCAAATGAAATAGAATAAGATAAGATGCCATAGAATTGGATGGCAGGTAATCCCCGAAAGGAAATAAAAGAAGGTAAAAAAGGCAAGGCAAAAAAGGGCAAGAAGGTCCTTCCCTAACCCTAACGAGGAGAGGACAAGACTAGCTACTTTCTCTAAGGTGCAACCTTTTCTGTCCATGTCCATCTCAGAGCCTATCCCATCACGGGGAAGGGGGAAGAAGGACCTATTTACTTCGAAAAGAGCTGCTAAGGGAAGGGCCATGAATGTCCACCCTCTTATTCTACTAATGAATCCTTTTGAATGCCAAATGCCACAGGATCTGATCCAATATCCACGAAAGGAAAGGACATTTAGTCCGCTCTTAGGGGAATAAGCGCTGTGAACGAGCAGTAAGGATATCCACGAATAGGACAAATGCTATCGAATAGGCTGTGAATGCCCTCTTTGGACGAATAGGAACAGAATCCCCTTAAAAAGGTAGACGACTTCTCCCTTACCTTGCCGGAACGGGAAAGGGCTCTGAAGCTTTGCTTGTTTGCTTTGTTCCTTATAGCACTGTGTCAAGTTCTCCTTTCATTGGTCTCGGGTGAAGTATCTGTTATAAGCGAATCTTTCCTTCCTTGGCGGATGGTGGCATACTCCCTTCTGGCCTATCCAAGTTCAACTTCTCATTCTAAAAAAAGAGAAAGGGCGATAGCTTTCAATAATCCTTCTCTCATTCGGAGGGGCTTTCTCTCCTCAAAGGCTCCCCTTAGAGTGGAAATTTCCCTGGCTAGCGCCTGCAGAGTGTAAGTATAGAGCAGGGTCCTCATTCCAGTGATTTTCATCTCCGGACAAGAGAAGACGAAGATTGAAAGCATCGGCTAGGCCTTTCTTTCTCTGATTAATTTCCTGTTCAAAGACTGAGCTAAGAACGGATCGGAGAGGGTTACCAAGTTGAGTAGAGGGATGTGTTGAAGGGAGCAAAAGTACTGAAATGAAGGATATGGCTAAGTTTATTTAGTTGTTTAGTTTTCTGAGCCCCCTTATTGTATGTGCTAGGGTAACTAAGCTGATGGTCGTAACCGTGGGATCTTCTCCAAAGTGTATCAAAACACTAGGAAGCACGATACCACGTCCTGCTTTAGGTTGTGTCAAACCTAGAGCAGACACCAAGAAATCTGTACCACTGATACCACCCAATACATAACCTCCTAAAGGGAGGCCGGTACCAACGTCCAAGATAGGTACTCGGAAATTGATACCCTTTACCGTCGTAAATCTTTCACTGAAGACCAAAACGAACCAACTGAGGATTGGTCCGATCGATCTTCCATTTCCGATTAACGACAGGTGCATTAAAGAAGTCTTCGATTCCGTAACCATTCCAAAAATTGACTAGTCTATCTTGAATTTTTTCATCTTTTACATTATCATACATTGGTCGCAACCAATATTTGTGTGACATTTCCCGCATCCATTTTTATCCACCGAGTAATAACGTTGGCTTTCCCAGAAATGCGATTCCTTAGGAATATGAATTGAGATAACTTATCGGTAATCTAACATTAGATTACTTAAAAGAAAAAAATAAGAGTTTTATTCTTTCTTATAGCCTTTGTGCAAAATAACCCCACATTGCTTACTTCACTCTCCGTAGGGAAAGATTAAGAATGAATATTCCGGAGAATCAATACTTGTACCCGTACCCTAAAGCTTTTTCTTTTTCCCGCTTCGAGTAAGCAATTGAATACAAACAAGACAAGTGAGCCATAGGCAAAGAGGAAGACTGCTATATTCGCTACTGAGAAACCGACGTTTAATGAGTCATATGGGGAATCATCCGAGGACCTGAAAAGGCCTTCGAAAGCAATGTCTTCGTCTTTTTCCACTGGCCTTTCTGTCCTCTTCGCTGTAGCTCGAGCTACATAGTAACCTTAGTCAATCAATCAAATAGGCCAACAAAGTGGATTTAGCCGGGCTATCTCTTGAAAGTCTTAACTCGTGGACAGCAACTGCAGGCTACTCATTCCCATACCATATGTAATGGGAAGAACTGTAACAGCACCGAGATAAGATAAAAGGGAACCAGTATTTCCATCTCCTGCGCGTATAGTAAGCTCTTCAAACCTTTCATACCTATCCCAGGAACTGAACAGCAGGACTAAAGGGCTTTACCTAAGCTTTTGAATAGAACTCAGTAAAGAAAGAATTCCCTCTTCTCTAAAGCAAGCAAGGTAGGAAGGAAGACGCTCTCCCTAAACCATGATATGAGGTCTAGAAAAGAAAGGCCAACGTTGGCTATATAGATCAATTCTCTTCCAGCGCTTACTAGAGTTCGGAAAAGAGGCTGTAGCCCGAGATTTTCTTACTGAAGGTATTCTTTGTAGTAAACTAGATCCCAGCAGACACAAGACCAACGAAAACGGGATTGTATTGAGCTATAGGCACGTTCGGAGATGCTCTTTAGAAGCGATAGGAGCGAGATGGCCAGAAGCGAAGGACTGGAATAGCCCTTAACTCCTCTTCACGCAAGGCGCACTCGAATGATTCATGAAATGGATCACGGAAGAGGACGTATACGAGATGAATGATTTGTTCATTATATGAGTGGAAAGACAGGGAGAAAAGCATTTCTTGTTTTCCAGTTCCACCGCTTTTCGGGACAAAAGAAGAGCAATAAGAAGCCCAGCCTTGATTGTTTTAGCTTCAAGTCTCTCAAGCAGAGAGAAAGCCCTTGTTCAAGCTTAGAGCAAAGACCAATGAAAAGTGACAGACAAGAGTATAGAGGTCTCCTAGGCTCGCTAATGACTAGCCCATCCTCATCATTATAACCTTCCCTTTCCCATGGCATACATAATACATAATGGATATGAAGCTTTGGGTGGTGCATTAAGATAAGAACTTTAGAATAAGCTTTTCACTTCACTTAATCAAAGGCAAGGAAATTCTTGATCGGAGCATAATATGCCTCTATCACTGTCTTCCTTTACACCCGGAAAGTCCTATCTACGAATTCCGGGTTAGATTCTGTATTCCTTATCTTTGCGTACTTAAGTAGCATTAAATTTCTAATGTAGATTGAGCTCGCATCCGAACAACATCTTGTTTAATTGAACACTAAGCCAAACTAGAACTAGATAGATTATAGGCAGTGATGCAAACTAAAGCTCCCTTAATCATACGAAAGCTATGAGAATCATAATTCTCGGATAACAAGGAAAAGGGGAGTGAAAGGGAAGGCATGGATGTCAAATCCGAAGAGAATGAGACCCAATCCACCTCGAAAGCGCGAACCATTGTTCCAAAGATCGGAGAATATAGGGAACCGGAAAAGCGAAACCTTGTCAGGAAGAAAGTGAAGCTGGTTTATTTGGTAGGCCAACAAGGCAAGGCCCTGAAAAATGAGCAAAGATTGACGATGAGAGGGCATAGGCAAAGCAGGCACATCAACAAGTTGATTCGGTTAGTTAAAACTCATAGGATGACCTGTTGACTATCTTGTTAGTCTTCCGGTAGGAATACCGAAAATCTTTCATGATGAGCGTCAAAGACTCAAAAGCTCACGCACGATCTACTGATTATGACGCATAATCGCGTTCAGGGACAGGCTTTCTCCCCAAAGCATACTTTTGCTTGCTCGGCATAGCACAAGCTGATCACACTGTGACTTCGAGCACTTCGGAGGAAGCGCGCTTAACAAATTCCTCAGCGCTTTAAGCAAGATTCGGAACTTTAGTTTAGTTAGGGTCCTCGTTTCATCCGCCCTTTATCTTCCACTTATTGAGCCAGAGTAAAGGCCACTAAGGACCTCGAGCCAACTTTAGTCTGCGAGGTTCGTGTGTCAAGCAAGTTTTGAAAGAGGCTTCATAGTTTTTTTAGTAAGAAGTAAGAGACCGAATATACTCTGATCGCTCACCTACTAAAGGGCTGCCCTTCCTCTTTGCTCAGTTTCAATAGGAGTGATAATAATATACTGATGCTCTTATTGTCACGTGGGCACACTGGTTTAATGAGACCGCCAAGGCCCCTAAAATAGGTAAGGCATAAAACGAGACGAGGTTCAAAATCGAAAATCTGTAGTAAAAGGGGAATCTTTTTATTATTTAGATTGTGACTGGGCACCACATCGGTGTAGGTATCTTTCAAAAAGAGGGCGGAAAGTCATTCTACGGAACAACCTGCTTGCTAAATTTTGACTTCTTGAAAAAATCATGTTCTCTACATTTATTCTATACATAGAATATATATGCTATGTGAGATTCTTTTATGTTAATAAAAAGAAATAACGAATCTGTTTGAATGAATTTTTTCAATTTTCTAAAAATGATCTTATATAGGGGTTTACTTGAGGCTTCCGATTCTCATGAGCCTAAAGGCCGAATTTTTTATTTTAGGATTCCAGGATTACTAACCTTCTAAGTGGAGGCCTGAGTGTAATGCAGAATCCGTTGTTGGAGGTCTTGTTGTGTGAGGCGGATCCTCTAGGACTTTTCTTCATATGATTGTTGAGTCATAAGTGAGAGTGTGATAAGGGCTCTATAAGAGTCCGATGTGTCTGGCTTCATTTGCTCGTGGCATTTCATTCCACTCCTATACTAAATAGAATACTCAATTTAGTTTGTTTCTTCACTTGATTAGTAGATTAGTCGTATTTTTAGTTGGTAGGTCATCACTATTCTATTATCTCCCATTGACCCTTTTCTATCTCATGCCTGAAAGAGAGGCCAGAAAACAAACCATGATCGAATTATACAGTTTGTTATATATAGCATATAGCAATAGCAGATAGAAATGGGCACCGCCTAATTCTTCTCACTAATGATCATACGAAACAGCTGATGATGACACGAGGCTTGTATTGTATATGATATATACATGTTAAATGAATGTTTCGGAGAAAGGATTTTATACTTTAACCTTAAATTTAAAAGTGAAAAGAAAACTTTATCTACTCCGGGAAGATAAAAATCGTATGAACTAAACTAATGATCAGACCAAGGGTGGCTGGTAATGCCATGATACAAGTCGGAAAAGCCGATCACATTTATAAAAAATAAAAAAGAAAATGGAAAGGCTTGAAAGGAGCGAGCTTGTACATATGGTTTTCCGCAGTCAAACAAATAACTTACTTAATTAGTGAAATAGGGTAAAATCTAAGGCCATTGAAATTGTCTTTTGGAATGAATGAAATGCCACTTATCCGGATACGGGAGTGGGACTATAAGAAAAGCATTGACCCTTTAGCTGCTAACTTCCCTTTCATCCCCTCATTGTAAGGATTCCATTCGTTGTCAGTCTTTCGACTGGTCCAAGCTATGCCTCAACAAGAGGAGGTTTGATAAAAAATGCATTTATGTCCGAAACTGTACTTCTGTTTCTATTCTAGAGTGCTCAAAGGCAAGTAGAATAGCGATAAGACTGCGGGGACCTCTATGATACCTCTTCTTTACTTATTCTTTACTTTAGTATAAGTATATATTTAATATTAATACTTAGGGCTAAGTTGAGGATGATAGCAGATTAATCGGATTCAAAACCAAAAGCTATTGCCCATTAGCCACCCGTGAATGGCGATAGACCCCTTAACCTCGATCTGATGCCATTAGTCCGAGTCGAGGAAAAGGAGATTACATAAGGGCGGCTGTTATAAGAACTCAACTCACTAAGACGATGCGGGAAATGGGCCTCCACCTGAAAAACTTCATCTGAGTCTATAACTTTCAGGCTAGTTGTTAGAATAAATTCAGTAAGAAAGAAAAAGGCAATGCACCTTAGACGACACCTACTCCTATATATATACATTATATAATATATACATTTCCTACTGCCACAGCTTACGGAAGGAATGCAAGACTTCCCTCTTTTCCCTGAAGAAAGAAGGTTTCAATTTCATTCAACCAACTATCTGCTTCAAAAAGATAATTCACTGTGCTCATTCTATAGATACTGTAGAACACCTACATATAATATACATAGGTATGCCTATCTTTTTATTTATCTCAATATATTAAGATATCTTATGTCTTTTGATCAAATTATGTATCAGTACAACCGTAATGTGGATGACTCTAAACCATTGGGACTGGAGATTGACTTGGGGAACCTCTTTATTATTCATTGCAATGGATAGGGATAGAGGATAGATTTTGTGCTTTCTGCCATGGATAACCTCCCTCCATCCGTCGGAGGCGGTAGAAGCACTTTAGGCCTTTCGCAACGATCGCTTATGGATTCCTCCCCCAGCTCCAGAGCCTGGGCCTGCTCTGCCTTCTAACTTTCGGAGTAGGAAGCGACGGCACGTAGCTAAAAAGTGACACTGGGAAAGATGTCTAAGCGGTATTGGATTTTTGATTGATTGGAAGTTGGGAGAAATATGAAAATGGTGAAGTAAAAAGACATCCTGTTGCCGGTGTCGGATGCGAAAGAATCTATCCCCGAGGGCAGTTCATCCGCAGAAGAGAAGTCTGAATAAGGAAGCGCTGTTGGATAGTTTTCTGGTAATGCACATGGACTAGTGGGATATGGGATAGAGAGCATTTTCTATTTTCTTACAGCACGCACTAAAAGCAAGGTTTTTTCCCAGGACTGAAACTTGTTACCGTCCTTATGTCCTAACAGCGGTCAAAGTCGTAGAAGGTTGACCAATGAACATAACAAGAAACTTGTTAAGTCTTGGAGGGTTAGGTTAGTCAGTGGACGGGGTCCATTCCTGTCATCTAGCCTAAGAAAAGGAGAAGGAAGCCTATACTGGCGGCGCTAGCCTTAAATGGCTTTATACTGCGGTATGGCTTAGCTCGTGAACGACCCTCTTCATTCGCTACGATCTCTCTTAAGCTATTTATAGTTAGAGGGGAAGAAAACTCCGTCATGCAGCCTGCAGCCGTGATCAACTATACGATAGACCAACCAAGGGAATCTCACGAAGGGAGCTTCGGAAGCTGGGGAGACTGTGGTCTCGCTTCGACGCTTACTGGTTGAATGAAGAGAGTTCAACAAACTCTTGATTGCTATAGGTCTTGAAGAGCCTTCCAAAATCCCAAAAAATAGGAATCTCTTAGCGAACTCTACTGATAAGGAGAGGACGACAAGTAGAGGCGACCACAGGGAGGATTAAGGGTCTAGTGTCATCCGCTGTAAGACTATCGCTGCAAGTCTTTGGCTCATGGAACGAAATTTCGGAGAGCCCTTTTCCTAGTGAATTGAGCTCTTTAGAAAAGGGAGTCTAGCTCGACTGGAAGACTTGACTTAGAAGTAGAGGCTCAAAAGAATGTTGGTACTAAACTGAGAGGGATGAAAGAACTCTTTACCTACCGTGTTTGAGGGAAGCATTCTTGAGCCAAAACTCTTGCTCAAAAAGCATAAGGGCTGGCTACTACTGGACAACTTTAAAGGCAGACCCTCCTGATCATCAACAAAGAAAGTCGGTTATGACAAATGCCAAAGGTACACCAATCTCTCTCGACAACTTGTCCCATTTGAACAATGGAATGGGGGATCGACCTTTTTGTCCTTTCCCATCAGGTCAAAGAGAGATTTTTATCATAGCAGTTTTTGACTTTACTAAGTGGATGGAAGCGAAGCCTCTGGAAGCAATCACCGAAAGCCAAGCGTCATCCTTTTCTGGGAGTCGGTTATTTGTCGGTCCCTCGGGTTCTAATCACTGACAATGGAAAGAATTCGACAACGCCCGGTTTAAGATATTCAAAAAAAAAGCTTAGAACATCGCCTCGTAGCTCACCCACAGGCAATGGGCTAACTAGTAACTAAAAGTAAAAGGACAATCGTGCAAGCTTTGAATAAGCGACTCGAAAAAAGAAAACCAAATACTATGTTTATGAGCATTTCTTTATCCATATTCTATTTCTTTTCTTCGATCAATCTGACTTTTAAATACTATTTTTTGTAGCACTTTCTGGATCTAAGAGACCCTGAACAATTTCACAAATTTCATGGACATGGAAAAAGTCTGCATCTCTGGGGGAATTACCGATGGTATATTGTAAGAACGTGTCTACTTCTTGATTCATTTAATCGGCTATTTGAATAAGGCTGGAAAAAAAGCCTATTCTTTATAAGTTCCCGAATCGTTTTTTGCTGATTTTGGAACATTGTAAGTTCCTCGTCACCCTGACGGTAGGATGATGTCTTGCCGTCATATAGGCAACCGCGGCTTCCTTCAGCCTCCCGTGCCCACCGGTCTAGTCTCAGGTCTGTCTCCCGTGCCTTCATTGGAGGAAGGAATAGACTCAAGTTCGTTCTTGTGCTTAGGAGCGGATCTGTCCCTTTGCAGGAGTTCCAGGATTGATGAGAGCCTAAGGACGGGTTGGATCGATGGATTCCTTTTCTTTCGTCCCACGCGGGCCTGCAGCTGCTCTAAAATTAAAGCCTCAATCCTCACCCAGTCTCCTTGCTAGGGATATATGGCTTTATAGCCTCTCGAGTGTCAAATAGTGACTCGCACTCTTTCCTATTTCCAGATTCAAAGCAGCGAGCACCGAAGTAAAGTAGAACTTAACACCAACTGAAAAAAGAAAATGAAAAGGGTGTAAACAGCTTTTTTGCATTTTTCAGTAAGTAAGTTGCTCACCATCTTCAGTAAATCAGACTTGAGCAAGTCTTCCTTGGACGACTTCCTTCAGTAAGATAGCTAGCGAGCCACATGAGCCTAGAAGTAGAGTTAGTCTCGTCAAACAATTCCTTGAGTCTCGAACCCAGCTAATAGCTTGAGCCTAGAAAGTCGATAAAGGCTAACCAATAGACTGGAGTCTAACCCCAACCTAAGTAAAGATTAGCTCTGAGCTCAGAAGTTGAGTGAGTAGTCTTTTTTTCCGAATAGCTGTCCCGCCTAGAAAATAGTGGTCCTCATAAGTGCCTTGATTGCTTATCCTCTGCTCTTCGAGCTTCAACCGGGATTTCTCTTCGTGCTCGATTCTGGAAGACCGAAGAAGAGGTTTTGTCCCTAATCAGCTTTCAGAACTAAGGCGGGGAGCGAGCTTTGATAATCCTAATCTTCGAGTAAGCTTGTGATCTATAGGAAAAACCTTGCTTATGAATCCGATAGCTGCCTAAAGTCTTAAAAGTCGTGAGCTGTAGGCAGGAAAGGAAGGAGATGGGATCGAGCCCACACTCGACTCGGTTCAGGGCTTTAAAGAATGGGGTTCTTTCACTCCCACTCCTAAATCGAACTCTTTAGTGAAAGTCTCTATTTCACTCCCACTCCCAAGCCCAAGGGCAATAGCTGACATTGTTGAATTAGCTGACAGAAGAAGCGAAAGGTATGATGATTTAAGGTCGCCCAATCATGTTAGTTAGGCTATATGCTTAACACAAAAAAATCGTCTGAAGTTCTCCTGGACGACTTAGGTGCTTATTCCCCATTTTAACATTTGAGTATCTCTTAGTTAGATCCCACGTGCTCGAAATGATATTTCAAACTTGTCGTCTACTTTCAGGAAATGTTCGGAAGAAGCCGCTTACAGAAAGAAGAACTGTTTTGAATCTACGAGTGATCCCATCATTCTGCAGGAAGATAACGTACCAGTCCCAACAGTAATAGGACCAATACCAGTATAATCCATTAATATGGAGCCGGTTGGAGTTTTTTTCTTTCCCCCTCCTATTTCGTTGCATTCTGCTTTGGATCTTGGATGAATTCTGTCTTACATTTCTTCTTACTATACTATTCTATATATAAGACTTTTATAATATAGGCGAGAAAGAATGTGAATCGCCTATATTCTGGGTAATCTATGGCTTTGTGAGTCATACTTCTGACGATTTAGGTTTGAAAAGCAAGGTACGTCTCTGAGGTCCACGTGCTTACCCAACCCACCTACATCCCATAATACGGCGTTGTGTTATCCCCGCTCTTTCAGGAGCGACCTGTGCGTAACAAACGGCTTTCTTCATGACAGGGTTGGATTAAGTCTAGGGTTCATCATGAAATCGGGGTCCTTACCTTAGGAGAAATCTCTTTGTCCCACTAAGCATCTTTTAAGTCAAGCTTCGTACCTGATACACGTTTGGGCTAAGATTTTCACTCCACCAGTCCGTCCCAAAGAGGGATATGAATGGAGGTGGTATCCATGTTCATGAAAGCACCCCAAGACTTCGTAGCTTCCCTTTCTATTAATCAGCATGGAGAAAGATTAACGGGCTACTCAATATGCGTTTACATATAGGGTGATATGCATTGATATAAGAACTATCTTTCACTGACTTGAACTGTACCAATCTGGATTACAAAGTAGATTTGTAGGCCGAGGACTGAGACTATCAATCTTACTTTGGAACTGGCACTATTTGGAAAGGCAAAAGGTACTGTTCCACTGACAGTAAGGGATGACTACGATCCATATTCACCGGGAACTAAAACTCCAACTAGCAGGCTTGCCCTATCTTACTTTCTTTCGTCTTGCTTACTGGAGGCATATAGAAGAGAAATGAACTGCTTCTCTCACAGAATGATGGATTGACCTAGCCCTCTTCTCAGGGAAGCCTCCTTAGCCAATCTACAGCTATGGTCTTCTTTTGAGTACTTTATTTTCTATTTTATAGTCCTTTATAGTCCATAGACTGCTATTAGTTTACTGGTCTTAGCCGTTTACTGTTAGGAGAATGTCCAATAGCCCTGGAAGCATGTAAGATGATACGAAAATAGCGCTTTCTATTTACTCTTGGCTGCTGCCTTTATCACAGACTCCTGACCACTCGTTCTAACCCTTACTTCAGTGTAAGGCGAAAATATTGAAACTGGGGCTATCAACTACTCCTTAGGTTAGGGGTAGACTGTCTGTAAGGTCTTAACACTCCAACTAAAAAAAAAAAAAAGACTGCAAGAGGCGCTTCCGCAATAGGAAGTCAATCAGGGACAGAAATTGGATGGCAACTAACTGCTTCCAAGTAAACTGGCCAGTTAAATGATTTGCTCAGACGAAGGGAAGAGGAGATATGCCACTTTTTTACACTCGCTTATCTATTCACTATTAATGACACAGGAAATCGCATAGTACTAGTCATGGATTGTCCCTTGTTTTAAAGAGAACTTGCTATAGAGATGGAGGATAGAGCTAAGCAAAACTTAGATTTTACTTGATAATTAATTCATTTTCTGGCTATCCCTATATCTTGATATCCCTTGATTGCTACAAGCATTTGTAAAATGCTAGCTTAATAACGTACTATATAAAGAAAGATATTTTAATACATCTCTCCTCACAGGATTTTTCACTTTCACTGTAAGGCTGGGAACTGTAACAGGATCTCAAGCCCCAAGAAGTGCTTCCAATGGCTGAAACTTCCACTGCAAAACTTCTACTAGATCGAATGCAGAAGGAATGGAAGGCCATGGTGATGTAAGGGAAAATAGCTGGAAGAGATTATCCTAGAACTGCAATTGAATAGCTGGGAATTGGAACTGCTTGTGAAAACTTTATTGCTTTTGCCCCTTCTTTATCATATGATCTTTCTTTCACTCGCCTTATCACTGGCCTAAAATGAAAATCCCTAGGCCTTGCTGGATAGTGATAGTATTCATTGACTTGAACCTGCTATCCCTTGTTTGCTTACACTTGAAAGGCTTGAAAAAGCACGCCATCTGTAACTTGATAGAAAAGCACTGCCCTTAATCCTTATTTTATACCTTTAACTTGTTACGCTTGTCAGGTAAGGGGATTAGATAAGACTAAGCCTTAGCCCTATAGATCGTTAGCACGTTAATCCTACCATTTATATTAGACTATCCATCTTCTATCGAGTAGAGCATTGTACAATATACAATCCTTAATAGAAACATATTCGATTCCGCTTTCTACCGCTGCTTTATTGTCTAGCCTGTCAATCTTTTGCCCTAGAACCAGCTTCTTAATTGCCTGAAGGATTGTAATGATGCCCTGCCCTGGAGATTGGACGAGCGGGAGATCATTAACTCCTTAAGGGTAGGCTGATATGGACTTGCCTTTTTTGGAATCCTCCACATCTGAAACTTTCTTTATCACAGTAAGCTGCTGTCTTGCCTTGGAAAGATACATCAAAGGACTTGTTTTCATTTAAAAGTCAGGGGCACACGGACGTCATGGTTGGAAACAGGGCTGGACCGACCACAAAGTGAAACTTCCAATGTATTAAATAGGCTAGCCAATAGCCACAGGAAACTAAACGTAATTCATAGGCAAAGAATAGTTAGGCATATGCAGAGGCTTATTATCCTTAGGCATAGTCGTCTACGGCCTTTCCTTTTGATGAGAATGCCACTACAGAGACTAGACCTGAAACTACATGAGCAGGGGCGAAACAATTGACCCTTACTTACCGAAATACGAAAGAGGGACAGGGCTAATAGATAGAGGATTGGATTTAACCGAACTCATTACTTAGAATCGTGATAAAGGCTCGATATGATAAGAAGGTAATTCAATTGTCTCCGGACTGGTAGTAGGACCTGGGCTAGACAAAACAAAGATACTCCGAAGGCTAGCTAATGAAAGTGTGTGCCTTAACTCCTCGTTAATTGGAAAGCGATTCCGTCCACATACTAGGCTTAGGCTAAAAACGGGCGCTTCAAGCAAAGTAGACTACTCCTGTCAGTCGTTTTCAATGTTAGGGGCTAAAAGCAAGATCCGAAAGGAAAGAGCCTCCTCCCTTTTTTTTTAGAAAGCGATCTGCTCAACCATTCGATCATCCCTCTTCAGGTTGAGACACTGCTTCCGAATCCATGGATTCCCAATCCGTAGCTGCTGCTCCATAGTGGATCCCTGTCGCCTTGTCCTCGGCCCCCTTCTCCTGACACCGGCTGCATCGGAGACTATTAAAACATCTCTAGTTGGAGGGTTTGACTAGAATTCAATAGCTGCATTCAATACGAATCTTTCTGACCGACGCATTAGCTGCTAGGCCCAGTCAGTCAGGTGGGGCATAGGTTTGGGGTCTTCCTTTTTATCGTATTCGGATCGAAAGGCTTACGGGGTTGAGTCTTCTACTATTTTTAAATAGTAAAGAAAGATGCCGATCAAACGTAGGGATCGGGGAGCGAACAAAACTTTGTTACCTAGGCTAGGTTCATGAGAGGTAGAGGGGAACAACTCTCTATTAGTTCCGATTCGATATAGAGAAAAGAGCATGGAGTCAAGAAAAGTGCTTCTATTCTAGGCGCTGCAGCAGTCTATCTCTGAACTCTTAGCTGATACTTCCCCTTACTGTCGTACACAGCTGAACTATAGAAGGAACTGCTAACTAAACTCTTGACAGCATCCGTCGCAGCCTTGCTTATCTAAAAATTTGACTTGAAAGAAAAAGAACGAAAAGAAGGCAGGGACATTTCAGGAAAGACCATAAACTTCTGGGCGATACTGGGCTTCAAACATGCGGTTTTCAGTTTCGAAGAGTTGAGTTACGTCCCTGGAGTCACTCTGCCAGGATACTCCTACCCTATTCTATGACCTTACCTTTCTTATTTTGACCTTTTTCAAGCAAGCAGAGAAGCCCGATTTTTATAGGCTTAAGTTTTCAATCATATGTATAGTTAATGCTTCTTCTTTGGCCCACTGGAGCCAGCTAGCCTTCGTAGACGCTTATTGCGTCACTTGGATCCTCGAACTAGCTGCTTTGACTTGCACCATCAACGGACTTGATTGACGACTGCTTCGCCTTCGTCTACGACTTGAGAGCCAATTTCGTGCTGAGATGGCTCAATTTGAACCTGCGCCGGACGAGAGATAGATTGACGAGTTTACGAAAGACTGAATAACAATAATTGGACCAAGGAAGAGCCGTAGAGGTTGACATAGAAAAGAGAGCACTTGACCAACTTTCCTCGGATGAGAACCAGTTTTAGGGAAGCGGGCTACTGTAACCGAGAAATGACTTAGATGTGTTAAACATCTCGCTAATGGAAGAATGTTGAAAAGCAAAAGCAGTTGTGAAATTTTAGTTTCAATTTCGTTTAGTTTATTATTAATTATTAAAAAATTATTAGTGCGAAGCGCAATCGCAGTTTCAAGCGAGCGAAGGAAGAAGGAATAGGCTTTGGAAAGCCAACCCGCTTTCTCTCTTGAATTGCTCTTTTGAGTTCACTTAGGAGTAGCGGTGAATAGTAGGAACTCTGCTTTATTCTCGAACGGATATAGTCAGTGTGCCACGAGTGCTCCCTCTCTTTATTCTCACCCGATAGGCAAATTTCCCAATACTCCCCATCTTACTGGAGAGCTCGGTCTTATGCCTCTTCTGATCAATCCTTTCCTTCTATTGAGCCTGTTGGCAGGAAAAAAGACAGCAACTATAACTCTCACACTCACAGGAAGCAGGCTCTACCTTGTTTACCTTAGGTTTTAAAAGAAAACTCAAGCTTTTTTAACTTGCTTACTCGATTTAATAAGCACTTATAAAAGATTGCCCTCGACTTGAAAAGAGAACTTTTGAACCCTTCTTCTTTCAATTGAAAAATGACTTTACTTTTGTGGAAAGACTTAAAAGAGAATGGAACTCATATTAACCACTGGTTACGGGCACTCTTAATCTTACCTGGAGACTGGTACACTGCTATTACAAGGCAACTAGTGCATTTTTGCTTGCCCAACTACATGCCTGGGAACTGGATATCCTTTGACGAGGAATTTGAGAGTCTTTGTACTGGCTCGCATGACCCCAAAGTAATGGGAATTATAACATAGGAGGTATAAGGTAATTTTTAATGGGGACCCACATCTACTCAAAGAGGTTATACTGGAAGAATTTAAAAGTGCTAATGCTACACTGACGATGGTGGGTAATCTGTGCTCTCACTATGCTTTGCTTGCGTTGGTCTTCCCCGGTGATACATTTGTTTATAAGAAAAGAGATGTAAAAAAGTCTTTGAAGCCCCGTTGCAATTCAAATGTATATGTTAAACTAGAAAGAGCCTTGTACTGTAAAGTACTCCTCTCTTTACGAGAGAGCACTGGTAATATGTTCTTTTTTATAAATATACGGGGGACGCTACATAAGCGTCAATTTGACTGCAAATGCCTTAGATGAAACTCCCAATGTAGACAGGGCCTCCCTTAGGTCTCAACAATTGGGTATGTAAATAGGATGTTCATTGGATGGGCTTTCAACAGAAGGAGCTTAGCCCACTGGCTGACTTGCTATCTGGATTGAAAACTAAGTGCCGGGCATTCCTTATCAAGAAAAGAAAGAAGTGACTCCTATGAATCGACATCTAAAATCGAATGAAAGAACTTCTACTTACTGTTAAATGGCGGGTTAGGTTTCTTTCATACAGAGATGTAACTGACTCGGGTATTTCACTTGACTCCTATTGAATGATCCGCAAGCCTATAGCCCTCGTGCAAGCGAGCAAAGCCATCAGTAGGACTTTGAGCACGTCAGGAAGGTGATGAGTCAGGAAGTCCCAAGTAATAAAGTGGATATATAAAGTCAGCGTGATAGAAAGCTGGCCCAACGTATCCCTATTTGATAGAGGTTCGTAATCCCCGTAGTAAGGAAGGAAGAATCAGAATCATTTCAGTCCACTGGTTTGGTTCTAGCTGTAGTAAGCCTGTCAGGAAGGTTCTATTAAGCAAACCTGTAAGTTAGTGATTCAAAGTATAGCCCGCCCTGGTGTATGAGATATGGAATTCTCAGTGAAAGCAGACTAAGAATCCGGTATGTTCCCCAGGCAATTCTTTTCACAGCTAATGAAAGGTGAGCTTGAGCTTCCAGCCCCGCGTTCTACTACAGGAAAGCTAGCCTGGTGGATCCACTACACGCGTTGAAGCAAGTCCCGACTAACTAAGTAAATCCGGGTTAGACTGAAAGTGACCAGAAATGGAAATCTTCTTTCAAAGACTAGCGATAGAGCGAAGCGTAGCCGTGTTTAAGCCGAAGGCGATAGTGATTCCAGTGTTTACTGAGCTATATCTCTATCTATTAGTTATCTGGCTTAAATAAAGAGTTTAGACTCACGATACCGAGAAAGCAAGCCGATCATAGACGGAGGTTTAAGCTTGAAGTGAAGTGTCCGCCCTAAGGTGAATCAGATGTTCGAACGAGACTGTTCAGGAACATGGATTTAGGGTATACCTGCGCAATAGCTTTCTCTACGAGCCTACAAGTGACGCTTTGGGTTAGCTTCTAACTAAGGCATTTGGCCTATGATAGGGTTCTCTGCTTCATCGATCTCCCCTTCCGACAGTTGATGCTGCTTTAGCTGAGTTGATTACGGAAGAGACCCGGTTAGCCTCGCTGGTGCCTGCATCCTTAGGCAGTATGGACTCTGTTTTAGCTGCTGCCAAGGCTTCTCGCTCCTCTCCTTTCAGTCTTTTGCGCTGCTTCGCAGCCGAGGGTTAGGTTCAAGGGAAGGTCTTTTGCGTGATTTCATACCTCTCCCTAAGGTCGAGTGACAACTATCGGAGTGAAAACAGGTTCACAGCTCCTACTCGTAGTTAGAAAGAGTCCTCTCTTTCATGTCTATCATGTCCAAAGATGGAGGAAATGTTACCTGCGCTTTGGTGCTTTTGGCTATGCCATGTCTTCAAAACCTTAGCTACCCCCTTCACACTCCAATTCCCGGGCTCCAATATGGCTAATCTGATTGAAAGCAGTCCTCCGCGGCAGGGCATCCAACTCATGTCTACGTGAGGGCTGAAGAACGAGTGAATCTTGTTTTCGGGTTTATGCCCATTGCCGATCATGTGGTAAGTTTCCTCTGATAAATCAATCTTTCTTATTGAACCTACAGTCACTTCCCCTGTCTCTATAAGGCCGTAGGTGACATAATCTTTCTTTATCTGATCGTTCCTTCCCATCGATGCTTACCTATCAAATACTTCACAGTCCCCAGAGAGATCCGATCGAAGTAACATGGTCTTTCACTCGCTTCCCAACTAAGAATCTGGAAGCACTTGAGCCTGTCTTCCCGCTTAGATCGAACTAGGAATCCTTTTTTGATGAAGGCTAACTCGGGACCCAGTTCTTTCTCATTTATGAACAAAGTATAACCGTTCATTTGCTCGCTTAGCTTCTTGCGCATAAGAAAGAGCTGGGAATTGGTTGGTAACGTCTTTTCTTCCTCTCAGACTTCGGAGATCCAGAAATCCCCTTGGAAGCGGATCCTACTCTTTCTTTCTCTATCAGTAGAGCTTTAGGTAACGTGCTGACTACCCAACTGATCCATTATAGGCTTATCTGCTCATACAGCTAGGTGGCAGAACATACTTAGTTACAACAAAGGCTTGCTGACCCACGCATCTGAGAAGGAAGATCTAGTAATTGCTGCAAAGGAAGAACTTAGAACAAAAGATGCAAAGGTTCGCTTATCATGTAAAGATCCAAGTGCGTATAAAGCACATTCGCGGAGTATGGTTTCCACCAATCTCGTACTATATAAGACCAGACTGATGCTGTCAGTGTCCGGTTAAGAAGAAAAGAAAGCTTGGGCCGAATGGAAGGGGCTTGCAACGATGGAAGGCTTACGGTATAGGGGCATACTCGTATTCACAATTTCCTAACTAAACCAATTGGGGTGATAGACCCGCAAAGCAAAAACATTTTGACTAGCATTGAACCTTACTTCAAAGACTGGAAAGCTTACAACACAGGTAATAGAGCGAAGCCTTAGGCTGAGAAAGTGGTTGAAGGCAGACCAAGAGCATTACCTACGAGGATTTATTAGGATGGCTCAAAGACTGGATTCGGTCTTTTCTTTCCTCAAAGGCGGATACGATTGAACTCGCTTTGGACTACGAGAGAAGCTAGACAGCGGGGATGGATGAAAGGATGATAGGCCAAGCAAGAGGTTTGACATCGTTCCTCAAGAACCGGAGAAACTTCAATAAAAAAACAAAGAAAAATGAGGACTTCCGACGAGCCGGGTCAGGAGTTAGACATTTCACCACAAGGCATGCGCCAACCAACAAGCCTGGAATGATAACGGACTGACTCGAGGAAGAAGGGAATATTTACTAATGGCCAAGAAAGAGAAATCCGGACTTGCTCCGGGATTTCAGTTAGAATATAGAATATCAAGTATCAAGACAAAGCAAATGCCGAAAGAAAGAGGCCCAGAAGGAAGAAGGAACTTCACTCGCTGAGAAAAGAGAATTCAGTCTGTGCTCCGTTAAAGAATGAACACTGACATATTACTTAAAACTAAAAAAAAGATAGAGCTCATTCTAAGGAATGAGATATTCTCCCACATCCGATTCTGGTCCATCTACTTCTGATTCTATTGATTTATCTGCTATATGCTTAACACATGCGCTTCGGTATACTCTCCCGAGAAGGCATGGGGTTCGCTTGAAAGAGGCCCGAGCAGAAGTTTTTAGTTGTGCTAAGTTCTCCTTGTTAGCAGGCGCAGGGGAGAGTCCGAGTATCTACTACAGGGCCAACTTGATCCTTCTTCCCGGGATCATCAGTCTCGTGCGAAAATACTCAATTGTTTAAGATTGTTTAAGGCTTTGAAACCATAGTTTTCATTCCAACAGGAAGACTCGTCATTCACTTACAGTAGATACACAGTACAGGAAGGTGGGCTATAACCCTGATAAAGTCTAATTGTAATCCATATCATATGTCCATCCTTTGAGTGGCTACTCTTTGTGCCTTAGAAGGATTGGTACGAGCTCTAAGCTATATCCCTAAGATTCGTAGGATTACTTTATTCCCTTCCTGGCTAACTTAACTTGAAAAAGAGTCTGAACCCAAGGGGACTCTTTCAAAAGCTGTTGCGAAGAAAGTAAGTGAGTTTCTTTCCTGCCCTTTAATTTCCTTATTTAAGACGGTCTCTCTTTGCCTAAGATCCGTTCTTATCTTAGACTTTTGTTTGGCATATGTGTATGTGTTGTCTGCCGGGAACTTCCTTTACTACAGAGAAATTGACATAGAGAGCTTTTTTGACCTCCGTGCCTCAAGAGCGCTTAGCCTCCTTTCCGGCATCAATTCCAAAAGCAGGATTCTATTCTCTATTTGTTGTATCAACCCAATCCGGTGACAAAGAAGTTCTCCTTTGTTCTAACTTTAGCCTTGACTGCCAGTGGAAAGAACCCAGTTATAGAAAGAGAATGTGATTTCACGAATTGACTGACTTTTCTCGCTTGGACGTAAAGTCCTGCGCTTGCAACAACAAGGGAAAGAGCAAAACGAAGGACGAATCAATCTAACATCTGTACTAATGAGCTCCCAAACCACTCGGTACTCTCAAGCGCCAACGGGAGTGGCCAATTAGTTGCCATTTCAAATACGTCCGACATTGGTTACGTCACATGGATCATAGACTACACAGAGCAAGCAGTGAGAGCTGCAACACTCAATAAGATCATAGCCTCCTTGTTTCTTGTTCGAAGGAGGTACTCTATATTGGGATGCGATAGGGCCCATAGTTCTTTATCAGGATAGTTCGATATCCGACCTAATAAGAGAACAGCCAGAAATAACCGAGATGGTTGCTCAGCCGAAAGAGCCACCGGAGCGACTCCTTTTCTTTTATTTAAATGGCTTCCAAGCGAATCGAAAAAGCAATACTCAGGTATAGGTCTTTTGGTCTTTAACAGTGACATATTCTAGTTTTCTAGTTATAGTGACATATGGGCTTATTGGTTCTAATGTATTCTATCATTACCGGTCTATTCCAATTAGTCCAATTCGACTGCTTTCGATAAATGTGCTCTTAATAGGCGCGATATTGAGAGTTTTCTGCCTAGGATTGGCTTGAATTCACTTTATCCTAATTATATGAATGTCCCAATAAAAGTCCTCCAGAGGTGAGGTTTGACTGTTAACTCTCCTTCCAGGACACGTACTCTTCTTCTCCGTAGGCCACGTTCTGGATGGCAGCCAATACTCTTCAAAATCATCCCCTTGCAACTGTCCTTCTTTCGAGTCAGTCCAATCCGTCTATCTCTGTTCAATCAATCCTCAAAATCGACTTTTCCTGGTGGCAGTAGGTGTATCGGTTAGTGCAAGAAGTGCTTCTTCTTGCTTAACTATAAGTAAGAAATCACTTTTCCATAGCATAGAGATCTTGCCCTATCCTTTGATAGGCGCTACGTTCCTTTGTTGCAGTTGTCGCTATTATGGGCTCGGTCTTTGGTCAAATTCAAGTCTCTTGTCTTTCTTTGTTTTTGGTACATCCTGCTAAGAAAATCCAGAGCTCTTCTGTGTGGAAATACGCTTTCTTTAGAGAATACTTGCTAAAGCAGTTACTATTTCTTCGCTCCGGAACTATACTTAACTTGAGGGACAACTGCAATGAACGAAGCGATCTATTAGTGGAGAGAAGCATAGTTATTACAGAGTCCCCACTTATGGGTAAACTGATATGGAATCTATGTGAATTCCACTCGAGAATTCACTTCTTTATTAAGCTTTCTTAAGACTTAAGAAAGGCCATGACTCTTAGATAGCTTCGTAAATGGTACAGTAAAGGCTGTATGAAAGAACTTGTTCGTAGCCTTTTGAAAGGTGAATATCTCTTTATTGGCGCTATTTCCTTCCTTTCTTTATTCCGCTCTCCTTTTTAGATAAAGGAAGTAGAATAGTCTTTTTTAGGGAGAACTCCACGAAGGTAACCTTTCCTGTGATAGAGAACTTCCAGCCCCGCAATACGACCCAGGAGACAAAGATAGATGAGCCCTTACATATAACATTTTTAGATTGGCGGATAGGCTAACCTTTGCTTTGGGACAGACCTTCCCTTAACCTAAAAGAAGACTGTATCCGACCCCGACCTTTCGAAGCATTCTTTCTCCACTGTATGGAGTTCACGTCAGGCTTTTCCAAGGAAAAAGAAGTTTTCTCTTTTCTTCAACAAGAGCACCACTATCATCGCCGCGCTAAAGTTAGGTGGCTAGTCTAACTTGGAATTTGTTGCCCAGTGTACCTAGGCATTCTCGGAAAACCATTACTCTTTGAAAGAAGCCTGCTTTACTATAAAGCTCTCTTTCCTGCTTTCCTGTACGCCCAGGCCCAGGGAGGGGCCATGTCCTTTATCGAGGCTCTGACACTGACAAGACCCTACTCGAGTGTCAAGTTGAGCCGAATCCCAAACTCGCTACTGTGGTTGAGCCTAAATATTCCACCTGTCCTCCATCGAGTCTCCATCTAGTATACTCCCCCTTGGAGGAGAGAGAAAGTCTTGAATCTCTCTTATGTGTTATGTGCTAGCGTAGTGACTCTACAGAACATTTCAACCCGGAACTCACCTTTCTCTGCAGTTGTTCTATTCCCAAGTGTGGTATCTCTTTCAAAAAATGAAGCCCAGCCGTAGCCGCTTTTGTTTCACTACGGCTTCATCCTTGCAGGATGAGGACTCTATATGCATAGGTCTACCGCTGTCAGCCGCAGCTCTCTCATAATGCCCAATTCCAGCCCTGCTATGAGGTCGAGGCTGGATAATCAATAGAAGTCTCGTAGATAAGGCTAGACTTTAGGCAGCTCAAACCGAAAAAGTATATTCGTATTCTACCCGGAAGATTCCCGCGCTTCTTTACGTGGACTAGACTAGACTAAGCGGGGAATATAACGAAAAGAGACGATAAATGAGGGGAACAAACGATTCTAGGGGGGGGGTTCGTTGCCTTCCTGGTCTTCGACACACGACAAGGAATTGTACACATACTTGCTTGTCGTGTGTCTTCATAGTAATGAGTCTGGATTCCCTTCGTCAAAGACTTAGTCGGAATTTCATTTTTTTCGAGATTTCATTTTTGTTTTTTTTTTTTAGATTTAGATTTATTATTTTATTATATTATTATTACGCATATAATTATAATATACCTTACTTTATAATATACTACTTTAATAATATACTTTACTTACTATAGTAGTGGACAAACTGAAAAAAAAAGATAGAGGAAAATTGATTGAACAAATGGAACTTCTTGCACGATATTTGATCTAGAAAAATATCGATTCTATTGTGTGATTCAATAAATCAAGTGATTCCTTCTTTCTTTTAGGAAGGGTCAATTAAAGAAGACTATCGAGAAATAGATGTTTTGAATGACCAAATAAATGAATTTCCAAAAAGCATCATTGCATGGATCCCTTTTTCATTTATACGAAAAAGAATTATGATAATTAAAATAAATAAAGAAATTAACGGGACCTCCCCCTTCTTTGTTTGTCTAATTCAAGGGAGAAGGAAAGTCCCGTCGAGTTCTTATACTTTCATATCTATACCTCGGTTCACCCAATTACTACAGGGATGAGCCCAATCCAGAATACGAACCGTAAAAGAAAATACCTATTAAAACGATCACAAGAATGCCAGTTACAGTACCTATTATCCAAAGAGGAATCCTTCCAGTAGTATCGGCCATTTACCCCACTTCCCTCCACATTTCATCAAGTGGTCGTGCTAGAGACATAAACAGTCATGGATAATTATGAAATGAGGTCCTTCCGAATGGGATAAGAGAATTCCTACTCTATTCTATAGATTTCTATAGATTTCTTTCGTTCTTTCTTTTTATTTAATTGAAAAAATAATTGGAAAATAAAACAGCAAGTACAAAAATGAGCAATAGTCCCCAGTAAAGACTGGTACGATTCAATTCAACATTTTGTTCGTTCGGGTTTGATTGTGTCGTAGCTCTATAATTCGGATTCGGTTTTGTTTATCGTTGGATGAACTGCATTGCAGATATTGACCCCAAAAAAAAAACGGTAGGTACAGCTAGTCCATGAACAGCCAACCATCGCACTGTAAAAATAGGATAGGTTCGATCTATGGTCATTGGGCCTCCTAAAAGGATCTACTAAATTCATCAAGTTGTTCCAAAGAATCAAAACGGCCGGTTATTAATGGAATTCCTTGTCGGCTCTCTGTGAAATATTCGTTTGGCCGAGGACTTCCAAAGACATCGTAAGCTAAACCCGTGCTGACGAATAACCAACCCGCAATGAATAGGGAAGGTATGGTAATGCTATGAATGACCCAGTATCGAATACTGGTAATAATATCAGCAAAAGAACGTTCTCCTGTGCTTCCAGACATGCTGAGCTCCACATATTCTTGTACAGTCAAAGGCAAATCCGTAAAAGATGAGATCAGTAAATTTACATTTACTTTCCAGAAACTCTTTGTAGGATTACCTATATTGTACCAAAGGTGTCTTTAGAGTATACTGAATCAGTATAGCTATCCTTCTTCTGACACAGCAAGGCAATTTTGATTAATATTGAAATTCAGTACGAGATAATTTCTTCCTTTTTCTTGCTTGTCCATATAGAACTAGACACCATTTTTTTCTATTTATATAGAAAATTTGTCAACTTTTAGTATAGAGTTTCTTTTCTCTCTATTATTGTATTGGCCTCAGATCAGACTATAAACCGAGGATCGAGGAAAGCGGGATTATGACAGGTTAGTTTCTATCTAATAATTCATGAAAAATTCAAGAAGAATATTATCATATTCTTCCAATTTAATAGACGCGAAATTGAAAAATCTCTTTTTCGCGTTTATAGAAGAGGTTTTTTTGAATCCTTTATTTTTTTTTTTTTCTACCGCTCTTACTTTATCTTTGTTAGTGACATCTATAATCTAATAGTTAATAATTGATAAATCAAAAACTTTCAATTGAACTTCTTCTTTAGAATTCATATTTTTACTTATTCTCCCCCCGATCTTTCAAAATGCAAACTTAGGTAAGTGCTTTATATACATATGTATAAAAAGAACATATTTCATTTAGTTCCTTCATGCCTAATATACCTACTATAACTAGGATAACTAGTTTTTTCGGTTTTTTACTAGTGACTTTAACTATAACTTCCGCTTTATTTATAGGTCTGAGTAAGATAGGACTTATTTTCAGTTAATTGAATGAACAACTCAAGAAATCTTTATGTGGGATTCCATATATTTTTTAGCTCTTTATCGCGTCAATTGATAATTTTTGGTTATTGAGATTCATGGGCAATTCAGATTAATATTTAGAGATAGATATTACCTTTTTCTTTTTTTTTTTCAAAGTCAAAACTAGAAGGATGGAAGTTTTTAGTTGGCGACACCCGAATAGAAAAAATAAAAAAATATAATGAATATAGAATAATCCAATCCGCAGCTAGTCTTGGGATCAAGGCTTTTTTCCTTTGTTGAATCAGGAATAGCCGACTCCAGGTAAATGCTTTTCCCAGCTGAAAGGCGATGACTAGTAGATTCGGGGGTACCTATAGAGCGAACAAATGTTCCCATGGTCATGATTGTTGACTAAACAGCCCTTTCTCATCTTCCCCTTGCCGACTCTGAACTAACTCATGCTTGAATGTGAACAACCGATAGGAAAGCAGCATTCTACTAATTGGATTACCTTCTTCCCTGGATTATAGATAGTAGGAATTTCTCTCTCGAACCCGCCTTTGGGCGCTGAACCCGAGAAAAGCGAATGTTCAAAGCTTTCAGCGGGCGTCAGTCGTCTTCTTGCTGTTGTTGAATATGAAGTTGTGATCAGCTTAGCAGTAAAGAGCTCTTGTTTAGCGAGAGTCGTATTCGGATTCATTCCGCTTGAGCGGCCTTCTCTTCTCTATGTGAGTTACGGCAAAGGTAGTTCGGTAAGCCTCGTCATCTAGTATGACCAAAGCATTAGCCCAGTCTCTATCCTTAGGCTAAGGGCGCATAGACTGGACTTAGTGAGGTGAGGTAGTGACGGATGATGAAACCGTACCTTCTAACTTTCGGACTTTGAAGCTGGCTTGACTTCTTGACTTAGAGCTTTCACATGGCAATCGTTGATGGAAAAAAGAGTGAGAAAAATCGAAAATAATTCAGTAGTTGACAGAGGTAGAATCGGCATCTGTCTCGCCTGCTGGAAAGCTTGAGAAAGCTATTGAAATCAGCAGCAACAAATCAACTTAATCAACATGTTGAAGAATCCGTTCTTGGAAGAAGTCCTCACTTACCTTATAGATAGTAAAATATCTGACTTAAGATGCGCGGATTATGTAGCAAATGCCGCACGCTAATGCGTAAGCCATTGCAGTGCCTTTCAGCAGGACATAAAAAAAGTACTACTTATAAAGTGTATACCTCCTCCGCACGTATAAGAGAAAGGGGCTGGTACACAGTTGTTGTTCTAACGACTACAAGTATAGTCCAGCATTATAGTCCGGGGCGCTAAAGCACAAAAAGGAAGTGAAGTAGATTAGTCTTCCTTTGCCTGAGACTATATGTGAAGTTATGTTGGAGTCAAATCTGCATGGGGATGGGAGTCAAATCAATGTTAGGGGAAGGTAAAATCAGTAGTTGATTGGGCCCTGAATGCAATTATCCTCGCGGTTCCCTGTAAATGTTCTACACTCTACTTGGCTCGCGACAAGAGAAAGATGGGATGATGAAAGAAATGAAATCAAACCCGTGAAGAGCGGCGGAGAAGACCCTTTATCAAAAAACCTGTGCGCTTAATAAAAGGAAGGGCTCTATCCTTCATGCCCTATCTGTGTCGACATCGACGCAGCGTCAAAGGGGAACTGGGGACCCCGATCAGTCTACGATGACGCAGGGAACTATAGGAGCAGCACTCCTACCGGCAGAACAGCGATCTTCCTCCTTGATCGGACTTTGAGCGCACCCCCTCTCTGACTGGTAATACACTCGGAATAAATCAGGTGAGGCGAGTTGGAGACCTAGTGGGGCTTCTCTTCATTCCCCAATGTAGGATGATGTAGAACACCATAACAAACCTTTCTTCACAACAACGAGACTTTCCATTCTGATTTGATATTGTTGAAAGGCTTGGGCAGCGCTCTATTTGAAATGCTGTGCGGTGGCCCAAACGTCCTATCCTAACGCATCTTTTTCTTTTTATACCGCAAATCCCTCTTCTTTCCCAACGGGAAAGCAGAAAGGGAGAACCTGGGGCTAGGTTAGGTCATAGGACGAAAGAAACGTTCGTTCCATCCACATCAGAAAGCATGCTAACTGGTACATCTGCTTATGTGCGGCTCTGGACGACCGCTTCTCTTCTGTTTACGGTCTTCCAGACATAGATAGAGGAAGGGGCTCGACCCTCACCCAGCTCGAAGAAGTAGCTCTTTAACGAAAAAAAAGTAGGGATTAGTTGGAACATCTGACGCTGCCATGGCTTGAATTTGAGTGGATACCCGAGTCATTCCCTTGTTTACGAAACTGGGCTATGAAAAGCATCGAGAAAGAAAGGAATAGGACTGCGGGCGTGAAATCGCTCCTAAAAAGAATTTCTCTCAGGGTGTTCACTCAAACTCAAAAAGAATTTAACTAACCGGGTATTCACTTCTACTAGTCTCGCCTACAACGGATTCAATAGCAGTGGATCTTGTTAAGACCGCGTCTTCCTTCAACAGCGGGGATAAGAGAAGAGCTAATGCTCTTACTATAGCACCAACCAAAAGCAGATTCTCGGCATCTCAGAGCAGAATGGATTCCCTTGCTTTCGGGCGATTCCTCTTTGAGCCCGGCCACTCTTTTCATTTACTATCGAGAACTGGATTCGTGAAAATAGAGGATCTCCACTTGACTTATAGCTGCGTAAGAAAAGCGTCTCAAAGGAGCTTACAGAGATCCCCCGCCGATTATGTACTCTTTTGAGGGATGATGAATCCCCTTTTTTGAGGAACTGAGCAACAAAAGGGGCCATGAGAACTACTAAATGGTCTGATACCAAAACCATTTCCATCATTACTTCCACCAAACTTGAAGCAGTAGTTACGGATCTGGCGTTGTTATGTAAGCGCTCGTCCCTTCTCTGGGATATCAATTTGAATGGCGGGCTCGACTTTATTTATGGCCAAAAAGAAAATAATTAATGAATTTTATAATCGTTTTCAAGTAACAAAAAGTGTGAATTTCTGCTTTGTGCCGAACACTCCTGCGGCTTCCAATCGTTTGACCGGGCAAAAGGACTTCTTACCGTCCTTGCGGAAAAGGCAAGGTAGCTTGCTTACTTAGTGCTAGTGCTAAGGAAGAAGAAGACCAGGAAAGCTTCTTCAAAGAGTAACTTCTTAAACGTTCGAGCCTCTCTTCACTCTTCCGAAAGGTAGGCTTAGAGGTCAACAATAGTGTTGGGCCGTAAAGACCTTTGTTTCGATAGTTAGGGATTATTCGCTCCTTCTTAGTTCTTGTTCCTGAGTTTTACTTCCTTGCCTGCTCTTCATCTTCGTTCCCTGCCTATGAGGAGGGGTGACGCCCTAAAGCGCTCATGGTATCATTATGAATATACAAACCAAAACTGTGAAATCCGTCAAATATACATGCCCAGTTGAGATGTGATATGATTGCATCGCGATGTCTAAGGACACGATCTAATAGATCGTTGTATCGAGTAGTTGGATCATAATCTCTTACCATAAAAATGGCTGCATGCGCAGCAGCACCCACTATGAGAAATCCACATGTGATGTGTAAACAATGAAAGTTGGGTACCATAGTCAGTAGCGTCATATGGATAAGGGGGCATCGAATACATATGGTGAGCTACAACAATGGTTAAAGAGCCTAACATGGCTAGGTTAAGAGATAATTGAGCATGCCATGACGTTGTTAGGATCTCATATAGGCCTTTATGTCCCTGGAGGAGGCGGGAGATTCTTTTTATTTGCATTCACGACTTTTGGAAAGAGCCACTACTTGGTTCAATAATTAATTGAAGGAAAATTATATCCCTCTTCGACATCAGATTCTTATCCTCTTTTCCGGGGGAAATGATGTTTTATTCTCTACGGCCCAAGGAAAAAAGTGGTCTGCTTTATTGAATCTTATTTCAGCAAGGGGTGTCGCTTTCGTTTTCAATAAGGACGTTTAGTAGGAGGTACTTGCCCTTAGAACCATAAACATTTGCGAGTCGCATGAAAGGTGGGTAGGGGATCTTAATACTGCCAAAGAGCTCGAGTAGATTCATGAATGTCCTGGAATTTCAGTATGGGCTTAACAGGTCGAGAGAGTCTTATGCCGCGCAATCTCTTGCCGAATCTATTTATACTATGTTAATTATACTATGTTAAATCCATAACCCGAGAACACACATTTGCGAATCCGGCCCTCTTTCGTTCGTCGTGATTGCTCTGAAAACACCCCCTCTCACTCAGGGGTAGCGATCAGATCTTCCTGCTTCAGCGGTTACGAATGGCGATTCTTACCACTTTGAATGCTGTTTTCTTTCGCTTTGTTTTGGCTTCCATCCCTGAGCTTTAGCCCTTGCTTTCTTACGAAGAAGAGGCTTTCTCAGATCATATGGGGGAATAAGACTCAACAACCGGTCGTTCAAGTTCAAGAAGCAAACCTAGAAAAAGGGAAAAGTAAAAGACTTGGAGAAAGAAATAAACTTGGAATTTTGGCATAGAAGAAGAATTCATCCATATAAGAAACAAAGAAAAAGATTTCGTGGGGGTGGCGCTGGAGTCAGATCAATCCGACGCGGGATCTATAGGCTCCGAATATCCAGTTTAGGATCCCCTTCTATAACGGGAAGCCATTGGATTGATTAGCCCAATTGGTCGTCTAGATCGTACCTGCGGAAAGATTAGGTGGACCCCTATACATTCATTGATTAGACCGAAACCAATCGAAGCGATCGAGCTACCCGCATTTTTCTTTTGCTTTATCAAGCAGGGGCTTAGCCGCTTCTTTCTATTATTTCTTATATTTATGGCAGCATTGGGAAAAAAAGAGACAAAACGTCGAATGTTTTTCCTATTTATGTATTTGGAAAGTCTATACTTAACACACCGACTCAATTGGAAGCTGAATCCTCACAGGGTTCGAAAGTGAAGGTTTCAATCATATTTCTAACACTGAAAAAGGCATAACATTGATTTACACTCGATAACTAAAATCCAAATTGGCAAATTCTTCATTGTTTGATTCACCTACGCGTGATACTGATCTTAGCATACCAAGGGGCTGACCTTCCTATACGAGACGAAGGCTAGGGATGAAATGGCAAGTGCCGCATCTCCTTCCACAGCGGATGATTCATATCTATCTCTATCTTCAGACTTGGGCAAAACGAAACTTCTATGCGATGAAACAAAGGAACAACATTCATTCCCTAAAGAAAATGAAAATTTCACAACCGAGATCGCAAGCATGGATCAAAGACGGAATCTCCTCAAAAAGAAGCGCTATCGATACAAAATGCTATAACGATTCACTAATGGAAGTCTTTCGATGATCCAGCTACTCAGACTGGACTCCTTTACTTAGTGGGTAGGAATGAAAGATCGAGTTAGTTATTCACAGAGCTACCACCCGGACTCTTACTGTAGTCTCATTTCCAGTATCCTATAAAAACAAGTCCGTTTTTATATTCCTTATAGCACGGGTATAGATTACCTCACGGGATGAACTTCAAAAGTTATATTAATACCAGAATCGGGTGTTCAAGTCATTATCTCAAGCTTCCGGCAACCACTTATCCCAAGGTAGGTGGGAAATTCATTCCGGATGGAGCAAGAATATTCAATTTCGATTTTCTATTTATAGGCTTCGGCAAATGTTTCCACATCTCGGATCCTGGGTTCACACTCTAGGAGTCCTTTTCTTCGGGAAGTGACGGATCAATCTTTCATTGAAGAGAGGAATTGGCACATTAGAATCAAAGATGAGCCGGCTTCCTTATTATTTTCTCACTGGCATTGTAAATGACTGGAAATGGCAGGGCAAAGACGAGTAGGGGCGGATGAAGATAAAGAAAGAGAATCCGCGGACATAAATAAGGAATAGCCCTAGATAGAAGGGAAGAATGTGGACAGATAGAACCAAAGAGGAGCCGAAGGCCACCTGATAAGGAGAGGAGCCGAAGGCCACTCTTCCTAACTTAGGGAGAGGAGCGAAGGCCACTCGACTGAAAGGAGAGGAGCGAAGGCCAAAAGACTAATAAGGAGAGGAGCGAAAGCCAAAAGAGTGACAACTATCGGAGCGAACCCTTGCTTATTGACCCCTAGATCATGAAGAAGGTGTCCCCCACACCAGACCGGAATCTACATCCCGATTGGGAACCACAAAAGTGATTCTCAATGGCTAGTTGAGAAAAAGCTTCTTGGTCACCACAGAAGCAGAACAAAAGCGAGCAGTGCACTATGGCATGTCATTTCGCACTTCTCTTAGGAGATTGATAGTTAGAGAGAGAGATCACTCAACAATGCAGCCGTAATCTTGTATACGAAAGCACCAGACGTTTTTCTCCCTTGCAGTCAAAAAAAACTCTCCAGTCACGGGTTGGGTTGCCCTATGTATACCTTGTGCCACGTTTCTTATTGAAAACCCACACCCTAAAGAAGACTTTCTAAGCTCGTAGCTATTGTATGCTTGGGGATGACGAGATATTGATTGCACTGTAGTTAGGAGCGAGGACTTAGACCAGAGGAAAGGTAGCGAAGTGAATAGTTTCGTAGCCAAGTGAAGTGCCAACTTCTCCTACTCTTTCTTAAGCGCTGGTTCTGCTTTCACTAAAGGGCAGACTAGCGGAATAAATAAAGGCTTAGATGAATAGTAGCAGTGGGACTTCTTACTTTACTTGAAGCTTCCATACACTCGAAATGCTTACTTGCTTTTAGCTTTATAAAGGATAGGATAGATCATAATGTACACGTGTCTTATTTTTTCGAGTCGGAGAGCGGGAAAAAGGGGAGGAGTGGCTTGAACACCTGATGAGCTACTTTTATTTCATGGCTATTGTATGCATATACTAGGAAAAGACTCTCATTTATAGGCTGAAAGCAATTTAGGCAGCTTTCTTACTATCCTATTGACGCTCTTACTACCTAACTAAGAGAATGGTATTTACTGAGAGAAGTAGTACGAGGAGCGTTATTGTTGCTGTCTTCTTTTTGGCAGTGGGATAGGGAAACTGTGAGGACTGAACTTTCACTTTTGCAACGTTTTTTTTTTAAAAAAAAAATGCAATCCTGCTGACTACAGCATTCTCTGACTGAATTATGCTGAAACTTCCACACTTCAAGCAGAGTAATTTGTCTTCTTGTTCGGCTCAAAAACATACTTGATCAGCGAGTCCTTGATATGCAGCAATTCCGGGAATTCTGCCTGAAACTTGGAGGCGTCCATCTCATTGTTGCTTCTAGGAGCAACGATAACCTTGGCTTGCTCTTCAAGGGTGAAGTTGACCCAGGTGAAGTTCGGGTCAATGTAGTTCTTGTACATTTCAAGGATCTCATTGTGGCTCACCACCCCTGGGTTGGTGAAGTTCCATATGCCCCTGAGATTCCGCTTTGCCATCTCGATGGAAATGGGTAGGAGCTCATCCTTCATGGTCATGCTGTTGGGAATGTTAACCACCTTATTATAGCGAGAGATCTTTGTGATGAAGTTTCGGGGGTTGTTGAGGTCAGAGGATATGGGCATCCTGACCCTGAGGGTGCAAACATTGTCGTATTCTTTAAGCAGATCCTCCACCATTGCTTTGGTCTTCGAATGGAAAGATCCAGTGAAATTGGGTTTGTCTTCCTCCTTGAAGCCAATTCCGGAACCCAGTGGATGGGTATCATCATATTCAAAAATGCACCCGGTTGCATAATTGATCATAAGAAGCCCATGCTCTTTGCAGACATCAGCTTCAGAGAAATGTCTATCAATGCCAGGCATCATCAACATTCTCGGGTGAGGAAGCAATGCTCCTGAGACATCACCCCACCAGTCAGGGTTACTGGTGTACCACTCCATTGTCTTCCTCAGCCCCTCTTCCCAAGTGGTGCGCTCTGACCATCAACAATTCTTCAGCTTCTGATCGTCAAGGAAGTACCTCTGGTCATTAAATGCCCGATTCTCGACAAACTTGATGTTTGTCTCTGGATCAATAGAGAACAGTTTGCATATGTCCCTAGCTACATCAATCACTCTCCTCTCCTTCTTTGTCCCAATGTTGTACACATGACCAACTTCTCCCTTGTGGAGAATGACCTCAAAGGCTTCAGCAACATCCTCACAGTAAAGATAGCTTCTCACATTAGAAAAATCTCCGTGAATTGGGAGAGGCTTCCCCCTCATGGCCAAAAGAATAAACTTTGGAAGAGATTTCTCTGGAAATTTCTTTGGTCCATACACATTGTTTCCTCGGGTCGTAGAGAAAAAGACTTAAGTAGACATATTTATTCATCACTGCCGGGAGGCTCTCACCATCTTTACTGAACTATGGATGGAGCGATCCCCTCGTAACTAGGATTCTATCACGATCGATTGAACATCTCGTGAACGCTTTAGTGAAGTCTCATCCGGATTGATTGACTCCAGAACTAGCTTACTGAGCGAATCCGAATTCATTTCGAGACGTGGAGACTGTTCAAACTGCGTATGTTGGAATCTATCAAGATTTTGGCTCGCAATAAAGCGCTGGTCCTGATCGAGCAAGACGTAGTCCTATCTATCCACCTCTCCAGACACAATATCTTGAGTACCTATGATGGTGACCACATCTGCTGGCATGTGATGTTTGGACATAGAATCGAGTCCTTGTGAATGGGCAGAGCCAGGTGCTCTTATTTTACGACGGTAAGGACGATTGCTTCCATTACTGACCAGAAAGACACCAAATTCTCCTTTAGGTGCTTCAACTGCGGTATAGGTAGAAGGAGCTGGTACGGAAAAACCTTCTGTATAAGGTTCGAAATGGTGAATTGAGGTAGAGTAGACCGATGATCCTGTAGTCATTTGGCCGGCTATTGAAAGAAAAAGCTTGCATCTGCTCTCTTTATTATATAACCGGTCTCATCTCTCTCCAAACCTAACGTGATAGTTTCCCATCATAAGGCTTTCTATCTATAGATTAAGCCATTACCAAGGAGCGTCTTCGTTCAGAACTCAGTTGACTGCTTCTATAGATAAGGCGGAGCGTCCTTGGCTCAGTATTTTAGCACATAGGGCTTCGGCCCTACTACAGCCCTTCGCTAACTCGAAGGGCCCCGCTATGAGAATGGCGCTTTTCGTCGGCCTTGCCTTGTCAGCTTTGCTACCGACGCTTTGTTCCGCTTCGCTAACGCTTGGCTAAGTCTTGAACCTTCGCGCTGACCGTTCGCTTTCTCAGTAGCAAAAGCGCTTCTCTTTTCCCCTTAAGTAGAAGGACAAGAAAGAGATTATTGGTTTTCTTGCTCCCGCTTCCTCATCTGCGCTCGTCAAGCCAACTTTGCTCTTTGGGAGGTGAAAGAGCGGTTGAAGCGGACATTTTGAAATTACAGAGCATCAAAGAGCTATTTATATATATACACGGTTACGGTTATCCCAAACTGCGTTCTGGAAAAAGTGGCCTAGAAGAAAGAAAGGGCGGGCACTGAAGTGTTTTAACCTCACTATACTATTCATAGTTGTGGGGCACTGTGTACTTACAACTTCTACGAGAAGCAAGTGAATGGGGCCAGTGCGTGGCGAACGGAACGCTTCTGAAAGCCATTTCTCGCCTCAACCCCCTAAATATCCAGAAGGGTACTTTACAAATAGGGCTAATTGCTTCGCACCTGACTGTGATAGCCCTCTCGATACCTTATTGGAGCTTTGTAACTAGTGGCCGCTTTCCTGTCGCGTTAGCGCTTTCCCGGTGCACGGAGCCTCAAGAAAGAAGGTGCGTTTGGTTTATCATTGGATCAATAACCCTTCCCGCTTCCTCTTTTTGTGCTACTCCTACTCAGCGGGCGGGAAAAAGATAAGAAAACACAAAGCCTTCTGAAGCTTTCCCAGCCTGAAGCTTCTAAAGACTGCCCTCTCTCGGCTGGATGTTGGCCCAGCCTACTATAAGGATCCCGTATCCAGCAACCCAACCTATACAAAGAAAAACTTCCTTTTTCCCTTTATTTACTAGTAGGGGTCCCGTGGTTCCTATGCCGCCGCGTTTCCCGGTCCTTTTCTTTTAGTGCTTCGACCCAAAGCGATAGCTTAACGCTAGTTCAGTGGATAAGATGGCTGCGCTCCAGCTCACTCAAGAATGGGACGGCAGTGGTCCGCCGGCAAGCTCGTTCTGATCTTGGACGCAGTACATTGGAATCCTGAAGCACCACCACGAACGATACCGCGCGTCCGCCTGCGGTGCGGTAAGGCACCACCCTGTTGTGCCAGCAGCCAACTCCGGCGTGTCAGCTTAGTTATCCTCATCAAGCCACTGTTAAGATGTCTAGCTTTCCAACTGGTAGACGCTTTCTTTTCCCCCAGATCAATGAAGAAGAAAGAAGTCAGTTGATTCTTCAACAGAACCGGAAGCGAAGCGCTATGCCGGGGCGGGGGGACGAGAAAAGAAAGGGCTCCGAAGAGAGAAATTGAGGTTCCCAATGCTTCTCCACGCCCAACGAGATGCGCCAACCTCGGGATGCTTTACTCCTAACCCCACTTAGTTCCGAGACGGAGCTTAACCTGAGTCTCGGTTAAGAACGGCAATGATCTACGTTTCACACGGCGCACGATTCCATGGATAGTTTCATTCGAGATCGTGAGGGAGGACATAGCTTACGATCATCGGCTTTGATCATGCCACTAGGCATTTGATTAAGACATTGCACAATGATCCGAACACTTTGTCGCATCTCTTCGATACGGATACAGTAACGATCATAGCGATCTCCTCTGGTACCTACTGGTACGTCAAAATCCAATTGGTCATAAACATCGTAAGGTGCTGCTCTTCGCAAATCCCAGCATACCCCTGGTTGGGATGGGTAGGCCCACCACTTCACTTTCACTTAGGCCCGAGCCAAGTCAGTGGGGGGACCCTGTCGGGCTCCTCCCCCCCCAAAAAAAAACAAACTGTACTTGAGAGTTTCCCTTCATACGGCTCGAATCATTCGACTATGCCCCGAGAGGCATCCTTTCCTTCTTTGTTGGGTTGGTTCACGCGCGCGCAAACGAGCACCGGCCGCAACAGCAGGAAACTATGACCAATAGAGTCAGACACTTAACTACATCCGCACGCAAAAGGAATGAATGTGGTTCTGGTTGAGGCTTTCTTTCTCCTGCCTTAAACATAAGGGGGGCGCAGGACGTTCGCGCAGTCCATGCCTTCCGTACACCACCACTTCAATGGTCGTTCTTGGGTAGATCCCGCTCCTAAACATACCCTTCTCCCTAAGGTGGCCGGGCCTATCATATCAAAAGGGTTGTAAAAAGAGAACCCTAAACCTATTTCATTCGACCGGGGTAAGGACCGCCCGATTCGACCGACTTTTTGATAACAAGAAGGCGAGCTGATCTGCTTTGATCAAGGAAAAAGCCCAGTCAGCCACCAACTCGGTGCAGGTCACGTGACCTACAGCTCGGCCTTCGCTTTTTGAGGCTTCCTTTACCCACATCTCTATGTGCCCGCAGCACTTCCATATGGAGAAAGATAGGCTTCCCATGTTCCATCAATAGCACTTAACCTATGCCGATTTTGGCGGACTGTGCTCCACCCCGGTGAACTCATGCGGTTCCGACGTGCCCAGAGGCCAGAGGCGAATCCGTTCACGGTCCGTAGGACCAACACCATTCGAAGGTGGGTGGCCCGCCCCACCTAGAACAGTCATGTTTGACTGGGCTTACACACATTCGCTCACTTACGCTGTCCCCCCTCAGCTCACCCTAGCCCCGGGCCTTCTTATAACGTAAGCTTGCAGGCTTCACACCAAGTCTTCACTGACATAATATGCATGCTTTAGTAGGGTCAGGCAGAACCGTTGTTGCCTGATGGGAACTTCCCCCATATTGCTATCAATGTCTTCATGTCGCACGACCTCTTAACATTACACCACTGAATCCCCAATCCTTTGCTTGCTGTGCAGTAACAGTACCAATATCCACTAATCGTTGTTTCCAGATACGGTTGCCGGTTGACATCTCTTCTAATTCGTCGATACGAGAAGCAAATTGTTGTGTGGAGGAATCAATATCTCGACATAAGCCAAGAGGCAGATCTTGTGCCACTCCACCTGGTCGTATGAAACTGGCATGCATCCTGGCTCCCGGGACTCTTTCATAGAATTCCAACAATTTCTCTCGCTCCTCAAAAGCCCACAGGAACGGAGTTAATGCTCCCACATCCATAGCATGAGTAGTTAAAGCAAGTGAATGATTTGAAATTCGAGTTATTTCACGGAATAACACTCGTATATATTGAGCTCGTAATGGTACCTCGCAATTCAAAAGTCTCTCTACGGCTGAAGAATGAGCGTGTTCTTGGGCCATCGTAGAAACATAGATAGGGTCGACGACGGAACGAAGAACTCACCCGCAATACAGCTTTTTCGTACACGTTCACTTGCATCACATACACAAGTGCTCTCTGAACCGTGCAATAAGGTCACCCATAACACGGCTCTCCTACTTGAGTTATCTTAGCCCCAGGCCATGCTATTCAATGATATTGGAAAAATGACAGCATAACCTAAAGGCAAGTATTGAAAGCAGGTCTCCCTTTGATTGAGGGAGGTTGACGTGACGTCAATAGGTTGGAAATCACTAAGAAAAAATCAATACAAATCAAATCACTCTATCTAAGTAAAGCTTTGTCTGTCATTTTTCCGGCCCCAAGGGAGTTTACTCGACCCATTTCCCAGTCTCTCGCACTGCTCTTCGTTGTGTGCGACTCCATATGAGGACCTCCTTCCCTTCTGCCCACTCTCCGTTCACACGGTTCTCAAAGCAGAGGAGGAAGGGTGAGCAGGAGGTACCACGAGCCCTCTGCCCCACACATCTATCCAGAAGCAAGTGTAGTTCACCGGTTTCACGGAATGCTCTTATCTCTCGGCAAAGATCGTGTGAGTGTGCAGTTATGCTTTGGATGCTTCGCCATAGAATAGATCGACTCAGTTCCCGTTCTTGTTAGGTGCACTCGCTTTATATCTCCGACACACAAGGAAAGACGCGGTGGGGAAGAAAAGAAAGCAGCCCTAGCCTCTGTCCGGCCGATCATTCCGCTGGCATCTCGCATTCACGCCCTCGTTTGACTGCCGCTCGGGGATGTAGTTGTAGATACGTTAGTCTTAGTGGGTCGTTGGCTCCACCTGTTATCTTCTTCTACGACATGCTGTTGTCGTCACCATATTCTATATGTCACTTAGTCATCTCTGCTTCGCTGCGGGTCAGCATCTCCGAAAGAAACGGAGGACTTCATTCAGTGACTCCGCGATCGCCCTCTAAACGATCAAAATAAGGTAAAGCTTGAAGATAAGTTTTGTACTCTATTAATTTCTCAGTCCCTCTAGTCGGGTGGGCGCCGGCCGGTCTTTCGACCAGATCCCCCTAAAAACCGTACGTGCGGGTCTCCCCGCATGCGGCTCACGCCATTCGAGGTGGCCCAGCATTCCTACGGACCTGTAGTTCAATTAATTGAGACTGCTCGACCTCGGAAGCGTCTTCGCGTGTAGGCAGCGCTGTCTGTTGTACCGTTGACTCTATCTGTTCATTTCATTTCCTTTTTTACATTATTTATATAGGCTCGCTTCCTCTTTTTCCAAGAATTCATGCACTTCCCTTTACCCCATAGGGCCCTCTCTAAATATAATAGGGGAAAGCCTTCCATTTCCGTCAAATGACCTGGCCTCTCCTGGCTCTTCCACCGTCCGGGTTCCTCCCTATGCTATGCTCCCTCGGCGTTAAGCCTACCACGCTTCGCGCCTGCTAAAAATCTACAACGGTCTTTGCCAGTAGTGCCATCCTCCCCGCTGGCTGTATGGGCGGGTTGTCCCTCGCTGCTGCGTTCTGTTAGGCGTCAGATTAGAGGAAC
>Ga0268247_10000032_pt1 | contig 54400 bp, 52 predicted proteins | sample AgamicOrMae_FD_200245 | JGI IMG/M metagenome (GOLD analysis project Ga0268247, IMG submission 200245) | Agave microbial communities from Guanajuato, Mexico - Or.Ma.e (v2) (version 2) | ecosystem: Host-associated > Plants > Phyllosphere > Phylloplane/Leaf | place: Guanajuato, Mexico | collected...
GCCCGGGGCCATGCTAGGGATCGCGCCCGGGGGTCGAGCGCCGATCCGGGACCGGGTCGGCGGCAGGCGCTCGCGCCGGCAACGGTCGCGGACGCCAGGCCAAACCGGCATCAGGACGACCAGCGAGCGAGCCGAACCATGTCGCGATCCGATCTCGTTCATCCGATCATCCTCTGCGGCGGCTCCGGGACGCGCCTCTGGCCCTCCTCGCGCGAGAGCATGCCCAAGCAGTTCACGCGCCTCGTCAGCGAGCACGCGTCGACCTTCCAGGAGACGGTGCGCCGGGTCGCGCAGGGCAGCGACGTGTTCGGGCGGCCCGCCGTCCTCACCCATGCCGAGGCCCGTTTCATCGTGGCCGAGCAGCTCGCGCAGGCCGGCGTGGAAGCGGACATCCTGCTCGAGCCCGAGCGGCGCGACTCCGCCGCCGCGGTGGCGGTCGCCGCGCTGCACGCGGCCGCGCAGGACCCGCAAGGCGTGGTGCTGATCCTGGCCGCCGACCACGTCATCGGCGATACGGGCGCCTTCGTGGATGCGGTCCGCGCGGCCGCGGTCGGCGCGCGGGCCGGCGCGATCATGACGCTCGGGATCGAGCCGACCGGCCCGGCGACCGCCTACGGCTACATCCGCCGCGGGCAGCCGCTCTCCGGCGCGCCCGGCGCCTACGCGGTCGAGCGCTTCGTGGAGAAGCCCGACCGGGCGGGCGCGGAGCGCCTCATCGCGGACGGGGCGCTCTGGAACTCCGGCTACTTCCTGTTCCGGGGCGACGTGATGCTGGCCGAGCTCGAGGCGCAGGCGCCCGCCGTGCTTGAAGCCGCCCGCGCGGCCTATGCAGGGGCCCAGCGCGACCTCGACTTCGTGCGCCTCGACGCCGGCGCCTTCGGGCAGGCGCCGAAGACCTCGATCGACTACGCCGTCATGGAGCGGACCGGTCGGGCGGGTGTGCTCCCGGTCTCCTTCCCCTGGTCGGACGTCGGCACCTGGGACGCGGTCTGGGACGTGCTGCCACGCGATTCGGACGGCAATGCGCTCCGCGGTCGGGTCGAGGTCGTGGGCACCACGGGCAGCCTGATCCACAACGAGGGCGAGCAGGTCACCGCCGTGGTCGGGCTCGAGGACGTCGTCGTCGTCACGACCTCCGATGCGGTGCTCGTCACCTCAAAGGCGGCCTCCGGCGGCGTCAAGGACCTGGTGACGGCGCTGCGGGCGAAGGCCTACCCGGAGGCCGACGCCCACCGGCGGATGTACCGCCCCTGGGGCTGGTACCAGCGCATCGACATCGGCGAGCGCTTCCAGGTCAAGCGCATCCAGGTGACGCCGGGCGGCCGGCTCTCGCTCCAGAAGCACTTCCACCGGGCCGAGCACTGGGTGGTCGTGAAGGGCACGGCGGAGGTGACGATCGACGAGCGCGTCGTGCTCGTCCACGAGAACGAGGCCGTCTACCTGCCGATCGGCGCGACCCACCGCCTCACCAACCCCGGCAAGATCCCCCTCGAGCTGATCGAGGTCCAGGTCGGCTCCTACACCGGCGAGGACGACATCATCCGCCTTGAGGACGTCTACGGCCGCTAGCGGACGTTTACCCACGAGCCCGATCCGCGCTGCGCGAGGCAGAAGGCCCGCGCGCGCACTCGAGAAGGAACGAGCCCTTGGCGCGACTGACGACGTACATCGCCGGCATCGAGAAGGGCTTCAAGGCGCGCCGCAAAGCACTGCGGCAGAAGAAGATCATCGAGGAGTCGGGCCTCTTCGACGCAAAATGGTACGCCGAGACCTACTGGAACGCCCTCGAGAAGGGCGAGGACCCCGCCCTCCACTACCTGCGCAAGGGCGCCGCCGAGGGTAAGAACCCGAGCAAGGCGTTCGACAGCCGCCTCTACCTCCTCAACAATCCGGACGTCGTGGACACGGGCGCCAACCCGCTGATCCACTACGCGACCCACGGCCGTCGGGAGGGCCGCACGGCCCTGCCGGTCCGCGCCCGGAAGGCGGCCGAGGGCAGGCCGCCGGTCTTCACCGTCCTCGTCCGCAAGACCTCGCCCGACGAGACGCGGCGCACCCTCGCGAGCCTCTCCGGGCAGGCCTGGACGCACTGGCACGCGATCCCCTTCGAGCGGTTCGAGGCAGCCCCCGCTTCGGCGGGCGCGCCATCGGCCACCGACGAGGAAGGTCCCGCGGACGGCTCGGTGCTGCCCGCGCTGGCCAGCGCCGGCGCGGCGATCGCGGCCGCGCGCGGCGACTTCCTCGTGTTCCTCGACGGCGGCGACATCCTCGAGCGCGAGGCGCTGCTCGAGCTGAGCCAAGCACGCGAGGAGCTGCCCTACGACATCTGCTACAGCGACGAGACCCTCGTCGGCCGCGATGACACCGAGACGGTCCAGCTCAAGCCCGGCTGGTCGCCGGAGCTGCTGACGACCTACAACTACTTCGGCCGCCTGACCGCGATCGACGCCGGCCTGGCCCGCCGGGCCGTCGAGGCCCTCGGAGCCGCCCCGCGCTCGGAATGGGAGCTGAACCTCTGGGCCTCGCGGCTCACGCCCCGGATCGAGCGCCTGCCCCGCATCCTGAGCCGTCGGCGCCGTGGCGACCGGACCCGTCGTGACGATGCCGCTCTCGGCCGCTCGGTGCTCGAGACCTATCTCGCGGCGGACGGCATCGCGGCCTCCGCCGAGAGCCTCCCGAACGGGCTGTTCAGGGCGGTCTGGCCGCTGCCCGCCGAGCCCAAGATCTCGATCGTCATCCCCAACAAGAACCGTTTCCGGCTGATCTCGACCTGCATCGACGGGCTGCTCGAGAAGACCGACTATCGCAACATCGAGATCATCGTCGTCGACAACGGTTCGACGGACGCGGACGTGCGCGCCTACTACGAGAGTTGCGCACGCTCCGGCGTGCGGATCGTCGCCTTCGACGAGGAGTTCAACTATTCCCGCGCCTGCAACCGGGGCGCGGAGGCGGCAACCGGCGAGTTGCTGCTCTTCCTCAACAACGACATCGAGGTCACGGACCCCGACTGGCTGACGGAGCTGGTGCGCCGCGCGCTCGTGCCCGGCGTCGGCGTCGTCGGCCCGAAGCTCCTGTACCCGGACGGCGAGATCCAGCACGCGGGCGTCGCCCTCGGCCTGTTCACGCTGGCCGCCCATATCTACCACCGCACGCCCGCGGCGGAGTGGGGCGTCTACGGGCCGGCCGATCTCCTGCGGAACTGGATGGCCGTCACCGGCGCCTGCCAGCTGATCCGGCGGGACGTGTTCGAACTGGCCGGCGGCTACGACGAGGACTTCATCCTCTCCTACAGCGACATCGAGCTCTGCGCGCGGATCTGGAAGCTCGGCTTCCGCATCGTCTACACGCCCTTCTCGGTGCTGACCCATCACGAGGGCGCCTCCCGCGGGCACACCAATCCCACCGACGACCAGATCCTGTTCGCCCGCCGCCTCCAGGCTCTGGGGATCGGGCAGGATCCCTATTTCCACCCCGGCCTCGACGCCTTCAACTTCGCGCCCCGCCTGCGGCCCGGCAGTACCAAGGCCGGGATCGCGACGCAGCTGCGGATCGACATCGAGCGCATGGCGCAGCCCTTCGTCGCCAAGGGTGCGCCGGACGCCCATGACGACGGCGCGCTCGCCGTCCTCGCCGGAGCGGACTGGAACGCGTTCTCCGGCCGGACCGACATCCGCTTCACGGAGCGCTCGGCGGCGGATGCGGCCCGCCTGATCCTCACGGTGCTCGGCATGCGCCGGGATCTGCGGCGCCGCTTTCCCCTCGCCTTGAGCGAAGGTGCGAAGGGTGAATTTGCCGACTACATGAAGCGGGACGCCCTTCGGACCCTCGGCCTCGGGCCCGATTACGCGCCCTGGATCGACGCGGCCTTCGCGGCGGGCTTCGGCGACCGGCTCCGGCAGGTGGCCTTCCACGACCGGGCCCTGCGGGAGCGCGAGCCGCTCCTGATGCTTCCCAGCGGCCGCAAGGCCCTGCTGCCGCGGCTCTACGAGGTGGTCGGCATCGACGACCTGCCGATGGCGGAGTTGCGCTGGCTCCTCGCCTCGATCGACGAGCAGCCGGTGCGCGAGCTGATGATCACCTGGGCGACGAACCCCGACTGGCAGGAGGCGGTGCCGGCGGGCGGCACGGTGTTCGGTCTCGTCGAGCTGGTACGCTGGGCGGCCGAGCGTCACGGGATCGGCCAGGACTGGCTCTTCCGCCAGACGACCCCGGCGATCATGAGTGACGCGCAGCAGGTCCGGGTCGCCTATCGCGGCACGCAGGCATGGCAGGATCTGTTCCCGCGGGCGCTCGAGGACGAGGGCGAGGCGAGAGCCCTTCTCGAGCATCTCGCGCGCAGGCTCGACGCGACCTCCTTCCTCGCCCGCGACTGGCTCGCCGCGCGGGATCTCGGCGCGCTCGCCCGCGAGGTGGTGCGTCCCGGCCTCAACGTGCTCGGCCACTTCTCCTACCCGTCGGGCCTGCGCATCTCCGTCGAGAGCCTCGCCGCAGGGCTCGCCGTCAACGGCGTGCCGACGAGCCTGCGCAACGTGCCCGTGAGCCTCGCCACCGACGTGCCCCTGGCGACGCCCGCCATCGGCTGCGAGCCCTACGACGTCACGATGATCCACGTGCAGCCCGAGCCCCTGTTCGGGGAGGCCTTCCGGCAGGGCGGCCTGCGGCCGCGGAGCCCGCGCAGCTACCGGGTCGGCTACTGGTACTGGGAGTTCGGCGAGATCCCCGAGTCCTGGGACCGGGCGGCGATGGAGTGCGACGAGCTGTGGACGGCCACGAGCTTCGTCGCCGAGGGCCTGCGCGAGCGCTACCGCCAGCCGGTCCGGGTCTTCCTGCCGGGCCTGGAGCTGCCCGCCTTCGAGGCGGTGGGACGGCGCGAGCTCGGGCTCGAGGAGGGCGTGTTCACCCTCGCCTTCGTCTTCCACATGACGAGCGTCATGGAGCGCAAGAACCCGGTCGGGCTGATCCGCGCCTTCCGCGAGGCGTTCGGGGACAGCCGCGACGCGCGGCTCGTCATCAAGACCTCGTTCGGCGAGCGCCACCCCGACCACGTCGAGGCCCTGCGGGAGGCGGCGGAGGACGCCAACGTCACCATCATCGACGAGGTCTGGACCTACGACCGCACCATGAGCCTGATCCAGGCCTCCGACGCCTACGTCTCGCTCCACCGCAGCGAGGGCCTCGGCCTGACCATGGCGGAGGCGATGCTGCTCGGACGCCCGGTGATCGGCAGCCGCTACTCCGGCAACCTCGAGTTCATGAACGACGACAATAGCCTGCTCGTCGACTGCACGATGGTGAAGCTCAACCGGGTCTACCCCCCCTACGCCATCGGCCAGAGCTGGGCGCAGCCCTCGACGGCGCACGCCGCCGAGCACATGCGCAAGCTGTTCGAGGACCGCGACTTCGCCCGCGACCTCGGCGAGCGGGGCCGGCGCTCCATCGCCGAGACCATGAGCTACGCGGCGAGCGGCCGGCGCATGGCCGAGCACCTCGCCACGATCACGGACCGCCTGCGGGGCTGAACGTCAGGCCGCGGCCCGAGCCGGCGCCCGGCCGCCGCTGCGCTTGCGAGCCGCCGGCGCGGCCTTGCGCGGTGCGACCGCTCCGCGGCGCCAGCCCTGCCAGCTCCAGGCGCCGGGCCCCATGAGCGCGTAGACGAGGAAGCCGCCGGCGAGGCCGAGATCGGCGAGGAAGAGGGCGCGCTCGGTGACGATTGCGGCACCGCCATACTGCCAGAACGGGTGCAGGACCGGCGCCATCGCGAGGGCGAAGGCGGCGAGCGCGAGGCCGCTCGCCCGCGGCATCACGCCGGCGAGCACGCAGAGCGGCCCGAACACCTGGATCATCACCGCGAGCGTCGCGACGGCGTTCGGGAAGGGGATCGCGGCCGAGGCCAGCGTCAGGGCGAAGCCCGAGACGTTGAGCGCCCGGGCGATGCCGGTGGGCAAGAGGGCCGCCGCGAGGGCGAGCCGCGCGACGAGCAGAGTGGCGTCCTGTACGCGGCCGTTCACGGGGGGGCTCCGGGGTTTCGAGACGACCCGGAGACCGTCCCGCAACGCCCTGAAGGCCGCGTTAAGGCGCCCCGCCTGTCCTGTGCATGCTCAGCCCGCCACGCCGCCCCGGTAGAGCCGGCCCCGCTCGGTCCAGGCGACGACGAGGAGCGCCAGGAGGCCGAGCCCCGCGTATCCGAGGCCGATCGGCAGGGTGCTTCCGTCGAAGGCCGCGCCGATCAGGAAGCCGCAGCCTGCCCCGAGGATCGTCGTGTAGAAGCCGAGGAAGGACGAGGCCGTGCCGGCGATGGCGCCCAGCGGCTCCAGCGCCAGGGCGTTGAAGTTCGGCATCGCGAAGCTGATCAGGAACTGGTTGAGGGCGAGCACCGCCAGGAAGGCGGCGAGCGGCGGCTTGCCCCCGTAGGCGAGCGCCAGGCCGACCTGCCCGAGGCCGACGACGACGAAGGCGGTCAGGCCGGCATGCGAGAGCGTGCGCATCCCGAGCCGGCGCACGAGGCGGGCGTTGACGAGGGTAGCGCTGCCCATCGCCCCCGCGACGATGCCGAAGGCCAGCGGGAACAGGGCACCGAGCCGGTAGAGGCCGCTATCGAAGAGCTGCTGGGCCGAGCCGACATAGCCCATGATGCAGCCGGTCAGCAGCCCGAGCGCCGTGGCGTAGCCGATCGCGGTGCGGGTGCGGAGCGTCGTGACGAGCGCGGCCTTCGTCGCGCGGAACGACAGCGGCCGGCGATACTCAGGGTGCAAAGTCTCGGGCATCCGCGCCGTGAACCAGACGGAGAGGACGCCGGCCAGCGCCAGCATCGAGACGAAGACGTAGGTCCAGGAGCCGAGCGCCAGCATCGCGCCGCCGACCGCCGGGGCGACCATCGGCACGATCAGGAACACCATCATGATGAGCGACATCACGCTCGCCATCTCGCGCCCGGCGAAGCGGTCGCGCACGATCGCGGTGGAGAGCACGCGTCCGCCCGCCGCGCCGAGGCCCTGGATGACGCGGGCCGCGAGCAGCCCCTCGAAAGTGGGCGCCAGCATCGCCAGCCCGCAGCCGACCGCGTAGAGGGCGAGGCTCGCCAGGAACACCGGGCGGCGGCCGAGCGCGTCCGAGACCGGCCCGTAGACGATCTGCGCCAGCCCGAAGCCGATCATGTAGACGTAGACGAGGAGCTGGGCGCTATTCGGGTCCGCGAGGCCGAAGCGCGCCTCGATGGCCGGGAAGGCAGGCAGCAGGTTGTCGATCGACATCGCGGTCACCGCCATCATCAGCGCGACGATGGCGACGAACTCGGCGAAGCCCGGCCCCCACCAGGGCGCCGAGGAGCCGGTCTGCTCGCTTCGTCCGGAAACGGCGGTGGAATCTGAAGCCACGGTGCTGCCTTGCGCGGAGACGGCTCCTCCGCCGCCGCAGGACAACGCGGGAGCGATCGAGCCGCGGGCGCCTTCGCGCGGCTCCGTGGCGGCCTCGTGGCCGGACCGGGCCCGCCGCGCGCCTCCGCCATGCGGCAGCCGCAATGGCCGGCGACCGATGGTGCGGCTCAGCTTGCGGCGCCGGGAGAGGGGTTTGGTGGTCGATGCGCTCTTGGGGCTCTCCCGTCTCGTCCTCGCGCCGCTGCTGCTCCTGGCGGGCGTGATGGCGGCGCGGGCGCAGGAACCGTCCCGCGCCGAGCGCGACTATGCCGCGAGAGCGGCAGCCCTGATCGCCCCCTATGTCGAGGCGGGGCTGTTCTCCGGCACGATCCTCGTCGCCCAGAACGGCAAGCCGCTGTTCCGGCGCGCCTTCGGGCCGGCGAACCGCGAGTGGGGGATCGCCAACACCCTCGACACGCATTTCCGCATCGGCTCGCTGACGAAGGGCTTCACCGCCGCCGCGATCCTGAAGCTCGCCGAGGCCGGCAGGCTCGATCTCGCCGATCCGGTCGGCCGCCACGTCCCCGGCCTGCCGGCGGCCTGGGAGAAGGTGAGCCTGCGCGATCTCCTGCGGCACAGCTCGGGGATCATCAACTTCACGGCGCTCGCCAATTACATCCCGGAGATCGCGCGAACGGAGCACGGCCCCCGCGAGCTCGTGGCGCTGACCGAGAGCGAACCGCTGCTGTTCGAGCCGGGCGCCCGGTTCGAGTACAGCAACACCAACTACATCCTCCTCGGCATGGTCATCGAGGCCGCCTCCGGCCGGCCCTACGCGGAGTACCTGCGCGAGGCGATCCTGGCGCCGCTCGGCCTCAAGGAGACCGGCTACGACGACGCCACCGCCCTCCTGCCGCGCCGCGCCTCCGGCTATCGGCGGGGACAGGCGCAGTGGCGCAACGCGACGCCGATGGCGTCCAGCGCGACCTGGGCGGCCGGCGGCCTCTACGCCACCGCCGACGACCTCCTCACGTGGACGGAGGCGCTGGTCGGCGGCCGCCTTCTTTCGGCGGCCTCCCTGGAGCAGACCTTCGCCGACGAGGGCCGCGGCTACGGTCTCGGCTGGTATGTCGGCCGCGCCCACGACCGCCGGCTCTGGTCGCATGGGGGTTCGGTCTTCGGCTTCATCTCGAGCCTCGACCACTACCCGGACGAGCGCCTGACCGTGGTGATCCTCGCCAACACCGAGACGGCGCCGGTGCAGAAGATCTCCCGCGAGCTCGCGGCGCTGCGCTTCGGTATCTTCGATCCGCCCCAGGCCATCGTGCTGGAGGACGTGATCCTCGACCGCTACGTCGGCAGCTACCGGCTCGGGCCGCGCTTCTTCCTGACGATCGCGCGGGAGGGCGACCACCTCACCGCCCAGGGTACGGGACAGGCCGCCTTCGCGCTCCTGCCGGAGAGCGACCGCACCTTCTTCTCCAAGGTGGTCGACGCCCGTCTCACCTTCGAGACGGAGCCCGACGGGCGGCCGACCGGCGTGATCCTGCGCCAGGGCGGCCTCGACCGGCTCGGGCCCCGCATCGACCCGGAGGAGGCCAAGCGCGCGCTGGCCGCGCCGAAGCCCGAGCACCGCGAGGTCGCGATCGAGCCGGAGCGCCTGCGCGCCCATGCCGGCCGGTACATGCTGGCGCCGGGCTTCGCCATCAGCGTGACCTTCGCGGACGGGCGCCTCTACGCCCAGGCGACGGGGCAGGCGCGCAACCCGCTCTACGCCGAGGGCCCGCGGACGTTCTTCCTCAAGGCCGTCGACGCGCAGATCACCTTCACCGCGGACGCCGCCGGCCGCACTACCGGGCTCGTCCTCCACCAGAACGGCCTCGACACCGCCGCGAGGCGCATCGAGCCGGCCGAGACCGCCAGGGCGGCACCGCGCAAGCGCTGAGCCGGCGCGCCGAAAAGGCCAAGCTTTACCGAGACTTGGCGCCCGCGCGGGAAATTTGGCCTAAAGTCCACCTTGATTCGGCACAGCGTTCGCCGTTGCCTGCGCCCGCATCGGCGGCACGGCGAGCCCCAGAACAAGCCGAAGCGAGGAGACATCCATGAACAAGCCCGAATTTCTGGCGGAAGGCCGCACGAAATCGCCCTTCTCCGCGCGTTACGACAACTTCATCGGCGGCCAGTGGGTGGCGCCGGTGAACGGCCGCTACTTCGAGAATACGTCGCCGATCACCGGCAAGGTCGTGTGCGAGGTCGCCCGCTCCGACGCGCAGGACGTCGAGAAGGCCCTCGACGCGGCCCACGCCGCCCGCGAGTCCTGGGCCCGCACCGCGCCGGCCGAGCGCGCGCGCATCCTCAACAGGCTCGCCGACCGGATGGAGGAGAACCTCGACCTCATCGCGCTGGCCGAGACCTGGGACAACGGCAAGCCGATCCGCGAGACCACCCACGCCGACATCCCGCTCGCCATCGACCATTGGCGCTACTTCGCCGGCTGCCTGCGGGCGCAGGAGGGCTCGATCTCCGAGATCGACCACGACACGGTGGCCTACCACTTCCACGAGCCGCTCGGCGTCGTCGGCCAGATCATCCCGTGGAACTTCCCGATCCTGATGGCGGTCTGGAAGCTCGCCCCGGCGCTCGCCGCAGGCAACTGCGTGGTCCTCAAGCCCGCCGAGCAAACACCGGCCTCGATCCTCGTGGTGATGGAGCTGATCGCCGACCTGCTGCCGCCGGGCGTCATCAACGTCGTCAACGGCTTCGGCCTCGAGGCCGGCAAGCCGCTCGCCTCCTCGAACCGCATCGCCAAGATCGCCTTCACCGGTGAGACGACCACCGGCCGCCTCATCATGCAGTACGCCTCGCAGAACCTGATCCCGGTGACGCTGGAGCTCGGCGGCAAGTCGCCGAACATCTTCTTCGCGGACGTGGCTAACGAGGACGACGACTTCTTCGACAAGGCGCTCGAAGGCTTCACGATGTTCGCCCTCAACCAGGGCGAGGTCTGCACCTGCCCGAGCCGGGCGCTCGTGCACGAGTCGATCTACGACCGCTTCATCGAGCGCGCCGTGAAGCGCGTCGAGGCGATCACGCAGGGCTCGCCCCTCGACCCGGCGACGATGATCGGCGCGCAGGCCTCCTCGGAGCAGCTCGAGAAGATCCTCAGCTACGTCGACATCGGCAAGCAGGAGGGGGCCCAGTGCCTCACCGGCGGCGAGCGCAACGTCAAGGAGGGCGAGTTCGCGGAGGGCTTCTACATGAAGCCGACCGTGTTCAAGGGCCACAACAAGATGCGCATCTTCCAAGAGGAGATCTTCGGGCCGGTCCTGTCGGTCACGACCTTCAAGGACGACGCCGAGGCGCTCTCCATCGCCAACGACACGCTCTACGGCCTCGGCGCCGGCGTCTGGACCCGCGACGGGACCCGCGCCTACCGCTTCGGCCGGGAGATCCAGGCCGGCCGCGTCTGGACGAACTGCTACCACGCCTACCCGGCCCACGCGGCCTTCGGCGGCTACAAGCAGTCCGGCATCGGCCGCGAGACCCACAAGATGATGCTCGACCACTACCAGCAGACGAAGAACATGCTCGTCAGCTACTCGGCGAAGAAGCTCGGCTTCTTCTGAGAGCGTCGAGGCTCGCCCCGGCGGCGGGCCTTCCCCAACAGGCCGCGGCAAGACGGCCGCGCCGCGCGACCCGCCCCTGTCTCAACGCAACGGGCGCGCGGCAGGCGAAAGCCCCCGGATCCTTCGATCCGGGGGCTTTTCGCCGGCGGTCGGCCCCGTTCAGGCGGCGAGCTGCTTGGCGGCGGGCAGCGACAGCTCGATGTCGACGCCGAGCGTCGAGACCCCTTCGCCGCGCTCCAGGGTGATGCGGACCTTGTCGCGCTCCACCGGCACGTGCCGGGCGATCACCGCCAGGATCTCCTCGCGGAGCGTCACGACGAGGTCGGGGCGGCCGGTCTCGGCGCGCTCGTGCGCCAGGATGAGCTGCAGACGGTCGCGGGCGACCGTGCCGGAGGTCCGGCGCTGGAACAATCCGAGAAGACTCATGCCGCCCTCCGCAGGAACAGCTTGTCCAGGAAGGACCGGCGCTCGCTCGGCACGCTCATGGCGATGGTCTCGCCCTTCAGGCGGCGCGCCGCGTCGGAGTAGGCGCGGGCCGGGGCGCAGAGCGGGTTGTTGAGCGTCACCGGGCAGCCGACGTTCGAGGCGCGTAAGACCTCCTGGCTCTCCGGGATGATGGCGAGCAGCGGGATCGAGAGGATCTCGAGCACGTCCTCGGTCTTGAGCATGTCGCCGCGGTCGGCCCGGTTGGGGTCGTAGCGGGTGAGGATCAGGTGCTTCTCCATGCTCTCGCCCTTCTCGGCGCGGAGCGTCTTGGCGTCGAGGAGGCCGATGATCCGGTCCGAGTCGCGCACCGACGAGACCTCGGGGTTGGTGACGACCACCGCGACGTCGGCGTGGCGCATGGCGAGCGTCGCGCCGCGCTCGATGCCGGCCGGGCTGTCGCAGATCACCCAGTCGAACTTCTCCCGCAGCTCCTCCATCACGCGGGCGACACCGGCGTCGGTGAGCGCGTCCTTGTCCCGGGTCTGGGATGCGGGCAGCAGGTGGAGCGTGTCGAGGCGCTTGTCGCGGATCAGCGCCTGCGGGAGCTTGGCGTCGCCGTTGACGACGTTGATGAGGTCGTAGACGACCCGCCGCTCGGCGCCCATCACGAGGTCGAGGTTGCGCAGGCCGACGTCGAAATCGACGACGACGACGCTCTGGCCGCCCTGCGCGAGGGCGGCGCCGAGGGCTGCGGTCGTCGTCGTCTTGCCGACGCCGCCCTTTCCGGAAGTGACAACGAGAACCTTGGACACGCGCGTCTCTCCTTAATCGAGGCCGGCGATGCGCAGGGCGCCGCCGTCGAGCCAGATCTGCGCGGGCTTGCCTCGCAGGGTCGGGTTGAGGTCCTCGGCCGTGCGGACGAGGCGGTCGATGCCGAGGAGCTCGGGCTCGAACTTCCGGCAGTAGATTCGGGCGCGCGGGTTGCGCGCGGCGCCGGCGATAGCCCGGCCGCGCAGGGCGCCGTAGACGTGGATCGAGCCGCCCGCGAGGACCTCGGCGCCCGACGAGACCGAGCCCATCACGGTGACGTCGCCCTCGTGGTGGACGACGGAGCGGCCGGAGCGGATCGAGCCCTCGATGGTCAGGCTCTTCGGCGAGGGTTTTTCGGGCACCGGCACCACGTCGAGATTCGGGACGGGACGGCCGGCGAGGAGGAAGGGCGGCAGGCTCTCGGCGGCGAGACCGGGCTCTGCGCCCTCGATGCCCAGCACGCGGATACCGCGGCCTGCGAGGTCGGCCATGAGGGCGGCGAGCGCCTCGCCATCAGGCTTGCATTCGGCCACGTCGAGGATGAGGGCGCGCCCGTCGAGCAGCGTCGGCGAGCGGGCAAGCGCCGCGTCGAGCCCCGCGAGCCACTCGGGCAGCGGCCCCCGCGGCGCCAGCGCCAGCGCCTTGAAGGCGCGGCCGCGGAAGGCGAGCGGGGCGGTGTCGGTTAAGGGCTTGGTGACGGCCATGAACGATTCCTTACCCGGCCATTCAGGGCTCAGATCGTTACCGGACCGTTAACGGAGGCCGCCGATCGCAAGGCGGCGGAAACCATATTTTCGCGGCCCGCCCTCAGCCGTCGAGGGGAGCGATCCGCAGCGCGTCGTCGACGAGCCGGACCTGCACGGCCTGGCCCCGCCGGGTGCCGTCGAGATCGTCGGCGGTGCGGTAGAGGCCGTCGATGGCGACGAGCTCCGGCTCGAAGCGGCGGCAGAAGATGCGCGCGAGCGGATCGCCCGCCGCCCCCGCCACCGCCCGCCCGCGCAGCGCCCCGTAGACGTGGACCGAGCCGCCGGCCACCACCTCCGCCCCCGAGGCGACGGAGCCCAGCACCGTGACGTCGCCGTCGAGATGCACCACCGCCTGGCCGGAGCGCACCGGCTGGTCGAGGACCAGCGACCGGGCCGGCGCGGCGGCGCGCGGCGGCTCCGGCGTGGTTTCGGCGGTCTCGATCTCGGCGCCCGGACGGCCGCCGCTGAGCGCCGGCGGCAGGCCGGCGCCGAAACCCTCCGCGCCCTCCCCTTCGAGGGCCACCACGGTGATGCCGCGCCCGTGGAGTTCCGCGACCAGCGCCTCGGCGCCGGCCCGGTCCGGCCGTAGCGCCGAGAGGTCGAGCAGAACCGGCCGCCCGGCGAAGAAGGCCGGCGCCCGCCGCGACAGCCCGTCGAGGTCGGCGAGCCAATCCTCGAGGGGCGGCGTCGGCGCCAGCACGGTCGCCATGAAGGAGCGGCCGCGGACGCGGATCGGCGGGCGGGGCTGGGTCACGGACGCGGCGGCTCTCTCGTTCGGGAGCGGCCTGCTTTGAGCCTCCGGCGGCGCCTCCGCAAGGCCCGCCGCGCGCCGGCGATCGCATCTCCGCACGTTCGGCAGGGCGCTTGAAATCCCTGCTAAGTCCCTGCGCGAACTCTGGAATGATTCCGAAAGATAGCGGTTGCCGCGCCCCGCGCGCGCTTGTTAATCGGGCTCCCGCTCCACCCGCTTCCGGAGAGCTTCCCGTGAGTTCAGCCCAGGCGGCGCGCCGCTCGACTCCCTATCGTCTGGCCGTCGCCGCGCGCGTGCTGCTGGCGGCGCTGGGCGGCTACGGCGTGGCGGCGCTCGCCACCGCGCTGTTCTCGCTGATCCTGCCGATGGCCCGCTCCGAGGCCGTGGCGACGGCCACCCTCCTCAGCTTCGCGGTGATGGCCTTCCTGGTCTGCGCGGTGTTCGCCGCCCGGTCCCTGTGGCGCTCGGCCCTATGGATTGCCGTGCCGGCCCTCGTCCTCGGCGGCGGGCTGATGCTCGCCCTCGGCGCCCGGGCCTGAGGCCGGCCATGCGGCAGGGCCTTCGCCAATCGATGGCCTGGCTTCACGCCTGGTCCGGCCTCGTGGTCGGATGGGTGCTGTTCGCGGTCTTCGTGACCGGCACGGCGAGCTACTACAAGGACGACATCTCCGCCTGGATGCGCCCGGAGCTGCGCCTCGGCGTCGAGCACGAGCCCGGCCAGGTCGCCGAGCGCGCCGCCGCCTTCCTGGCGCGTGAGGCACCCGACGCCGGCGGCTGGTTCATCGAGCTGCCGAAGGCGGAGGACCCGGTCGCCACCGCCCACTGGTGGAAGACCCTCGAAGGCCCCTTCCACAAGGCGCGCCTCGACCCCGAGACCGGCGCCCGCAGCGCCGCGCGCGACACGCGGGGCGGCGACTTCCTCTACCGCTTCCACTTCGAGCTCAGCATGCCGCCCCTCACGGGGCGCTGGGTGGTGGGCACCTGCGCCCTGGTGCTGCTCGTGGCGCTGATCTCCGGGATCGTCACGCATCGGCGCATCTTCGCCGACCTCTTCACGTTCCGCCGGAGCAAGGCCAGGCAGCGGAGCTGGCTTGACGCGCACAACGTCGCCGGGGTGCTGGCGCTGCCCTTCCACCTGATGATCACCTACACCGGCCTCGTGACGCTCGCGCCGATGTACATGCCCTGGGGCGCCTCGACCGCGTACAAGGGCGAGGAGCTGCGCTTCTTCACCGAATCCGGGATGATGCCGGAGACGCGGATGCCCGCCGGCCGGTCCGGCACGCTCGCTCCCCTCGGCCCGATGGTGCGCGAGGCGATCGCGCGAGCGCCGGCGACACCCATCGAGGGCATCGGCGTGCAGAACCCGGCCGACGCCCACGCGGCTGTGATCGCCTATTTCGAGGAGCCGCACGGGCTCGCGCATCTCCACCCGCAGGTCGCCTTCGAGGGCACGACGGGCGCCTATACCGGGAAGCCCAGCGACCCGGGCCCGGTCGCTTACGCCTCGACCGCCTTCATCGGCCTCCACGAGGCGCATTTCGCGGGGCCCGTCCTGCGTGTGCTGTTCTTCCTCTGCGGCATCCTCGGCGCCGCGACGGTGGCGACGGGGCTCGTTCTCTGGACGGTGGCCCGCGTACCCAAGCCCGGCGAGCGGACGGGCTTCGGCCTGCGCCTCGTGCAGATCCTCAACGTCGGCACCGTCGCGGGGCTCCCCGCCGGTATCGCCGCCTACTTTCTGGCGAACCGCCTGCTGCCTCTCGACCTCGCCGGCAGGGCCGGCGTCGAGATCGGCGCCTTCTTCGGGCTCTGGGCCCTGGTGGCGGTCGCCGCCTGCCTGCGGCCGCACCGCGCCGCCTGGCGGGAGGGGCTTGCGCTCGCCGCCCTGCTCTTCCTGGCGGTGCCGCTCGTGGATGCCGCCACCGTCGGGAGCCCCTTCGGCGACGGTATGCGCTTCCTCGCCTTCGACACGGTGATGATCGCGATCGGCGGAGGCCTCGCCTTCGCCGCCCACAAGGCCGGCAGCGTCGCCCGCCGCGGACAGGCCGCCACGGCGCGGCAGGACCTCGCCCGGGAAGGATTCGGCCGCGCATGACGCCCCTCGTCGTCGCCCTCAACCTGTCCCTGTGCTTCTGCGGCCTCGCGCTGATGGCGCTGAGCCTCGACCGTCACCACCGCGACGTGTTCGGCGCGCGGGTGCCGGCGGGCCGCGCCCTGCCGCTGCGTCTCGGCGGCTGGATCGCGATTCTCGGCTCGCTGGCCGCCGCGATGCTGGTCGAGGGCGCGAATTTCGGGCCGATCCAGTGGATCGGCGCGCTCACCGGCGCCGGGCTCGCGGTAGTGCTGATCCTGTCCTACCGTCCCGCCTGGCTGCGCTTCGCGGTCTTCGCCTCCCTGCCGATGGCGGCGCTCTCCCTGCTACTTTCGCTCCAGTCCTGACCGCGGGTCGCTCTCGTCGCGCTTCTTGCCACGGCGGCCCTCAGGTTCTATTGCGATGCAACCGCCCGAACACCGCTTCTCAGGCGACGGCACGCTGCCGCCGGCCGCGCGCTCGCGGGCACCCCGCTTCGGACATCGAAGATGAAGCTGCGCAACATCGCCATCATCGCCCACGTCGACCACGGCAAGACCACGCTCGTCGACAAGCTGCTCCAGCAATCCGGCACCTTCCGCGAGAATCAGCGGGTCGAGGAGCGGGCGATGGACTCGAACGACCTCGAGAAGGAGCGCGGCATCACCATCCTGGCCAAGGCGACCTCGGTCGTCTGGCAGGACACCCGCGTCAACATCGTCGACACCCCCGGCCACGCCGATTTCGGCGGCGAGGTCGAGCGCATCCTCTCGATGGTCGACGGCGTCATCGTGCTGGTCGACGCCGCCGAGGGCCCGATGCCGCAGACCAAGTTCGTGGTCGGCAAGGCGCTCAAGATCGGCCTTCGCCCGATCGTGGCCATCAACAAGGTCGACCGGCCGGACGCGCGCATCAACGAGGTCGTCAACGAGGTCTTCGACCTGTTCGCGGCGCTGGACGCCACCGACGAGCAGCTTGACTTCCCGATCCTCTACGGCTCCGGCCGCGCCGGCTGGATGGCGACCGCGCCGGACGGCGACCAGTCGGAGGGCCTCGCCCCGCTCTTCAACCTCGTTCTGGAGCACGTGCCCCAGGCCCGCGTCGAGGAGGGTCCGTTCCGGATGCTCGGGACGTTGCTCGAGGCGAACCCCTTCCTCGGCCGCATCATCACCGGGCGCATCGCCTCGGGCACGGTGAAGCCGAACCAGTCGATCAAGGTGCTCTCCCGCGACGGCAAGACGGTCGAGACCGGCCGCGTCTCGAAGATCCTCGCCTTCCGGGGCCTGGAGCGTGCGCCGATCGACGTCGGCGAGGCGGGCGACATCGTCTCCATCGCCGGCCTCGTGAAGGGCACGGTCGCCGACACCTTCTGCGACCCGCAGGTCGAGGAGCCGATCCAGGCCCAGCCGATCGATCCGCCGACCGTCACCATGTCGTTCATCGTCAACGATTCGCCGCTCGCCGGCACCGAGGGCGACAAGGTCACGAGCCGCATGATCCGAGACCGCCTGTTCAAGGAGGCCGAGGGCAACGTCACGCTCAAGATCGAGGAAGCGGCCGACAAGGACTCTTTCTACGTCTCCGGTCGCGGCGAGCTGCAGCTCTCGATCCTGATCGAGACCATGCGCCGCGAGGGCTTCGAGATCGCCGTCTCGCGCCCCCGCGTCGTCTACGAGAAGGACGAGGCGGGCGGCATCCTGGAGCCCGTCGAGGAGGTCGTCATCGACGTGGACGAGGAGCACTCCGGCGTCGTCGTTCAGAAGATGAGCGAGCGCAAGGCCGAGATGCTGGAGATGAAGCCCTCGGGTGGCGACCGCCTGCGCCTCGTCTTCCACGCCCCCACCCGCGGCCTGATCGGCTACCAGGGCGAGCTGCTCACCGACACCCGCGGCACCGCGATCATGAACCGGCTGTTCAAGGCCTACGAGCCCTACAAGGGCGAGATGCCGGGCCGGCGCAACGGCGTGCTGATCTCGAACGACAAGGGCGAGGCCGTGGCCTACGCCATGTGGAACCTCGAGGATCGCGGCCCGATGATGATCGAGCCCGGCTGGAAGGTCTACCAGGGCATGATCGTCGGCGAGCACAACCGCGAGAACGACCTCGAAGTGAACGTGCTCAAGGGCAAGAAGCTCACCAACATCCGCACGACCTCGAAGGACGAGGCCGTCCGCCTGACCCCGCCGATCCGCATGACGCTGGAGCGCTCCCTCGCCTGGATCCAGGACGACGAGCTCGTCGAGGTCACGCCGAAGTCGATCCGCCTGCGCAAGGCCGTGCTCGACCCTAACGACCGCAAGCGCGCCGAGCGCTCGAAGGAAGCGCTGTCCGCCTGAGACTTCAAAGGTCCCGCCGGCCCCTCCGAGAGGCCGGCGGGACGGATTCTAGCCGCTGCCGGGATCGGTCTCGCCGTCCGAAGGCTTGCCCCTCGGACCGAGGCCGGGCTTGCCGCCCGTCTTCTCGCTCGGGTCCTTCACGGCGTCGGGCGCCGTGTTGGCGGGCTTGTCCGCCTTCGGCTTGTCCCGGTCGGGCCTGTCCTCGCTCATCGCTCGGCCTCCGCCTTCCGCTCGGGCTTCGACAATCCGCCAGCGACCGGCCGGTCCGCTTCGGGGCCGCGCGAGGCCTTCTGATCCGAATGCCCGCCGGAGGAGCCGCCCGGCGTCGGCGGGCTGCGGCCCGGCTCGCCGTGCTGCGACCAGAGGTCCTTGCGCTCCGGATCGTCTCCGCCCGTGGGAGCGCGCTCCGTCAGCCTCGCCTGCTCGGGCGTCTGACGGCCGCCGCCGGCCGGTGCGCGGCCAGGGCTGCCGACCTCGTTGTCAGGCCGGGTGACGGTCTCTGTCGGGGTGGTGGCGTCGCCCGGCATCAGCGCTTGCCGTCGTCCTGGCCGAGGGCCGCCGTGGCGCGCTCGATCGCCTCGCCGGACGCGTCCTTCCCGATCTCGGAAGCGCCGGTCTCGCCGCGCAGGCGGGCGAGGTTCTCCGGCGGCGTCTCGGCCTCGGTCGCGTCGGTGGCGTCCTGCCCCGGCTTGCCCGAAGCGATGCGGGCGGTCTCGGCCTCGCCGTCGGGGCGGGAGAGCAGATCGGCCTGCGTCCGGCTAGGAACGCCGATATCGAGGGGCGAATCCTGCCCGAGGTCCTGGCCGTTGCGGTCGGCGGTGGCGTCGAAGTCCCGCAGGGAGGGGCGTTGCGTGTCCTGGCTCGTCATGCGTGATCCTTTCCGATTGAAAGGACAACGGACGGGGCGCAGGCAGGTTGCCGGACCGCCCGAGAGCGGCCCGGCGGAGCCGTCTCAGATGCCCTCGAACAGCGCCGAGGAGATGTAGCGCTCGGCAAACGAGCAGGCGACGGTGACGATGCGCTTGCCCTTGAACTCCGGCCGGCTCGCCAGCTCCAGCGCCGCGGCGACGTTGCCGCCCGTCGAGATGCCGCCGGGGATGCCCTCCAGGCGGCCAAGCAGCCGGGCGGTCTCGAACGCCGTCTGGTTCGAGACGGTGATGACGTCGTCGATCACCGAGCGGTCGAGGACCGGCGGCACGAAGCCGGCGCCGATGCCCTGGATCTTGTGCGGGCCGGGCTGGCCGCCCGACAACACCGGAGAATCCTCAGGCTCCACGGCGAAGACCTTGAGGTTCGGGAGGCGCGGCTTCAGCACCTGGCCGACGCCCGTCACAGTGCCGCCGGTGCCGACGCCGGCCACGAAGGCGTCGAGCTGGCCCTGCGTGTCGTTCCAGATCTCCTCCGCGGTGGTCTTGCGGTGGATCTCGGGGTTGGCCGGGTTCTCGAACTGCTGCGGGATGACCGCGCCGGGGATCTCCTTGAGCAGCTCCTCCGCCTTGGCGATGGCGCCCTTCATGCCCTGCGGGCCGGGGGTCAGCTCCAGCTCGGCGCCGAGGAAGGCGAGCATCTTGCGCCGCTCGATCGACATGGTCTCCGGCATCACCAGGATCAGCCGGTAGCCGCGAGAGGCGGCGACGAAGGCCAGCGCGATGCCGGTGTTGCCCGAGGTCGGCTCGATCAGCGTGCCGCCGGGCTTCAGCCGGCCCGAGGCCTCCAGCGCGTCGATCATGTTGACGCCGATACGGTCCTTGACGCTGGCGATGGGGTTGAAGAACTCGAGCTTGAGCAGGATCTCGGCATCGATCCCGCGCTCCTTCGGCAGCCGGTTCAGGCGCACGAGGGGGGTGTTGCCGATGGTCTCGGTGATGGCGCCGTAGATGCGGCCGTGGCCGGGCGCGGTCGATCCCCGGAAATTGGCTGCGGTGTCGGCCATCGAACGCTCCTGAAGAATGCACGGTGCGGCCACGGTTCGCGGCCGATCGGCGGAGCCCTAGCCTGTTTCCGATCTCGCGTCGAGATTTGCGAAATATACCATTTTCAGGACGTGGAATTGAGGATCAGAGCCTTGCGCCGGCCTCCCGCCAGGCAACGAGGAAGCGCTCGGCCATGGCCTCGACGCCGAACTCGCGCTCGATCCGCGCCCGCGCCGCGAGCCCCTGCTCCCGAAGCGGCCCGGCAGCGACATCGGCGAGCGCCGCCGCGAGAGCCGCAGGGTCGGAGCGGGGCACGAGGCGCCCGTGCGGTCCGAGGATCAGCCGCGCGTCGCCGACCTCGGTGGCGACCGGCACGAGGCCGGCGGCCATACCCTCGGCCAGCGCGTTCGAGAATCCTTCGCCGAAGGCGGAGGAGGACACGGCAATTTCGCAGGCCGCCGCGACCCGCTCCGGATCGTCCCGCCGCCCGAGGGCGAGCGCGTTCGGCGGCAGGGCCAGGGTCTCCGTGCCGGCCCCCATCAGCAGCACCGTTACCTCCGGCACGCGGGCAGCGGCGGCGAGCAGGGTCGCGTGATCCTTCATCGGATCGAGCCGGGCGGCGTGAAGGGCGACGACGCGGGTCTCGTCGAGCCCGAGGCCGGCGCGGATTTCGGCGCGGGCCGCCGGGTCGGGCCTGAAGCGCACCGTGTCGATGCCGTTGGGGATGACGGCGGTGCGCCGGGGCCGGTAGCCCTGGGCGCGGTGGAAATCGACGCCGGCGCCGCTGTTCGAGACGACGAGGCCCGGCCACCGCGACAGCCGGGCGCAGACCGCGAGCAGGCGGCCGTAGCGGGCGTGGTCGATGTCGGAGTTGCGCAGGCCCCAGGCGAGCAGCGTCTCCCGCGGCGCCCCGGCGAGGCGGTGACCGAGCGCCGCGAACAGGTCGCCATGGTAGAGCCAGCCCTGGAGCACCGCCGGGCTCTCGCGGCGGATCAGCCGGGCGAGCGACAGGAGCGCGCCCGGCGCCCCGAGGAGGCCGCGCGGGGCGATCACCCGCACGTCGACGCCGAGCGCCCGCAGCGCCGGCTCGTTCGGACCGTCGGGGGTGAGGCTGACGACGCGCTGGGGAATGCCGCGGGCGAGGAGCGCCCGGCACAGGGCGATCAGCATGGTCTCGGCCCCGCCGGTGCGCAGGCCCGAGATGACGTGCAGCACGCCTCCGGTCATCGGCGGGCGATGCCTTGGGCCGCGTCCGGGGGAGAGATCAAACCCCGGCGAGGCGGGCGGCGACGAGGATCAGCGTCGCCAGCAGCGGCGCGGCTACGGCGATCCAGGGGGCGGCCGGATGGAGGCTGCGCGGCAGGTAGGCGGCCTCGACGGCCGCCTCGGCCCGCGGGGAGAACTTCCGATCCGTCCCGATCCCCGCCCGCATCCGACACGCTCCCGTACTCAGGAGCGAAGGAGGCGCCCGGGCGGGTCAAGGGAGCGTGAATCGGGGCGAGCCCTCGGCCGACGTGGTCAACGCCCGGTTAAAGGGCGCGGTCGAAGCGCAACTCGCCGTTCGGACTCTTGATGACGAGCTGCGAGCCGACGAGATCCCACTGCGCGGCGGTGCGCAGCGCGACGAAGAATGCCTGCTCGGCCGCCTGGAGGCTCTTGTCGCAGGACTTCTTGGAGAGCGCGAGCGGGCCCACCGCGAGGTGCTGCTCGCGCAGCGGGAAGGCGGTGGCCGCGAACGTGTTGCAGCCACCGTAGCCGCGGGCTCGGTACTGCTTGTCGATGATGAAGCTCGGACGGTCGACGCCGCCGAAGGACTTGCCGTTGATGCTCACCGCCGTCCAGGTGGCGTCGAGCGGGAACTGCTTCTCGGTCGGCTTGGTCGGCGGGACGTATTGCGGCTTCTTCTCCTCCTCGGGCCGGCGATGCTTGGCTCCGAAGCCGGAGACGCCGCCGCCTCCCATGCCCTGCGCCTGAGCGGTGCCGGTCTCCAGCCCCGCCGCCAGGGCGAACCCGCCGGCCAGAGCGGTCAGCAGCACTCTCCTCATCATCCGATCCCCCGTGTATCCGGCGCCCGGTCCCCGCCGCTTGTCCCGGCGGCCCGCGCGTCCCCTGCGCTCCGGCATCGGACCGGAGCCTTCGGCCCCGCGGATCGGATAAGATTTCAGCACAATTGTGGTCGCGCGGGCGTGATAAGGCGAAATACGTCGGCATCCACAGGCGCGGAGACGTGAACGAAGCCCGGTCGCCGCCGTTGAGAACCGTGCAGCAGAACAGGAGGAGCGTGTGGTCGGATCGGACGAGAGCGGCGCGGGCCAGGCGAATGCCGCGGGCCTCAGCCCCTCCCAGGCGCGGGGCGCTCGGGGGCTGCTCGGGTGGAGCACCGCCGAGCTCGCGGCCCGGACCGGGCTCGGCGAGGACGAGATCGGTGCCTTCGAGGCCGGCACCACGGAGACGCCCGCCGGACGCGTCGAGGTGCTGCGCAGCGCCTTCATGAACGCGGGCATCCGCTTCACCGGCGGCAGCGCGCCGGGCGTCGCCCTCGACGGCACCGCAGCCGGCGACGAGGGCACCCGCCTCGGCGATCTCACCACCGAGAACGACCGGTAGTCGACTATTTCGCCACGAGTGCCTTGAGGTCGAGGCCCGGATCGGCGGCCTGCTCCGGCGTCAGCGGCGTGCGTGCCGCGAGCAGGCGCCGGGCGATCATGTGATCGGCCGGGCGATTGACGGACTCGACGGCGCTGAGGCGATCGTGCCGGAACCGGAAGACCGAGAAGGCCTCGCCGCGCCCGCGGATCACCGAAGCGTCGCCCGGCGCGGCGAGCCCCGCCATCTGAAGCTTGTAGGGGCCCTGGTCGCTCCAGAACCAGGGCACCGCCTCATAGGAAGCGGGCCGGCCGGTGAGGCGCGCGGCGAGGCAGCGGCCCTGGTCGATGGCGTTCTGCACCGATTCGATGCGCACCGTGCCGTCCGCCGTCAGCCCGGCGGCGTAGGGACTGTGGAAACGGGCGCAGTCGCCGATGGCCGAGATCGCGGGATCGTCGGTGGCGAGCATCGCGTCGACGCGGATGCCGTCCTCGGCGGCAAGACCCGCCTCGCGGGCGATCTCCTGGTTCGGCAGGACGCCGATCCCGACCACGACGAGGTCGGCGGGAACGGTCCCGCCCTCGCTCAGGCGCAGGCCGGCGACGCGTCCCCCCTCCCCTTCGAGAGCGGCGACGCCGCTCCCGAACCGGAAGCGGATGCCGGCCGCCTCGTGCGCCGCACGGAAGAAGGCGCCCATCTCGGCGGAGACGGCCCGCGCCATGGGCCGGTCGGCCGCCTCGATCACCGTCACCGACAGGCCCCGCGCCGCGGCGACCGCGGCGAACTCCAGCCCGATGAAGCCGGCCCCGACCACCGCCACGGCGGCGACGTCGGCGAGTGCCCCCTTCAGGGCGTCCGCGTCGGCGAGACCCCGCAGCTGGCGCACGCCGGCGAGATCGAAGCCGGGCACCGGCAGGGGCCGGTTGCGCGCGCCGAGCGCCAAGACGAGGTGCTCGTAGGACAGCGCCTCGCCCCCTTCGAGGATCAGCCGACGCCCCGTCCGGTCGATCGCCGTGGCGCGGGTCCCGAGGCGCAGGCCGACGCGATTGTCGGCGTAAAAGCCCTCGGCGCGCAGCCCGAGCCCTGCGGCGTCGGTCTTGCCGGCGAGATAGGCCTTCGAGAGCGGCGGGCGCTGATAGGGCGCGAAGGGCTCGTCGCCGACGAGGGTCACGTCGCCGTCGTAGCCGGCCTCGCGGAGCGAGGCGGCGAGCTGAAGGCCGGCCTGACCCGCCCCTGCGACGACGACGCCGCTCACGCGCCGGTCTCGACCTTCGGGTTGACGTCGACCTGGGGCAGCCAGCGGGCGCCCTCGGTGACGAGGTACTCCCACAGGCCCTGCGCCGCGGGACCGAGGGTCTTGTCGGCGCGGCGCACGGCGAACCAGTCGCGGCGGATCGGCAGGCCCTGGACGTCGATGATCGCGAGCCGCCCGCTCTCGATCTCGGTCGCCACGGTGTGCGCGGAGAGGAGCGCGATGCCGAGTCCGGCCATCACCGCCTGCTTGATGGTCTCGTTCGAGCCGGAGTCGATCACGAGGTTGGCCCGCCGGGTGATGATGCCGGCCATGTACTCCTCGAACACCGTGCGGGTGCCAGAGCCCTCCTCGCGCACGAGGAACGACTCCTCGCCGAGATCGGCCCGCCTCAGGCCCCGGCGCCCGACGAGGCGGTGGCCGGGTGCGGCGACGAGCACGAGGGGGTGCGGCCCGAAGATCTGCGCCTCAATGGCGAAGTCGCGGGGCGGCCGGCCCATGATGGCGAAGTCGGTCTCGTAATTGCGCAGGGCCTCGACGGTGACGCCGCGGTTGCCTACCGAGAGGCTGATCTCGACGCCGGGATGGCCTTCGATGAAGCCGCTGATCACCTGCGGCGCGAAATACTTTGCCGTCGAGACGACGCCGAGGCTGACACGGCCGCCGGCCCCGCCCTTGAGGGTGCGCAACCGGTCGGCGCAGGTCTCGAGCACGGTGTTGATGCTGTCGATCGCCCACAGCATCTCGCGGCCGGCATCCGTCGGCTTGAGGCCGTTGGGCGTGCGGTCGAACAGCAGCAGCCCCGCCTCGTCCTCGAGCTGGCGGATGCGCGCATAGAGCGCCGCCGAGGTGACGTTCAGCTCCTGGGCCGCGCGGGTCATCGTCCCGAGGCGGGCGACCGCCGCGACCGCCTGGAGCTGCTTGAGAGAGAGATTGCGCATGCGGCGGTTCTAGTTTTTTTGGAAGCGCCCGCAAGGAAATTTAGATTTCTTTCCCGCAACCGTCCCCACCCCTGGCGCGGGACCTGAGCGCGGCGGTATCATACGGCCGCGCGGACCGCTATCAGACGCCGTGCGCGGCCGGCATCGAACCGCCGGGGCAAGGCTTGAGGGGATGACGGGGATGGCGGCTCTCGCGGTCGGAACGGGGCTCGACGCGTACCTGGGCGGCCTCGACGCCGGGCTCTCCGACGCGGCCAAAGTGGTGGCGGCAATCGCCGAGGCGGCGATCGACATCAGCGAGGTGATCGGGCGCGGGGCGCTCGCCGGCGACCTCGCCGCGGCCGGCTCCGAGAACAGCGACGGCGACGTGCAGAAGGCCCTCGACGTCATCGCCCATGAGCGCGTCACCGAGGCGCTCAAGGCGAGCCCCGTCGCGGAGGTCGCCTCCGAGGAGGCCGAGGGCGTCATGGCCCTCAATCCCGGCGCGCCGCTCGCCGTCGCCATCGACCCGCTCGACGGCTCGTCGAACATCGGCGTCAACATGGCGGTGGGCACGATCTTCGGCATCCGCCCCGTGGTGAGCGATCCGGCGAACCCGATCGCCTCCTTCACGACGCCGGGCAGCGCGCAGGTCGCGGCGGGCTTCGTCACCTACGGCCCGGCGACGACCCTCGTCGTCACCTTCGGCGCGGGCACGCAGATCTTCACCCTCGACCGCGCGACCCGCGCCTTCCGGCTGACGCATCCCGCCCTCGACGTGCCGGCGACGACGAAGGAGTTCGCGATCAACGCCTCGAACTCCCGCCACTGGGACGCTCCGGTGAAGGCCTTCATCGAGGATTGCCTGCGCGGCTCCGAGGGCCCGCGGGACAAGGACTTCAACATGCGCTGGCTCGCCTCGCTGGTGGCGGACGCCCAGCGCGTGCTCATGCGCGGCGGCGTGTTCCTGTATCCGGGCGATGCCCGCAAGGGCTACGCGCAGGGCCGCCTGCGCCTCCTCTACGAGTGCGCGCCCATCGCCATGCTGATGGAACAGGCGGGCGCGGGCGCCACGGACGGCGAGCGGCGCATCCTCGACATCGCCGCAACCGGCATCCACGAGCGCTCGCCGCTGGTGTTCGGCTCGGCGGAGGAGGTCGAGTGCGTGGCGAAGTACTACGGCGGCCGCAACCACGCCGCGAGCCGCTCGCCCCTGTTCGGGCAGCGCGGCCTGATGCGCGGCTGACGTCGGCCCTCGTAGCGGATCCGAGGCGAGGATGTCGGCGCGTCATCCGATCATCTCCGTGACCGGCTCCTCGGGAGCCGGCACGACCTCCGTGCGCAACACCTTCGAGCAGATCTTCCGCCGGGAGGACGTGAGCGCCGTCTACATCGAGGGCGACGGCTTCCACGCCTTCGACCGCGAGACCATGCACGCGATGATGGCGGCCGAGCCGACGCTCAGCCATTTCGCGCCCCGCGCCAACCTGCTGCCCGATCTGGAGGAGGTCTTCCGGACCTACGGGGAGTCCGGCGGCGGCCGCACCCGGCACTACGCCCACAACCGGGCCGACGCCGAGCTCTACGGCGTGCGCGAGGGCGGCTTCTCGGCCTGGGAGGAGTTCCCGTCCGGATCGGACCTGCTCTTCTACGAGGGCCTGCATGGCTGCGTCGTCAACGAGCAGGTCGACATCGCCCGCTACGCCGACCTCAAGATCGGTGTCGTGCCGGTGATCAACCTGGAGTGGATCCAGAAGCTGCACCGGGACCGCTCGTTCCGGGGCTACTCGACGGAGGCCGTCACCGACGTGATCCTGCGGCGGATGCCGGACTACGTGCAGACGATCTGCCCGCAATTCTCCTGGACGGACATCAACTTCCAGCGGGTGCCCACCGTCGACACCTCGAACCCGTTCATCGCCCGCTGGATCCCGACCGCCGACGAGTCGATGGTGGTGATCCGCTTCAAGGACCCGAAGGGCATCGACTTCTCCTACCTCGTGTCGATGCTCCACGACAGCTTCATGAGCCGGGCGAACTCCATCGTCATCCCCGGCGGCAAGCTCGACCTCGCCATGCAGCTGATCCTGACACCGATCATCATGCAGCTCGTGGAGCGCCGCCGGCGGCTGGCCTGAGCGCACCGTGGCCCGCGTCAGGCGCCAGGCCATGCGGCAGCGCTGTTCGCCTCGTCGAAACGAAGCCGGGCGGCCCGGATCGCGGCATGCCGCTCCTCAGCCCATAGGATCAGGTTTGCCAGCGGCTCCAGCATCGTGAAGCCGAGCGGCGTCAGCCGATACTCGACGCTCGGTGGCTTCGTCGGAAACACCTCGCGCCCGACGAAGCCGTCCCGCTCAAGGTCGCGCAGGGTCTGCGTCAGCATCCGCTTCGAGATGTCCGGGACGGCCCGGTTCAGCGCGCTGAACCGCGCGGGGCCGCCGGAGAGCGCGAGTAGGATCAGCGTCGACCACTTGTCCCCGAGCCGGTCGAGCACGTCGCGCACGGGGCAGCCGGCAGGATCGAAGTGAAGCACCTGCCACGACGCGAACTTAGCAGCGAGCTCGTCCCGGGCGCCCTCCGCGGCGGTTCCCTCGGCCTCACCTTGTTCCAAGAAACTGCCTCCTTCACCACCCACTTGGTCTCATCTAGTTCCCTTGTCTCTCGATAGAAGCAAGAGGAACCAACCTATGAGTTCAAATCATCCGACCCGCCTGTTCGTGACGGGCGCTACGGGGCAGCTCGGCCGGCTCGTCGTCGAAGCGTTGCTCCGGACGGTGCCGCCCGGCCGGATCGTGGCAGGCGTGCGCGACCCTGCGAGCGAAACTGCGCGGCGGATCGCCGACCTCGGCGTCGAGCTTCGGATCGCGGATTACGGGCGCCCCGAGACCCTCGACGCCGCCTTCCAGGGGATCGGCCGGCTTCTCATGATCTCATCGAGCGAGATCGGGCAGCGGGTCGCCCAGCATCGCAACGTGATCGAGGCGGCCAAGCGCGCTGGGATCGCCTCGGTTGCCTACACGAGCCTCCTCCATGCCGACACCACGCCGCTCGCCCTCGGCGAGGAGCATCGCCGCACGGAGGCGCTGCTGCGCGCGTCCGGCCTGCCGTTCACGATCCTGCGCAACGGCTGGTACACGGAGAACTACACCGCCTCGATCCCGGCCGCCCTCGCTCACGGCGCCCTGCTCGGCTGCGCAGGCGACGGACGCATCGCCTCGGCTGCCCGCGCGGACTACGCCGACGCGGCGGCCGCCGTGCTGACCGGAGCCGACGCATCCGGCGCGATCCACGAGCTTGCCGGTGACGAGGCCTACACCCTCGCCGAGTTCGCCGCCGCCGTCGCCGAGCTGTCGGGGCGGCCCGTCGCGTACCGGGACCTGACGGAGGCTGCGTTCAAGGACGCGCTGATCGGGGCGGGACTTCCGGATGCCTTCGCAGGCCTCCTCTCGAATTCCGACGCGGGCGCGGCGAAGGGCGCCCTCTACGACGGCGGCCGAACCCTCGCCGCGCTGATCGGCCGGCCGACGACGCCCTGGCGCGTCACCATCAAGCAGGCCCTGCGGAGCTGAGCCGGGCGAAGGCGATTCAGGTCCCTGCTTCCTGTACGCGCAGGTCGGAAACGCTATATTGCGATGCGAGAGCGGCCGGCGCCTGCCGGCCGCGGAGACAGGCATGCCCCGCACCCTCATCGCTCCCTCGATCCTCTCGGCCGACTTCGCCCGGCTCGGCGAGGAGGTGCGTGCCGTGGACGCGGCGGGGGGCGACTGGATCCATCTCGACGTGATGGACGGGCACTTCGTCCCGAACCTCACCTTCGGCCCGCCCGTGGTGAAGGCCCTGCGGCGCTTCACGGACAAGCCCTTCGACGTCCACCTGATGATCGCCCCGGCCGACCCCTACCTCGCCGCCTTCGCGGAGGCCGGCGCCGACACCATCACGGTCCATGTCGAGGCCGGCCCCCACGCCCACCGCTCGCTCCAGACGATCCGGGGGCTCGGCAAGCGGGCGGGGCTCGCCCTCAACCCCGGGACGCCGGCCGCCATGGTCGAGCCGCTGATCGACATGGTCGATCTCGTGCTGGTGATGACCGTGAACCCCGGCTTCGGCGGCCAGAGCTTCCTCGACAGCGCGCTGGAGACCGTCTCCCGCGTGCGGGCGATGACGGCGGGCCGCGACATCGACATCGAGGTCGACGGCGGCATCGGCCCGGAAACGGTCGGCCGTGCGGCGGCGGCGGGCGCCAACGCGTTCGTGGCCGGCAACGCCGTGTTCAAGGACGGACCCGAGCGCTACGCCGCCCGCATCGATGCGATCCGCGACGCGGCGGATCGAGCTTCCGGCAGGACGCTCGCGTGCTGAGGGCGCTGATCTTCGACGTCGACGGCACGCTCGCCGAGACCGAGGACCTGCACCGCCGGGCCTTCAACCGGGCCTTCGCGCAGCTGGGCTTGCCCTGGCACTGGGAGCCGGCCCTCTACGCCGATCTGCTCAAGGTGATGGGCGGCAAGGAGCGGCTCGCCCACTACATCGAGATGGCCCATCCCGGGGAGGCCGCCGATCTCCTGGCGCGGCTGCCGGAGATCCACGACCTCAAGACGCAGTTCTACGGTGCGCTCGTCGCCGACGGCGCGCTGCCGCTGCGCCCCGGCGTCGCCCGGCTGATCGCCGAGGCGCGCTCGGCGGGCGTGAAGCTCGCGGTCGCCACCACCACCACCCGCCCGAACGTCGACGCGCTCGTCGCCGCCAACTTCGCCCCGGGCGAGCGGCCCTTCGACGTGATCGCCGCCGGCGACGAGGCCGCCCGCAAGAAGCCCGCGCCCGACGTGTTCCTCCTCGCCCTGGAGCGCCTCGGCGTCGCGGCGGAAGATGCCGTGGCCTTCGAGGATTCAGCCGCCGGCATCCGCTCGGCGCTCGACGCGGGCCTGCCGGTCCTCGCCACCCGCAGCCGCTACACGGAAGGGCACCGGCTCGACGGGGCCTTCTCCGCCGTCTCGGACCTCGGGGAGCCGGGCGCCCCGCACCGGCACCTCGCCGGCCGCGCCTGGCCCGGCGGGATCGTCACCCTCGAGGCGCTGCGCGCCTGGCACGGACCGGCCCGCAGCGCCGCCTGAGATCGCGCGGCGGCGCCTCGCAGCCGCCCTTTGCCGGCCTCGGGAACAGGAGCGCGCCTCCGGCCAGGCCGAGGAGGAGCGCGAGCAGGCTGCGTCCGGGTCTCATCTCCTCACAACGCGTGGGCGCGGCGCAGGGCTCCCCGCGTTGCCTCCGCGGGGCGGGCGCGCCTATAAACCGGTCCTCTCCCGACGCGCGGCGCCGGGGCGGCCTTCACGCCCCGCGACCGGACACTCAGCGGTTCCCATGGCCGGCCATTCCCAGTTCAAGAACATCATGCACCGCAAGGGGCGGGTGGATGCCGTCCGCTCGAAGCTCTTCGGCAAGCTCGCCCGCGAGATCACGGTCGCGGCCAAGCTCGGCACGCCGGACCCCGCCATGAACCCGCGCCTGCGCGCGGCGGTGCTCGCGGCCCGCGCCGAGAACATGCCCAAGGACAACATCGAGCGGGCGATCAAGAAGGCGGCCGGCGGCGAGGGCGAGAACTACGAGGAGATCCGCTACGAGGGCTACGGTCCCGGCGGGGCAGCGCTCATCGTCGAGGCGCAGACCGACAACCGCAACCGCACCGCCTCCGACGTGCGCTCGGCCTTCACCAAGTCCGGCGGCAGCCTCGCCGAGACCGGGGCCGTCGCCTTCATGTTCGACCGGGTCGGCGTCGTGGCCTTCCCGGCCTCCGTGGCGGACGCCGACACCATGCTGGAGGCGGCGATCGAGGCCGGCGCCGACGACGTGCGCTCCGACGAGGACGGCCACGAGGTCACCTGCGCCCAGGATTCCTACGGCGAGGTCTCGAAGGCGCTGGAGGCCCGCTTCGGCGAGCCGACCCGCACCGCCCTGATCTGGAAGGCGCAGAACACCGTCGACGTCGACGACGAGACCGGCGAGAAGCTGATGCGCCTCGTCGAGGTCATCGAGGATCAGGACGACGTGCAGAACGTCTACGTCAACTTCGCCCTCTCCGAGGCGCTGATCGCCAAGCTCCAGGGCTGAGGCCGCGCGGCGCGATGGGACGGATCACGGCATGAGCGAGACCGTCCGCATCCTCGGCATCGATCCGGGCCTGCGCCGCACCGGCTGGGGCATCATCACGGCGACGGGCACCAAGCTCTCCTACGGGGATTGCGGCGTCGTCACCTCCGACGGCGACCTGCCGCTCGCGCTGCGCCTGCGCGAGCTCTACGAGGGCATCGGCCGGGTGGTCGCCGCGACGAAGCCCGACGAGGTCTCCGTCGAGGAGACCTTCGTCAACAAGGACGCGCAGGCGACGCTGAAGCTCGGCCACGCCCGCGCTGTGGCGCTCCTGGTGCCGGCGCTCGCCGGCATCCCGGTGTCGGAATACTCGGCGAACCTCATCAAGAAGACCGTCGCCGGCTCCGGCCACGCCGAGAAGGTCCAGATCCAGGCGATGGTGAGGTTCCTGCTGCCGAAGGCCGAGTTCAAGCTCGCCGATGCGGCCGACGCGCTGGCCATCGCCATCACCCACGCGAGCCACCGCGGCGCCCACGCGCTCGCCAAGGCGCACGCGCCGGCCGCGCTCTCCGGGCCGGCGGCGGCGCGGATCGCCGCCGCGCTGGCCAGGGGCTGAGACCCCCTACTCGGCCGCCTTGAACTCGCCCTCGAGGCGCAGCGTCACCTCGTCGCCGAGGATCGGCAGGAAGGCGTTGATCCCGAAGTCCGAGCGCTTGATCACCGTGCGACCATCGAAGCCGACCGTGTACTTCTTGTCGGTCGGCGCGATGCCGGCCTGGTTGAAGGTGGCGTCGATGGCGATCGGCTTCGTCACGCCCTTCAGGGTCAGGTCGCCGAGGATGCGCGCCGTCGTCGGGCTGGTCGGCTCGACGGAGGTCGTGGTGAAGGTGGCGGTCGGGAACTTCGCCGTGTCGAAGAAGTCCGGCGTCTTGACGTGCTGGTTGAGCCGGTCGTTGAGGCCGTTGACGCTGTCCGTCCTAACCGTGACCGTGACGCGGCTCTTCCCCGGCTCCTTCGGATCGAGGGTGGCCTTCGCCTCCACGTCGGTGATCTGCCCGTAATAGGTCGAGAAGCCGAGATGGTTAAGCGACCAGGTGATCTTGCCGTGGGCGGGATCGAGCACGTAGGCGCCGGGCCGCACCTGCGTCGGGTCGGCGCTAGGCGCGGGTGGCGCGTCCTGCTGCGCGAGGACCGGCGCGGCCGAGAGGGCCAGGGAAGCGGTGAGAGCGGCAAGCAGGGTCCGGCGCATCGTCTCGGTGGGTCTCCGTTGCGGGCCTCCCGTCTTTCATGAAGCGGCGCTGCCCTCAAGCCGTGGCGCGGGACGCCACCGGACTGTAGGGCTGGCGCGGCGGCCGCCTCGGGCGTGCGGCGGCGGGGACTCCAGCGGATGATCGGCAAACTGAAGGGCGTGGTCGATTCCTACGGCGAGGACTTCGTAATCCTCGACGTCCACGGCGTCGGCTACCTCGTGCACTGCTCGGCCCGCACCCTTCAGCGTCTGCCCCAGCCGGGCGAGGCGGCGGAACTCGCCATCGAGACGCATGTCCGCGAGGACATGATCCGCCTCTACGGCTTCCGCTCCGATGCGGAGCGGGAGTGGTTCCGCCTGCTCCAGACCGTGCAGGGCGTCGGCACGCGGGTGGCGCTCGGCGTGCTCTCGGTGCTGGAGCCCGGGGCGCTCGCCACCGCCATCGCCACCGGCGACAAGGGCGGCATCGCCCGGGCGCCCGGCGTCGGCCCCCGCCTCGCCGCCCGGCTCGTCGCGGAGCTGAAGGACAAGGCGCCCGCCTTCGCGCCCATCGATCCCGCGCTCATCGCGCTGACCGGGGCCGTGGAGGAACGCACCGCGCCCCAGCCCGTCGCCGACGCGATCTCGGCGCTCGTCAATCTCGGCTATCCCCAGATCCAGGCCTCGGCCGCCATCGCCGCGGCGCTGAGGGAGGCCGGCGAGGGTGCGGAAACGAAGACGCTCATCAAGCTCGGCCTGCGCGAGCTCGCCCGATAGGGCGCGACCGGATCGCGCACGTTGGAATCGCCCCCTTGACCCGGAGCGCGCACGATGTCATCTGCCCTCCGCGCGCTAAGAGCTTGAAAAACCTCTACTTTTCAAGAGTTCTAAACTGGCGCGCACGCCGATGGCAATGGGAATGTTCCGCACGCTCGGTGCGGAAGGCCGGGGACCGGGTCGCGCATGATCGTCTGCTCCTGCAACGTGCTGTCGGACGGCGCGGTTCGCGGCTGCCTCGTCGACGGACCCGGCTGTCCCCGCACCCCCGCGCAGGTCTATGCCTGCCTCGGCTGCAGCCCGAAGTGCGGACGCTGCGCCCGCACCATCCGCTCGATCATGCGCAACGCCCTCGAGGAAGCGGCGGCGACGTCCGCCCATGCGTGCGCGACGGGTTGCCACAGCCCGTGTAGTTTGGTTCAATTCCAAACTACGGCCGAGGAGATGGCAGCCTGAACGCGTGAGTCGCCGCGCTCTCTCCCGGACCGTCACGGACGATCTGAACGGAGAGCATGGGAATGAAGGGCGACACCAAGGTCATCGAGTATCTCAACCGTGGCCTGCGCAGCGAGCTGACCGCCGTCAGCCAGTACTGGCTGCATTTCCGCATGCTCAACGACTGGGGCTACATCGACCTCGCTAAGACCTGGCGCAAGGAGTCGATCGAGGAGATGAACCACGCCGACAAGTTCATCGACCGGATCCTGTTCCTCGAAGGCTTCCCGAACCTCCAGGAGCTCGACCCGCTGCGCATCGGCCAGAACGTGCAGGAGATCATCGAGTCCGACCTCGCCGCCGAGAACGAGGCCCGCGCCCTCTACCTGGAGGCGGCGCAGTACTGCGAGTCGATCAACGACCGCGTCTCGAAGAACCTCTTCGAGCACCTCGCCGAGGACGAGGAGGGCCATATCGACTTCCTCGAGACGCAGCTCGAGCTGATCAGCCAGGTCGGCCTGCAGCTCTACGCCCAGCGCCATATCGGCGGCCTGGAGAAGATCGAGCCCGAGGCCAACTGAGGCCGCGGCGCCGGAGCGAACCCCGCTCCGGCGCGGCAGCGGGATGACCGGGCGCCGTGCCGGCCCGAGGCAGCGCTCACGGCTCCGGCGGCCTCGAACCGCCGCTTAGACATCCCTGCTGGGGCGGGCTAGGAGGGGCGCTCCGCCTCTCGAGCCCGCCGAGCCAGCCCGCCACTTGAGCAAGCCGAAATCCCTTCTCAACCCGGAGAGCCGGCCCGACGACGTCGACCAGTCGATCCGGCCGCTGAACCTGTCCGAGTTCATCGGGCAGAAGGCCGCCCGCGCCAACATGCGCATCTTCATCGAGGCGGCGAAGAAGACCGGCGATGCCCTCGACCACGTGCTGTTCGTCGGCCCCCCCGGCCTCGGCAAGACGACGCTCGCGCAGATCGTCGCCCGGGAGCTCGGCGTGAACTTCCGCTCGACCTCGGGGCCGGTGATCGCCAAGGCGGGCGACCTCGCCGCGCAGCTCACCAACCTCGAAGAGCGCGATGTGCTCTTCATCGACGAGATCCACCGCCTCAACCCGGCGGTGGAGGAGATCCTCTATCCGGCGATGGAGGACTACCAGCTCGACCTCATCATCGGCGAGGGGCCGGCGGCGCGCTCGGTGAAGATCGAGCTGCCGAAGTTCACGCTGGTCGGTGCCACAACCCGGGCGGGGCTTCTCACGACGCCGCTGCGCGACCGCTTCGGCATCCCCATCCGGCTCGAGTTCTACGACGTGGACGAGTTGCGCCTCATCGTCAGCCGAGGGGCGCGCGTCCTCGGCATCGGCATGTCGGAGGAAGGCGCCGACGAGATCGCGCGGCGCGCCCGTGGGACACCCCGCATCGCCGGGCGTCTGCTGCGTCGGGTGCGCGACTTCGCCATCGTCGAGGACGCACCGACCGTGACGCGTGCGGTGGCCGACCGGGCGCTCCAGCTCCTCGACGTCGACCCGGCCGGGCTCGACGTGATGGACCGCAAGTACCTGACGCTGATCGCCGCCTCCTTCGGCGGCGGCCCCGTCGGCATCGAGACCATCGCCGCCGCGCTCTCCGAGCCGCGCGACGCCATCGAAGACATCATCGAGCCCTATCTGATCCAGAAGGGCTTCGTGCAGCGCACCCCCCGTGGGCGCATCCTCACGCCCCATGCCTTCCGCCACATGGGCTTCGCCGAGCCCGCCCGCGATCCGAGCGTGCAGTTCGGGCTGTTCTCAGGCGCCGACGAGCCGGACGCCTGAGCCCGTGGACACCGCCCACACCCTCCCCGTGCGCGTCTACTACGAGGACACCGACTTCTCGGGCTTCGTCTATCATGCGAGCTACCTGCGCTTCATGGAGCGGGGCCGCACGGAGCTGCTGCGGGGGCTCGCCGGCGACCAGTCGGACCTGCACCGGGAGGCGGGCGGGCTCGTCTTCGTGGTGCGGAAGATGACACTCGACTACCTGCGCCCGGCGCGCATGGACGACGAACTGACGGTCCACACCGAGACGCGGGAGCTTCGCGGCGCCTCGATGCACCTCACGCAAAGCGTGCGCCGGGGCGGGGAGGTGCTGGTGAGCGCCGAGGTGGTCGTCGCCTGCATCCGCGACGGGCGGGCGGTGCGCATGCCCGACGCGCTGCGCCGCCGCCTCGAGCCCCCGGCCGCAAAGCGCGCCTGAGCAAGGGATTGTTAACCGTAAGGGGGCCTTAACTCGGTCGCGGAGTTCCGCTCATGCCGCAGTGCAAGCGCGGCCCTTACTTTCGACAGATTCGCCCGCGATAGCCCTGATATCGCTCGCCAATTTCGTCGCGAAAGCGAGGACCCCGCCGCGGCGTCCGCGAGGACCGCGCGAGGATCGCAGCCGAGGGCCGCCCGCCATGAACCCAGCCGACGCCATGCAGGCCGCCCAGCCCGTCGCGGACATGAGCCTGTTCGGCCTGTTCTGGCAGGCCCACCTCGTCGTGAAGATCGTGATGCTGGGGCTGCTCGGCGCCTCGGTCTGGTGCTGGTCGATCATCGTCGACAAGACGCTGCTCTTCCGCCGCACCAAGGAGGAGATGGACGCCTTCGAGGACGCCTTCTGGTCCGGCCGCTCGCTCGAAGAACTCTACCGCTCCTTCAACGACCGCCCCGCCACCGGCCTCGCGGCCCTGTTCGTCGCGGCGATGCGCGAGTGGAAGCGCTCCTTCGAGGGCTCGGGCCGGCAGATCCAGTCCCTCTCCCAGCGCATCGACAAGGTGCTCGACGTGACCATCCAGCGAGAGGTCGAGCGGCTCGATTCGAAGCTGCTGTTCCTCGCCTCGATCGGCTCGGCCGGCCCCTATATCGGCCTGTTCGGCACGGTCTGGGGCATCATGACGGCCTTCACCTCGATCGCCGCCTCCAAGAACACCTCGCTCGCCGTGGTGGCGCCGGGCATCGCCGAGGCGCTGTTCGCCACCGCCATCGGCCTGTTCGCGGCGATTCCCGCGGTGCTCGCCTACAACAAGCTCCAGGCGAGCGTGGCGAAGTCGCAGTCGCGGCTCGAGGGCTTCGCCGACGAGTTCTCCGCCATCCTCTCCCGGCAGATCGACGAGCGCCTCTCGCTCGCCGCCTGAAGCAAGGACACGCGCGACATGGCTATGGCCGGAGCGGCAGCGGGGGGCGGCAAGCGCAGGCGGCGCGGACGCCGCGGCGCCCCCATCAACGAGATCAACATGACGCCGTTCATCGACGTCGTGCTGGTTCTGCTGATCGTGTTCATGGTCGCGGCCCCGATGATGACGGTCGGCGTGCCCCTCGACCTGCCGCAGTCGAAGGCGAGCCCCCTCAACTCCGACACCAAGCCCGTGACCCTCTCGATCCGGCAGACCGGCCAAGTCTTCCTGGAGAACGACGAGCTCACCGACGACACCATCATCCCGAGGCTCACCGAGACCGCGAAGTCCGGCTTCGAGGAGCGAGTGTTCGTGCGCGGCGACAAGCGGGTCGACTACGGGCGCGTAGCCCAGGTGATGGCGATCGTGACCGGCGGCGGCTTCAAGAAGGTCGCCCTCGTCACCGAGCCCGACCAGCGCTGAGCGGGGGAGGCCGGCTGAGGTGAGGCTCTCCTTCGACCGCAGGGAACCGGGCGTCTGGATCTCGGCCGCCGTGCACGCGGGGCTGCTCGGCTTCGCGCTGTTCGCCGTGGTTGCGCAGGCGATGCCGGAGGCCCAGGAGGGCGTGCCGGTCGAGGTGATGACCGAGAACCAGTTCTCGGAGCTGACCAAGGGCGTGCGTGAGGCCGACAAGCCGATGCCGAACGCCACGCCCCGCGCCGACCGCAAGGCCGAGAAGATCGAGGAGCGCGAGCCCGAGAACGCCGCCAAGGATGCGCCGGCCGCACCCACCCGCACCGCGCAGATGAAGCTCGCCTCCGTCGACGAGATGCCGCTCCGTAGCGAGAGCCTGGAGCGCGCCGAGGAGGCGAAAGCCGCCAAGCTCGCCCAGGAGAAGGCGGAAGCGGCGAAGGCGGAGGCTGCCAGGGCCGAAGCGGCGAAAGCCGCGGCCGAGAAGGCTGCCGCGGCCAAGGCGGAAGCGAAGGCCAAGGCGGAGGCTGCGAAAGCGGAAGCCGAGAAGCGCGAGCAGCTCACGAAGCTGATCGAGCGCGAGGAGGCGGAGGCCGCCGCGGAAGCCAAGGCCAAGGCGGATGCGGCCGCCAAGGCGAAAGCGGAGGCCGCCGCAAAGGCCCGGGCGGAGGCCAAGGCGAAAGCGGAGGCCGAAGCCAAGGCCGAGGCGGAGCGCGAGAAGGCGGAAGAGGCCAGGGAGAAGGCCGAGGCCGCCAAGGCTGAAGCCGCCGCCAAGGCGAAAGCGGAGGCCGCCGCGAAAGCCAAGGCGGAGGCGGCCGCCAAGGCCAAGGCCGACGCGGAGGCCAAGGCCCGCAAGCAGGCCGAGCTCGCCGACAAGTTCAACGCCGGCGACATCAAGACCATGCTCGCCTCGAAAGCGCCCTCGCAGTCCACGGGCTCGACCGGCCACGAAGTGCAGAAGATGGCGGCGCTGGGTGCCGCGACGGGCACCTCGCAGCGGCTCTCGCCCTCGATGCGCGACGCCCTCGTCGGCATGCTCCAGCAGCAGATCGAGCGCTGCTACGCGGCGCCGCCGGGCGCGGCGCAGGGCGTAGTGCTGCCGATGCTCGACATCCGCCTGAACCAGAACGGATCGCTCGGGGCCGAGCCCCGGATCATGCGCGGCGGCGCCAGCGCCGTCGACCAGTCCATCGCCCAGGCCGCGCTGCGCGCCGTGCGGCGTTGCGCGCCCTACAAGATCCCGGCCCAGTACGCGCCCTATTACAACGACTGGAAGGCCATCAACGCGGAGTTCGAGTTCTCGGCGACCTGAGAACGCCGGACCCGTCCGCGACCGCCCTCATCGCTCCGCCGGAGCCCGGACAGGACCCATGACGCACAGCCTCTCGAAACGGCGCCCGTCGGCGCCCGTCGCCCTTCTCCTCGCGCTGTTCGCGGCCCTCTTCGTCGGCCTCGCCCCCGCGCCGGCCCGCGCGCAGCTCCAGCTGCGCATCGGCGGCGGCAGCTTCCAGCCGATGCCGATCGCGGTGGCCGAGTTCACCGGCGACCCGAGCCTCGGCGGCCTCGTCGCCAGCGTCGTCACGAACAACCTGCGCCGCTCCGGCTACTTCGCGCCCCTCGACAAGGCGCGCTTCCCCGAGCAGCCGCCCTTCGACGCCGCCCCGAGCTTCGAGAAGTGGCGGGATGCCGGCGTCCAGGGTCTCGTCACGGGCCGGGTCTCGCGGGACGGCGGCGGCCGCCTCAAGGTCGAGTTCCGCCTCTGGGACGTGACCTCGGGCCAGCAGATGACCGGCCAGCAATACGCCACCGACCCGGCCAACGCCCGCCGCACCGGGCACCTGATCTCGGATTCGGTCTACACCAAGATCACCGGGCTGGGTCCCTGGTTCGACAGCCGCATCGCCTTCGTCGACGAGTCCGGCCCCAAGGAGAACCGCCGCAAGCGCCTGATGGTCATGGACCAGGACGGCGCGAACGTGCGGGCGCTGACCTCGGGCGACCTCTCCGTGGTCGCGCCCCGCTACTCGCCGGCCACCCAGGACATCGCCTTCATGGCCCAGGCCACCGGCCACCAACCGCGCGTGCAGGTGATCAACCTCGAGACCGGCTCCCGCCAGAACCTCGGCAACGTCGAATCGATGAGCACCAGCCCCCGCTTCTCGCCGGACGGCCGCCGCCTCGTGATGAGCGTCCAGCAGGGCGGCAACGCCGACATCGTGTCGATGGACCTCGCCTCGAAGGCGCAGACCCCGATCACCAACGGCATGGCCATCGACACCTCGCCGACCTATTCGCCCGACGGCAGCCAGATCGTGTTCGAGTCGGATCGCGGCGGCTCGCAGCAGATCTACGTGATGGGTGCCGACGGCTCGAACCCCCGCCGCATCTCCTTCGGCGAGGGCTCGGCCTCGCAGCCGGCCTGGTCTCCGCGGGGCGACCTCATCGCCTTCACCCGTCAGCGCAAGGGCGGCTTCGCGATTTGCGTGATGAAGTCCGACGGCACCGGCGAGCGCGTGCTCACGGAGGGCTTCCACAACGAGGGCCCGACCTTCGCGCCAAACGGCCAGTACGTGCTGTTCTTCCGCGACCCCGGCGGCCAGGGCGGCGGCAAGCTCTACATGGTCGACGTGACCGGCAAGGTGGAGCAGCCAGTGCCGACGCCGTCCTACGCCTCAGATCCCACTTGGTCCCCCCTGCTGGCCGGTCGGTAAAGGGCCCGAAACGGCCCTTGGACCAAAGTCTTAGGGCCAGGCGGCGCCCTCACGCCGTCGTGAAAGGAAGGCCAGGAACCTTGCAAGGCGGCCCCTGTTAGCGCACCGGCTGCGACCAGCGTGGCCGCGAGGGCGCGGGGGTCGAGATGGGCGAGCTTGGTTCCACGGCGGCGGAGACGACGCGCGCCCCGTCGACGCGGACCCTGCGCGGGCTCGACGCCCTCAACTTCTTCCTGGCCGACGTCCGCGACGGCCTCGGGCCCTATCTCGCCATCTATCTCCTGGCGGTCCGGGGCCCGGATCAGGGCTGGAACGAGGCCACGATCGGCCTCGTGATCACCATCGCGGGTCTCGTCGGTCTGATCGCGCAGACGCCGGCCGGCGCCCTCATCGACCGCACGCGCTCGAAGCGGGCGATCGTCATCGCGGCGGCGGTCGCCGTGACGCTGAGCAGCCTCGCCCTGCCCTTCGTCTCGAACTTCGCCCTCGTCGCCGCGACGCAGTCCATCGCCGCGATCGCTGGCGCCATCTTCCCGCCCGCGCTCGCCGCGATCACGCTGGGCATCGTGGGGCCCAAGGCGTTCTCGAAGCGCATCGGCCGCAACGAGGGCTTCAACCACGCCGGCAACGCCACCTCCGCGGCCATCGCCGGCGGCACCGCCTACCTGTTCGGCCCCATCGTCGTGTTCTGGCTGATGGCGGCGCTGGCGGCCGCCTCGATCGTCGCGATGCTGATGATCCCCGCCGAGGCCATCGACGACGATCTCGCCCGCGGCCTCGACGACGGCGACGCGCAGAGCGCGGACCACGCTCCGTCCGGCTTCGCGGCGCTGCTCTCGAACCGCAACCTGCTGCTCTTCGCGGGCCTCTGCGCCGCCTTCCACCTCGCCAACGCGGCGATGCTGCCCTCGGTCGGCCAGTTCCTGACCAAGGTCGTCGGCAAGGACTACGCGACATCGCTCATCGCGCTCTGCATCGTCGCGGCCCAGTGCGTGATGGTGCCGATCGCCGTCTTCGTCGGCGCCCGCGCCGACGCCATCGGCCGCAAGCCGATCTTCCTGGCCGCCTTCGGCTTCCTGGCCTTGCGCGGCGTGCTCTACACCTTCTCGGACAACCCGTTCTGGCTCGTGACCGTGCAGTGCCTCGACGGCATCGGCGCGGGTATCTACGGCGCGCTCTTCCCGATCGTGGTCGCCGACCTCACCCGCGGCACCGGCCGCTTCAACGTCGCCCAGGGGGCGGTGGCGACCGCCCAGGGGCTCGGCGCCTCCTTCTCCGCGACGCTCGCGGGCCTCGTCATCGTCGGCGCCGGCTTCAGCGCCGCCTTCCTGACGCTGGCCGCGATCGCGGCGGCGGGCTTCGTCGTCTACCTGACCCTGATGCCCGAGACGCGCGACTACGAGCCGCCCGTAGCCTCGACTCCGAGCGGCGGCTCCACGACCGGCGTCGCGCCGGCGATCGCCTGAGCGCGTCCGGGGGGATCGGCGGCCATGGCCAAGGCATCGAAGGGCGGCGCGAAGGCGCCGTTCGTCTTCCTCCACGTCGGCGACCTGCATCTCGTCGCACCGAAGGAGGACGACACGCCCGCGGATGCGCGGGAGAAGCAGCGACTCGAGGCGGACGTGAACGCGATCCTCGCCGAGATCGCGACGCTGCGCGGAGAGGGGTTCGATTTCGTCTACCTGCCGGGCGACATCGCCGACGACGGCGAGGCCGACCAGTACGCGATCCTCGAAGCGGCGCTGAGGGACCATCCGGCCGGGCCGCTCCACCTCATCCCCGGCGATCACGACCGCCAGCACGGCCGCATGGAGGATTTCGAGCGGTTCCGGAACGGAACGGGGCTGCCGAAGCCGTTCGTCCACGAGGTGGACATGGACGGCGATGCCGTCACGCTGCGCCAGTACTACTACGCCGCCACGATCAACGACGTGCGCTGCCTGTTCCTCGACATGGTCAGCGCCGGCCACGGCCGGAAGGGCGTCGGCCTCGATTTCCGGCTCGGCAAGGCGCAGGCGCAGTGGTTCGCGGATCAGGTGCGCGACACGCTCCGGGAGGACGGCACCGCCCGGATTCCCTGTGCCGTCTTCATGCACACCTACCCCGCCGACATTCAGGTCCGCTCCGAGGCGACGGACGTCGCCGGCGCGATCTGGAACGGGCGCGTCCGGCTCGTGGAGATGGGCCACACCCACTACAACGAGATCACGCCCGACGGGCGCACGCACTACGCCGCCGCCCGCTCCGTGGGGCAGAACGAGGACGGCTCGACGGGCTACGCCGTCTGCGCCCTCGACGGCGGGGTCGTCAGCTGGCGCTTCAAGCCCTCCGACCGGGACTGGCCCTTCGTGATGATCACGGCCCCGGCCGACCGCCGCGTCGCGACCGCCGGCCGGGAGGATGCCGACACGATCGCCCTGCGCGCTCGTGCTGAGCGACCGCGCGGACGTGCGCTGCCGCTGCCGCGCCGACGACGGCTTCTGGCAGCCGATGGCGCCCCCCGCCAAGGGCGAGCGCTGCTTCACCGCGAACGTCCCGTGGCCGGAAGGCGCGAAGCGGATCACCGTCGAGGCCTGGCACACCGCAGAGGACGGCGAGACCGTGACCGCCTTCGACCGCGACGCCATCGAGCCGGTCGGCATCGCCTTCGCGACGCTCCCACGCCCGCTGCGGATCGGCACGGACGACCTCCACCTCCCCGCCTGGCCCGACAAGGGCCTGCGCGGCGACCAGCTCGGCCCCAACCGGGCCGGGCGCGACTGGTGAGCGCGCTCGCCTCGCCCCTCTGAACCACCCCCATCACGAAGACGACGGATCATGGGCGCGCTCACGCTGACACCCCATCTCGCGACCTGGATCATCGCCGGCCTCGCTACCTTCGGCGTGATCGTGCGGCCCTTCGCCTGGCCCGAGGCGATCTGGGCCGTGCTCGGCGCCGCCGCGCTCGTCCTCTTCGGCCTCCTGCCGCTCGCGAGCGCCTGGACCGGCATCGCCAAGGGGACGGACGTCTACCTGTTCCTGATCGGCATGATGCTGCTCGCCGAGATCGCCCGGAAGGAGGGGCTGTTCGACTGGCTCGCCGCCCTCGCGGTGCGCTTCGCGAAGGGTTCGGCGACGCGGCTCTTCGCCCTGGTCTACGCGGTCGGGACCGTGGTCACGGTGTTCCTCTCGAACGACGCCTGCGCCGTGGTGCTGACGCCCGCCGTCTACGCCGCGGCCCGCGCCGCCAAGGCCGAGCCGCTGCCCTACCTGTTCATCTGCGCCTTCATCGCCAACGCGGCGAGCTTCGTGCTGCCGATCTCGAACCCGGCCAATCTCGTCGTCTACGCCGCGCACATGCCGCCGCTCGGGGCCTGGCTCGCGCGCTTCGCCCTGCCCTCGCTTCTCTCCATCGCCGTCACCTACGCGGTGCTCCGCCTGACCCAGGCCGGCGCCCTGCGGGAGATGCGGATCGAGAGCACGGTCGAGACGAAGCCGCTCTCGACGACCGGCAAGGTGGCCGCCGCCGGCATCTTCGCCACGGCGCTGGCGCTGATGGCGGCCTCCGCAGCCGATCTCGACCTCGGCTTGCCGACCTTCGTCGCGGGCCTCGCGACGGCGCTCGTGGTGCTCGCCATCCGCCGGGGCGGCCTCGTCGACACGATGCGCGACATCTCCTGGAGCGTGCTGCCCCTCGTCGCCGGCCTGTTCGTGCTAGTCGAGGCGCTCGGCGCCACCGGCGTCCTCGCCCGCCTCGCCGATCTCCTGCGGGCCGCCGCCACCGCCCATCCCGACGCGACCGCCTGGGGGGCGGGCGGCCTCGTGGCCGTGCTCTGCAACCTCGTGAACAACCTGCCCGCCGGCCTCGTCGCGGGCGCCGCCGTCCAGGCCGCCGACGTGCCCGAGCGGGTCGCCGCCGCGATCCTGATCGGCGTCGACCTCGGGCCGAACCTCTCGGTCACGGGCTCGCTCGCCACCATCCTGTGGCTGACGGCCATCCGCCGCGAGGGCGAATCGGTGGGCGCCTGGCGGTTCCTGAAGCTCGGCCTGCTGGTGATGCCGCCGGCCCTAGCGGCGGCGCTCGCCGGCCTCCTGCTCGTGACGCCGTGACCGGCGGAGGCGGCCCCGCGCCCGATCCTTCTCGACGCGCCCATCCTCGGCAGGCTGGCGATGAGCGCCGGCATCGTCCCGTTCGCGGCGTTCCGGCCCCTATCGGCGCAGGAACGGGTAGGTGCCCTCGTAGACGCCGGGCAGGGGCTTCGGTCCGCCTGCCATCCGCTCGGCCGTCCGCAGGAGCATGCGGAACGCGTCGACGGGCCCGATCCGCTCGTCCGTGACGGCCTGGACGAGGTCCCGCAGGCTGCCGACGTCGGGCACCTCGCCGAAGATGAAGCGCGTCATCCGTTCCAGGGCGACCTGGGGGCCGAGCGCCGCCAGCGTCGCCGCGATGGGAAGGTTCTCCGCGTGCCGGACGAGCTCGGCGGTCGTCCAGCGGGGCGGCCCGGCAATCAGCGCCTCGACGGTCAGGGGGCGATCGTCGGACGCATCCGCGGCAGGGAACAGGATCTCCGAAAGGGCGAGCCCGCTCGCCTCGTCCACGAGCCGGAGGCGGCGCCCCGCCCCCAACGGCACCCGCGCCCGAAAACCGTGATGCCCGTGGCCGAGCCCCGCCGCGAACAGGTCGGCGCGATACCGGTCGGCGATGGCCCGGACCGAGATGCCGTCCTCGGCGGCCAGCAGCGCCGTGCGCGGCCTCCCGCCGCCGTCCAGGGCGAGCCAGCCCTCGACGATACCTCCGGCTACGCCGGTGATCGCGCCCCGGACCATGCGCCTCAGCGCTCGCGCAGGCCGTGGCTGACCCGGTCGAAGAGCGGCCCGAGCAGGTAGTCGAGGGGCGTCTGCTCGCCGGTCGTGATGATCACGTCGGCCTGGATGCCGGGCTTGAGGCTGTCGCGGATCTCGTCGGGGATCGTCTCCGGATCGACCGTCACCTCGCCCTGGAAATAGTAGTTGCCCGGGTTCTGAGGGTCGGCCACCCGGTCGTAGGAGACCGAGCGCAGCTTGCCGAACATCCGCGGCACCCGGCGGGAGTGGAAGGTCGGCAACTTGATCTCGGCCTTGAGCCCTTCCATCACCGCGTCGATCTCGCTCGGCGGGATCTGGACGCTGACGCTCAGCTCCTCGCCGGTCGGCGCGATCTCGAGGATGGTGTCGCCCGGCTTCACGACCGCGCCGATGGTGAAGAAGGCCAGCCCCTGCACGATGCCGGCTTTCGGCGCGCGCACCTCGACGCGCGAGAGCACGTCGCGGGCGACGTTCTCCCTCTCGTTGAGGTCCGAGAGGGTCTTGCGGATGTCGATGAGGTCCGAGGCGACCTGCTGCAGGAACTGCTGGCGGATCTGCTCGATCTGGAACTTCGTCTCGCTGATGCCCTGTTCGGCCTTGGCGCCGTCCGAGACGGCCCGGTCCTGAAGGCCCTGGAGGCGGGCGCGCTCGCGCTCCAGCGTGGTCACGCGGGTCACGGCCACGAGCTGCTTGGCGAGAAGCCCCTTCAGGCCCGGCAGCTCCTGGTCGATGGTGGCGATCTGGTCGCGGGCGGCCTGGGCGTCGTTGCGCAGGGCTTTGATTTCCTGCTCCGCCTGGGCGATGCGGGCGTTGAGGGTGTCCACCTGCGAGCGCAGGTAGGTGGCGCGCTCGCGCAGGCTGGCGTTCTGGTCGGCGAGCGCCCGTGGGACCACGGGATCGTTCACCCGCTCCTTGAGCTCGACCGGCAGAATGATGATGCCGGCCCCGTCCCGCTCGGCGACGAGGCGCGCCTCCTGCACCAGGGCGACGGCGCGCTGGTTGCGGAAGGTATCGAGGGTCGCCCGCGGCTGCGTGCTGTCGAGGCGCACGAGAAGCTGTCCCTCGGTCACGGGATCGCCGTTGCGCACCAGGATCTCGCGGACGATGCCGCCCTCGAGATGCTGGACGGTCTTCTTGTTCGACTGCGCCATGATGGTGCCGGGCGCGATCGCGGCGCTGGCAATCTTGGCCACCGACGCCCAGCCGGCCCCGCCGCCGAAGGCGACGAGGATGACGAGATAGGCGATCATCACGGAGTGCCGCCAGTTCTCGGGGATCTCCGGCGCTGCCTCCGTGGGCACGAGGGCCTTGGCGCTCATGCGGCGTCTCCGGGCTTGTGGTCGGGGGTGGGTAGGGCGGCCCGGTCGGGCGGCGGCGGGATCGAGGGCAGGCCCACCGGCGACAGGACCTGATCGCGCGGTCCGAATGCCGACATCGTCCCGTCCTTCAGAACCAGAACGTGGTCCACCATCTTCAGGATGTTGGCCTTGTGCGTGATCAGGATGCAGGTCGTCCCCCGCTCCCGCATCGCCCGCAGCGCGTCCGCCAGCGCCGTCTCCCCCAGCGCGTCGAGGTTCGAGTTCGGCTCGTCCAGCACCACCAGCGCCGGGTTCCCGTAGAGCGCGCGCGCCAGCCCGATCCGCTGGCGCTGCCCCCCCGAGAGCGAGCCGCCCCCCTCCCCCACCTGCGTGTTGTAGCCCTGCGACAGCTGCTGGATCACGTCGTGAACGCCCGCCAGCCGCGCCGCCTCCAGCACCGCCGCGTCGTCCACCTCTCCGAACCGGGCGATGTTCTCCGCGATCGTGCCCGAGAGAAGCTCCACGTTCTGCGGCAGGTAGCCCAGGTGACGCCCCAGCTCGTCCGGATCCCAGTGCTGAAGCTCCGCCCCGTCGAGCCGAACGCTGCCGTGGCTCGGCGTCCAGATCCCCACCAGCGCCCGCACCAGCGTCGACTTGCCCGCACCGCTCGGGCCGATCACCCCCAGCGCCGAGCCCGCAGGCAGCGAGAAGCTCACCTGCGCGATGATGAACCGCTTCGAGTGCGGCGCCGCCATCGCCAGATCCCGAACCGACAACTCACCACGCGGCGCAGGAAGCGCCTCGTAGCTCTCCCGCCGGCCCTGCTCCAGGGAGAGGAACAGCACCTGGAGTCGGTCGAAGGCGTGCTTGGCCTTCACGATGGAGCCCCACTCCGTCGTGATGGTCAGGACGGGCTTCACGAGCTTGCCGGAGATCAGCATCACGCCGACGAGGTTACCCGGCGAGATCTGACCCTGAATGCCGTAATAGCCGCCGACCGCCACGGTGAAGCCGGTCAGGCCGGTGACGAGCACCTTCAGGAGCGTATCGAGCCAGAACAGCCGGTCCTCGGCATCGGCGCTCATCTGGAGCGCGCGCCGGTGTCCGTTGATCCAGCGCTCCCGGAAGACCTGGCGCATGCCCAGCGCCTGCACGGTCTCGATGTTGATGAAGGTGCTGAGCAGCGTATCGGTCTTGGCCTTCGAGATCTCGGCGAGCTCGTTCTCGTAGCGGGTGCGCTTCCAGGCGACGATCGTGGCCAGCACGGCGATCACGCAGAGCGCGCCGAGCACGAAGCTGCCGAGGTAGACGTGGATGCCGAAGCAGAACACGAGGTAGATCGGCACCTGTAGGAAGTCGTAGACCGCCCCCGCCACCCGGCCGGCGAGCGCCGCGCGCAGCTTGTCGAAATCGTCGAGCGCGGTGCGGGCGTTCTCGATGCGGCCGTCGAAGCGCGCCTGGAGGCAGGCGTCGAACAGCGCCGGGCGCAGCACCCGGTCGAGGCGGCTCGAGACCCGCGCCAGGATGTGGTCGCGCTGCACGTGCAGGTAGCCGGCGACGATCAGCAGCCCGGAGAGCACCGCGAACAGGATCGCCAGGGTGATAACGTTCTTGTGCGGCAGCACCCGGTCGTTGGCCTGCTCGAAGAACACGCTGCCGCCGAGCACCGAGGCGCTCAGGAACACGCTGATCACCGCGCAATGGAAGAAGGCCATCTTCTCGGCGAGCAGCGCCGCCACGAGAGGCGTCGGCCGGGAGCGGGCGCGGCCGGTGAGCCGCCGGAGCACGGCCGCCGCCATCTCCACGGGCGATGCGCCGCCGATCGCGAAGGACCGCGCGCTCATGCGGCGTCTCCGGGCTTGTGGTCGGGGGTGGGTAGGGCGGCCCGGTCGGGCGGCGGCGGGATCGAGGGCAGGCCCACCGGCGACAGGACCTGATCGCGCGGTCCGAATGCCGACATCGTCCCGTCCTTCAGAACCAGAACGTGGTCCACCATCTTCAGGATGTTGGCCTTGTGCGTGATCAGGATGCAGGTCGTCCCCCGCTCCCGCATCGCCCGCAGCGCGTCCGCCAGCGCCGTCTCCCCCAGCGCGTCGAGGTTCGAGTTCGGCTCGTCCAGCACCACCAGCGCCGGGTTCCCGTAGAGCGCGCGCGCCAGCCCGATCCGCTGGCGCTGCCCCCCCGAGAGCGAGCCGCCCCCCTCCCCCACCTGCGTGTTGTAGCCCTGCGACAGCTGCTGGATCACGTCGTGAACGCCCGCCAGCCGCGCCGCCTCCAGCACCGCCGCGTCGTCCACCTCTCCGAACCGGGCGATGTTCTCCGCGATCGTGCCCGAGAGAAGCTCCACGTTCTGCGGCAGGTAGCCCAGGTGACGCCCCAGCTCGTCCGGATCCCAGTGCTGAAGCTCCGCCCCGTCGAGCCGAACGCTGCCGTGGCTCGGCGTCCAGATCCCCACCAGCGCCCGCACCAGCGTCGACTTGCCCGCACCGCTCGGGCCGATCACCCCCAGCGCCGAGCCCGCAGGCAGCGAGAAGCTCACCTGCGCGATGATGAACCGCTTCGAGTGCGGCGCCGCCATCGCCAGATCCCGAACCGACAACTCACCACGCGGCGCAGGAAGGGACAGGCGCTTCCTCTCCGCCTCCAGGCTCCGGAACACGGTCTGCAGCCGGCCGTAGGCTTGGCGCGCAGCCACGAAGGACAGCCAGCGCGAGACCGCGGACTGGCCGATGCCGATGCAGCCGTTGCCGATGAGCATGATGCCCATCATCGCGCCGGGCGTCGCCTGCTGCCGAATCACGAGCAGCGCCGTGATCGCCACCAGCCCGAAGCCGACGAACTTGTGCAGGAAGTCGAGGAGCGCGTGGATCGTCTCCATGTAGGAGGCGGTCGAGACGCGCATCGCCTCGCCCCGGCGGTAGCTCTCCAGCCAGCGCTCGCGGAAGCCGCGCTTCATGGCCATGGCCTGAAGCGTCTCCGCCTCGCGGAAGGCGGATTCGCGGATGCGCTCGGCGCGGGCAGAGGACTCGGCCGCCTGCTTGTAGCGCTCGCGGCTCGTGAGATCGCCGACGAACAGGATCAGGCAGATCACCGCGACCGCGACCAGCAGGATCAGCCCGAGCCAGACGTGGATGATGAAGGCCGCGGCCACGTAGAGCGGCATGAAGGGGAAATCGAGGAGCGCGGCGATGCCGGGGCCGGTCGAGAAGTCGCGGACGGTGTCGAGGTCGTTCAGCAGGCGCAGGGAGTCGAGGCGCCGGGTCTGGAGCGAGCCGTAGTAGCTCGCGTCGTAGATGCGGTGGGAGATCTGGTCGTTGAAGGCGATGCCGAGCCGCCGCAGGATCGAGGCCCGGTAGGCCCGCAGCATCGTCCCGAGCACGAGGGCGATCAGGAAGAAGACGCCGAGGCCGGCGAGCGTGCCGTAGCTCAGGGTCGTCATCACCCGGTCGAGGACCTGGATGCCGAAGAAGTAGCCCGCGAAGCCGGAGACGTTGATGAAGGCGCTGAACAGGACGAGATGCACGAAGGCCGGCCGGATCGAGCGCATCGCGTCGTCCAGCGGCGTCGGGGCGTCGGCCGCCTGTCCGGGCCTGGTCGTCAGCAACGCGTCTCTCCCGTGAAGGCCGCTCCGTTGCAACGGGAGTGCCGGGACCGGCCCCGCCGAGCCGTCGCCGGCCGCGCGGCATATCACCCTTCGAGAGGACGATATATCGGCGCGACCTCATCCCGGTGTTTCGGGCGCATTTAAGGTGAAGGGCGATTCGCGGCCGGCCGGGGGCGGGCGGAACCTTGTCGAAGGGATAGAGGCGGCGACGAGTTATTGATCAGCCCCAGGCCCGGACGGAGCTGGCGATCACGGGCGCGAAGGCGAGCAGCAGCGTGCGGTCGAGCTGCCCGCGCATCCCGGTCATCGTCGCGACCGCCTCGGCGTGGGTCATCGGCGCCCGGTAGGCCCGGCGCTCGGTGAGCGCCGAGTAGATGTCGCAGATCGTCACCATCCGTACGAGGTCGGCGATGGCCCCGCCGCGTAGGCCGTCCGGGTAGCCGCTGCCGTCGAGCTTCTCGTGGTGGTGCCGCACGACGTCGAGGATCGCGGGCTCGAAGCCCCCCTGCGCCGCGAGGATGTCGGCGCCGATCGCGGCGTGGGTGCGCATCTGCGCGGTCTCCGCCGCGTCGAGGGCCGCGGGCTTGTTGAGGATCTCGACCGGGATGCGCGACTTGCCGATGTCGTGAAGGAGCGCCGCCTGCGTGAGGCGGCGCAGGTCGGGCCCGCTCAGGCCGATCTCGCCGCCGAAGGCCGCCGCGAAGCCGGCGACGCTCAGGGTGTGCTGATAGAGCCCGATATCGTGACGCCAGACGATCTCCAGCCAGTCGCGGATGCCGACCTCGGAGACTGCCTCCATCACCGCCTGGGTGCCCCTGGCGCTCTCCTCGGCCGTGACGGGATCGCCGGTGGCCGCGCGGCCGAACAGATTCGAGACCACGGTCATCGCCGCGCCGGCCCGCGCCTGGAGCGCCCGCGCGCGCCGCTCGCGCGCTCGCGATCCGAGGTCGATCATCTCGAGCATCGCCGTGAAGACGGAGGCCCTCGACGCATCCGCCGGCATCACGCGCAGGAACGGGCTCACCTCGTCGGCGCGCGGCGCGTCGCCGTCGCGGGTCAGATGCAGAAGCGGAATGCCGGCGGCACGGGCACGCCTGCGCATCTCCGCCGCAGCCCCGGCATCGGCCTCGGGATGAATGTCGGTGACGAGGAGGAGCGGTCGCTCGTCGGGCAGCGCACCGCGAGGCTCGGCATAGCGGCAGGGCGCGACACGATCGACGCCGCGCGACAGCAGCCGAGTCCGGTCCGGCGCGTCGGTGACGAGGAGAACGAACCCTTCCTGCGCCATCCGATCAGTCTCGACGCACCTCTCTGCGGGCCGTGCTCGTCATACTGCACAAACTCGCTCGGCGGGTACATGACCTTTCCCGCCCAACCTGGGGGCCGACTACTTGGTCCGGCAAGAAAAAAGCGCGCTCCTCGCGGAGCGCGCTCGAAGGCAGTCCCATGTCTCAGGAAGGACGCCGCCTTCATACGCTCGGTGAATACAAAATTCCAGACAGAAATCCGGAATTTCACAGGCGCGTGAGGAAAAGGTCGGCGGAGGGCGGTCGAGACCCTTTGACAGCGCGGCATCACGACGCAGGGCTGGCGAAGCCTCAGGGGACGCATCTGCTCGGCCAGGTCGACTCCGAGGGCGAGTCATCGCGGCCGGTCGCGCGGACGGTCGACGCCCGCGGCGATCCCCGAACCGATGCTGCAAAGCAGCAATATGGGCGGCAGACGACTCAAGACCGCATTGCAGGCATGCGCCAATCGCATAAGTAGCGCATTCGCTGTTCAAAAGGCTGGGAGACGCCCTCGGACGCCGCGTTCCGTCATAGCGAAGCGGGCTTGCGACGCGTCCAGGCGCGCTGCATCGGGCGCCTGGACGCAATGGCGCCGGCAGACCTGCCGCGGTGCGCCCCTTAGTCCAGGTGGTCGCCGTAGCGGTTGACGTGCTCGGCCAGACCGAGCCCGTGGGCGCGCACCAGCGCCTCCGCAAGGTCCGCGTCGCGCGCCTCCAGGGCCTTGATGATCCTCACGTGCTCCTTGATCGACTCCTCGGCCCGGTCGCCCTGGCGGAGGGCGGTGTTCCGGATGCCGCGGACATGCATGAGCAGGTTGCTGGAGAGCTCCTGGATCACCTCGCAATGGCCGAGCGCGATGATCGTCTGGTGGAAGCGGATATTAGCCTCCGAGTACTCGTCGATGTGCTCGTTCGGCTTGCCGTCGTAGAATTCGGGGAAGGTCTCGCGGAGCGAGCGCAGCTGCGCGTCGGTGGCTCGCGCGCAGGCGAGCCGCGCCGCCATGCTCTCGAGCGCCGCCCAGGCGTGGATCATCCCGACGATCTCGCGCTTGGTCTTCTTGATGACGAAGACGCCGCGGCGCGCCTCGGAGCGCACGAACCCTTCCTGCTCGAGCACAGTGAGCGCCTCGCGCACGGGGGTCCGGCTGACGCCGAGATCCTGGGACAGCTTGCGCTCGTCCAGCCGGACCTCGTCGGGCCGGCCGTAGATGTCCATGTTGGTGATGGCCGCCTTCAGAGCCTCGTACGCCAAGGTCCGCAGGCTCGAGTTGGCGACGATCGGCTTGATGCAGAACTGCCCGTTGTCCGTCATCCCGCCGCGTCCCTGCCCGTCGTCATCGCCGATATCCGGACGCCTACTGCTCCGGCCGCGCATCTTCTTGCGCGGAAACTGGTATGCCAGCCTCGCCTTGTCAATTCGACGGGCGGACATGCCTCTCCTGCAGGCCCGAGATCCGGACTGATCTTTTCGCCCGAAGCCCGGCCTCCGAAGGCCCAAAGCGTGCGAGCCATGCATTTCGGAGAGTTGTGCATCGCACAATAAATCATCGCCCAGTGTTCGCATGCGCGTGGAACGAGCCTGCGGACCCGAGATCCGTAAAGCGCAACGCTTCCGTGGCGCCGATGACATCATGCACGTCTTCGAACGATTTTTGTTCCCAAAAAATCGGCACGCCGATTGACAGGGGCCCGAAAGGCCGCTCAGATATGCTGGTATACCGTCGACCTAGACTTCCGGGGAGGGATTAAAATGCCTCCTCGGCCGGTATCCCGCGTTTCGGCGCGGAATCCGGCGCGCCTCGTCATGTCCGCGACGCGCCGGTCCAAAAAAACGAAGTTCGAGGAGAAGCGCCAATGTCGTTGACGAAGGAAGGGCCACGCGTGAACCGCTGGCTCCAGCTCGCGTTCGGGGTGGTCTGCATGTGCATGATCGCCAACATGCAGTACGGGTGGACGTTCTTCGTCAATCCGATCCAGGAGCGGCACGGCTGGGATCGCGCCGCGATCCAGATCGCCTTCACGCTGTTCGTCGTCACCGAGACCTGGCTCGTTCCAATCGAGGGCTGGTTCGTCGACAAGTACGGCCCGCGGATCGTGACGCTGGTCGGCGGCGCGCTCTGCGGCATCGCCTGGATCATGAATGCCTACGCGACCTCGCTGACGACGCTCTACATCGCGGCGGCCATCGGCGGCACGGGTGCGGGCGCCGTCTACGGCACCTGCGTGGGCAACTCGCTGAAGTGGTTCCCGGACCGTCGCGGCCTCGCCGCCGGCATCACCGCGATGGGCTTCGGCGCGGGCTCGGCGCTCACCGTCGTGCCGATCCAGATGGTCATCAAGAACTACGGCTACGAGTCGGCCTTCCTGTGGTTCGGCATCGCCCAGGGCATCGTCGTGATGCTCATCGCCCTGTTCCTCGTCTCCCCGAAGAAGGGTGAGGTGCCGGACGTCGCCAAGGTCAGCCAGAGCAAGCGCGACTTCTCCCCCGGCGAGATGGTGCGCACCCCGATCTTCTGGGTGATGTACGCGATGTTCGTGATGATGGCCGCCGGCGGCCTGATGGCGACCGCTCAGCTCGGCCCCATCGCCAAGGACTTCCATATCGCCGATACGCCGGTGAGCCTCCTCGGCATCACCCTGCCGGCGCTGTCCTTCGCCGCCACCATTGACCGCGTGCTCAACGGCGTGACGCGCCCGTTCTTCGGCTGGGTCTCCGACCATATCGGCCGCGAGAATACGATGTTCGTCTCCTTCGCCATCGAGGGCGTCGGCATCTACGCGCTCAGCGTGTTCGGCAACGACCCGTTCATGTTCGTGATGCTGACCGGCCTCGTGTTCTTCGCCTGGGGCGAGATCTACAGCCTGTTCCCGGCGATCTGCGGCGACACCTTCGGCTCGAAGTACGCCGCCACCAACGCGGGCCTGCTCTACACCGCCAAGGGGACCGCGGCGCTGATCGTGCCCTATACGAGCATCATCACCACGATGACGGGCAACTGGCACGCGGTGTTCCTCGCCGCCGCCGCCCTCAACATCATCGCGGCCCTGATGGCGGTGCTCGTGCTCAAGCCGATGCGCCAGCGCTATACCAGGGCCCCGGTGGAGGGCGTCCCGACCCCCGCCGCCGCCCACTGACGGCCTCCGCCTCCGGGCGGATCGAAGACCACGGGCCCGGCGCCGCGAGAGCGGCGCCGGGTTCTTTTTGTTCGATGGTCGGAGCCGGCCCGATCCGGGTCGGCAAGGCATCGGCGCAGACCGTGGAGCCTGTACTCAAGCGAGGCGGAAGCCGAATGGTGGTTTGGCGCCGAATGCAGCGCCGGCCTCATGCTGCAGTGTCCGCGGGGCCTAGGCCGCATCGGACGCGTCGTGCTCTGATCCCCTGCGGGCGACGGCGAGAGCGGCTCTCTCTGCGTCGCCGGAAGGGGGCACTACCCGGGACGACCCTCGGAACGGCCCGCCACGACTCCGTCGCTTCCGGCGGCTCTCCGTGACAGCGCGCTGCCTCTTCCGTCCTCGGGACGCATCGGCACTCTCAGAACTCGAGCACACGAAAAACCCGGCGGGCCTGCGCCCGCCGGGTCAACGTCATCGCGCTCGCGCGGGCGCTACGGCCCGCGTTCCGTGGTCGTCACCCTTTGAGGTGCTGGACGAGAGTTTGACCGAGTCTTGCGGGGGATGGGGAGACGCGGATGCCGGCGTCTTCCATGGCGGCGATCTTGTCCTCGGCGCCGCCCTTGCCGCCGGAGATGATCGCGCCCGCATG